>Ga0116104_1000002_pt1 | contig 365110 bp, 385 predicted proteins | sample June2015DPH_4_15_FD_89715 | JGI IMG/M metagenome (GOLD analysis project Ga0116104, IMG submission 89715) | Peatland microbial communities from SPRUCE experiment site at the Marcell Experimental Forest, Minnesota, USA - June2015DPH_4_150 | ecosystem: Environmental > Terrestrial > Soil >...
AAGAAGCGAAAAAGAAACAGTTGAGACAGCAACTTCCTCCCAAGGGCAAGAAACGTTAAAGCCACTAAAGAAGCTATGGTAACCATCTAGAAGCTTATACCTAGAAGACAACAATACAGCGCGTGCTTCGAGGTCTGTTGAAGAGTTTGAAAAGGTCGCATGCCGATAATTCTTAGAGAGAGTAGCGCGTTATTCTGCCGAAAGTGATAAATTCCATATGGAAAAATACAGTGAGTGATAACATGAACAGCAGAATAGTGTTGTTCAGTTTGATCTCAACATTCTTGTTGTTTGCACTGGTCGTGGCAGCATCAGCTCAAACGAGGACGGTAGGCGTTAGTGTTGGCAACGCGTTTAGGTATAGTGTCACTGTTAGTTGGAGTTCAACCGACCCGAATGCTACACCTCCTTCCGACCTAACAGAGGTCAACAATACACAATCGGAAGAGGTTAACGTTACAGCCATTTCTGGCACAAACGTAACTGCACAAATAACAGCTTATTTCAAGAACGGGACCGAAACAACTCTGGGCGGCTGGCTAGACGTAAACACTGGAAATAATAAGAACATAACGATTTTCTTCATTTCAGCTAACCTAACCGTGGGCGATTCGATGTACAATTCTTCGTCAGCCAATACTTATATCATAAACGAGACCGTGCCTAGAACGTACTCAGGCGTTGAGAGAGACACAAACCACTTGAACGTGCCCCCCTCCTCACCTGGAACACAGAATTACAGTACTGACGTGTACTGGGACAAGTCGACAGGCGTCCTCGTTGAGTTTCTGCAAGAAACCACCAATCAGACAGGCACATACACAACCACGGAGTCAGCCCACGCGCAAATCATCAGTTCAGATCTCTGGACAGTGCCCGAGTATCCTACATGGACCTCAACACTGCTCATACTCATCGCAATCGCACCAGCCACAATCGTCATCGTTAGACAAAAACGCGCGCACCAATAACTCTCAAGAATAATGAAACTATGGTACAAGGGTTCTAATCACGGACGACGCACAACGAATCAAATAGCGCGCGCTTGTACAGATTCTAGTTATCCCTTGTGGACCAGTCTGCTATGCCGAAGTAACTGGTCCTTGAGGAGCCAAAGGCTGTGGTTTGTAGACTAACGCCAATATTCCTCCAATAAATCCAAGCAGTGTGGCTATACCGATTATTGAAAAGACAAGTATGATTACGCCCCATTCTGTATGCTTCCACGGATTCGCATTCAACTTTGCGGCCGAAATGATTACGATTATGCCGATAATTAGACACCATACTCCAATATCCCCCCAAAAAGCTGCTGGTAATGCAGGCCCCGGGTACCCGTAGTTGTAGTAGCCGCCCGCGCTACTAGCTACAATAGCTGCTAATACTATGAGCAAGAAACCAACGATTAAGCCTGTTATTCCTCCGATCAAGGATAATACGTACGCTGCAGTAGGTTTATTCTTCACCGCCTGACTGGCCATAAATAAGCCTAGCAGCCCTACTTCGCGTTTTATATATATAAAAGCCTTGCCAAATTTGACATCAGACGATACAAGACGCAAACATGAGCGAGCGCCCTATGTGCATTTTCAAAACAATGAAAACCCCATGTAATAAAGCGCACGCGCGATTACAAATCAACCTTGAGGAACGATAGAAGACCCAGCATAGACAGCCTAAGCTGTCAGTGAAGACATTCAGTTATGAAGTCTTCACGAACAATCTCCTCAGAGACATAAGCCTTTCCCCCATTTGCAATTTAAGGGGAAAAGCATGAAAGCTGTATGTCCTAGCCATAGCAAGCTCATTCTTCCGCCTACAGCTCGAATCACCATTCGCTTCATGCAAGCATCATTGCAGAAAGGCATATTGTCTCCTCGTCCCCAAACGACGAAAGAATGAATAGGTTGATGAGTAATATGGAACAGGTAATTGCGAAAAACACCCAAGACCCAGAGAAATCGAAATTTGGGTATGGAAATGAAAAAATGAAAGAAGAACAGAACAGCAAGATAGAACCAACAGAAACTACTAGCGATATAAGACGGGTTACGACCAACACGCCAGCCATGCACAACTGAATTCCGATCCTTCTGCTGCCAAAGCTTTACTGTATTCTGGGAGATGAGGAAGAAAGGGCTTAGAGATCGAAAATTTCTGCTTAAAAGGGCTCTGCTATCGTGTCTAATATTGGACGTGCAAAGGCACTGCAGGGCTCTGCATTCGTCTCTTCTGGTTTTGCGGTAGAGTTATAGCTGAAGACGTCAGTTTATTGGAGATGGGCATGTGAATCGGGTGCAAACATAGTTAAGCAATTGTCTTCTCTCTTGTTGACAGATGATAATATGATGCAGATAAGCAATGGAGAACTGATTGAAAAAGCGAAATCTGTAGTCAAACCAAGAAAGATTAAACACGGATTCACCGTTGGGGATGTTGGATGTGCATTGATAACGGATAAGGGCAATGTGTATCTCGGTATCTCCATTGATACTTGTTGTGGTATAGGCTTTTGTGCTGAACATAGTGCCATTGCGGCAATGGTCACACATGGCGAACACATGATCAAGAAAATTGTAGCAGTTGTTGAAGATGGAACACCCATATCTCCATGCGGGAGATGTAGAGAATTTATGCATCAAATTCATGAAGAAAATATCGATGCGGAAGTCATTATCGGGAAAAACAAGTCGGTCAAGCTCAAAGACTTGCTTCCACTTCCTTGGGATGCCAAAAGCTAATTTTCACATATTCCGAAGCGTTGACAATCTCTTGTCTACTCGCCAAGTTCCAGCCTTCGTTCTCTCTCGTTCCCTCTCCCATTTTCCTTTCTTCACTTCACGAGCGAGCAGGTGTCATTTCCATTAGCTCTTTGAGTCTTTTTCTTATCTTCCAAGTCCTGTTGCATTTTCTTACATCTATCAAGCCACAGAACCTTGTAATCCTTGTGAGATACGATCCTATTCTTCAAATCTGATATTGTATGAATGCCTTCCTCTTTGCACCATCCAACACAGACTTTGTATTCATCCCAATCAAGCCCTTCATCTTCCCAGTAGACTGGAATTTCAGAAAGACCAAGTAGCAAGGCTGCAAAAGCTCTTGTATGACCATCAACAAAAACGATTTGATCTTCAAGTTTCTTCACTGGAATAGGTTTAATAAAAACTGGTTTAGACTGAAGTTGCCTCATAACGTAACGTAATTTCTCAGAATTAATGTACAACTGAGACGGCTGAATAGCCTCCAGCTTCATCTGAAATGTATTGGTCATTTCAAAAGGAACTCTAACAACCTTTGTCTTAACTTTTTTGCAAGGTTTCAGGGAGTCCCTAGGAGTTTTTCATCGTAGTTCTAGTTATTCCACGCTTAGAGTGGTCAATCACAAACCATAAGAACTGAGAACTTGGACTTGCTAGGTGGTGCTAGAGATGTTTGAAGGAAAGAATGTTAACCTTAGGATAGTGGAGAAAGAAGATCTGTCATTTTATGTGAAATGGTTTAATGATCCAAGCTTCTTGGGGGAATACAATCCTCTTGAACAAGAAGCGAAGGTAGAGATGGAGAAGGAGTATGACACTGCTCCTTCAGAAAGGAAAAGGTTTTTCGTAGAGAAGAAGGATGGAACCAAGATCGGCGTCGTCGGTGTCTTTCCCGTTGGAGACCTCTGGGAAATAGGTTTTGCATTGATTCCTAGTGAAAGAGGAAAAGGTTATGGCACTGAAGCAGTCACGATCTTTGTTGATTATCTGTTTCTGTCAAGAGATTTGGTTCGTATCCAAGCTACAACTGACCTGAGGAACATAGCTTCTCAAAGAATACTTGAGAAGGTCGGATTCAAGAGAGAAGGAATTATTCGCAAGTCAATGTTCATACGTGGAGAATGGAGAGACCTTCAGCTTTACAGTATCCTGAGAGAAGAATGGAAAGAACCAAAAACATTGACGAAAACAGCTTCAAGTTAGCTTAGATTTTTGCGTGAGGGTAAATTTTTATCCAACCGACCAGCATTCTCTTAATGTTGTGTTAGGGTTGTGTTTAGCTTTTTCAAGGCTTCTTTGTTTTCCTTCCAGTGCAGCAACTTCAAGGCTTCTTGAAAACTGCACCATCTATGTTCACTGTGCTCTTTTGGGTCAAGCGCTATATCTTCCGAAGAAGAGACTTCCACACCATAAACGTATTCTTGATTCAGGTTAGGGTCTGAAAACTCAAAATAGTAAAGACCTTCTATCACCGCAACTATGTTTCTTACTCCCGTTTCCTCCATTATTTCTCTTTGCAAAGCCTCGTCTCTGGTCTCTCCTTCTTCCACGCCGCCCGTTACAGGTTGCCAGAACCCGTTTCTCTCAGGCAGTCTCTTCAGAAGCAGATACTCTATCCCATTGCCATTTCTTCGAAAGATTATGGCTTCAACCTGTATTGGCAACCGCATGGAAAAAGAGAATAACAGTCGAGACTAAAATCTGTTTTTAGGATTTGTGTGTTTGAACAGAACTTTACCCCAACAACAACTTAGGGGACTCATTAGAAGTTTGGTAAATGCAAAAATAGAAAAAGTGGTTGGAAGTTTGCTCTTGTTGTGGCTATATCTTTCTCTTGTTCAAGACAGATCTGAAAGATTTTCCACAGCATTCAAAGAGTCCAATAGTAAGCTCTGTTCTCTTGCCACTCTTGTCCTTTCTTCCAGCCATCTTCCAAGTTTTCTTTGGTTTACTTACTTCCTTTTTGCATTTAGGACATTTAGCCATGAAACCACTCTTTAAACAGTATGTCCTCATGGAAATAAAAGACTTGCCATACGGTAGACCTCTAGACACGCACTTCAAGATGGTTTCAGGGAGTCCCTAGGAGTTTTTCATCGTAGTATGAGTTAGTCTATGCTCAGACCTCGCAGGTATTATGCTATGTTATAGAAAAATGCTCTGTGTAGAACAGTGTAAATGCTTCTAGAGGAATGGAGAAAACCTTAAGTTCTCTTACACTAGTATTTTTTTTGGTTAGGTGATTAGATGTCTTATGGTCGGGGTGGAGATAATTCTGGAAAAAAAGAGAATAAGAAACAAGAAGCAGCTGTTGAACCAAAAAAAATATGCTACGAAGCAAAAATATTCAAGAATGGAAAGGAAGTTTTCGTTTCAGAGGAATTAAGAAAGAAACTTTACGGGGTCATAGGCTTTTTACCTATACGAAAAGTCATTGACAGAGGCTATACTCTAAAAGATAGGGAAAAACTCGATCCTAGGGAAGCAGCTGCAGTGTCAATGCTAGATAACAGGATACTCACTGACGTAGAATTTCAAAAAGAAGTAAAAGATCTCCTCTTGAAAAGGGTACGTCTTGAAGAGAATTTCCCTGTAGGCGAGTTGGAAAGAGACGAAAATGCATTGTATGCTTTGTTCTTTTTGGCACATGAATGTGTCAAGAGCTACATACCACAGAAAGAAAAAGAATCCATGCTTGAAAGAGTAGACAAAGGCGAAATAGATTTAAAAGAGTCACTTTACGGAAGAAAAAAATAGTTACGATCGATACTTAACCTTTAATCCATTCGCATAATTTCACAATAGTTATAGGGACTCCCTAGAAGTTTTTCATCGAAATGCGGTTAGGCTATGCATAGAGAAGCCAATCACAAAGCATAATGAGCATTTCGAACGATACTAGAAGTGCAGAATAGGGAGGAAAAGGAAAATGGACAACGAGGAACAATCTATTTCTGAGAATAGCCTCTACAACGAACAGAAGGCTGGTTACGACCAACACGCCAGCCGAACATTAAAGCGTGTGTCCTGTCTTGGGTCAAGGTGGGAATCGTATGAATTCGTTGTTGTTTGAGTTGACTATTATCGTTACTGTGTCGCCTATGTGCAGTTTTTCGATTCTGCTGACTGTTGCGAAGTCTAGGGTCTGCGTGTAAGCCGCGTAGTCAGTCTGGTTGATATATAGGACGTAGATGGTGTTGCCGTTGTTGACGTAGGAGAATCTGTCGTTCAGTGTTCCGGTTATCGTTTTCTCGTTTTGGGGTTGAACCGCTCCTGTTTCGAATCTGCGTTTTGCCTCCGCAACCAAAGCTGCGCCTTGGTATCCTTCGCCGGTCATAACAATCGCGTAGTGGTCCAAGTTTACTGCGTCGACGATGCCGAGGCCGGTCAGCTTGATGGTTTCCTGTTGTGATGTAGATTGGCCTTGTGCAGTGCGCCAATATACTGGAACGAACCAGGCGTTTTCGCCGTTTATCGGGTATATCAGTGGCATTTCTGCTTCGTACGCGCCTGTGGTGGGCATCAGGATGTGTGATTCGATGACGTTCTGTGCCTGTAGGCCGCTCTTGATGTCTAGGCCTGTTGTGTCATAGTACTCTATTCCGTTGGCCGTTGTTTTGAACATTCCCGCCATCGTCTGTGCTTCGCCGACGAAGTCGACGGGGACCAGGGCGGTTATCCTGTTTGTGTCGGGGTCGACTATCCATCGGGCGTCGTCTGAGATTTCCACCCTGTTGGTTGATGCGGGTATCCACGCGAAGCCACCTGCGAAGACGTCGAAGCCGTTTCCTCTCCTGGTGGCACCCCATGCACTGATCATGGTCTTGAGCCAGCCTTCGTCGTAGCGTTGGGTGACCCAGTCGGGGATCTGGTTCATGCTGTAGGAGTCTTCGACTTGGCCGAGCTCGTTGTACACGTACACTCCTTTGGGTTTTGCGACGAACGTCCATTGTTGAACTTGCGTAGCTGTCAGAACGTATTTCCAGTTGCCGTTGTCGTCAGGAGTCAGAGTAGCTCTGCCGTATGCGTCGGCAGTAGATAGTCCCCAATAGGCGTTTCCCTGTATGTTTCCCATGTAGAAAGGTGGAAAATACATGAGTCCTTCGCCGACTTTGAAAGGTTTGTCGATGATCTCGACGTCGAGTTCCGGGTTGTTTGCGTCGACGATTACGAGTCCCTTGATGGTATTGTCACCATACAGATTTGGCGGGATCATCGTCACCACCCAGACGAGGCGGCCATTGTATATGGTTATGTGTGCTGATCCGACCCTTACGCTTCCGAAGTGGGCAGCGCTTCTCAGTGCGATGCTCTTCGCCAGTTCTTCCGTCGTCAGCCGCAGCATGCTGTTGGGAATTTCGTGCTGGAACAGCGGTGTTCCCGCAGGTTCGAACGTCAGCATCTGGTTGAAAGAACTTGCATTGTTGACAGTCGACGCGGCTTGGGTCTGCCACAACATGACGGCTGAAAAAACGATAATAGTCATCATTGCGATGGCGGTTAGCCATTTGTACTCTTCCTTTCTGTTCCCTCGACCAAACATCGACCTGAATCTTCTGTTCTCGTATTTTTCGTGCATGGATCGTTCGTCGTGGTCGGATAATCTGTAGATGTTCATGTAGGCGAACAGCCACTCTGTTGACGTGATGAACAGTTTGAAGAATATGAGCCAGAGAACCATGTAGACGTCAATGGTGACAGCTGCAATGGCGATGAATCCGAATAGCGCGCCAACAAGGCCGAGCAGCAGGTATCGCCACTTGCTCCTAATCCAGTGCTCAGTCGTGGGAAACACGAACACAATTATCCATGTCAGCCACCATAGCAATGGAAACATTTCCTTCTCCGTCTCCCTCTGTTTCTATTTCTTGACTTGAAAGGCGCTAATTAATACTACATAGGGCGACCCAATATATACGTACCACACGCGTCCAGCTTAGCACTTTGAATTTGGGACATGTCTTCTGGAACGTTAAAGGACCCCGTGGAATGTAACAAAAGGCTTCGCGCGCGCTTCTTCGGAGTCCCTCACCAATCAGCGTGTGCTTTTCTGTACGGTCCGCGTCTTCTTAGCCTTGCTTTCTTTCTCTTTTCTTCCCCTTTCAAAGTTGCATCTTCTGTTTGTTCTGAGGTCTTTATCTCACCTGATTCTCCAGATTCCGCCAATTTACACTCCTCGCTTGGATCCATATATCATACGCGTGCAATCATTTTCTTAATTTCCTTCCTGTCTTTCAAGAATTTTCCATACTCGCCGTAATTCTTGAATGCCCGCAAGAAGATGATTCGCACTTTCTTGTCCACGCAGTAGACTATGTGGATGCCACCCTTCTTTGCTCTGAAAATCAGATTTCCATCAATATTTTCTTCAAACTTGTGCAATTCACTGAAGTCGATACTAGAACAATCGAGAACACCACTCACTATGGAATCTACTTCCTCCTTGTCCTTTAAATCCCTGATGAAATGCTTGGATACAACAACGGCCTTTATCGATGGTCTAATCGCCACGAAATGGCTGTGACAATTGATACAGAAATCCTTCTTAATCACGCATGGATTTTCCAATTTTATGCCGGCACTCATATCAGTCATTCGGTATAGCATAGGCAAGGAGAGAAATAGTTTATTCTTCGATGTCCGTGCGCGCGGTGTACAATCTAGTGTTCATCTTTCTCCTTCGTTTGGGGTTTTACGCCTTTGGTTTGGGCTATTTTTGCGACGGCTACTGCGCCCGACAGTATGCTATTGTTAAGGAAAGTCAGTTCTTTTCCAGAGTCCAACACGATGACGGTGTGAAGCGGGGTCAATTCTTTGACAACTCCCTCTTCATTCATGTACGTGCTAACCACTCTGTCTCCAATGGCGTATGGAAGTCTGCTGAGCGATTTAACCTCGTGCTTGTGGATGGCAACCATGATTACCGAGCCTGATGCTATTGCACTGTTCGGAATCGACATCTGTCCCACGTCGGTTCCTATTTTTGTGACTAGAGCCGTCATGTCTATGATCTTGCCTGGAATATTGTTCACCAAAACATCATCGCCTATCTTGAAACTATGAGTCGTAAAAACGAGTGCGCCTGCAAAGATGCCGCTGACGAAGGTAGATATGATTAGGCCTATCGTGATAGAAGCGATGCCTGCGCCAGCTAGAAGGCTTTCCGGTGAGACTCCGAGCGTGTGAAGCACCCCGAAGCTCATCACCAGAACTGCTATTGCCCCCATAGAAAACTGTAGAACTGTGGCGGCCTGAGCTCCGATGCGTGCGGTCATGAACGACTTTGCGTGTCGTATGAACAGCAGGATCACTAACCAAAACCCGGCGATTAGGATGATTCGAAAGGTTTCTCTTGAAAAGACAAACAGGTTTATCGGTGCAGCTACAAACAGGTCAAAAAGATAGACGGTGGCAAAACCTAAGATTATCAGAAAGGCTAGGATGATGGCGAATTTTTTAAAAGAATCAACGAAGCCAACCAACTAATCACCTTCATAGCAGTTACTGACAAATGCACTTCTATAGTTTTCTTGCGCGCTTGTGATACAAGAATGTTATAGAAGTTGCTTCTGCTAATCTTTTTAGCTTTTGATATCCGTGTCCATCAACACGCTTTTATTGCAGATTTAAGCACCTCTATTCAGTACTTGACGGATGGAAAGTTTTGGCCAAAGACCCTGTGTGCGGAATGTATGTGGATGAAAAGACGGCTCAATACAAGGCTACCGTTAGAGGAACGACTTACTATTTTTGCAGTCAAACTTGCATGAAAGAGTTCTTGGCTCCTGAGGTGGAAATTAAAAGGCTGAAGCTTTCAGTCGTGGTAGGAGTAATCCTCACGGTCCCCATAATAGTCTTGACGTACGTGAGCTTCTTGCCGATGAACATCAACAACTATGTGCTACTGGTACTTGACACGCCTATTCAGTTCTTCTTCGGTTGGCGATTCTACCGTGGGACCTACGATGCGATTCGAAATCGGATGGGCAACATGGACGCCTTGATAGCCTTAGGCACGAGTACCGCTTGGGTGTACAGTGCAGTCGTGACTCTTTTCCCATCGTTAGTCAGTTTCAACGGGGTCTTTTTTGACACGGCAGCCGCTATAGTCACACTGATTCTCACTGGGAGGTTTCTCGAACACATAAGCAAGGGCAGAGCATCGGAAGCCGTGAGGAGACTCATGGATCTCCAGCCTAAGCTTGCGCATGTGGTGAAAGAAGGGAAGGAAATCGAAATCCCGGTTGAGCATATTGAAGTCGGAGACGTTTTTGTGGTTCGGCCGGGAGAAAGGGTTCCGGTGGATGGCGCGGTCGTAGAAGGGCATTCCTCGCTTGACCAATCTATGATCACGGGTGAAAGCATTCCTGTGGAGAAAAACATAGGAGACGAGCTGATTGGAGCAACGATTAACAAGACCGGCCTCCTAAGAGTCAAGGCTACGAAGGTCGGTCAGGACACTGCACTGTCGCAGATAGTCAAACTTGTTGAGGAAGCTCAGATCGGAAGGGCACCCATACAGAAGCTTGCAGATCGAGTAGCGGCCTACTTTGTCCCGTTCGTAAGCCTCGTCGCCTTGGTGTCGGCATTATCCTGGTATTTCATCGGACACATTGGGTTACAGTTTTCACTGCTTGCATTCGTCTCGGTAACGGTGGTAGCCTGTCCGTGCACCCTTGGAATAGCAACTCCTGCTGCCCTCCTAGTAGGCACAAGCAAGGGTGCCGAGAACGGCATCCTGATCAAGGGGGGCGACTATCTCGAGATCGCCCACAAAGTGACGACCGTGGTGTTCGACAAGACAGGCACACTAACGGTCGGGAAGCCTTCGGTCACAGACGTGATACCGCTCAGCGGAAACGATGCTGACACCTTAGTGATGCTGGCAGCGTCAGTGGAAAAGGGCTCAGAACATCCTTTGGCTGAAGCAATCGAAAAGGAAGCTTCAGCACGGTCTCTTATCACTGCGGATCCGTCTGAATTCGAGGCAATTCCGGGTAAGGGCGTGAAAGCGAGAATTCAGGGTAAGAGCATCATGCTGGGCAACAGGAAGCTCATGGCTGAAACGTCCATAGACCTATCGAAAATCGAGAAAAAAACAAGCGCACTTGAAGAAGACGGCAAGACAGTGATGTTCTTGGTTGTCGACGGCAAGCTTGGAGGGATAATCGCAGCGGCAGATACGCTTAAGGAACACGCAAGAGACGCAGTGGAAGAATTGAAGAAGATGAACATAGAAGTCGTGATGCTCACAGGCGACAATGAACGCGCCGCAAAATCGATAGCAAAAAGACTCGGCATAGAACGAGTACTCGCTGACGTTCTGCCACAACAGAAAGAAGCCCTGATCGAAAGGCTTCAGAATGAAGGAAAGACGGTGGCCATGGTCGGAGACGGAATAAATGACGCGCCAGCTTTGGCCAAGGCAGACGTGGGCATCGCGATAGGTAGCGGGACCGACATCGCGAAAGAAACAGGTGGAATCGTGCTCGTCAAAGAAGACTTAAGAGACGTCGTAATAGCCATAAAACTGAGCAAGAGCACAGTTAGGAAAATCAAGCAAAACCTTTTTTGGGCCTTCGCCTACAACTCCGCCCTTATTCCGATAGCCGCGGGGGCACTAGTTCCATTCTTCGGAGCACAGGTATACACCGTGTTGCCATTTCTAGCTGCGGGCGCCATGGCTTTCAGCTCCGTGACCGTCGTAAGCAATTCACTTCTGCTGGAAAGGTTCAAACCCGATTTCTAAGAAATGAAGAGTGGTGAGATTCTGAACTCCGAATGCGGCGAAAGCAAGCCCAAATCACCGGCGAAAGAGGCAGGAGAAAAGGAAAGAACTGAGAAGGCCCGCCTAGTTGTTTCTGTGAAAGACCTAAGCTGCACAGTCTGCGCTCAAGCCATCGAGAAACAAGTTAAAAAAATCACGGGAATAGAAGACGTGAAAACTGCGATAATGCTCAACAAAGTCTTCATAGATTACGACCCGAAACTTGTTGACTCAGCCACTATCAGGAAGGCAATCGACAAGACAGGGTTCAAAAGTTATATGACTATCAAAAAAGACCGCTAGGGCAGCGCATGCACCATGGGTTTGATGCAAAAAACTTGATGCCACATTGCAGAACTGGCTGCTCGTCAACAGCGAATTGAGGCTTGCCACAATACTCGCGTGGCGAACGTTCGTAGCTGGCTTGTTTGATTAGGTATTTCGAGAAGTATCTTGTCCAATCCACTTTAAACATCGCAACTGCAATTACTATTCCAACGACCGTGCCGATCAATACTGATACTAAGTTGCTTCCTTGGCCAAACAGGTTCGCGATTATGCCTATTGAGAATCTACCGCCATAAGCAATAAGCAAGCTGACGAGGAATTTTCCCACTAACGCTGGGGGAAAGGCTTTGATTGGATTGTAATGGGCAGCACCAAGTGGAATGAAAACTAAGTCATCAGGCAAAGGTGTTAGGGCGAAAGCAAAGATTGCGAGGGCACCGAACTTGTTGAAGACTTGGGCCAAAAAATCTGCATTCTTCTTGAAGCTTCCTGTCATGGCTTTTCTACTGCTAAAACCGAGTAAGTACCCAGAGGATTGTCCAATCGTTGCGCCGATTGTTGCGGCCGAGGCAATCAGCAGAGGCTCGAAAACCCAGCCACTCCCAACCTTGAATCCTGCTAGAGTAAAAACGACGATGGTGTCAGGAACTGGCACAATGATGGACAAGGCACCGGCTAGACTTGCCACGAATATTCCAAGATACCCATACTGCAAGAAAAGATACCGCATCCAAGCGATGATGTTTTGTAACAGCACCGTGGTTCCTCTTTTGTCTAAGTCTTAACCCGAATGCAGTGCCTTGGATTATTAACTGTTTTTCAAAATCACGTAAGAATCTATTCATAATCTGATGATGCACTCCCCGCCGCCAACAGTCATGGGCATCTTCAAGCCTTCAACTCAACGCTAATGAAGGGAGTGAAATCGAAGTCCTGAGGAACTCCAGAGCGAAGCACGCGAGATTTTATATCTCGGGTCAAACGAGACCTGATGATTATGAACCGAAAAGAAAGTCCAAGGGATGCCGTTCTAAACGCCTCTCGCGCCTACTATGCTCATCGCGCCTATTACGCGGACCTTCTGGGTCAGGGAGCAACCTCACGCGCTACGACAAAACGTGAACTCGACTTTATCGAATCTGCCTTCCGCGCTAACGCAACTCACCGAGTCAACGACGTGCTTGACATTGCTTGCGGAAACGGTCGACACATAATCGGCTTAGCCCGTCGTGGCTACCGATGCACTGGATTGGATTACACTCCAGAAAGGGTCCAAGTAGCAAAGACCAGAGCTCAACTCGAAGGTGTCTCCGTAAAACTGTCGCAAGGTGACGCCACGAAACTACCGTACGAGAACGAGTTTGACGCAGCGCTTGCACTCTACATACTCTTCCTTCTGCCAGACGATGAAGACGTGCTAAAGTGTCTTCGGCAGATTCACCGCAGCCTAAGATCAGGAGGAGTAATGATCTGCAACGCTTTCAACCCAGTATCAGAACAGGCACACATGCTCATGCAGGGTTATCACGTCCAAGAAACCCGTGCTCGAGGCATACGATGCATGGACACGGATCGCGTGGAAGACTTTGACCAAGTTCGCGGCGTAACTTGGTGGGAGGAAACAAGCGTAATAGAGGCTTCCGACGGCATACACGTATTTCGAGATCATGAACGCATGCGACTCTTCACCTACTGGGACATTCTTCACTATCTTCAGAGTGCAGGCTTCACGGAGATCAAGTGCTATCCTGGCTGGAAAATTAAGTCTCCACGAAAACCCAAGGCAGCTTGGCTGGTCTTCGTTGCCCGAAAAAACTGATTCGCCTGTTTCGCCAAAGGAAATGATGAGCGCGCGAACGTGCACCCCGCATCGTGGAACGAGATCCACGTTCGAATTCTGTTTTTCTGGTAAACATTTGCACACTAACCACCACATAGTTGTTGTTCTTTTATCACTAGCCACATGCGAAAGAGCAAGAAGAACTGTCACGGTATGGAGAAAGGAGAGGCAGTCCTGGTCATAGGCATTGCTTTAATCAGAGTTGTCATTTTGGCATCCCGTGTGGTGATGGTCAGATCTGGACTCGGACGCTATGAACCAAAAGGATGATAAATCGGGAGAGAATGAGTAAAGAGGGGGGAATCTTAAACTTGGTAAGGAGATCGATGTTCGATCGAATTCTCCGAGAGATGCAGGAAATACGCTATCGGCTTGATGATATTGAGAATTCTATTTCAAGTTGGAATCCTCCACCGTTAGAGATTTCCGAATCAGAATTGTTTTCGCTACCTGATCATCTTCGAAAGGCCTACCTTACTGTGGCCTCTAAAGGCGAATGTACAGCAACAGAAGTATCAGATCTCACGGGACGCTGTCGAGCTATTGAGAGCAACTATCTCAATCAGCTAGTTCGCGTAGGTTGGTTGGCAAAACGAAGGAATTCGAAGGCGATACTTTTCCGTTTAGTCTCTGGAAAACCGATGAAGGAAAAAACCCTAATAGACATGGAGGAGTACAAACACAAGTCCGTCAAGTCGGACAAAGGATCATTGGCGGGTCAAAATAGCCCACCAGACGGAAACGCGCCTCGAACGATGAATCTCAAGTGTTTGTCATCGGACTACGATGGAACCATAAGTCCTCTGAATGTTCCAAGAAATGAGTCGCATGTTCCGCTGGAAACGGGTGTAATGCTTCGGCAGATTAGCAGGCTTTTGCCGATATCGATTCTTACTATGAAAGACTTGGGGTTTGTGATGCCAAGGACGCCCTTTGCCCACGCATGGTCAGCGATGGGCGGACTGGAAACGCAGATTGGAAAGAGAGTTTTGAAAAGAGAATGCTTGGAATCGAGATTGCCAACCATTTCTCATGCCGTTGACTATGCAAGATCACATATCACTGCTGCTGGGGTTGAGATCGAGGAAAAACAGGATTCTGAAGGGCGCACAATCGCTTTCTGCGTAGACTGGCGGCGAACAAAGGATCCGGAGGCAGCGAAATGTCAAGCTGAAGTCGTCGCGAATTACTGTAAGGCGTTGAAACTGAGTTTGTTGAGATACGAGAATCGTCCCTTTTACGACGTCTATCCTGTTGCTCCGGACAAAGGCAGAGCGCTACAGGAAACGCTTGAGGAGTTAGCTGTCAAAAGTGGCGTCCTCTATTTGGGAGACTCGGAAATGGATAACCCTGCTTTTAGAGCCTCAAGTATCAGCGTCGGCGTGCTCCATGGCGAAACACCCTTGAAGCTTCTCGATTGCGATTACCTCGTGAAGTTCGAAGATGTTCCACGTTTCTTGAAAGCTCTACTCGTAAACGATCTCAGATTCCGTTCTGATTTTCCCATGATTAAGGCTAATCCCGATCGAGAAAGAGGACTCGAACGCATGGATGATGTTGAAAAACGATCCAGCAAGTAGGTTTATGAGTTCCTGTGACCAATAATTGTAGAGCTTGCGCAAGTCCCATCGTGGCATCCAAGCCTAGCGCCCGCTGGGAATTTGCGCAAAACACCGTTTCCCGCAGACACAAGGGAAGTCAATTGCTGAAGAAGCGAATCGGAGTCATAATTTATCAGACTAGCACGAGCAAGGGACAAGAGTTAGTTGCCGAAAGAATGGTAAAGGAATTCATCAGGCTTGGGCATGAAACATTTCTTATCACAAGCAATTATCATGATGGCACGGAAGTGGTCTCTTCCGCAGACTTGGCCAGGTCAGGGGGGTACTCGTACACAGAACAAGACCCCGAACTTGGCATACCCATAATTCGAGTGGACAGCTACATAGCAAGATGGCCTCCTCGCCGAATAGGCTTTAGAGACTTCATACCAGTCTTGGAGAGAATCGTCGACGGCTTTCACCTAGATGTTCTAATAACGCACAGCACTTTGTGGAACGGTCCCGAGGAAGTTGCCAAATTCATAGAATGGCGTCGGTACATGAAGACAATAGGCGGATATCGAGATCCTCTCGTCTTCTGCCACATGTCTCACTTTCAGGAACCTTCACCAAAAAGGTATTCCTTAACTGAAAGATCTTTCAGGGTCGCGTGGAACAGGCTCACGCTTCCTCAAATCATTTCAACCGCCAACCTCATTCTCGTGGTCACACCCTTGGAGAAAGAGGCCAAAGTGAAGATGGGAGCAAAACCAGAGAAGTGTTTCTTATACCCTGGCGGTGTAGATGAAGAGGCTTTTTCGCGCTATTCGAGAGGCAATGATCAGGGCGTCAAAAACTTCCTCAAACAATCCAACATTGACGACGACAAGAAAATAGTGTCTTACATGGGCAGTATTGAAGAACGCAAAAACCCACTCGCATTCCTCAAGATAGCCGCAATTCTGAAGGAAAGAAAAGACATTCACTTCGTCATTGCTGGAAAGGGCGACTCGTCCTATTCTCAGAAAGTCATCGATACCGCCCAGAGTTTGCCAAACGTAACGTACCTAGGAGAAGTGAGCGAGGAGCAGAAAGTGCAGCTTATGAAATCCTCCTACCTGAACGTTCTGCTGAGCAGGTCAGAGGCTCTTGGGCTAACACAATTGGAGTTCATGTACTCGGGCGTCCCGGTGATCACATCAGGAGTTGAAGGGCAAGCTTGGCTCATTCGAGACGGCAAGGAAGGCATCCACGTTAAGGGACCGGACGACGTGGAAGGTGCAGCCGCCGCGGTCACCAAACTGTGCGACGACTCAAGTCTCTGGAGTGAAATGTCGGCCAACGCCAAGCAAAGAACGTCAGACATGACTACTTCAAAGCTCACCGAGCAACTTGACGAGGCCCTGTCAGAAGAGTTGATTAAAGAGAGAGGGCTGATCGCGATGCCCAGCGAGGTTCGAGCAACCATAGCCGAACCAGAGAATGTCTTGAAGAGCTGGTCATCAGGTACTTGGGGAGTGATAGCCACTGGGCGTAGACTGTTCATCAGGAGAGGCGTGATCTCAAGAAAGGTCATCGAGATCCCTTACGTAAATGTCACGTCCATCGAGCATACCCGAAGATTCTCGTGGAAGACCCTCGTTGCCGGCTCCATCATTGCTCTGTCGCTTTTTGTCGCGCTCTTTGTGAGATCAATTCTTCCAAAAATCTTAGTGTCTATTATTAATGAACTGGTGAAGTTCCTGACAGCAAGCAGACTCATACAGCCCTCATTTTTGGGAATTTTCTTGGCTGTTATCCCTCTGATTCCGCTTCTGGTTGCTGTGACGGTGTTTGCTGTGGAGGCAAGAACCGGGTTTACGCTTCGAGGCCCAGGGAAAGAGACAATATACCTTCCAGGCCAATTTAGGGAAGTGATCACTTTCATAAGGAACATGCAAGACGTCGATTTTGAAAGAATGTTTGTCGACAAGCGTAGATCGCCAGGTCCGCGGTCTTCTGCTGATGACTTTGTTGCATATCGATGAACCGAAGAATCATGTGAAGTCGCCGGTTTGTTTTCCCGCCGTGTTAGCTCGCAAAGATTATTACAGAGCTAAATGTGAAGGAAAAGCTCGGAACGTTTGCTGATAGCGTGAGAGTCAGTGTAATGTCTGCGACTTGGCCTGGATAAAGTAGTCCATCAGTGTAATTCCAATGTAAGGAGACGAATCGAGATGCATTTGAAGGATTCCAATCCATCTCACTCAAAGAAAGGAAACCTGCCGTCCTTCCTTCGTTCCGAACGTAACAAGTCAGGCTTTCACTGGCCCCTGGTTCCAACTGCCCCCAGTTTATGAAATTCAAAGCATTGGCACACCGAGAATCCGAGTATACGCCCACACCAACGCCTCTCATCGAGCCGCGACGGTCAGAATTGTTCCTGATCGCACGGGAAAATGTTGGCTCACACAGACCGAATATCAGACAGCATGCTATGATGACCACCTGAATCAAAAACCTTCTTTTGCTCATGCTTCTCGCCAACATTCAATTTCACGTTCTTGCTTTCGCGCGCGTTCAAACGCAAATGTCACGCGCGCTGTTAGTAGACATTAGTGTGCAAATGTTTTCCAGAAGAACATGATCGACAAAAGCACTGACGAAGATCAGTTAGGACCGCGCGCTGATGTTCTCTTTTTTATGACAAAAAAAGTGGGAGGTGCTTTGTCAACCTGTTGCGTTTATCGTCACGTCAAAGCTGAAGTTTGTTATTCCTGAAACCGTTGATGAGACAATCAGCGTCAGATTTACTTGAAGCACCTGATTCACGCTCAAAGTTTGATTGGCATAATTCCAATTCAAGGACACGTAGCTTTGGACGTTTGACGGATTCCAGTTCTGAGCAGTCTTGGAGAGCACAACGACGGAGTTTCCTTCATTTCTAACGTAGATCCCCACCGTTTTGTTTGAACCCGGGTCCAAGAGTCCCCAATTGATCGAAGACGTCTGGTTTGTACACGCTGAATCCCAATAGATGCCCACCCCAATGCCCTTTACTGATCCCGCGTTAGAGATAGTTCTACTTGTCTGAAGCAACGATAAGGCAGTTCCAAAGATTCCGCTTGCCAGAACGCACAAAGTAAGCAGCAACACAATTCGAAAGATGACTTTGTTATTCTTTTCCAAGCACGATTCCACGAACACTGTGGTCCGTGCAGACTTGGTATATGTTCATGTGCAAGTGTAACGCAGAAAAACAGAATCCTGAAGGGCCAAGGCATAACATTGTGCTACCCATAGTATTATGGAAAAAAGTGGCCATAACTCCATTAGTGAAGAATCAAAAAAGAGAGGATTATGAAAAACAGTCGCGTTGATCGTGTTACAACCTGCGCCTACGTAAATTGTTCACGTCTGAGTTAGCCATTCTTTGTGTTTTTCTACTTTTCCAGCTATTATGTCTGCGTAGCATTCAGCTATACGCCTGGTTAATGGTCCGGGATACTCTTTGCCCAAAGACAATCCATCTATGCTGGTTATCGGCGTGATCTCCCAACCTGTTCCACATAAGAAAGCCTCATCAGAAGAGTAAAGTTCTACGCGTGCAATATCTTTTACTTCAACAGGAATGCCTAGATCTTCTGGCATTATGCTAAGAAGCGTTTCTCTTGTGATGCTCTCGAGAATTGACGCAGTCACTGGTGGGGTCATCACTTTTCCGTTTCTTACTGCCATTATGCAAGCGCCCGTTCCTTCACTGACTAGACCCCTGTTATCCAAGAATATTGCGCCGTCATAGCCCAACCTCTCGGCTTCTCGCATGGCCAAGGCAGAATTGCCATAATTTGCCCAAGTCTTCACCTGTGCAGGAAGTGCATCAGAAGCGATACGGCGCCAAGTGCTAATCATGAACTTGCGATTCTTAGAAAACCGCGGATTGTCTTTGCCTAGAACGGTTTCGAATGTCCAGATTGGAATAACAACGTGAACCTCTTCTGATGCTCCAGCCCTTGGCCAAATCCTGGGCTGAATGTAAATGTTCGTGTCGAAACCATTGGCCCTAATAGTCTTCCTTGTGGCCTCCAAAAGCTCCTCGCTAGTAAAAGGAATCTTCAGCCCACAGACTGCGGCAGAGCGGCGAAGACGATCAACGTGAGGTTTCCATTGAAAAATGCCAAGCCTTCCACTACCGTTGACATCATTTTCTACGTAAGCTTTTATTCCTTCGAAAATGCCGAGATGAATAGGCTCCATTGCAGAGACAAGCGCCTTCTTAGTCTCAACCGTCTCCCCGTTCATCCAACAGAACTCTGCACCATGAAATGCAACAGACATAAGCCGATACCCTCGAATAAACCTAAGCTCGCAAAGATCCATATTTATGAGTTTTGATATGAAACATGGTCTGGTCTAAGCTCGCGCGTTGATCCTGAGAAGGCCTGATTCGGCGTCATGCACGAGGGTGAACTAGTCTAGGCCTTAGGATGTCTACGGCCAGCGACTATTACCCCGTAAATGACTGCAGCTATTATGATCAGCCCGACTAGGATAAAAAATGAGGCCCATATTGTCTCGGCTCCGGCCCCGCCGACCAGCACCAAGTAGAACACTATGCCGAAGAATATTAGGATCAAGCCGCCGACTAGCGGTCCTATGAAGACGTGTTCATGTTTCTCGTACTTCTCTGTCTTCTCCCACTCTGCTCCTTCGCCTTTCTCGGTTTCCCATCTCTGCTGTCTTAACTGTCTCCTTCTTTCTCTCCATTCCCTTCGCATCTCTCTTCGACGTTCCCTCCAATCCACAGGTTGCTGAACTTGAAGAGGCGCACCACATTTCGAACAGAACGCCATCTTCTCATCCACATCTGCCCCGCATTTCGGACAATTCGGCACAGTCTTCACCTTCACTTGTGATCCATTCTGTGGAGCACATATTTAACACCTTTTTCAAGAAACCTCTGAAAAGCATTATATGCTTCTAACGTCAAATACGGCTCTTGAGGCTACGAAATTGAACCAGCAGGTTTGGACGCCGCATCGCTATTACAGAGAAGGCATCATCACTGCCATATCCGCAGGAGTCTTTTTTATCTTGGTAGGAATGATCTTTGTTACCAGATCAGGCCTTTATGGCAGTCTTCAAAACTTCTTCAGCACAGGTGCATGGACAAACAGGACTATTGGAAATACTACTATAACGGTTCCTGTCCCAGCAAGCCCAGGCGACCACACTGAGGTTTACAATGCAGTGTTAGAATTCTGTCTAGCTTGGGGGTTCTTCCAAATTCTGATTCTGGTCTTCAGATTTATTACCCCTTCACCACGACGGATGAAGGCCAGGACAATCTCAGGCATAGTTTTCTGGTTTGGAACTGCTTACCTCATCAACACATACCTTAACGCGACGGCAACGCAAGATGCATGGTTTACCTTCTGGGCAGCTATAGTGGTGCTGATAGGCGTCACTCTGATCGTCAGAGCCATTGTACTGGCACTAATCAGAAAATAGCGCATACTGACATTGCTTGATAAGGCAGAAAACATGGAAAACTAGCGCGCCAAAATGCCCTTGATGAAACCTAGAATTCGTGCCGCGTTGTGCCTTAACTCTTCAGAATCTCTGGCAGTTCTTCGATTCTTATAGTGGTCTGTTCTCTTTTCTTCAGATCTCTTAGGACTACTTTTCCTTCTTCGAGTTCCTTTTTGCCGACGATCACGGCATAATCGATTTTTCTCCTGTCTGCGTCTTCCAAGGCTTTGCTCATCTTTCGCCCCATGACTTCAAACTCGACTGCTGTCCTAGCACCCTTGAGAATGCGTGAGATTCTTAGAGCTTCAGCTTTGGTTTCGTCTCCAACTGAAATGACCATGACTCTCTTTTCCACGGTTTCTTTGAGGGTTACTTTCTGCCCTTGCATCGCCAGCATTATTCTGTCTACTCCATTGGCGACGCCTACGGCCTGTGCTGGTTCTCCTCCGAACAGTTCAATAAGCTTGTCGTATCGTCCACCACCGCTCAACGCCACGTCAAGCTCGGGGACGTACACTTCAAAAATCAATCCCGTGTAATATTCAAGGCCTCTGGCAAAACCCGCTTCCACTCGCATACTGATTTTGCACCCGCTCTCTAGAACCAATCTCAGGATTTCATTCAGGTTTTCAACAGCGGCGACAGCCTTTTCATATGCCTCAACGAATTTCTTCATTTTTTCCACTGTTTGACAAACATCTTCGCCACGAAGCTCCACAAGGTTTCGAAGGACAGCCAAGCACCTTTCTGAGGCGCCTGAGTCCTTGACGAGCCTAAGCGAATCGTCATACTGTTTCTTGTCCATCAGTTGCAGAACCGCGTTCTGTGCCTTGTCGTCCAACCCCTCGTCAATCAAAACTCCTCTCAGGACTCCAACGTGGCCGATTTTGAAAATGCAATCTTTTAGTCCTAGTCTGTCCATCAGACTGCTCGTCACCATCAGCACTTCAGCGTCTGCTTCAGGTCTGCCTGACCCTATCAGCTCAAAGTTCGATTGCCAAAACTCCCTGTAACGGCCTCTCTGTGGCTCATCATAACGATACAGGCTTCCAACGCAGAAGAGCCTTAAGGGTCTCGGCTCGTTCCTCAGAGCCGTTGCAACAACTCTAGCGATTGAAGGTGTAAACTCGGGTCGCAGTGCAACCATGCGTCCCCCAAGGTCTTTGAAGGCAAACATGCGCAGGCGAACTTCCTCGCCTGCCTTCGTAGCCAAAAGCTCGTATGACTCAACCAGCGGCGTCATGATTTCCTGATATCCGAATGATTCTGCCACGTTTCTAGCCTTGTTCTCGACGTACTTCATCATTCTCGTTTCTTCAGGCAGAAAATCTCTCATTCCACGAACCGTTTTGAATTCTGGCATCTTGCATTTTTCTCCTTCAGGCCAGAGCCAACTGGGAAACCGAGTAGTAAACCACTTCGCCTCTGCGGTTCATGACTGCTAGGATCAATTCTTTCTTCAGGCTCTGGCTCTGTTGCAAAGCGGTCGTCAAGTCCTGAAGAGAAACCGGTTTTCCCTCTTGAATGCTCAGAATCAGGTACTTGGCCGTATCCTTGCTGTATTCTCCTCTTTCGTAGGCTCGGAAATCAACGCCCAGACCGAACCCTTCTCTGACGACGTATCCTCGGCTTCTCAAATCACGATAAGCGAGATACTTGACCCACGCCTCGCCATCGGCGGCTTCGTAGCACTGCAGTAGACATTGGAACTCTTGCTTCTTGCCTCGTTTGTCTTCAACTTCCAAGATTCTCTTTTCAACGAGGTAAAGGGCCTCGTAAAAGGCAAGAAATAGCTCATTATCCTGGGGCACGCCGTATCCCCTGGAGGAAAGCTCATTCACGTCTGATTCTAGGGAGATTCTGACTCCTTTCTCTGCCAGCGAACCTTTGATCTTGAGCTCAGATTTGCCCGAGACGTTCTCGTTGTTCATAATCATTCCATCGACCATTATTCGCGCTTGCGTTTATTCGAAGCATTTGCTCCAAATCTACGGAAGTCGTCCTTATATAGAATGCCGCTTTCGCAGACAATTGCTGTTACGTAATCAAGCGGAGTTACGTCGAAAGCTGGATTCAGAGCGTTCACTCCTTCAGGAGCAATTCTCACTGAACCAATATGAGTGACCTCGTCGGGATTTCTCTCTTCAATAATGATGTCGGATGATCTTCTGGCCAAGTCGAACGTTGATTTCGGGGCCGCAACATAAAACGGAATGCCGTGCTTTTTGGCCAAGACTGCAACAGTGAACGTGCCTATCTTGTTTATGACCGCATCGCTTACGATTCTGTCAGCTCCGACTATGACCTCGTCGACCATTTTTTTGTACATAACGTATCCAACCATGTTGTCAGTTATCAAAGTGACGGGTATGCCGTCTTTCTGAAGCTCATAAGCAGTCAATCTTGCCCCCTGCAGGAGTGGTCGAGTCTCGGTGGCTATGACTCTAAGCTTTTTTCCTTGTTCAGACGCGGCTCTTATCACGCCAAGAGCCGTGCCATAATCAACAGTTGCCAACGCTCCCGCATTGCAGTGAGTAAGGATTACATCGCCGTCGTGAATTAGTTCTGACCCATTCTTGCCGATCAGACGGTTCGCATCCACGTCTTCGTCAGCGATTTTCTGGGCCTCTGCAACAACCAGCGCCACTATAGTCTGGACGTTTTCGTTTGATTCTTTTGCCCGGTTCAGTATTCTGTCTATTCCCCAAAACAGATTGACAGCAGTGGGCCGCGTTTCTTTAAGAATTTTTGCCGACTGCTCCAACTCGCTGATTAGCCTCTCCTTTGTTGTTGATTTTGAGTTTTGAGCGGTCAAAGCTAAACCGAACGCCGTGGCCACGCCCAGCAGCGGGGCTCCTCTTATCTTCATCTGTCTTATTGCTTCGGCAACTTCTCGGCAGTCTTCCATTTCAATCATGGTTGTCTCGTTTGGAAGCCTGGTCTGATCTATAGTTATGATTTTTCCAGCATGCCACTCAATCGTGCGCATTTGCAGGCCTCGATAAACTGTTGTAGCCATAGGCTGTTGTGGATAAAAGCATATTCTCCGTGCCAAGAAAGAGTTTGCTACGTGCCATAATTTCGCGCGCGCAAGGTTAGGATTTAGTTTCTTCTTGCAGGATTACTCGTGACATAGCACAAGGTAGCACATCAAGTATGAAGCTTTCGCCATCATGTTGTGAATGTGCAATCGGTTCAACGTCGTTATTGTAGAAAAAAGGCAGGGGCCATAAACCGTTTATGCTGCCCGAACGTAGGATTTTCTGGAATAAGGCAGAAACATGAAAAGTGTGTCTCTTGAAGCTCTGGTCGATCGTTTTGGCAAGAGATACTCCGAAATCTTGGGCATAAACTTGCAAGGGGGAGGAGACAAGGAGATTTTTAAATGGTTCTTGGCGTCTGTACTTTTCGGAGCTCCAATAAGGGAAGAAGCGGCTATCAAGACTTACACGTGCTTCAAGAAGTATAATATTTTGACGCCTGAGCGGCTTCTTGAAACAGGATGGGACGGGCTGGTCAAGATCTTGGATGAGGGGGGCTACACACGGTACGATTTCAAGACGGCAGACAAGCTTCTTGAAGTGATGCAAAACTTGGTCGAAAAGTATGAGGGAAGGCTGAAGGTTCTTCACGCAGAAGCCTCTGACTCGCACGATTTGGAAAAAAGGCTTAAGGATCTAGGAAAGGGCGTAGGCGACACCACCGTCAATATTTTCCTGAGGGAGCTACGCGACACCTTGGAAAAGGCTCGTCCAGAAGCCTCAAGTCTTGTTGTTCTTGCCGCCAAGGGTTTAGGAATAGCAAAGAAGGGGACATCTCAAGTCACCTTGGAGGATCTTGAAGAGTATTGGCGCAGAAACGAAATCGCAGGGGAATCATTCATGAATTTCGAGGCGGCACTGCTTAGGCTGGGCAAAGATTTCTACAGGAGAGGAAGACCTGTCGTCTTTACTGTCACAAGCGAGCACTTGAGTCAAAAGGCGACTTGACATACGTTATGACTTCGATGGGAGATTCGCTGGTTGATTTTAGCCTCTTCTTCCATTCTTCACCTACTGCCACGAGAGTGAAGATTCCGGAGATTTCGGCCTTCGCTTTTCGAACAAGATTAACCAGGGCTGCCTGCGTTTCTCCTGTCTTGATCATGTCATCCACTATCAGGACACTGTCTCTTTTCTTGATTATCTCCTTCGGAACGTAAAGGGTCATCGTTACACCAGAGTCCCGGCCTAAGACGTATGTTTCCTCAAGAAAGGCTTTAACACCAACCTCTTTGCCCCTTTTAGCGATGACAAGGTTCACTCCAAGAGCGTTCCCAACCATCGTGGCCAATGGAATCCCGTCAACAGCAGCCGTCAACACCTTCGTCACACGTTTTCCCGCAAAGTCTGCAAGCGCATGGTTGGCCGCCTGCTCCAGAATGTTGAAGTCACCTACGATTTCAGTGTTGTCAAAATACCCATCCTCATCAAACTTTATTCTGCTACGAAGCTCAGGCTCCAAACCCACAAGCTTGGTCAACACTCGCCACAATTGCTTAGCCCTCGCCGTGTTCGGCAACACATGACCCTTCGCATACCTGCTGAGAACAGTCACCGGCAAACCAGTCTTAGACGCCAATTCACGGTACGTAATATTCCTCTTATACTTCGCAGTCCTCAAAAGCTCAATAGTCATGAGACGAAGCTTCAAATCCTCCGCGTGCGTACTCATAAACATCCCTTAAACATCTATAAGTCAAACCTCAAAGCACTCTCCATTTATTATTGCCTTGACAATTTAAAATTTTCCGTTCTACCGACGAATACACATCCATGACACGCAAACCACAAGGCTCGCACTAATTCACCTTCAGTGGTCGAGCAAGCGTCGGATATCGCGCGCTAGTTTTCGCAGAACTGGGAAGAATGAGCTTGGCGGGTCCGCTGGGACTTGAAACCCACGGGGTGAATTTGTACTATCCCCTTTTTTCTGTCGCAGCGTACATGCCTTTATGTTTATGGCTGTGTCCTTATCATATTGGAGAAGCCATGACAGGCCTAGCCTCTTAACCAAGCCTTCTCGAAGACTTGCAGCGATCTAGAACTCTGAGTTCTGGCAACCCCATCACTCTGGAACTGAATATGTACCGCTTCCTCAATCATTTTCCCATTTTTGTAATTTAACCGAAGCATGTGCATGCTTTTGTTCTCTAGTCTCGCTGGGGCTTCGGTTGTCGGTCTCTCCTGGACTACCATCAAAACCGCTATAATTTTATCGCATTTTCCGTGCGAATTGAGTGAGCCTATATTACTGTATCCATCCAGCAGGAACTTGAGCAGAAAGCTGTGGAACCATACCTCCGCTAACGGAGTGAGGACGGTGATTCCTTATGCTGCAAATCAACGTTGAAGAGAGAAGAGACTACTGAGAGTGGATAGATACTTCAGAACTCACGGCCCAGCCCGCGACAAGAGAACCCACAGACGAAAAGCAACTGTCGAACGAATGAATTCAAGGCTGAAAGCATCTGAGCCTAAACAGACACAGGATCAGAGGTCTCAAAAACATCATCATTCATGCCCTGCTCTGCACGATCGCCATGCTCACCACAGCACTGGCCGCAGTAATGTTGGAACGAGTGGAAAAAGTCAGATTCATGACCCTACTCGGAAGCTGAGCAGAAATTGACACAAAGGAGTGCTTTAGCAACAGGCTAGCGCGCTACAAGGTAGGCTCTTGCGATTATACCTCTTATTATTCTCAACGCTTGGTTAGGAGACGATGATTATGGCTTGTTCGAAAATATCGAACAAACTGTTTGAACGTATAGTATTAAATTAGAGAATGGCACTTTAGAGTGGAAAACGATAGCCGGGTTAAAGGATTGAGCGGAAGTAATGAAAATGACCGTTCAGAAATTGCGGGCAATACTTTGCGCACCTACTGGTATGTGCTAATCAAAAATCAAGACTGCGGAGTTAGAGAAATCCAAAGAGCCTTAAACTTCTCGAGTTCCAGCACTGCTCACTATCATCTCGAAAAATTAGTTGATAAAGGTCTTTTGGTCAAAGACACGTGTGGCAACTATAAACCAAGTGGCAAACGAAAAACCGGACTGATCGACCCCTTCATTATAATTCATGGCGTTGTTTTTCCAAAGCAGCTGTTGTACGCGGTTGCAACAAGCGCAATGTGCCTCTTTTTTATGGTATTTTTTTGGAATTTTCTCAATTTGACCGTCATACTTGCGTTGTCCCCTGGCATATTGGCTTGCGGAATTTTCTGGTTTGAAACCGTACGGCTGTGGTCAAGTTTGCCAACCTTCAGGTAACTGTTCGATATTTTTCTAGAACTGTTCGAAACTGTAGATTAAATAGTTCGGAAAACGCTAATGTGGCTGTAGACGAAAAATGAAAGCCAAAATCTTTGTTCAACTAGTAACGTGTTTTCTTCTTTCGTTGATGATAAGTTCTGCATTGAGTCTTCCTTTCTCAATGACAGTGAAAGCTGAACTTAACGGGGAAGGTATTGACGTAAACTCGGAGTATTCTAGCGGGACCACAGGGTCGCCTAATGAAAACCTTTCGTTATGGTACGCATGGATCAATTGCAATGGCACACAAGTCATATATTTGGCCTATCTATCAACCAGTGTTCGGCCACCTGTCATCACGTTTGTTGGTCAACGCTACATAACCGAGAACAATGAAGAAGTATTCGTTGGAAACACTTTGACCGGCATGGAAGTATACAACGACACAAATGGAAATGGAATACCCGATGGACCCAGTGAAATTCTATATAATTTTGCGGTCAATAGTTCTGCTAGTCTTGAAGCTACACCGATAAAAAAGTCGACAGTTCAAGGAATAGCTCATTACACATGGGGTGTACGCTATAATGACGTGGATGGATTCTTGCTTACCGACAACCAGGTCGAAAGTGCAAATGTTATTCTGGAATACCTCAACTTTTCCTTCGATTTCTCGATCCTAGGAAACAGGTCAATTCTGAAAACAAATTTTGGTATCGGACGGATAACAGATGTAACTAACTCAAACTTCAACTTAAGCCTCGATGGATTGAGCCTTTCACTTCTGTACGGAACCACTGTTCTTACACCTAAAAGCCATGAAACTTTAATCGATGGCTCATCATACAATTCCATGACTGCTCAGGCATCAACTGGGCCGGCAGAATCTGGACAAATCACCATAGAAAATGTTACAGCCTACGAATTCCTGTTTGGCCAAAACTACACGCTTTTTACAGGTTCACAGAATCAGACCATTCCATCACTTACTGTTGGCGTGGCGCAACAAAGCGTGTCAGAGGGATTATACGTCTCTGTTGAATGGGTACTTTCTGATTTTGAAAATGTGCTAAATGATGTGTTTAGCAAAATCAGCACTATCAATGAACCGATTAGTTTGGATTACACCAACTCCTCTTTCTTGTATAGAGTATGTTACTCTGAGTGGGGCGGGAATCCGATTGAACATGATCCAGAATATGTGGCTCATCTGACAACTGGCAATAGCGTCTTACCAACGACGGGTTTTCCATGGATCTTTGTAGTATCCGCTGTTATTATCAGCTCAGCGGTTTTGTTAGGTGCGATTTATGATTTAGAAAGAACAAGAAAGATCAGTTTCTTGAGAACGTTAAACGTTTGGGGAAAAAGCTGAAGACTATTGGATCAGCCTTTTGTCGCGAAGGAAACGATTGCTTCTTCTACGATGGCATGCTTAATTCATGTTACCGTTAAAGTAAGGGCTTAGAGATATTCAAAGCGAGCTCTTTCGGCAAGTGCGCTGAGAAACCGTGGAAAGGTCAAACCAACCAACAAGTTTATTCTGTTGTGACGGAACAGCTCTCACCGTGCATTTTGACCTGAATGGTCGACTGCGCTTATACATCGAAAAGGCTTCTTGATGAAGTGACTTTGTAACATGAGGGAAGTACGGTTAAAGTTTGAAATGTCGATTACCTTGCTAACGTATTCAGTCGGTTTTGAAGGTCTCAAGAAAGGTTGAACCGTTACAGATAGGTTCAAGTGTGTTAAATGGGGATAGCCATTGTTTGATTAAAGTGGATAGTGGTTTCATCCACTGCCAAAATCCCAATCAATGTCTTTTCGTATACCTTAAAGGTAAAACGAAAATCAACATGATAATTTCCTGAAGCAGTCATTATGTACTGTCCATAAGCTAATGTACAGTTACTACCATAAAGATCGAATCCAAAAGTATTCAATGACTCAATACCCAATGGCGTAGATTTCACATCAAACTTAACCCCAACAAGGTCTACGCTTTGAGTGAAGAAACTCTTGTTTTCTTGGGTTTTAAAAACAAATATTTCCGCAACGCCCGTATTAGATCGGACTCCCCCTAACACAGGCAATGCCAATATGAGCAACCATTTAGCCCCATTACTTGAAAACGTGCACGTATCATTAATTATGGGTGTAGAACTCAGAGCGTAGTCAGAAGTTACGACTGGCAAGGTGTCAACTTGAACGTAAATATGAGCATAAACCTCGAAACAAACAAGCCCAACTAACACCACCGACAAAACTATAGCAAACCGCTTTCGAGTAAGCTTTCGAACCATCAATTCTCACCTCTCTCTTTCTCTACCTGAAAATGAGTGCAATAATACGCTTTATATGAACTTTTGCCCTATTTTACAATTTGACTGGCTAATAGATACTAATTATCCAAAGACAACGGCAAACCAAAACAAAAAGAGGGTGGAAAGAAGTTTTCCTCTATCACCTAGCGCGATGGTATGGGAAGTGTTAGCGGCGCGCGCTAACCGAAAAAAGTCGCCAATATGCCGTCCCACCAGTTAGACCAGTATCCAACGTTGTTGCCATCAGGATCGTTAGCACGGGTGGAGAAAGTATACAACTGGCCCTCCACTCCTTGTATTCCCAATCCAGGTCCACCAGTCGGTGTCGCGGGGGTACGGGGTGGCCAATTCCATGCCAGGGTATCCGTTACGCCGGTATATAGGAGGGGACTGGTGTCTGGCCCTAGCCATCCCCAAAACCAGTTTGGCTCCTCGTATTGGGCTCCGTAAGCATCTAGTATAGACACAGACTGTTTTCCCCAGGACCAAAACCTGTTGGAAGTTCTCAGGTAAAACCGGGTGAGCAAGTATAATCTGCCGTTCCCGAAGCCGACTTTGGGACTACTACATGACCCCAGGCAGCGAGTCCCTCAAGTGGGATGGTCAGGCCGCATACGGATACATCTGAAATCGGGTAGGTATACGAATATCCCGCATTTACTGATGCGCCCTCCGATCCTGCTGAAACGCCAAGACTGACGCTAGCTGATGACACTCCTTGCGTGGTGGGTGGTCCGTGTGTTATGATTTAGTTTGAATTTCCATAGTAAGTTACGTTGTTCTCTTGCAATACCTCGCCAGTACACCGCTTACTGTTGTAGGCAATGAATCCAAGTGTGGACATAGTGGGCATCACGAGGGTGTACCAATCCTAGGTGTCGAATTCACCAGCCCAGCAGCAGAGACAGAAAAGAGTCTCCTAAATTACTGCCTCGCAAAATGTTGCAACACAGAAGCGTCCTGAAAAAGCCAATCTTCCTTGTGGGTCTTGTTTTCCTAGGTGCTTGGCTTGCTATGTATCGGATTGATATTAGGACAAATGTTTAGACCGTGTCTTCTAATTGGATGCCGATTGTTTCCGGAAAATTGGCTGTCACTCTCAAGTCTGATAATCATTAAGTGGGAAAAAAGAAAAGTCAAGACAGCGATTGTCTAAACAAGCGCCAGCCACAGATCTACGAAATGTTGTGCGATTAGATTCTGTCTCAGCGCCGGCGAAACATGTAAAACATTTATAGTACAGGCATACAAACACCTACATCGCAAAGAAAAGGTGAAGAAAATGAAGAATATGATAAAGACAAAAATAATTGCAATTTTATTCGCCACAATTGCTTTGATCGGATTAACGATCACAACGCCTACGCTTGCTAGCGCTACAGTTATCAAAAAAGGAACAGCATCAATTCGTGGAGCTGACTTACCTAATATAATTGGAACACCTGAAAACAACATTAGGTTTGCTCTATGGAACGGTACTGTTTGGTTTGAATTGCCTTTCTCCGTAAATGAAGCAAAAGTTCAGAAAAAGTTTACCGCTGATGCTAATGGAACAACAGTTGCTTCCGCTGTGTCAGCTGATTCAACAACAATCTCGGCAGCCGACGTGTTTTCAGTAAAAATTCCTGCTATGGTCGGCGTGAACGCTTCTTCCGGCGAATGGTGGGATATGGCTCTTGATTTAGATCTCTTAAATCGCTTATCAGTTCAACTCTCGGATGGTGCAGACTATTCGTGTATAATATTTATTTATTATCAAACGAGCGGATCTTGCCTTCCCCCGGATTACAGTTCTGACTATACTTTGCCACTATTTGCCTCGCCGGTCAATCAAACTCAAACAAATCAAACTGCCGAAGTAACAGCTGTCGCAACATCCTCTTATCCGATTGCAAAGTTTGGTGTCCAGAGCTTTTCAATGCCTCAAACTGCGAAAATGGTTGCAGCTTCACAGGACCCCCAAGTGTATAGCCTTCAGACTGTATTGGAACAAAGATTTGAAAACACTGGAAGCAATCCACAGCCCACATACCCAAGCCCTTTCTATTTGCCTGCACAAGGACAAGCAGTATCAGGAGTTATACTAAAGATTGAGTGGAATGATGTTGGTGATCCATATTGGCGCGCTCTTAATGCTTATATTAATGGTCAAATAGTGTGGACTGATAACAACAATCAGGGATTATACATTGCGCCTGGTAGTTCTTCAGTGGAGAAAGATATTACAAACAAAATTGTTTGGTGGAGCTACAATAATTCACTTTGGGTATACAACAATGCAAGTGTTGTTCTCACAACCTATGCAGGTTATGGTCACTGGGACGTTCGCGCCTACATTTATGTTGTGTACACTGCTGCCGTCCATTTCATAAGTGTAGCGGCAAATTGGGCACAATATTACAATATCCAGACTAACACTCAAAATACGATTGACTTTCCCACAGCACTTCCTGATAACACTGCAAATCAAGGGGGCGCAGAAATGGTGTACATACATGCGAAGGCTAGTAACGATCCATGGGCCAGATATTTGGACCTTTATATCAATGATGTATTTGTCCAAAGGTGGACGATTAAATATGAGGCAGATGAGTCATTTGATATAACAAGCTATGTTCTTGGCGCTTCTAGTGTTACGATAGGTATTCAACTGATATGCGGAGTGGGCACATGGGGTATTGATGGGGATATAACTACGCTGTATAGGCCTTCTGTGGCGCCTGATTTTGACCCATTTTGGACAAGCCCGACTAACCTTCAAACTCTAACAAGTCATGCAGGGAACATATACTTCAATTATGCCGGTCTGAACAATTTTGCTGGGACTTTTTCTACTGAAACAGAGGGTTTTGGAAGCAGCGCGAACCCATATTATTTCTATACCGGATTAACAGCAGCATACCCGCTTTGCACAGGATGCTTCCTTGTCGGTTCCATGCAAACGCACATAAGCATAACTGAACCTGATGGACATACGATACTTCCAAACGATCATTACTCGTACCAGGGCTTCAGTGGATCATCTAGCGGAAGCACAGAAGTGAACCCACTCGCAAACATGGGAGTAGCGCTTTTGACAGGGACTTCAATATGCCTGTCAGTAACCGATCCTGCGCTAGCGGCAATGCTAGCTTTGGCGGCTCTCGTAGTCCAGTATAGTTCACCCGCGCCTGCCTATTCAGTAACAACTGATTCCACAGGAATAGAAATGAATTACAACGGTCCAGATTATAGGCCTCAAAGTATGCTATTGAAATGGAGTGCGCTTTGGACTGGTTCGGGAGTATATACGGTGAATATAAAAACTACGGTGACAATGGAGTTGGATGTTGGGTATTATGCTACGATTGTGTTTACTGATACGTTCACTGTATACGTTCCAATCAGTGGGCTACCAACCCTAACTATTTCAGCTTCAAGCGGTGGAGCCAACCCTCCAACCAATCCTTCGCCAAGTACCTACACCTGTAGCTATGGCAGTTGCTATCCGGTGACAGCATATCCCGCCGCGAGTTACTATTTTGACCATTGGTCGCTTGATGGACAAATATATTCTACGTATCCAACAACCACAGTGACGATGGCATCAGACCATACCCTAACCGCGTACTTCAATCCAACTCTGACTATTTCGGTTTCAGGTTCAGGTTCAACCAGCCCCCCGCCAGGAACGCAGTCCTATAGCTACGGCTCTTCCGTTACGGTTACGGAAACTCCGTCGAACGGTTATGCTTTTGGGTTTTGGTTGCTTGACTCGACAACGTTCTACTACAGCACTTCAGTAACCGTGACAATGTGGGTTAGCCATTCGCTGACAGCGTATTTCTTCCTGGGAGGAGGCGGCGGAGGATGTCCCTACGTTGCAACTTGGAATGGCACTGGCTACGTGTTAGACAACAGCATCTTGCCAGATTCAGAGATGAGCAGTGGACGTGACGTCAAAGACTATTATAAGCTCGAGCAGCCACTCGTTCCAACTCTTCAAGACACCAAGAGATCGATATACTCTCTGAAGATCTGCGAGTTTGAACACGAACACGACTACATTGACCAGGCTCAACTCCTGGCTGTCGACCATCCTGATGACGTGAACGTTGCAGTCACATCCACGGGCGAGATCCTAACCTACAAGAAACCTGCCTCACCCATAAGCGCAAAAAGCAACGACGGTACAAACGTGCTACCACTACTGAACGCGGCTGACGGAAAATACTATCAAGGCTACAACGGAAGCTACGTAACCCTAACGTTCGCTGCCGCGGACGTTTCAGCCGGAGCCAAGCTCGTTGTAAGGGCAGACGACTTTTCGATCAAATGCCCAATCTACGTTCAAGTGATCAACGCGACGGGACAATGGAACACCGTTGCAAGCTTCGACACGAGGGGCAACTGGGCAACGGACATAATCAACATGACGGGCCTTCTGCCAGACGCGCTGGGAAACCTGAGGGTTAGGCTGTGCTTCGTCTCAACCGACGAGATAGACTACGTAGGACTCGACACCACACCCCAAGCAAGCATACAAGTGCACAAGGCAGTATTGCTAAACGCGTTTAGCTCCTCGCAGGGCGACGTGACCAGTCTGCTCAAGGCAGACGATGAAAAGTACGCTGAACTAGTACCAGGCCAACAAATACGACTCACATTCCTACTACCCGCTAACCAAAGCGGCCAAAGAACATTCATATTCTACGCAGAAGGACACTACGAAACCATACCATGACCCACCACCCACAACTCTCTTCCACAACCCCTTTTTTCCATCTGTAACGACTAATGAAGCACGTTCCATTACTAAGTGATGCTAATTCACAATCGGAAGTTCACATAAGCCCTGGGAGTGTGCACGTGTTGGTTGTTCTTTTGAGAGAACGTGGTATTCCGCAGTCAGAGTTATTAGGTCAGAATGTTCATTCGCTACGTAGGGGGCTACAGGTTTGGTTAAAATGCTTGTTGTTGGGAGTTTCTTAGCTTTGATTCTTGGTGTTTTGGTTGGGATGCCCATTCTAAGGTCCTCAATGCAAACGGTCACTCTTGGGGAGCAGCCGAATACCTTAAGCTCTACATGGAGCAGAGAAGCCACGGATCCCCAGACGGAAGAAACCCACCTGAACCCCTCACAGAAGAGTCTCCCTTAATCAGAGATGCCACAAGCCACGCGCCACGCCCTGTAGGACCCAAGCAGATAAGAAAACTGGTTCATGAGCTCTACGTTAAAGCCGGTCTCGTCAAGCAGCCTAGAGGGCGCATGTACGAGTCGAGGGTGCACAGCCTACGCAAATACTTCAAAACCCAGCTTCTAGCGCTAGGCATCCAGCCCGACTACGTCGATTACATGATGGGCCACACGGTGGACACCTACCACGACATCCAAATGAAGGGAATCGACTTCCTACGCAACATGTACGCCGCCAGCGGCCTAGCCATCAAACCTAAAACACGTGTAAGCAAGATTGAAGCCCTCAAGGAGATCATCCGCGCCTGGGGACTCAACCCCGAGCAGATCCTCACTAGAGAAGCCCTGTCTCAACCAGCTGCAGTACACAGATTCTCAGCCGATCAGGAAAACATTGAGCTACAGGTCCTCAGCAAAACACTACACGACATCATCAGCAAAGAAGCCGTTAAAACCACACGACCTTAAATCAGTACAAATGCGCTCCGTGGGTGGCGGGTCCGCTGGGATTTGAACCCAGGACCTGCGGCTTTCTCCGATGCTGATCCTAGAAGGCCGCCGCGCTATCTGGGACCTAGCCTATCCATGCTGCGCTACGGACCCCGCTGGAAAGTGATATCAATTGTCGAATATAGTTTTATCTGAGCCACGAAAAAAATGGATGTCAATGCCAACAAGGAATGCATAGTTGTGTCAATGCAGTGCAAGAAGGAATAGTGCAAACTCATATTGTGTGAAAGTCATGCTTCAAACTTGAAATGGGTTGACACACAGATTGAATTAGACAAACACCGACGCCAGCAAGCGCGCCGTGAACTATCAAGGACGAAGACCAGAAAAAACCGACCTAGGAGGGGGTATCAAATGTTCGGCTGAAAACAAGCCAACATTTGGGTAGGGCGTGCCATCAGCAAGAGATTTCATGTTGGAAACCCATGGAGGACGCGAAAACCAGCCTAGGAGGGGGAGGTGCGTTTTTCGCGTGTTTTCAACCCAAAAACGCAGGTGGACCCCAGTAATCTTCATGTATGTAGAACCTCAAGGTGGAGACCAAGAAAACCAAGTAGTTTGAAAATTCATATGCAAAAACGTGCCAGAATAGACGTTAAACATGGTCTTTGCTGTGCAGTCGTCCTTAAGCTTTTTAAATGTCGGTTTCCCTAACACATTAGGGAGAGGAGGAGAAGATGTCAGAAGTCGGGAATATTCCCATTCCTCTCATAAACTATGTAAATCTAATAAGAGAGCGGAAGTCCCCATACTATGAGATCGTAGAATTTCTCATGAAAGACATGGAGATGCACTTCTACAAGACTGGTCAGGGAACAAGGGCCGTGTACACGATCAACCCAAGAGTGCTGCAAGAAGAGATCGAGAAGAAGGTCACCGATGAAAAACTGACCTCTGTAAACGTCTGCCGCACCGTTCTCGCCATGCTGCAAGGAGCCAAACTCAACGAAGAAAAGGACTACTTCGTAACAACGACGAGCAGCGGACGAAGAAACTATCACGTCAACGTTAACGCTCGAACTCTGACCCAGATGTCAAGAATGCTGTAACCCTTTTTTGCATTCAACGTAGCCCGCGCAAAATTGCCTAAAGACCTGGACAGCTAACGATTCTTCCCTTAAGACCGTAGCATTGCTTATGTTCCCATCGCAAACCATGCCCTACGCGTGAAATCTATCAACCAAGTTCGCTTCTTGGCCGATAAAAGCGATGTTATGACATGCTTTATTCTATGTAAATCGCGGGGCGGTAGGGTTTGGCGAGTTGCGCCCTCTGCTTCGGGTCGTGGCGTTCAGCGTCTTCTTCGTTGTAGACGTGGATTTCCGCGTTTAACTCTTTCTGTAAGAAACCTTTTGCTTCTTCTAACGCTTCGGTCTCGTTCATAAGCCCGATTTGTAGTCGTCTCCGCTTGGTCTCTTCTGATGTTCTGTTGATCTCTTCTGCGATCGGGCCGGTGAACTTTGCCACTTTTTCAGAGTTTGCCCTCAAGTCGGGCTCTTGCATCAGCTTTTTCATGAGGTCTTTCTGCAGAACTCTTGTCGCGATCGACATCTCTACGGTCTTGAGGTAAGTGTTCCATTTCCATTTTGCAGCTGCATAATAGCATATTTTCTGTGGTTTCGTTCCCGTCGCTTTCATTATGTTCAGCGTGTCTTCAAGCACGTTCATGATGGATGTTTCGTTTTCCTCAGCTTTGACATCTATCTTGGTTTCATCGAACGCAGGCCAAGGTGCTCGGGCGATGAAGTCTTTCCTGCCTAGCATTTCCCATATTTCCTCGCACACATGCGGGGCTACTGGTGCCAGCATCCTTGTTTGCGCATCCAAGATCTCGTGGAATACATAGGCTGTTGAGGCTTTAGTTTTCATGCTTTCCTTTCGGGTTGCGATCCGTCTCTGGTACCATTGAAAGTCTTGGTCCAACTCATAGATCACGGTGTGTATTGCTTTGCGAACGGCCAGTTTGTCCATGGCGCCAGTTGCGTTTTTCACGTGTTGGTTCAGTCTGCTGAGCATCCATCTGTCTATTGCTGGCAACGTTGTGTTCGAAGTTTTTCTGTGAGGAGTCTTGGCAGTTTCGGTGGCGAACTTGTAGAATTTTTCAAGCCTGTCGCGCATCGATTCCGCTATTGCGGGACTGAAATCGGAGTCTTGGAGCAGCTCGGCTGTTGACAGAACGCTGAGTCTAAGCGGGTCTGCACCGAACTTGTCGAGGGCTACTCGTAGCGGGATTATATTCCCGAAGGATTTGCTCATCTTAGAGCCCTCCATCATGACTTGTCCGTTCGTGGCGATCTGGCGTGGCCAATGGTTCTCTGGGAATATAGCAGTGTGGTTGAATATCATGAATGTCAAGTGGTTGGGAACGAGTTCGCGGGCGCTATGTCGGCTGTCCAACGGATAGAAGTACATAAATTCATCATGCATTTGCTTCAGGATTTCCTTTCTCAAACCAGTTTTTTCGCTGATTTCCTCCGGTTTATTTTTGCCTAGGAATATGTAGTCAAATGCTTCGTCTGTGAGTTGTTCAGGCTGGATCTTGTGTTGTTTGATGTGCTTTGCTATAGTGTAGTAAGCCATGTAAATTGTTGAGTCTGAGAGTGATTCGATGATCCAGTCTTTGTCCCATGGTAGGCGCGTGCCCATGCCTGATTTTCTAGCGCAGGCTTTTTCGTGCAGCCAATCGATGACGTTGTTAAATTCTGGGCGAACTTCCTCGGGCAGTATTTCCATCATGTTCAAATTCTTGTGTGCGAGTTTTTTCCACTCGGGTTTGCCGTAGTCGATGAACCATTGATCTTCGACGATCTTTACGATACACTCTGTTCTGCAGCGGCAGAAGACGGGTCTGTTGACCAGTTCGTAAATAGTTGTAGCTCGGCCTTCCTGAATCAGGTCCTGTTTGACTTTGTCTTTTGCTTCAGCCACGGTCATGCCTGCGTACTTGCCGGTGTTGGCTTTCATTTTCCCGTTATGGAACTCGTGCCTATACACTTCTTTCGTGGCATCCTCCAGCCTCGAGTCTGTTTGTTCTTGGATGTTCATCTTCTTGACCGCGTCAGCTGCTGGTAAGTCTGAGTATCCCTTGACCTCAATTAGGGAGATAGGCTGAACCGAGTTTACGTCTTCAACCGTTATGCCGTACTGCTTGAGCCTTGACGGTGCTTTCCTCATGTTCTCCAGTGCGACGTAGTCGTATGGGGCATGGCCTGGGACTGACATAACGACGCCTGTGGCATTCTTGGGGTCCACAAAGTCTGCTGGCAGTATGAGGATGTCCTTTCCTGTGGCCGGGTTTTGAACGGCTTTTCCTACGAGTTCTTTTCCTTCGAAGGCTTCTTGTACTCTGACTTTCCGATTTTGATTTGTGAGTTTTTCGACACTTTGTTGGCTCACTATCCATTCTTCACCCTCGACTATGGCTTTCACATATTTTGCAGTGGGGTTTAGCCAGATATTTGTCACGCCGAAGATCGTTTCAGGCCTTAGGGTAGCGGCTGGGTAGACAATGCTGGCCTGCTTGAATTTGATCAGTGTGAACTCGCCTATTTCTGGTTCCACATCGCCCTCTGTATCGTGTTGGCCGACTGGGTTTCCATCTTTGGGGCACCATCCGACTGGATGTCTTCCCTGCGTAATGTATCCCGCTTGGCTCAGTTTTTGAAATTGCCATTCTATAAATCGGTTGTAGATTGGATCCACAGTGGTGAATTCGCGTCTCCAGTCGATTGAATAGCCCATTTCTTTCATGCCAGTTTTAATTTCTTGGTGAAAGTAGCGGGCCATGGCGATGGGCTCCGTGAGTTCCTTGAGCTTTTGCTGCGGGATCTTGTAGACATTTATGAAGTCGCTAATGAGGCCTTTGTCGTTGCCTGCAAGACGTTTGGCCATCGCTAAAACTGGTGTGCCTGTGTAGTGAAAGGCCATGGGGAGCAGAGTGTTGTAGCCGCGCATCCGCATGTATCGAGCATGAACGTCTGCCATCGTGTAGGTTCTTCCGTGGCCGATGTGTTGAGGAGAATTCGGATATGGGTAGGCTACGGTTATGAAACACTTAGGCTTGGACGGGTCCGGATCAGTCTCGAAGATCTTGGCTTCTTCCCAGTTTTTCTGCCATTTCTCTTCGAGTTTTTTCAGAAACTGCATAGGACTTTTTGAATTAGTTGGTGGGATATTAAAGATTTTGTTTCCGCTAGACGAGAACGCGGTCCCTCACGGTAGACACCTAGGAATAATGAATACACCCTTGCATTAATCTTTTACTGAAGTTCGTCGAGACTGTCCATTACAGGTTCAGGTCGTTCAGTCTTTTTTCACCAGATCGGTTTCGAGAAGAACACATGAAGTCTTCAGGTCGCTCAGGGAACTTCGAGAATGTTCATGTTGACGTCTGGAATTCGGTGCTCAGCATATTTCGTCACTCGCAGTGTTCCCGCCGACTTAACAAGGCGTGCCAAACAGAACGTTCTGAACTAGTAATAAATAAATACGTCACGGGCATAGTTCTTTCATTGCCAAGGAGTTGTGTGTTCACTGTGCCTCAACGTGTTGTGTGTCAGGGTTGTGGCCATGTGTTGTATGAGGGTCCTGAAATCAGGCCTCCGGACGAGATTATTCACGAGCATGAGGGCAAGTGTCCCAAGTGCAGCAAGAAGCTCTCGCTGATACCTGAAAATGTCGACGTGAAACCGGCGAAGTAGACGGTTGGAAGAGGAAATAAAATTGCCTGAAGAAGCACGTAAAACGCAGCTGTACGAGGCATATGGGCAGAAAGCAAAGCTTACAGAATTTGCAGGTTTCGAAATGCCTCTTTACTTCCGTGGAATAATTCCAGAACACTTAGCCGTACGAAACAGCGTCGGAGTGTTCGATATTTCACACATGGGCAGAGTCCTGATAGCAGGTGCGGACTCAGAGCGTCTTCTGAACTACGTGATAACTAACGATGTTACGAAGCTCGGGCCGAACAATGCTCTATACTCTGTCATGTGTACAGAAAATGGGGGCATAATAGATGATTTCGTCGCGTATCGTTTAGAAACGGAAAGATTCCTGGTGGTTTTCAACGCGAGCAACCGCGAGAAGGACTACAACTGGTTGGTCCGAAATGCAAAGGGCTTCAACGTGGAAATCCAAGACGTGTCAGATAGCGTAGCTATGCTTGCGGTTCAAGGACCTGATGCTTTGAGAACGCTGCAGAAAATGTCGACGGATGATCTTGCCAGGATTGAAAGGTTCAAGTGCGCCAGAGCTCGTTTGGCGGGCGTGGAAGTTTTTCTCTCCCGAACTGGGTACACCGGCGAGGACGGGTTCGAAGTTTTCATTTGGGAGGCCTCAGCGGCGAAGCCTGACAATGCCACGAAGCTTTGGAACACCATAATTGAAGCAGGCAGACCTTATGGAGCAGAGCCCTGCGGCCTAGGCGCGAGGGACACGTTAAGGCTTGAAGCTGGACTTTGTCTCTACGGCAACGACATAGATGAAAGCACGACGCCGTTTGAGGCAGGATTGAGCTTCGTTGTGAAGTTGCAGAAAGACAATTTCATCGGCAAAGATGCATTGCAGAAGCAGAAGGATCAAGGAACAAAGCGCAAACGCATCGGGATAATCATGACGGAACAAGGCATACCGAGGTCGAACTTTCCAATCATTAATGGTAACAACCAGCAGATAGGCCGTCTGACCAGTGGCACGTTTTCGCCTTTGCTAAAACTTGGTATAGGAATGGGCTATGTGGAAGCATCTGAAGCTCAGGAAGGAAACAGCGTAAGTATAAAGATCCGTGGAAAACATGCAAAAGCGCGGATAGCTGCTTTCCCCTTGTACGACGGTGAGAAATATGGATACAAGAGGGAAACTGTGAAATGAGCGCCGGGTATTCACCGCTTGTTTCTTCACTACGAAAGAGAATGCAGGGGCGAACGTCCTCAAAGGAGATGCTTTTTGTTTCCGAAGGTACCTGACCAGCACAAGCCGAACAAGCCTTTGATTCCGAACGGGCTGGGGGTATTCTACGCGCTGATAAGCGTGGCGTATCTTTTTCTACTGTACCTCTTCGATGTTATCAAGAACTCTAACGATGCGTCTAAGTCGCTGACGCTGGCCGTGTGCATACTCTTTGGGGGTTTCATGGGCCTCCTCGATGACTGGATTGATCTTAAATGGCGGTACAAGGCTTTCCTTCCAATAGTGGCTGCCGTGCCGCTTCTTTCATTAGCTTATAAATTTCAACTGCGCACTTCTGTGTCAATCCCTATGCTTGGGGTAATACAATTCGGCAACTTCTATTATTTCTTGATCATCCCCTTGATCGTGACCATATTTACTAACACTGTGAATCAGCTTGGCGGACTCAATGGGTTGGAGACTATCTGCCCGGCAATAGTCATGATCGGAATGATGTTAGTCTCGGGTCCAAACGCAATCATGCTGTATGTTCCATTGGTCGTTTGGCTGATGTTGGCTTTCTTCAATTTCAGGGGCAAAATCTTCGTGGGCAACACGGGGTCCTTTTCGATAGGAATGACCTTGGCGGCATTTGCGATCATTCTAGACCTGAAAGTTAATCTGTTGATTTCGCTTTTGCCATACATATTCAATTCGGTGCTGATCCTTCTGACTTTCTTCTTTTTCAGGACCAAAGGGCGCCTTTCTTTTGACGGCAAAAAACTCATTTCAGATCACAGGAGGAGCCTAGTCACGCTTGTCACATATCGCCGAGCTTTGACTGAACGTCAGGTGGTAATGATAATCTCGTTGTTACTTGTGATGTCGACGGTTGCGGCATCGGTTATTCAAGTGGCTTAATCACGCTGTGAGCTTAAGAACATTCAAGTGCACATCAGACTGTTGAACTGCTTCGTCGTTTGGGTCGTGTCAGTTTTCGCTCCACAAGTAAATGGCAAGCTCTAATAACGCTTAATAAGCAAGAGCTCCACGGTTATGGCTGATTGGCGGGTGAGTGGGCCACTACCAAACAACTAGAACCGCTCACCCATTCTTTTACAGAACAGCTACCAGCAATCCAAGCCGTAATGCTACACCTAGAAAGAAAAGGAAAAGCGCCAACCACAAGAACAACCTATGAAAAAGCATTACTCGAACTAGCAAAAAGAGCTAACTTACAAAACACCCAAGATGTAGAGTTAGCCATCTCACGCTATAAAATACAAGACCCAAAGACAAGACGAACAAGCAACAAGCCAGCGTCTAACCGTTGGAAATCTCAACTATGCACCGCATACATGCACTACTGCAAATTCCACAAAATCATTTGGGAAATGCCGACCTACAATGTTGACCAAAAAGGAATAGAAATACCACAAACGCACAATGTGCTATGTTCTTAGCCCGTGCTCACGGCGCCCTATCAATGAAAATCGACATAAGCACACAAACTGGACTAAGACCAATCGAAATACAGGGAGACAAAGGTCTCAAAGTCAAAGACATACACGCCGACAAACACACAATAACCGCAATAAACACAAAAGGATGCAACGCGAGACCACCAATGCCGATAACCGAGCAACTAACAACAAAACTCCAAACCTACATAACAAAACACAACCTACAATCAGAAGACCTACTATTCAGCGGAAAAGCACGAAATTACGGAGACCACTTCCGAAGAATGAGAAGCAGACTAGCTAAAGACCTAGCAGACCCATCAATCAACAGCATAAAACTGTATCACCTCAGACACTACTACATTACGAACAAACTCCGCAAAATCCAAAACGCCGAAATCGTCAGACAGCTTGTCGGACACAAACGACTCAACACCACACAAAAATACTTCCACTTACTTGCGGGAACCAATGCGGAATGGATAGTCGAAGGAACAACAGACAAAAAACGAGCACAAGAACTACTAGAGGCAGACTTCACATACCAGCTAACAACGCCGGACGGAACAATGCTATTCAGAAAACCAAAATAAACAACAACTCCCTCTTTTAGCCTCTTTTTTCTATTCAGTATGACGCTTAACCGTCATGTCGCGCTCGCGTCACGCTCGCGCTCCAACCGACACCCAATGTAAGCCAAGTTGGCAAGAAGTTTTAATATGCCGAAAAACAGGTGCTACTTAAGAAGCGAGGAATTAAGCATCGCACCGCTTGATGAGAATACAATGGACATTTCTGAAGAAGACTGTTTCTTAATCCTAAAAAGAAACCATAATCTTCTGACAATCAAGAATACGCTCGAAAACATTCTCAACAGAAGAACCAAGGGGAAAATGTTCAATATTGTATCGGGAACATGGAACCCCGTCTCAGGATGCCTGTACAACTGCAATTACTGCTGGGCAAGAAACTTAGCCACCACAAAACTGCAAAACAGTCATCGCTACGTAAAAGGCTTCAGACCTAATCTTAACGAAACAGAATTCCGCTCACGGTTTGGAAAAGGCGATTTGGTATTTGTATCTGACATGGGCGATTTGTTTGGTTCCTTCATCCCGAGCGAATGGATAATGCGAGTCTTGAATCAAGTGTCGAAATTCCCAGACGCAGATTTTCTTTTTATGACCAAGAATCCACAAAGATACCACGAATTTCTGCCATCTATGCCGAAAAATACCATCTTAGGTGCTACTATCGAGACGAACATTGATGAGATAATTCAAACAGATAAGATTTCAACCGCTCCCTTGCCAACCGAACGCTACAGTTCAATGAAGGATTTGGATTGGGATAGAAAGATGGTGTCAATAGAACCGATTTTGGATTTTGAACCTAGAACGTTTAGTCAATGGATTGAGGATATCTACCCTTTTCTTGTCTATGTGGGATACGATAACTACAATCATAAACTCAGAGAACCCAATTTGAAAGATACTCTAAACCTGATCAGAATGATCTCTAAAGATATGTTGGTGATAAAGAAAACCATCAGACCAGCATGGTTTGAGAATATTCAGGGCTATTGAATTAGCTCAATTGAGATGAAGTGAAGTGCCTAAGAAAATACCCACCAGTGAATGGTTACAGAGCAAGCTTCATAGACTGATTGAGATAAGGGACCTCGTTTCGCAAGAATGCCCAGATATATATTCTGAACCAGATCCAAATTATGGATTTTGGTCAATCAAAAAGGAAATAGCACTGATGTATTGGATATGGCCATTTTTGCAGATTGCTGCCAAACATTTCAAGTATTTTTATTATATTGACCTCTTTGCAGGCTCTGGTTTGATGAAGGCAGCCGAGAATGTTTTTTTCGTTGGCTCACCAATTGTAGCTATTGGATCGACTCTTCCCGACAAGAAGTTCAGCCAATATATCTGCATAGAAGCAGACGAATCCCGCAAGATTGCGCTTGAGAAGAGAGCAGCAGTTGCTTGTAAGAATTTCGGAACATGTGACGCGAAAATCTTTCATTCCGACTCAAACATCGAATTGGGTAATATCCTGAGAGAATATTGCCCAAGTGAGAAAACATGCTTTCTTGCTTTCATCGACCCCCAGAAAATCACCGATTTGAAGTGGGCAACGCTCCAAATGCTTCTCACACATGGCATTGGAGACTTGATTATTAACTTCCCAACGATGGCTATCGTTCGCAATTTACAAGTCCAAGAATCGGAAAGTGCCATAACTGATTTCATTGGCGATCATTCATGGCCTCAAGTTGAACCGAATGCAGAAGCGATATTGGCGTATTTTAGAAGCAAAATTTCACTTTATAGGAGCGAAGTGGACAGTCTACCAGTCAGAGATGAACAACACCGCCGCCTTTATGATTTGATTTTTGCCACAAATTCGCAGGGTATGAAAAATGCTCTCGATGATTTGAAAAACAGACTTAGCAAAATAAAAACTAAGGATATTCGTGGATTATACCAAGTGGCCACGGGCGATCAAGCCCAACTGACTGGCTTTACCTAGTACACGCGGGCTAACCGAGTTCGCGCGTGCGACCAAAAAGCCTCCAAAACCAACCATTCATCCTCAAAAACCCAACTCGCGATCTTACTCAGCCACCACAAGCGCGCGCTGCGCTGAGTTCATCAATTTTCTGCGATGAGAAATTTTTCACTGGGGAAACTCTTCTCGCCTTTATCGTAACAAGATGACTAGAGGAATGACCACGCTAATCGCTGTAAGCACTATCATGATTAGTGACTCGTTTTCGTCGGCTCTTTCGCGCAGATGCAATCCTCTGATTGTTGGCCGTCCCTCAAACATCGCGCCATCTCTAAGTGAGCTGAGCGATTTCATCCTCTTCTGAAATCTGTCCACAAGATCATAGACTCTACGATAGGACGCGGGAATACTGCGCGGTTCTTTCATTGCATCTCGTGATGCTTTCATGATTTCTAGGAGAAGGTCTTTAGCTGCTTTTTTTTCTTTCTCGTTCCCACTAATCAATGCCAGAAAGATGACTTGAAACTGTGGCCAGAGGTTAATCCGTTTAGTGAAAGGCCAACACCAGTATAGAAATATGAAATGAAGGTTTTCAACAATCTCTTTTGAAACAAGTCCGATGGTAGCTCTTAGTCTTTCTGAGTTCTCTTCCATTTCCAAATATGCTAGACTCCAGAAAACCGTCGAAGGAGACTTCAATTCCATTTCAAAGAGATATACTACCATCGACGAAGTGAGAAGGGTCATTATGAAGGCGGATGAAAGGTAAGGAAACACTCGCACGAGTAGGTCCGTCATCACCACTGGGCGTGTGGAGGTGCCCTGCGAAACTGCATATGACCCTATCATCGCAGTATACCAGAAGAAGAAAAAGGCCAACCTAGCCGTTCTCGCATTCCTTGATATTCTGTTCAGCCTTAATATTCCTGGCGTTTGAACTAGGTCAGCGCGCGAGCTATATGTGAAAGTATTGAGTATAGCCCTTCGCAACGGGATCCAAATGACACCAAAAACCATCAAGGAGCCGAAAAGGAGAGCGAACCAAGATAAAGAACTGATGAGTGATTGCAATGACTTTTGAACTATTGCGCGCACGTAATAAGTGCCAAACCAGAAAGCCACGTAGAGTGTGAACATGCCATAGGCTGCAAGAAATATCCAAAACAGTCTTTCTACAGCCATGTATTTTAAAGAATAAAAATCTATCTTTGCTTGGCTTATTCCATTCCATCTCTTTCTTATCGATCCAAACGTTTTCTTGATCCTGCTTGCTATTCTCACGGGTTTCATCCTTTTACTCCTATATCTCCGACAATGTTGCTTATTATTGTCTCTACAGGTAGTTGCCCTGCAGTTCTCCAAATTGATCGATCAAAACAACTGTCAGTCAAGCAGGAATAGAAGAAAAATGGAATAGATGACTAGTTTGGTTTGGGGAAAAAAGTCTTCACACGAGTTTGGGATAAGACTTTAGCGCGCGCTCTACAATCATACCTAAAGGTAGCCCTATTCTCACTTAGGGCGCGCAACCCTCGAAAATCAAAGCAAGCGGAAACGGAGATAGCGCGCCCCCCAACCCCAAGAAGGAAAAGACAAACCACCAACACACCAACTTCTACTCGTCATGGAGAGACATCAAACAACCATCAGACGTCCTAACACGAATATTATCAATATCGTTGACCCAATCCGCACAAAACTCCTTGGCAACCGAATGCTCCCGACTGCAGACCCAGTTATTACGCTGACGAGAGAACACCAAATTCTTGCAACTACCACAAACAAACTGACGCCAATATTCAAACGACTTCTCAGTAAAAGTTTTCACCATCACAAATCACCTCCTGTCAATCACACCATCATCGTCAACATGCGGAAGAGTAAAATTCTTCAGAAACCCACGCTCACCACGATTCGCAATAATCGGTTCAGTGCCAAAAGGAAGATAGCTTGGCTGTAAGGGACTCTTACAGACGCCACACCTATGTTCAATGGGCTTCAATAACGTTCTGAACTTGCGCTTCGCAACGACACCCCACCATTCAACGATCTGGAAACGCCTGACACCAACCTTGAACCCCGAATGCTCGCATTGGTACCAACTTGTGCCAAAAATGGAATCACGCTTCTCAATACACCTTTCTCATTCTTGGCTAAACTGACAATCCAGCCATCGTCTTTGTGCGCCATTCGAGTGACACCCTCAAAACCGTCACAATCCCAACATTGCCCAGCCTTGATACAATTCCTGCAACGATCATAACTATCCCGAAGGTACCCTAGGCAGTGATAATGAAAGCTCAGAAACAGATCACGGCGTTTCAAATCCTTCCGAAAAGGATGAAGGATATTGACCCCTCCCATAACGCCACTGCGTCTCGAAGCCGAAATCGCTTCTCTCGCCATTTCTTGCGGAGACAAATTGTACAAACGCTTTGGTACTGATGCAGAAAGATGCTCCACATCCTTAACAGGCAAACCCAAAACCTTCTCAGCTGTCAAAAAACGAGACTCAATTACATTGGCTCTGGTGACACACCAACCATATTTCCAACAAAGACGACATCGATAGGAATGACAATTCGTTACATTATTGTGATAAAAATCCTCTCCTCCAATCGAGTCATGCAAAGAAGTCAAATCGCATTTTAGGTAACTCCGATGCTTACCGCAAAACGGATTCGTCGGAGGGTCACGCCCAACAATCATATATGGACTCAAAAAACCACCACGAACAGGAAAAGAATCATACTGAGTAATCCACAAAGCCTCATCCCTACCGAACCCCTGAACCTTCAAGAACCTAGCTTCGCTGTCACCTTTCCCAACCATCCAAAAAACCTCCAACGCAATCGGGAATGGGCAAAAAGAACCCAATCCCAACGCCCGCGAGCATTACGCGGAATGAGCTGTGACCTAACACATCGAACATTGCACCGATTCTGCTGTGACCCGACATGTTAGACCAAAATAATATTGCATAAAGAGCCTAATAAACGGTAAAGTTAATTTACCAGTAAAGATACTTCATCACTATGGAAAAAGAGACGGATAAATACTGTCAAGACATCTTCGCCTACCTAGTAGCAAGCGACAAAGAAATCAGATTCAATCAATTATACAATTCACTGATAGCATTGGATGTCAAAATAACCAAGCCAACTCTAATACAGCACTTGAACCATCTTCACGCAAAGAGATTCATACTGCGGAAGGAAAAGGGCAAGCAAAACGTGACTTACCGAGTCAACTGGAAGAAATTTGAACCATTAAACGAAGCTTTGAAGTTCAAGAAAGTTATCGCTCATACTCTAGAGAATGAGAAAATCTTCAAATCAAAGAGTCTAGAACAACAAATAGTTTACGTAACTACTATACTCACTTGGGAACAAATCCTCCATCTCCAATTCAACATACTCAATATCCTTGAGCCAAAAGCCACATTAGGTAACACACTCGGTTACGTTTTAATTCACAGGCTTTATGATACCTACAGGCGATGGCTCCTAGACACCTGCAAACAATCCGAACTAAACGCACAGAAGGCATTTGATTCACTGCAAAGGGCAAGAGGCGATTTTGAAAAACTTCTTTTCGATCGTCCAACAAAAACTGGCACGGAGAATACAAAGCAACAACACTAATTTTGACTTCTAGCGTGCGCGCTTATCATCTAAGAATAAAACCTTACCCCTTCTCTCTCCTACTAACTCTCTCACTCACTCTCTAAAAAAACACAAAAATAAAAAACACTCACACACGCGCTACCCGCTATCCAGAACGCTAACGTAAATAGTCATCGCTGCGTAAGCGGTAGCGTCAACACCCCACAGATTATCTTTGTAACTGATGAATAGTGTATAGTTACCTGCCTCGCTAAACACCAGGTCAGGTTGAAAACCGCTATAACTCTCTTCGTAATTCGGCGGAGCATTCAAAGGCCCGAAAGTAACGTTCTCAAATCCTGGGGCACCTAGATAAGGATTGTAAAACACCACGGTGTTACTCATCGGGTAAACCCACAGGCCCAAAGTGTTCTTGATCATGCTATTGCCGACAGGAGACAGGGACAACCCCAAACAGGCAGTCATATCATAATTCGTGACCTTTACAATTAGTGACAACGCTTCACCTCTCGAAATTGTAATCATCTCGCCATCATAGAGGAGAGGCCCAATTAGCCAGCGCGCGATGCTGAGAGTGAAATACGTGCTTATGCGTGCCACTGCGAATCTTCCACAATTGTACAAATCGCCGCTTACGAGTTGCGCCGATACAATAGCAGCCTCTATCGGATAATAACCGCCTTTGTGGATTTCGATGAGAAGTGGCTCCGTGAAGTTAATATCATCGCACTCCCATTTCCCTAAACTGTCAGTAGAATTTATTGAGATTATTTCTCCTGGTAGAATATCGTCGAAAATCGTGACGTCAATTATGCGCACTTCTGCACCGTCAACACTCTCATTGGTAAACATATCGAAGACTGTACCCTTAATAGTTCCATGAATAATTGACGGTAAGGGGGGAGTGTTGGTTTTCCGAGGAACATTCAGTTGCCATATTGAGTATGCCGAAGCAAATAGAACGATGGCAGCCAGAAGAATAGCAAATAAGTATACACTCCTCTTCCTCATCAGAACCAAATATCACTCAATCGGACCCTAAACATAACTCTTGCGGAAATTGAGAAAACGTTTTTGACTTCGAGAGCGCACTCACCCAAAACTAGCAGGAAGCAACGGAAACGCTAGGAGATAAACACAACAGACAACAGCACAAAACAAACAAACAGAAACAAAACCAAGACGCTAATCTCTTATGAACAAAAAACGTCAAGACCCAGCATAGACAGCCTAAGCTGTCAGTGAAGACATTCAGTCATGAAGTCTTCACGCATATTCTCCTCAGAGACATAAGCTTTTCTCTTCGCTTTCCCCTAGCTCAGAGTCCTCCCTAGAGTCCAGCGATGAAAAAGCATATTGTCTCTTCGTCGCGTCAACGGGCGAGAGAATGAATGCCAATGAATAACCATCGGAGATATGAAAATGAGAATCCTTAAACGGAAAAAACAGGAGACAAGATATGCCCAACTATGGGCAGAGATCGAACTCCCTAAACAATTAGGAGAATAGAAAAATGACACAAGAACCACTAGAACAAGAAAACAATAATAAAGAGAAAGCGTTGTCAATGCTACAGGCGGGTGAGTGGGCCTCCACCCGTTCCGCCAGTAAAAATCCCGGTGTGGGAGGTGAAAGAATGAAATTCGATAGTAGAGACTTGGCGTTGACAGCCGTTTTTGCGGCACTGTATGCCGTGATCAACTTAGTGCAGTCTTTTTCTCCTTTCGGCAATCCTTCTGTATATGGACCGATACAATTGCGTATTGCAGACTTTTTGATTGCTCTGGCCGCACTGTTAGGATTACCTGTCGTTGTAGGGGTTACGGTCGGATGCGCTGTGGTGAACGTGTTCGGACCCATAGGATTCGTTGACGTGATCTTCGGTTCTCTTGCTAACTTGATAGCAGCGAGCATCGTCTTTTCGCTAAGAAAACATGAGCTGCTGGCTTGCGTTGCAGGCGCTTTGCCCATAGGAATCATCGTTGGCGGCGGGTATCTGTGGCTATATTTCCCTTATCAGCCTACTGAACTCGGGTTCTTGCCAGCTTGGGTGACGACGCTGGTCAGTATTCTAGTCAGCAGTCTGATTACGATTGGAGTAATAGGTTATGCAGTTTTGCGAATATTGGGCAGACGCAGCATCATTGAGCCACTGAAGTCGCATGGATTAAAGACGCCGCCTAAACGTTAACCTGACTACGCAACGTTACATGAATCTTTCCAGTTTTGTTAAGCCTATTATTTCTTCGAAATCCAAGCCCAAAGCATCCAGAACCTGATCGAATGTTGAATGAAGGTAGGCTACGTACTTGTCTACGTCAATCTCACTTTTGGTCGCGAGTTCAACGGGTTTAACATGTGGTTCCCTACTGACTTTAACATAACTTATCAGGTCCCCTGCTTTCAATTCTGCCCCGTTGCTCTCCAGCATCCTTGCGGCTCTGACATGCTGCGGCGTCGTTTTTGTGTAGTGCCTCAGCTCTTCGCCGAGGGTGACGTTGAATGCTAACTCGTTCATGCTTTGCCATTCGCGTCTTTTTAGCCGCAGGTAACAGTCGCGGACGACTGCGCAGATGTTTTTTTTGGCGTTCTCAAAATCCGATGGTGTCTTTACTGCCGCTAGGCTCTGCTTCATTTTGTCGAAGGCGTTCTTGATGAAAATTGGAATGTGTCTTTTCTTTCCTGTTAACCCCTTGACGTCGACTGTGCCATCTTCCAACACGCCGAGGTAATTCTTCTTTCGTGAGCTGAAAACGGCATACCTGTACGTCTTGTCTACGTCTAAGCCCATCTTCAGTTCATGTTCTGTCCAGTGGGCCAATTGCTCAACCTGCTGTCTTGACGGGTTTTTGAGGAATAGGCTGTCAGTATCGCCATAGAGCACTTGGATCTTGAGTTCCTCGGCTTTCTGCAGTATTTGAGTTATGGAGTGTCTTCCAATGGCTGCAGTTGCCTCTGCCACTGGCGGGCAGTAGAGATCGAAACTGTCAGCCCCGAATACGCCGTAGCTTGCGTTCAGAATAACTTTAAGTGCTCCCTGAGTGACGTTGTACCAGCTTCTCAACTCGGCGGGCAGTGTCTTATCTTTAGATTTCGGCTTGTACCATTCGACGCGGAGGTCCCTTAGTGAGCCGATTAAGAGGCTTTCCAACGCTCTTTTCTTCGTGCAAACCCAATGTGGCGTGTCTGGAATCAGGTTGTGGCGGCATTCTGGATGAGGGCAGAGTATCGACTGGTAACCTAGGTTCCAAACTTTAATTATAGACGGATACAGACTTGGGAAGTCCATGACTGCCACGTTGAAGTGGACTCCTGGAGTCGGTTCGACGACTATGGCCCCCTTGTATTTCTTGCCTTTTATTATCGCCTTGGTGGCCGTCTTACCTTTTACTGCGATTATGTCTTGAGAGTTGGGTATGAGTATGTTTTTCCTTCGATGTTCACGGTGCATGAAGTCTCTTATCCAGCGTGAAACGCCTTGGCGGCTTACGTCTTCCATCGGCATGCTGCTGATCCTGGACAGGACCAGAATGAGCTTCATCGTCAAATCGTCTTCAAAACTTGAGAGTTTAAGAGTGATTTCGGAATCTCTTAAGCAGTATCCGGCGAGTTCCGTGTAGCTTAAATCGCCTAGGCCCTTGTCGAAACGCACTTTCTCTAGTCCAATTAGGGCTCGGCCTACGTCGTTAAGGGTTACGTCTCTGTAACGGTTATTGAACGCGTAGATTTGGATTGAACGGTTGAAGAAGAACTTGTACAAGTCGATGTGCACGCCGTAGCTTAGCAGGCTTACGCGTCTGCCCAGTTCTATTGGAACTTCGCTCCTTCTGAATCCGAGGTTCTGTGCTCTATGGAACAAGTAAGGCAGGTCGAAATCGTCGCCGTTGAAGGTCAAAACGAAAGGATAAGTTCGTAAATAGTCAAAGACGGCTCTCAGCAGCCTGTCCTCACTGCCAAACTTTCTGACGGTTATTTCAGCGGGAAGATGCTCGGACCCGTCTCTCACGCCTTCTCGTTCGAGAAGCAACACTTCCTGCAGTCCATCTGAGCTGTAGAGTGAAACACACACGATTGGATAAGCGGCTTCTTCAGGGTTAGGCACCCTTGTCGGGGTTGGGGCGAGAACCTCTATGTCCAGGGCGACGCGGCGGAACTTCGGAGCAGGATAGTCCAGTAGCCTGGCCCATTCTTCTATGTATTCCTTTTCTTCAGCGGATGCCGATTTGAAAGTTCCGAGTGTTTCGGCGACTATTTTTTCAGCTTCATTCATTTTCTTCTGGAGGAGCTGGCCATTCCCTATTTCGTACGGCATCCCGGGGAGAAGATTTCGGTCATAGATGTAGGATTGGTAGTACTTTATTTTTGATTCCCACACCTTGATGTCTTCTTGGGCGATGGGTGTTTCTGCGACTTTCGGGTAGTCTTCAGGTATTATGTCCCTGATGCATCCTGATGGGCGGCCTCCGACGGCTAGGGGATCGTTTGTGACTATTTTTGTGACTTTAATGTTCTTGTTGCATAGCGCATCGAACTTTTCGACTATTTCGAAATGATCAAGGCCAGAGTGTTCCGTCAGCCTAGTTATCTTCTCAAGTTCATACTGTGAAAGATTCGTGAGACAGTAGGGTTTATGTCCCGTGTTATCTAGCCAAAAATAGATTTGACCTGAAACTGGCTCGTAAAGCTTGATCAAGGCCTTCTTTGCTTGGCCGTCGTAAGTGGCAGAAACAAAATATGAGAGGGACAGGTTCTGAGGTGCCAGCGGTGGGAAAGCACGTTTTCTCTCATTTTGCTCTGCAGGCTTCCAGGTTTGGGCCGGTGACGGTTGAACGGGATTTACCGGTGGAGGGTGATCCTTCGAGATTAGCTGGTCCAAACGTTGTTGTGCCATTTAGCCCTGACCTAACTAGCCTATTGAATAGCATTGCCTAAAATCTCTTGCTAGTGGTTGATTCCGTTTCTTTGGCTGCACTTTTGATGATGGTCTTCGCGAGTTCTTCGGTTGTTGAGCATCCTATGTTGCCGAACCCGTGTCTTCGGATTGATATCTCTCCTGTTTCGGCTTCTCTTCTACCGCATAAGGCTATGTATGGAATCTTGCGGACTTCGGCGTTTCTTATCTTGTGGGTTATGGTAGACGCGTTGGAGTCAAGCTCTGATCTCACTCCATAGGAAAGCAGTTCTCTGTTGACCTCTCGGGCATATTGCAGATAATTGTCGCTGATTGGGAGGACTGCAACTTGGGTTGGAGCCAGCCAGACTGGAAGGTTTCCGTTGCAGTGTTCTATAAGGATAGCAAAGAAACGTTCGATAGCTCCGAATAGGGCTCTGTGAAGCATCACCACTTCATGCTCTTTTCCATCAGGTCCAACATAGGTTATCTCGAACCGTTTGGGAAGGTTGAAGTCAAACTGTATCGTCGTGCATTGCCACTCTCGGCCTGAGGCGTCAACTATGTTCACGTCAATTTTGGGTCCGTAGAATACGGCTTCGCCCTTCATCTCTTGATATGATAGTCCCTTCGTCTGCAACGCTTTGACTAGTACATCTTGGGCTTTGTTCCACTTTTTCTTTGATCCCATGTACTTTTCTGGTTGTTTCGGGTCCCTCGTTGAGAGGTAGAACTTGTATTCTTTGAAGCCGAATCTCTGTAGCATTTGGCTGACGAAGTCCAAGAGCCGCAGGATTTCGTCTTCAACTCCTTCTTCCGTGCAGAATATGTGTGCATCATCTTGAGTGAATCCTCTGACTCGCAGAAGCCCTTGCAGGGTTCCCGACCGTTCATACCGGTATACTGTTCCCCACTCGGCGTACCTTACTGGCAGTTCCCTGTAACTCCTGGGTTTAGACTTGTAGATTTGGATATGAAAAGGACAGTTCATCGGTTTTACAACGTAGCCTTCTCCTTCCTTTCTGAAAACGTACATGTTATCTCTATAATAGTCCAGATGTCCCGATATCTTCCATAGTCTTTGTCTTGCTATGTGCGGCGTGCAGACGAGTTGATAATTGTTCTTCAAATGCTCTTTTTCCCAGAAGTCGCGTATTATGTTACGAACGATTGTTCCATTATGATGCCAAAGGATTAGTCCGATGCCGACTTCTTCGCTTATTGAGAACAAGTCAAGCTGTTGACCAATGACGCGGTGGTCTGCTGGTAAAAGCTGTCTTTCTTTATCTTTATTTTCAAGGTTTTGGTTCAGGGGGTTTTTGGGGGATTCTCTACTTCTGAGAAATCGCTTAGCTTTCTGTTTGTGAATTCCCCATGGTTGACACCAGGCTAGTCTAGAGCGGCATCAGCCTATTTATCCGTTGTTCCTGCAGATTTGCAAAGATTCCAGTGGCGAGGAAAGTGGCGAGATGCCTCTAGTCTTATCTATGTCTTTGCATCTGTCTGTCAGCGTGAAAAGGCATTGCTTAGAGAAGCATGGACACTCGCCATTGAAACGCTAAGCTGGATGCAGATGCAGAGACTGAGCGAACGCTTGGCCCTGGCGAGAACAGTTAGGCAACTGGAAATACAGGATCCCGCAGCCGTGCAGTTTGCGTACATGCTGGTATGTGAAACCGTCAGAAGACAAAACTTGGTCGACAGGTTCATCAATGCAGCTCTGAAACCGAAGCCAATGATCGAGCTTGACCGTGGGCTCAGGGCGTTTCTGCGTCTCTACGTTTACCAGACTCGGATAGCACGAGGCTGGTCTAAACCAGACGTTGAAGAAGCCGAGAAAATTGCAGGATTAGGCCGATCTATCCTCGGTTGGAAAACATTTCAGGAGGTTGAGCCGTTCCTCGGCTTTCTGCTAACACAGGAACAAGCCGTGGTGTTTGAGCATACAAGTGATGAAGAACGCATTGGGCTTCGCACTTTTCATCCGTCATGGTTTGTCAAATACTGTTTCAAACTGCTCGGCAGGATTCAGACTATCGCTCTGTTGGAGGGGAATCTGCAGAAACCGCCAACATACATCAGGGCGAACACTCTGAAGTCAAGTGAACCTGAAATTTTACAAAGACTCGAAAGAGAAAGCGTCAAAGCTTACAAGATTGAGCCATTGAGACACTTGTATGCGGTCACAGAGACCAAGGTTCCGCTCATGAAAACGGAGAGTTTCAAGGAGGGCCTTTTCTATGTTCAAGACAAGGCAAGCTGTTTCGCTGCGGAAGCCGCCGATCCAGAGCCAGGAGCTGTTCTATTAGACATGTGCGCAGCACCGGGCGCCAAGACCACGTATTTGGCGCAGCTGATGAATAACAGCGGTTCGATATACTCCGTGGATTATTCGGGGCGCAGGATGGCCCTGTGGAGAGCTGAGACAGAGCGAATGGGCGTTGAAATCGCGGAGCCCGTGATTGCTGAAGGCCGGAACAATTTGCCTTTCATGCTTAAAGCGGACGTTGTTGTCGTGGATCCTCCATGTACGGGGACGGGTACCTTCAGGAAAGTGCCCTCTGCCAAGTGGAGGCTTACGCCGCGTTCCATCGACAGGATGGCTGACATCCAGTGGCAAATACTCAACAAAAGTGCGGGAAACGTGAGGAGCGGAGGCACATTGACCTACTCAACATGCAGCATAACGGTCGAGGAGAATGAGATGCAGATCGAAAGGTTTCTGAAGTGGAATCCCGAGTTTTCGTTGATCGACGTTAAACCGAGAATAGGCTTGCCAGGTTTGAGAACCTTGGAAGAGTGCCAAAGGCTCTATCCTCATATTCATAATTGTAACGGATTCTTCATTGCGAAGTTAAGAAGAGACTAATCACCAATAGACCATTTGGCTCATGTGTGTGCTACTGCCGGCGGGCGATCGCTTGTAAATGTCCTGCCAATGGTAGAGCGTCTGGCCTCTCACACATGGCAAGCTCAAACTGCAGTATTCTTTGAAATAGATTTTCGTCATAGTCTTTTTTCATGAATGCTTCCGTGGAGATTCGAAGAGGCATGGTTGTTCCCTTGCCGACGATTCTTTCTATACGAAATCCGTTTCTCTCCAGAAGCGAGCGGAACTCGTTCGGTTTCCAAGTGTAGATTTTGACCTTGCGGTCTTTTGTCATGGTGCTATATTCTCTGCGCTGTAGCAGTCTCAGAGTCTTTTCGACGTCTTCCACTTTTGGATTCTCGGATAATGCGGCCAGGCATTGCACGTACAGGTTTTGCGCTGAAATTACTAGTCGGGCGCCTCTCTTGAGAACTCGTCTCATTTCCTTCAGTAAAATACCTGGTCTTTTGAAAAGAAATAGGGCTTGTTCACAGAATACTAGGTCAAAGCTTCGGTCCGCATGGCCCATTTGTGTTATGTCTCCCTTTTCTACCGAAATCCTGCGCTGTAAGCCTTCTTTTCTTATTTTTTCGGCGGCTACTTTCAGCATTTCCTGTGTTACGTCTATTAAGACAACATTTGAGCCTTTTCTGGCGATCGGAATCGCCCAGCGGGCCGTTCCTCCTCCCGCATCGAGAACAATGGCGTTGGTGTTTGTTGGGACGAATGGTTCCAGATACTTCCAAGTGACAGCGTCTAGAACACGGAAGCCTAAACAATCGAACGGCAAATCGTATTTTGTTGCATTCTCACAGTAGTATGCCCGCACTTCTTCCGTCATGGCCGCACTTTTCGTGATTTCTCCAGACAACACAACATTTCAAAAATCACCTTCGCGGCTGCTATAGCTGAGACTCCCTCATCGTAATGAGGGGCAACCTCTAGAACGTCAAAGCCCATTGTCCTCTTATCACATGTTTTGCACAAGATATCAAGCAACGCTCCTGTTCCTATCCCGTTCGGTTCGGGGTTCTGCACGGCAGGCGCATAGGCCGGATCGAGGACGTCCATGTCCACTGACACGTAAAGGTTCTGATACTTCGAGAGTTTCTCTTCAAGCTGTTTCGCGATCTCTTTCGCTCCCTGTTCTTGTATCTGCTGTGCCGTGAAGAATTCTATTCCGGCTTTCTTGGCGAAAGCAAGTTCTTCCTTGCATACTGCCCTTGTGCCGACTTCGATGATTTTCGCTGGGTTTGCTTCTTCAAAGGTTCTGCGCATGAAGGTTGTGTGTGAAAGTTTGAGGCCTGAATACTCGTCGCGGAGGTCAAGATGAGCGTCGAAACTGACTATCGCCGTCTTTGGGGCTTTGGCACCTAGGCCTTTGGCTATGCCCAGGGTAATTGTGTGTTCGCCACCGATTGTTACTGGGGTCTTGTCGGCCTCAAGGATGTCTTTGATTACAGATTGGAGTTTTTCGAGGGTTTTCTTTGTGTCGGTCGAGATGTGCAGATCGCCCAAATCGTGAAGTTTCAGATCTTCAACGTCTAGCCCTGTTCGAAAACTGTATGTCTCGATGTTGAGCGAAGCTTGGCGAACTGCTTCAGGTCCAAATCTTGCTCCAGTCCGATAGGTGCTGGTTACGTCGAAAGGAACGCCTAAGATCACATAGTCTGCTTCTTCAAAGGCTTTCTGGAGCCCGCTGAACACATTCTGTTGCGAAGCGAAGAGCTCATGATAACTCATTTTTTGGTATGCTTCCTCTTGATTTTGTGTCTACTCTGGATAGCTCTAAATCCTTTCGCTTGCTTTTATATTTCATGTTCAGCAAGTCATACCTGTGGGCGTCTTCGAACAAATACGTGAATATTGGGATGAGGAAATCGACCATTTCGTGCAGGAACTGCGGATAAGGCTAGCCAGTGAAGTGTTGGAGATCGAACATTTCACTTTTCTCTCAGAAGAGAACGGTAACGTTTGGTATAAGTAGCCTTTTGGAATTTGAGTGATGAATGTTGTTCAAAGAATTGCCAAATATGTGGATGAGGCAAGGAAGCTGGTAGAAGCAGGGTTTGAATACGTATGAGACCAAGATGGAATCATCCTCTTCAGAAAACACAAGTAGCTCGACAAAGCCTTTACTTAGAACTCGATTCAATTGATCTCTGTTCTGGATCGACTAGCTGGGCGCTACCATCTGTCGGGGCGCTGATACTTGACGGTAGGAGTGCTCTCTTTTGCACGTATGGCCTCTGTGGTGATTCGAAGATATTCATCTGTCTTCTCTGTGAATAGCTTTTTTATCTTGTCCAATAACTCTGTTACCTCAATTGGTTTCAGCACATATCCATCAGCCCTTTCATTCACGGCCCTCATGGCGCTTTCAAGGGAGGGATGCCCCGTGATGACTATCCTGACCATTTTGGGCTGCATCTTCTTTAGTCTCATGAGCAGTTCTGTGCCCTTCATATCCGGCAACTCAACATCAATGAGGGCAACGTCAAAGAGCGATTCTTCACAGGCCTTGATCGCTTGCTTGCCATTTTCCACAGCCTCAACTAGATATCCTTCATGGGTCAGAACCGTAGAGAGCATTTCTCTTATTCCCGCGTCATCGTCAACGATGAGGAGGCTAGTTAACAAAACCGTCACCCGACTTTTTCGTCAGTTTCGCTGCAATGTTAAACATTGACTTAGGCGAGTTAAGTCTCTTGTGAAGTGCAAATATGAACTGACGCACGTCTTACTTTGGAGCGGTACCTCTCGAGCTGCCAAATCGTCCCTTTGTTTCGTAGAGGGCTATTTTCCAATCTTCAATGTTGAAGCCAGCCTTGGAGTGTAGTTGTATCGAAGGTTCGTTGTTTGGATTGATAAAGGCGTATATTCGATCTATGCTTGAGGAAGCGGCGTAATCTATGAGCTTCTGCAATAGGATAAGGCCTATTCCTCGTCTCCTAAACTCTCCTTGAATAACTATGTATTCGAGCCATAGATCGACTCCGTGCATGGATGGTACGCTTTGACTTGCAACGTAGCCGACAACTTCACCATTCTCTTCAGCTACAAAAGTACTCCCAGTTCTGAGATAGAAATTGAAACCAGGGCGAGTGATTTCTCTCCTTTCCTTAAGCTCTTTTACGTACTGTTTGAGATTTTCCTGCTTTAGAAATTCTAAATATTCGAAAAAGGCTTGATCAAAAAGCCTCTTGAAAACTTCATAGTCCTTCTCTTCAATTCGTCTCACTATCACTTTTCGCACCGCATTTACTTCTTTTAAGGAGAATCTAATTGTTGATCTTAAACACGTTGTCCCTTCAAACAGATGAGTCAGGCGCCTGCATTTATTGGCATGCGCATTGATCGCTGGGTGAGCTTAAGATTGTGGCCTTAAGTGTGAAGATAGGCGCGCTAGTTTAAGGGAAACGAATACTATTCAGCAGTAGCTCGAAATGTAGAAGAGGCACAGAAACTGGTTGAAGCAGGGTTTAAATACGTTTGTAGTCACGATGAAACAATGCTATTTAGAAAAAGAAAATAAGCGCGCGCTAGATACCATGGTAGAGTGCTCCATTATTGTCTTTTGGCTCAGGCTATGGTGAAGTGAGGTTGAAACAAGAAGAGAGTCCAATTGAACAAGTAATTACGGAGATATTGAGAAGCTCGAAATATAAAAGCATCGATAAGCAAATCATTAGAAAGATAGCTGAAAAAGAATTCTCGAAAAACAAGAAAATCGGAGAAACCGTCAAAGCTACTAAAAACAAGTTGCACCAAGTAGGGGGGGCATTTTATTCCAATCAACCAAAATACTCTTCTTGGCTTCGAGAACTGAAGAGTTCAAAAGGATCTGGTGGTGATCAGTTTCGCGAGACATGTGCTAGAATAATGAGCTTTCATTCATCTACGAAAGAACGTCTTGAGATTCTGGACAAGTTCTACGCCGACATTTTTTCCGAGATTTCCACGGTAAATTCTGTGATTGACCTTGCATGTGGACTCAATCCTCTGTCAATTCTTTGGATGCCGCATTTTGAGGAATTGGAATACTATGCTTATGACATCTACGCAGATCTAGTTGATTTTCTAAATGCTTTCATCGAGTTAGTTGCTGTCGACGGGCACGCGGAAGTCAGGGATGTCTTGTTTAACCCTCCTAAGCGTAAAGGAGATTTGGCGCTGATTCTCAAAACAGTACCCTGTTTCGACCAAATAAACACGCGCGCTGTACCAAAGATGCTGGAACAGGTGAACGTAGATAACTTGGTTATTTCATTTCCTGTCAAAAGTCTTGGCGGAATTGAGAAAATGATGGTCAAAAACTACACGGAGAGATTTGACAAAATAGCTTGCGAGAAGGATTGGGACATCAAAAAGATGTTGTTCAAAACCGAATTGGTGTTCTTGGTGAGTAAGTGAGTCAATCGATCAACTGCTACATTGCGGACTCTATTTGTGACGTTATGAAAGTCAAGTTGTGTATCGTAGCAAGTCTCTGATAGAGACAATCATTGATCTTGAACAGATGATGTAGATAGGCTAAGGAATAGTTTCGGCAAGTCAAACAGTCACACCTAGAAGAAATGGGTTCTTTTGTTTTGGCATGTTTCACGTCTTGTATGTAGATATAAGAAACCGAATTTCTCGCTCCAGCTTTAGGCAAATGACGCAAGTCTTGGACTGAGTATAATCTACCTTGTCTTGCATCTCTTGTCGGCATTGAGCTGTCAAAGAGCTCGTATCCCATTCGTAGACACTCCACGATATTCTCAGGTTGCCCGACTCCGAGAGCCAACATTGGGAATTTCGAGGGAATCAAATCGCGAGTGAGCTTGACGATATTGGACAGGAGTTTTCCATCGCTCTTAATCGGATAACCTCCGTAGCCAAATCCGTCAAATCCCATTTGTAGAAGTGAGTTAGCGCATTCTTTGCGCAGCTCGCTGTTTGCTCCTCCTTGCACAACAGCAAAGAGTAGCGGTCTAGCATCTTCGAAGGTTTTTCTTCGCTTGATTGCTTGCTGGAACTCCAATTTGCACTTTCTTGCCCAGTCAACAGTTCTTGTCACAGATTCTAGTTGACGTTCATAGGGTTCATCTGGATGCGTGCAGTCATCCAAACAGATGACCACGTCAGATCCGTAATCTAGCTGTAGCCGAACGCTCTTCTCTGGAGTGAGACGGATCTTTCGATTTGCTCGTCGGAATATTATGCCTTTATTGGTGTAGGTGCCAAGTTTGGGGTTCTGTCTAATCAAAGAATAAGCTTGGAAGCCTCCAGAGTCCGTGACGATAGGATAACGCCAATTGGAGTAGGAGTGCAGACCACCTAATGTTTTGATTGTGGAAGACCCTGGACGTTGCATTAGATGGAAGATATTCATTACCAGTGCTTGAACGCCGCATTTCAATAGATCATTCATATCTAAGGACCGGACTACACCGAAAGTCGCATCAGGCATAAACAAAGGCAGTCTGAGCTGACCGTGCGGAACATCTAGAGTCTTGATTTTCATTTGTGTTCTATTCCATCATATCTGACTTGCGCTTTTCTTCCTTTTACACCGCTAGTTTTTTCAACGTTAATGTGGAAGCTAATTCGTTCTATTGCACAAAGAAGCGGGTACCCGACAAGTACTGCAGAAATTGCTTCGCCGAATCCAATAGTTAGAACAGTCACTCCATAGGGAACGCCGTAAAAGCCTGAAACGTACGCACTTACACCAAACCCATTTATCACTACTGGGTAAATGCAAGCTACTATTTTTCTGCCAAAGTTGAGTTTGTAGGATAGTATGGCTGCGGCCAGGGTTAGAAGGGGGCCAAAAACTAGATCCGGTAGGCCGATCGGACTGAAAGTGTTAGAAATAACAACGCCGATAACAAGCCCAAATATCGCTGGGATTCCAAAAACGTATGGTAACGGTGTAAGTGCCTCACTTATCCTAACTTGCAGCCAAGAATATCCTAAAGATCCCAGCGCTACAGTCAAAACCGCATAGAGAGCGGCTATTGCAGCTGTTACAGCAATGACAAACGCTCTGCTCACCATACCACAATCATCTCGAGTAAAGTGGTCTCTTCTCTAATATGTTGCTTTCCAACAGAACTCGATGAATACGAACACCAAGATGCGCGCTTCCATGAAATAGATCAGCATAAAGAAACGTATGGAGCATCCGAGTAATTGATCGCGCGCGCTCTTTCTCTCTGCCTTTCCAGACGACACAAAAAGTGTGACCTTAGATGTGGGAAGATGACGTTAGATTTATTAACGATGCTGTCAATGCATGTACGTTTGAGGCGGATTGAGGGTGCCGCTTGGATCGAAGTTGAACATTGAAAGCAGGGGAATGTTTGCAGCTCTCGTCTTTTATCTAGCTGTTGGAATTTCCTTTCTCGCCTTGTTGCCTTGGGCGGAGTTTCTCCCTAGCATCGGATTTATTGGCATATTCAGCGTGATTGCAGCGTATGGAGTGTTTAAGAAAAGGAATTGGACGATCTATTTTGTCGTCATTCTGTTTTTGACCGGTACGACGTTTTCAGGCGTAATGCTCTATTATTACCTAACCAATTATGTGTTGAGTATGGGAATGATAGCCTATCTCATTCTAACGTGGGTCTTTACAGGTTATATTGCCTCAAAACGGAGAACATTAGAAAGCTAAGCTAGTGTCGCAAGCATAGACATGAGCAACAATTTTTTGCACGTTCATATTTGAAAAGTTCACTCAAGGCGGGTAATAGGTGCGGCTTTCAGAAGAGTTACCTTGACTTCTTCGTCTGCATCGATAAACTGCTTGTTTTCAGCAATCTCGACGAAACCGTCAGCTTTTGCAACTGTTGTTATGGCTCCTGAGAGTCCCGTAGGCACGGGCTCAGCAAGAAGTCTTCCTGTCTTGTCCTTTCTTAATCTGACCATGATGAATGTCCGTCTTCCTTTTGCTGGAAACATTTTCATGGTTGCGATGGCTTTGACCTTCAACGGTTGATCTGGTTTTCTTCCGGCCATCGTTTGAATCACAGGTTTAACGAAAAGATGGAAAACAAGCAACGCTGAGGCTGGATGGCCAGGAAGTGAAAAGACCATCTTTCCGTTGATCGAAGCGATTGTCACGGGCTTCCCCGGTTTAATTTCCACTCCATGGATGAGCACACATTGTTTCCCGAACGAATCTAAGACTTGAGGCATCAGATCTTTAGGTCCCACCGAGACGCCTCCTGAGGTCACGACGAGGTCTGCGGACCTGAGCGCTTCAACGAGTGCGCCACGGATTTCAGCTGCCTTGTCTGCAAGAACGCCCATGTAGATTGGTTTTCCTCCACTCTCTTCAACTGCCGCGCCTAGGCTGTAGGCGTTCGTGTCATAGATTTTTCCTGGCAAAAGCTTTCGGCCAGGCTTCGTTACTTCTGCACCTGTTGAAAGAACAGCCACGCGTGGAACGCAATGGACTTCGATCTTCGATAAGCCAACTGCGGCGAGGGTTCCAATTTCTCCTGAACCTAGCATTGTTCCTTTTGTGAGGACCATTTGGCCTTTTTTGACGTCTGAGCCGGCTTTCATGACGTTTTCTCCGCCCACTACGGCGCTGTGAACGTGAAGCTCGTCGCCCTCAAGCTCTGTGTCTTCAAACATGACGACGGCGTTTGCACCTTGAGGCACGGGCGCACCGGTGACTATCTCAACTGCAGTGCCAAGTTTGACGATTGCTCTTGGCATTTCACCCACGTTCGCTCTGCCGCAAATCTTGAGTTTTGTAGGTTTGTTCTCCTCTGCACCGAAGGTGTCTTCAGCATTTACCGCGTATCCGTCGACGGTTGAGCGGTCGAAGGGTGGAATGTTCAATGGGGCAACAATGTTTTGCGCGAGGACGCGGTTGAGAGCTCTTGACAGTGGAATCTCTTCAAAGGCCAGAGGCTTCGGAGAGACATGCTGGCGCACAATCTTCTGCGCTTCATCAAGCGTCAAGAGTTTTTTGAACATCATGCTTCTCCTACTACGTCAAAGAGGTGGACTAAGACAGATTCTCCTTTCTCCACACCTTCTCGGTTCTCAGGAACGATCGTATAGCCGTTGGATTTGGTCATCGTGGAAATCACGCCTGAGCCCTTTGCGCTCACGGGGTCTGCGAAATGTTCTCCGTTTCGCTGAAAAACGCGGACACGTACAAACGTTCTTCTTCCAAGAGTCGTGGCAATTCTTTTGGTCATCTTCGCCGTCAATGTTGGTCTAGCCTCCGCGTGGCTCAGTCCAACCAATTTGCATATTAGCGGTCGGGCAAAAACCTCAAAAGCTATCATTGCTGCAACGGGGTTTCCTGGAAATATCATTATGGGTTTTCCATTAACGACTGCCAGCGCAGTCGGCATGGCGGGACGCATCGCAATGCCATGAACAACGACGCCGGGTCTGCCAAGCTCATTGATCACTTCAGGCATCAAATCTGAGCCTCCGACACTGGTTCCGCCAGTGCTTATCGTTGCGTCCGATTGTAGGCTTCTGTGGACCCTTTCCCTGATCTCCTCGAAATCGTCTTTTGCAATTCCTAAGTCTAAAGGTCTTGCTCCCAATTCTTGGCACGCGGCCATGATAGCATGTCTGTTCGCATCAAAAATCTGGTCCTTCTGCCTATCAGCGCCGACTTCTGCAAGTTCATTTCCCGTCGAGAATACGGCGATCCTCGGTTCCTCAAAAACCTTAATCTCGCTTGCTCCCACTGCAGCTATTAACCCCAGATGCTGAGGCTTGAGTCGGATACCAGCTTCTACAGCAATAGTCTCCCGCTTTATGTCTTCTCCTCTTTTTGAGACGTTTTCGCCTGGCGCTAGTGGCGTCCACACCTCGATCTTGTCATCAATCTGCTTGGTATTTTCAAGTATTGCTACGGCGTTTGCGCCTTTTGGAAGCGAGTTGCCGGTCCATAATCGCCTGGCGCATTTAGTGCTCACGATGCGACTTTCAGTTAATGTTAGGATTTTTGGTTTGAATTGCGAGGTACCAAAAGTGTCTTTGGCCCTGACCGCGTAGCCGTCCATTGCGGATCTGTCAACTCGAGGGAGATCCTCCTTCGCCGTGATTGTCTCAGCCAAGACGCGGCCTAAGGCTTTGTCCAGAACAATAGGAACGGTTCTGGGTTTCTTGGTTTCTAGTGCGCCGAAGAAATTGCGTAAAGCTTCATCGATTGAGGTGAGTTCTTGAAACCCTTTCAGTTTGGCCAAAACCTGTACCCATTAGACAGCACTGTGGTGGTTATAAAAAACGTATCGCATTAGAGTAGACCGTGAAGGATATCCCTCATTCTTGCTGCGTCAACATCCAGCAGTGGGCTTTCGCTGATTATGACTGGTCTGAGCTTGAACTCTGCAATAATGCTTGCGAGCAGCGCGAAATTCGGTCCGTATCTTTCTTCCTCAAGAGTGTGGTGTCGCCTTTCGCCTTTATCGGTGAATTCGATTTTGCTGAAGTGACAATGCATGTTCCTGGCAGCTTCTGCGCCGAGTCGACCTTCAATCTTCTCGATTACTCTGCGGAAGTCTTCTAGCGTCCTGAATCGTCCCGCATCCCTTGCATGCAGATGTGACCAATCGATGACAAGTTGGGTCTGTTCTACTTCTTCGCAGATCCGCAGCACTTCGTCTAGGCTGCCGAGCTGAGATGGCTTGCCCATGGTTTCAGGTCCGATCTTTGCGCTCCTGATGCCCAGACTCTTCAAAGTTTCAGCCAAGTCTTTCAGGGCTTCCAAACAGTTTCTGAAGGCAAGTTCCCGTGGCTTATTGCCGTAGAATCCTGGGTGAAAGACGACTACATGGGCGTTCATCCACTCTGCTGCGGTAGCACATGCGATGAGACGTTTCTTGCTTGCTGAAACGATTTTCCTTTCTCCACAGAGATTTACGAAGTAAGACCCGTGAAGGCTAAGCCAAACGTCATTCTCGTTGGCCTTTGTGCCAAGGTTTTGAGCGTCTTCCTTCTTGATCTGTGGCTTTGGACCCCAGTAGACTGCCTCATATTCAAAAGCGTCGAGGCCTTCATGTCGTAGGAGCAATGGGACATCCTCCAGGCTTGCTTTCATCAGTTTGAAGTTAGATGGCACTCCGGCCGGACCAAACCTGGGACGGTCAGCCATCCCCAAAACTCCTCTGAGTGGTCACTTTCTTGCTTGCCGGAGGCTTTTCCGTCCAAATTTTCCATAGAACAAGATTGCTAAGGTCGAAATCCAAGCTGCCGCATTCTGAAAGACCAGATATTTCCCATCATTGTCCAAAGTGGCTAATGGTGTAATTATGGCCCCGAGAGCGACAACGAAGTCTCTGAATCCTGGCGCCGCTCCTAGGAGAACGGTGTTTATCGGCGAGAAAACTGCCCCGATGGGCGCGACGGCCGCTCCTACGCCCTTTACAAAATTGAGCAATGAGGGGTCATTCTTGTATGCGGTTGCTATTGCATTATAGATTAGCCCCGGATAAGCGAACAAAGATATCAAGATTAGCAAGGCTGAAAAAGCTACGAGTACAATCAGGGCGCTTCTCACGTTTGTCCTGCGAACGCGAACTCCTCCTCCAGGACTCGCAGTCTTTCTTCTTCTCGAAAACATGAACACTACTCTCTGTGCAAGCGTCCGCTGTCCTTTTCCACCTTTGCCAGCCGTGCCGAGCTTTCCTCTTTGTGGTTCGCTAGGTTTGATGAGTACTTGTCTTCTCAAATAGGTCCAATTTGCAACTAGCGTAAGTATAACTGCTATGGGAACAAGATGAAACAGTGGGCTTATCGATAGCGTATCGCGGGAGGCAGTTCCTGGAAAGGTGAAACTCCATTGCAGTGGCATCTGATCTTTGACACCGACGCTCATTGCGTAGAGAACGACGAGGTACTCTACCAACACGGTAATGATCAGGAATAGGGCTAACGTCTCCAATTCTCTCAGCGACGTGCGGCGAAATGACATGCGTTTTGGAGGATTTGCTGTGGAGGGTATCGATGTCATCAGCCATAAACTCCTCGTGTCCCTATATCACGGTTGGATTATAGATGTTCCCATTAAAAAACATGACTATGAGCAACGCCGAGAGATCTTGCTTGCCTAAAATATGGTTTCCCATAGACTCGAGTGAGCTTCTGCGTCCAAGGGCCTGCAGAACAAGGTGAGTTTTTCCTCGTCCCTATTTCTCGCTATAGAATTTTATAATCAACGCCGCGAAACCGATTTCATGTTTGCATCTTGGATATTTGGCGTGCAGATAATTGACCGTGCTGGTACATGAACATGCACTGCACCGGGTTACGTAGAGAGAAAACCCATTTTGGAGATTTTGATTGATGCTCCGATTGTAAGCTTCTAAATCGCTTCCTGAGAGATAGCCTTAGGGGGAAACCTTGAAATCCTTTTGGAAATGCTTAAAGGGAATCGTAGCGATATTTTTAACAAACCCTGAAAGTAATAGATGTAACCACTGATAAGTGGATATGCCTGATTACGCAGAGAAATTAAATTGGGAAGAAAATGTCTAAAAACAGTAAGGCAGAGAGACTTGAACTCTACAAGGATCATAATGCGCAAGTTTTGTTAGGCAAGTTTCTGAGCGATGAAATCAAGGAGCTTCAACCCGTTTTCAGCATTGACCGAGGTTACGCTTATCCTTTAGTTGACACGATAGTTGGAGACCAATCGCGTGTAGAAGCTTTTCTAAGCAAGCTGTACGACGCTGGAATACTTGAAAGGAAAATATACGACAAAATCATAACCTGCCCAAAATGCGGTTCGAGAAACATTTCTGTCCGCTACTATTGCCCGCATTGCAAGTCCTTTGACATTCAAAAGAGTTCGCTGATTGAACACGTGAAATGCGGGTACATGGATGTTGAGAGCAACTTCCACAAAGAAGGCAAGCTCATCTGCCCAAAATGCCATGAAGAACTGAGAAGGCCTGAAATCGACTATAGAAAGGCTGGCGTTTGGTGCACCTGTAACGAATGTAACAAGAGCTTCGACATTCCCGCCGCTTCGCACTTTTGCAGGGACTGCCAAGGGGATTTCACGTTTGAAGAAATTGTGATTAAGAACGTCTACTCCTACAGCTTGAGCGCGAACGCAAAGAACGAAGCGACCGTAGGTTGGATGTTAATAGCTCCCATCAAAGAGTTCCTCGCAGGGGAGGGGTTCAAAGTTGAGAGTCCCGCTTTTCTGAAAGGGAAATCTGGCGCAAACCACTTCTTCGACTTTGTGGCCCGCAAAGGAGCAGACGTTGAAAAAGTATTAGTAATTGATCTGGCGGTCTCGGGCGAAGCAACAATATCGGAGCAGCCAGTAATCGGCTTGTTTGCCAAGATCTTCGATGTTTCGCCGGACAAGGCCTATCTCGTCGCCATGCCAAAAATAAGCGAGAACGCAAAGAAGATGGCTCAGCTGTACAAGATCCACGTTGTTGAGGCGAAGAATGAAAAGGAAGCAACAAAAGGACTCAAAGAAGAACTTTACAGCTGAAACTGATGGCAAAGAACGTCATCAAGCTTGACGTTGCGCGGAATATCTGAGGAAATCTATTGTAAGAGCAAGAAACTGCTTGGCAACAGATTATGCCCTCAAGCCCAGGAAAGATGGCATTGCTACGCGAGTCTGAACACCGATACGTTTCCTCTCTCAGTTACGATCTTAACAACGGCCGCATTGTCGGCCAGATCTATGTCGGCATTAGTGTAGTTAATTGAATCTCCAGCGTTGAGAATCAAGTTTATGTCATATTTCTGATGGATTGCTGGGCCATCTACCCATAGGGCAACAAGATGGGCAGTCACGGAGCCCTTGTTCTGCAGGCTGACGGTCGCTCCTTGAGTCACTACTGCAGTGACGCCTAAGAAATCAATGTCAACGAAGGTTTGGTTGGCGCCTGGTTGCGCATCTTGTACTTTTACGTAGATGGCGCCGCCGCCGCTCAGGTAGCTTCTCCACTGGTCCGTTAGATTGACGGCGTACGTGTCCCAACCCGTTGTCGGCTGCTGGCCAGCAGTGGAGTTGAAGCCTTGGTCAGAGTAGAACCCTGATGTCCAGTTGAAAGCTTTCAGGTACCAGTTGTGGCTTGAACCGTTGGCACGATATATCAGTTGTACTTCTAGGGTCTGAATGTAGGGGAGAGGGATCAAGTTCAAATCAATGGTGAAAGCTCCGACAACTCCTAGCGATTGAGGGCTTCCCGAGGTATTTCCTGCAAATGTTTCGTAGCGGCCATCAGCACCTTGAGTGTCAACATAGGAACCGTTTACGCGAGTGCCAGAACTAAGTGTGTATTCGCCTTGAACTGTCGACCATGGAGAATTGTCCATCCTAGTTACGGCACTGATTTCCACTTTTTCTTGCATTCTTTCCAAGTCGAACTGATTCATCTGGTAACTCCAAAGTACTACGTTGGAGACTATGATGACTACCAGAACGAGGCTTAGCATCACCACTATCACATTGCTTATTCCATGCCTGTCTCGCCTAAGACGCTTCATAGTAGGAAGCAACATGCGTCCCCCTTGCGGTCAGAACATCAATGTACAATATGTCGTTTGGAATCCAACTCTGAGAAACGTTAAGCCAATCTTGTTGACCGATTTCCAGTCTGAAAGGCTTGGCGAAATATCCAGAAGTGTGGTTAACGTAAACCGAGGAAATGGAAATGGCAACTTCCCCAACATTGCGAAGATATATGTCGATACTGCTGGTGAAATTGTTGAACCATACGTCTTCCACGATCACGCGTTCACTCATCGTCTCTCGCAAATTAGTCGTTATAACATACGTTGCTGAAGTGGCAATCGCCATCGCAGCAACAGCGACAACCGTAAGCAACAGGCTGCTCAGAACAGGAGTTATGGCCCGTTTATCCCTTAAGATCCTAGGTAATCGCTGCATTATCTCACCCCTACAAGAAAAGCTTCAGCGCCACGTAGCCGCAGATCATCAGGATTAGGCAGTGTTTGAATCCAGCGTTGATCGTTCCCTCTCCCATTTTTCCCGCCGTGAGTCCTCCGAAAAACCCTTGAATCACGGTCATGTGGAAAAACATGCGTCTTATGTCTTCGGTCGCCATTAGGGCTGTTCCAAGCGTGGGCAACTGTTCTACGCTAACGAAGAACGACTTGAAAAGTAGGACTATCGTGAAGAGGAAAACGAAGAAGGCCACGTAGATTATCGCGATGTACGGTCGGGCCTGGGTTCGACGTTCCTTCTCGAGCAATAGTGTTGTCTGGATGAATTTTCCCATCGGATCAAAAACCTTTTCAACATGTCCGCCTGAACGGCTTGCCTCGATTATCATCGGTACAGTCCTTTGAATCAAAACAGTGTTGACTCGTTTACGGAAGGCCAAGAGGGCCATTTCAAAACTCATTCCCCACGAAATCTGTGCGGTCATTTTTCTCAATTCCGCAGTAAGTGGCCCATAATCTCTTTTTGAGGCTTCTTCCAAAGCCTGAGGAAGCGTCATGCCCGTTTCTTGAGCTTGAACTATGCTTCTGAAGAGATCTGGCAAATGCTCGTCGACAGCCTTTCTCCATCTAAAGTCAACGCAGTTCAGAACTGCTGGAGGAGAAATGGCTGCAATTATGGCGAAGAAAACTGACTCGTCGAACGCAATTGTCCCCCAAAACATTAAGCCGCCGACTGCTATCACCGCAAAGGCTAACGTAGCGGAGATGATCCACGTGACTTTCTTAACTTTCGGTTCTATCTTCGGCATTATCATCACCATTTTGGTGACGTTGCGTCGAGCAATATCAGGAACACTATCGCACCTAGGGGTATTCCCAAGTACGTGAGTAGGTTCAGAAGCAGGTCTGGGCTGAAAATTCCAATGGTGCCGCCGCCCAGCATAGCCATTACTGAGAGCATGATGATGAGCATTAACGGTCCTGTAAGAAGCAGGGCGACGTAGAACTCGGCCAACATTGACAGAGTGTCCGAATATTTTTTGAGGCTTATCCTCTTCAGTTTCATGTACTGCATTGATTTTCCGCGAAGATAGGCTGCTAAATTACCACCCGAATGGATTGTGGAAATGAACCCTTGAATCATTTCGCGAAATCCTTCCGAAGCGTTTCGTTTTGAAGTCTCTTCCAAGGCAGAGATTATGTCCGAGCCAAACAGGTTAACGTCTCTCACAACGTCCTTGGCTTGCCCAGTCAAGGCTAGGGGAACACTGAAATTAGCGAGTGAGTTGAAGATGTTCTCAGGAGAAACGCCTGCACTTGCAAGGATGGCCATATAGCCAGTCGTGAACGGTAATTCATCTTCCAACTGTCTCTTTGTGACGTCTGCGCAGTAAAATGGGTAGCAATAGAATCCGATGGTTGTGAATGCAATGGCGAACAGGCTACCCCCGATGCCGAACAAAATAGCTGGTAAAAACGGTATGCCCAGCCAGAAGAACAACAGAAATGGAACGGTGACAAAGAGCGCTAACGCAGCGATAGCCGTGCAGAAGACTGTCAGGCTGACGTAAGCTTTGAAGTTGGCCTTCAACCCTGATCTTTTCAGGTTTACGTCAAGATCTTTGAAAAGTGGCAGGAAGCGGCCGGTCCTTTCTCCGACGAGATGATAGGCGATTGCTTGTAGACCAGCAAAACTCATGTTCGTTGCCCGTTTCTCGGGCATTCCGTTCGGTGCACGTTTGAATTTTGCTTTCAGCCGCCCAAAAATGGTTCTGATTTTTCGCGAGAGGCCTAAGACTCTTTTCATTTGAGGCCAACTCTGGCTTTTTGAAAAACGCGTTCCGGACTGGCATAATATTCCCTTATCACGTTTGCAACGTCGGTATGACGTCGGATACCTTCACGGGTCATCCAGTCAAGAACTGTCTGTCTCCTGCTTAGTTCGCGTCTGGCCTCCTCTTCACTTACTCCGAGTTTGTTAACTTGCCTCTCTAGAAGGACGCTTTTTGCCGAGGCTGAATACCTGTCAAATTTGGGGTTCCAGTTGAAGACTTCTTCAGTCAGAATATTCCGTTTTTCGGAGTCCATCTTCACAACCTCTGCCATGGTCCCGATTCTCCTCGCGGGTCTCCCATCAATTTCCGTCCTGCTCATGACCATAATTAGATTCGTCATTGCAATGAGTGGTTTTGGGATGTTCATAGGTTCTGATTCCAAACGGTTTATTACGGATTCAACAGACTCCGCATGCATGGTGCACATTCCTAGGTGTCCTGTTGCCATGGCCTGAAAAAGAGTGTAGGCTTCTTCACCGCGGACCTCGCCGACGATGATGTAGTCCGGTCTCTGCCTAACAGCAGCCTTCAGCAGGTCGAACAGGGTTATCGAGCCGCTTTTCTTATCCTCGTGTCCAAAGCCTAGTCTCACCACTGATGGTATCCAGTTCTCATGTGGCAGGTTAAGCTCTTGAGTGTCTTCTACGCTCACTATTTTCATTTCGGGCTTTATGAACATCGACAAGCAGTTGAGCATGGTGGTCTTTCCAGATGCTACACCCCCTGCTACAAGGACTGAGGCCCGGTTTTCTATGATGTACCACAAATAGGCAGCCATTTCTGAAGAGATAGTTTTGAATGCGATGAGATCCGAGATGGTGAGCGGGTCTACTCTGAACCGTCGGATCGTGAACGTTGAGCCTCTTCTTGTGACTTCGTTCCCGTAAGTGAGTTGGATGCGGCTGCCATCTGGAAGTGATGCGTCGAGGATCGGTGAAGCTATTGAAATGCTTTTTCCAGACATGTATGCCATACGAATTATGAATGAATCTAGTTCTGCTTCTTCTTTGAAGATGATGTTTGTAGGTATTGATTCGTGCATTCTGTGCCAAACGTAGATCGGTATGTTCACGCCGTCTGCGGAAATGTCCTCGATAAGGTGGTCTTTCATCAAGGGATCGATTCTTCCGTATCCTATGAAGTCTCTAACGATGTAGTAGACGAGCTTGTCAACAGCTTCTGGCGGGACTTTTATGCGGTATTTTTTTATGGTTTCTTTGGTTTTTTCTTTGAGGTAATTCTCTGCTTTCTCTTTTGTTTCTATTTCTTTAATGTCTACGTCGATTTCTTCTATCAGGAAGTTTTTGATTTCGCGTAGTTTCTCCTCTTCTTCTTTCTGCAGAGTAGGCTCTATTATTTCGTAGCGTATCTTTTGGGTTTCTGGTTCTTTGACTATTGCAGCGTAGACATAAGGTTCTTTTATGGGGTATGCTTCTCTGAAGATGGCGGGTCTTCTTGCATCCTCACCGACTACTATGAGGGGGCTTGCTTCAGTTTCCGCTGTTGCTTTTGTCTTTTGTTCTTTCGGCTTCTTGCTTGCCGGCATTGTTCTCACTGGTTTAGGGTGTTTCGTGCCTTTTCATGTGTATAGTGCGTCGTTAGTCTTAATAAGGCATACGGACCTCGAATCTTTAGCGCCCTTTAATGCCACAGGAGAAAACATGCCATCTTGGGCAACAACGCCTGATGTCAACGATGGTAAGCGCAGCCACAGATCAATCTGAGAAGAGGGACAAGCGGAGGAATTCGGCAAGGACACGCTGGACGACAGGCAAAACTGCGGTCGATTGAAGCTTCAGAAGCGGGGAGTAAGAATCCATCAAGGTCTTGATGCAATCGACGATTTCATCTGCTTCGGCTTTGGACTATTCCCCCCGTTTGCGACCTCGAAAGCCATTTAGGCAAACGGGCATATCAAAAGCCTTAGGATCCAAATTCAATGCATCAAAAGGCTACCTAGAGACGGGATCCGGACGAAAAAGTAGACATAGATTGCAGCTGCAATTATTCCCGCCGTTATGGCTAACAGGGCGAAGTCGCCCTTATGCATTTTGAGGACGTACAGGTTCGTTCGGTTTTTCGTTGCTCCCCAAGCTCTGGACTCCATGGCTTCTGCGAGTTCTAGGCTTCTTCGGATAGCGCTGACGATGAGTGGTATAAGGATCGGAACATAGTTTCTGATTCTTTTCAGGAAGCTGCCGCGTTCAAGTTCCAGACCTCTGGCTTTTTGTGCGTCCATGATCGTCTGGGCTTCTTCTGCTATGACTGGAACGAAGCGGACGGCTGTGGTGAAAGCGAAGACCAACTCGTAAGGCACATGCGTCTGTTCTAGGGCAAGGCCCAAGTGGTCAGGTGATGTTGTCAAGAAGAAGACTGAGAAGGATTCTACGAGTACTATGAAGCGGAGAGTCAGTGCGGCTGCGTTTTCTATTATTGGCTCGGTTATGACGTATCCATGAGTGAGGAATGACACGATGAAGTTTGTGAGGAAAATTACCGTTGCCAAGAAGGCGGCTCCTCGCATCGAGCGAACCCACGCTCGTTGAACTCTGGCCAATAGGACAAATGGGATCTGCACCAAGAAGAGCACCATCAAGGGCAAAATCTGAGAGAAGAGTATTGCAGCGACAAAAATTGAGCAGACGTAGACAAATTTGACCCTTGGATCCAAGTTGTGAATGGGAGAATAAACCTTGCGAAATTTGAGCCCATCAAAAACGCTCATCAATTCCCGTCCTTTAACATTTTCAGAATTGCCTCTCGTGCCTCGTACAAGTCGATTATTTTTCTTGGCGGCGTCATATTTGGCATCTGGTCAGATAGTTCTAGGAAGATCTGAGCGATCTGCGGTGGCACGATTGACGCCGCGTTTAGGACTTCAGGGTCTGTGAGGATGTTCTTTGCTTCACCATCTGCGATGATTTTTCCTTCACGCATCAACAGTACCCTGGGATTGCATTCTGCGACGAATTCGACGTCGTGTGTGACCATGATAATCGTTCTCTCCTGGGTCTTCATCTGCATTATGAATTGCCGAAGCTTCTCTTTCTGCTGATAGTCCTGTCCGATCGTGGGCTCGTCAAGAATGAGTATTTTCGGATCCCACGCGAGGACTGAGGCTAAGGCTACACGTTTTCTCTCCCCCCCGCTCAACATGAAGGGCGAGGTTTTTCTGTATTGAGTAAGGCCCAAAAGGTTTAATGCCCACGTGACTCGGTTTTCTATGACGTCCTCTTTGAACCCGAAGTTTCTCAGTGCAAACGATATTTCTTCTTCGACGGTCTCGCTAAAAAGCTGATGATCCGGGTTCTGAAAGACGAAGCCCACGTTCTTGGATAACGTGGCAACGCTTACTTTGGAAACGTCAACTTCATCAACGAAAACTTGCCCTTTTGTGGGTTTCAGCAGTCCATTGAAATGCTTGACTAGAGTTGTCTTTCCAGCGCCGTTCTGTCCCATGATGGCGACAAATTCGCCGTCTCGAATGATCATCGATATGCCTTTCAAAGCTTCGACGCCGTTTGGGTAGGTGAAATAGAGTTCTTTGGCGTCGATCATCGATGTTCCAACATCCGCTTCAGCTCGACGGCAAATTCCTCCGAGGACAGGGGCACGGTGTCGTCAAGGTTAATCTTGTCTTCATTAAGCAGCTGATACAGGCGCGTTGCCTTCGGAACTCCGATTCCTAAGAGTTGTGCTTCTTGGGAGCGCAGTATTTCGCGCGGTTTTCCATCTAGGATTACCTTTCCTTCATCCATCACTATTATGTGGGTTGCATATCTTGCCGTCAGATCAAGTCTGTGTTCGACCAGTACGACCGTGATCCCTAGGTTCTTGTTCAGATTGTTGATCACCTCGAAGATCTTCTTGGCGCTTAAGGGATCCAGAAAGCTTGTCGGCTCGTCGAGAATGATCACTTCTGGTTGCATGGCCAAGACTGAGGCGATAGCGACGCGCTGTTGTTGGCCTCCTGAAAGTTCATGAGGTGGTCTGTCTCTCAAATCGTATATTCCTGTCAGCTTCATTGCTTCGTCCACTCTTCTGCGCATTTCTTCTCTTGGTGTTCCCAAGTTTTCGAGACCGAATGCGACATCTTTCTCAACTGACAGTGCAAAAAGCTGGTTTTCGGGGTTTTGAAAAACGAGTCCCACGTGTTTTGCTAATTGGAATATCAGACTTTTTGTAACGTCCTGTCCTGCGGTTGTTAGTTTGCCTTTGAGTTCGCCCTGATAGAAGTGTGGTATCAAGCCATTGAAGCAACGGCACAACGTGGTCTTTCCACATCCGCTTGGGCCAGTGATCAGCGTGAATTCGCCTTTCTCTATGCTTATGGAAACGTCATTGATTGATGGCTTAGTCACGCCTGGATATGTGTACGTGAGGTTTGCAGTTTCAATAATCGTCATGCCGTCTTTTCCTGCCTGATTGTAAGCGGCCGTATGCGTCATTTAAGAGTAGCTACTCATTCGTGATTAGTTAGCCTTCCTTTCAGAAGTAACAAACAGTGTTTCAGAGCCATCTCTGAGTCTCCTACACCGTTGGCCCCCGCGGCCGAAGAATGTCCCCCGCCCATTCCATGCAGGTATTCACCGAGAGGTTTAGCAACGTCCTTGCCCAAGTGTATACCGGACTGCTTGCAGAATTCGCCTGCAGCGCGCAGACTGACTTCTATGCTCCCATTTTTCTGTCCCGCAACAGCGGCGATATCTGCCCCTAATTCAATCAAGGCTCTGGCTGCTGAGGCTTGATAGGCGCTTACGTGTGAGAGAGCAACTATCCACTCGTTGATTTTGAAAAGCTTGACTCTTCTGGATGCTTTTAGCCTTGCGACACGCTCAGAAAAATCCATGGGAAGCGAAAGCAACGGCAGCACTTCTTGCGCGCTTACGCCTAGGTCAACCAGCTCTGCAATGTTCTTCAGGGTGGAGGAATTGGCCAGCACAAAATGTCGCGTGTCAAAGGCTATGCCTAGGAACAGTGCTTTAGCCTCGTCTCCACCTACTTTGGTGTTTGTCTGCTTGTAGAAGCTATAGACGATCTCGCACGTTGAGGAGCTCTCCTCATTCGTGATGCAGAGTTTCGCCAATTTTAGCGTCTCTGGGTGAGCAGCGTGATGATCTATCACGATTATAGGCGCCTTTCCACTCTTGACCGAATTGGCTAAACTGTCTAATTGCTGGATCGTGTTTGTGTCAAGCATGAATATTACATCAGCATTTTCCACGCTCGGCGAATCCTTTACGTCGATCGGGATGTGCTCAAGAAGATGCTTTGAGAGCCTGCTGATCCCGTGAGCTGCTCCTATTTCGATTTCAAGCTGTGGATTTACCTGCTTCAGCAGACTCTTTAGAGCATAGGCTGAGCAGACAGCGTCAGGGTCAGCGTTATGATGGCATAATAGGACGACATGTCTGGCGTCGAGAGATTCCAGAGTTTTTGTTATTTCTGCGAATGACAAGAAAGCTCCCTCAAATACTTCTCAGCTGATCGGAAACCTTCCTTGACGGCTTCGTTAACCAGTCGTTGCGCATTGGAATTCTCAATCCCGCGCGATGCGTCCATATCGACGTTTATTTCAAGTCGTAAAGGCTTTGTCCCCACAGCCTCAGTGCAAATATCTAGTTTTTCTATGTTTCTTTTGGAGACTTTGCTAAGAACGTATTTTCTTGCCGCTTCCTCCGCAATCATGCATAGCTTTTCAATCTGCTCGCTGGTCAGGTCTGGAATGCCCAAGTCCACAGAGTTTCACCTGAAGCTGGTTCAAGACTCAGACGGAGGCGAAACCGGGTTCAAATCCTGTTGCAGCTTGGTCTGCAGGTCCTTCAGCTGACCGCGTAGCCTTTCTTCTTGTTTTGTCAGAACCGTCACTCTGGTGTTCAGCAGTTCTTTTCGCTCAGTCAGGTCACTGGCTACGCTAGTCTTTTGTGCTCTGATCATGAGGGAGCCTGCTGACTTGTAGATTACAGCGTCATCAGTCAATTTCTCGACCTCTGACGAGGCCTGCCCGATTTCTGCAAGCTCCATCTCAACCTGCTGTTTCTGGGACAGGACCGACTGAAGCGTCTGTTGAAGCTGCTGCATTCTAAGTAAGCGTTCTTGAACCTGAGGAGGAAGTTTCGAAATGTCTTCACTCAACTTTTGTCCTTCCGTTCTCGACAGCAATAAGCGAAGGCATTAATTAAGCATTTTTCTTGAAAACTCTGTTGCTGCCAAGGGGCGTCATCGTCGCTCTCTTTTTTCTCCTTCACCATGGAGACTTTCAGGATCCATGGGACAAACCCATGTTGTTATGCCGCTCCTTGAAGCACACCAATGGGGTTTTTGGCCTTTCACAAGGAGTCTGTGTAAAAAGATTAACTCAACCAGACGGACGTGCATTATTCTTTCATGGCGAGGTAAGTTTTTGCATCAAGCTTACTGCTTGGAACGTGTTTTCGAAAGTTGAAATGCCGAGGTCGGTGCGAGCGAAGCCCCCGTTCATGTTTTGACATCTCAATATGAAATCAGCCGTTTGCGATGGAAATCCGCAGTGTTCTCCCAATGCATCAAGAGCCATCACTCCATAGTACGTGTACTCCACATAAGGCGCGAGGGAGTAAGGAACAACCGTGAAACCACCATAAGGCTTTTCGCACGTTCTAAGAAATGCTGCAGAGTCCTGCAAGCTTTTTACATCGAATCCTAACAGGTCAAGAGAAGCGATGGCATAGTAGGTCAAGCTGACGTCAGAATGTCCGTGTACTCCGAATCCACCGTCTGAATTCTTATATTCAAGTAGCCAAGGTGCGCCGTTGTTTCTCGTTGAACTGACCCTTGAGAGGTTGGCGAGTTCCAAGATCATTTGGGTGAATTGAAATTCTGAAGCAACCTCCGAATAGGTGTCTCTTGAACTGAAACGTTTTCTAGAGGCAACTGCTGAGACAGCATATTCTTTGAAACGACCGTCCAGATTCTCGCCGCACAGCGAAAGAGCCTTGCCAACATAATAATAAGAGTAGATTTTGCCTAACTCAAATCTGTGCAACCACTCGATTGTCTTCCCAACGTTGGGAAACGGCAGGTTCAACAACCTCAAGATCGCTAATCCGTAGTAAGTGTCTTGCGCATTGGCCTCATTTCTCTGCACAAAAGTGTAGCCGCCGTCTCCCTTCTGATGCGACGAGACATAGTTAAACACGTTCTTCTCCCAAGATCTATCGTGGACCAGAATTCTTCTGGGATTGAATTCATTCAACAACGGCGGCACCTCCATTCTTGAACTCAACCTGAATCTGAAACAGCATTCATTGATCCCCGCTGCGCGAACGGACGGTTAAAGGTGAGTTCCATAGCTCATAGCCTCACTTCACATCTAATCCCAATTAATAAAGCATTCTTCATTGAGTCTTGATACGGCATGATAGGCTTATTCGGTGTTCTTGTTTAATCGTGGAGATAATGAAAGTCGTCTTGGTTCAACTCCTTGAGAAAGTCTGTTTCAAATTTCTCACTCCCCGTTTTGAGCTTTCGCGTTTTCCCAACAAGCGCCACGATTGCCAAGGACAAACGGAAAAACCGGACCGACCGACGCTTGCTAACAACCTCTGATTCAAGCATTGAACCACTGGAAAGATCACTACCTGGACAAAAACCCATCGCCAAGGCAAAAACCGACCTAGGAGGGGGGAGGTGCGTTTTAAGCGCGTTTTCAGCCCTAAACCGCAGGTCACCAAATGGACCATCACCATGGACAATGCAAAAGGCGCAGATGATCCATCCAATCGTCGGCACACGCGAAATCAGGAGCCAGACCAAAAACAGGAAATGTAGGAAAAGGTTTTTAGTATAGTTGTATTATGAGAGACTGCAAACGATTAGGATAGACTGTGAGGATGATACGAGATGTCAGTGTTTGCAGCACCAGGCGCCTATGATCGTGCCATAACCGTCTTCTCACCGGATGGGAGACTGTTTCAAGTTGAATACGCGATGGAGCTCGTTAACCGAGGAGCAACCATCCTGGGGATACAGTGTCCAGAAGGCGTTGTCTTAGGCTCAGAGGAAAACGTTGAACCCCTCGAAGAGTCCGAGTATTCATGGAAGCTCTTCAAGATTGATGAACACGTGGGCGCCGCCATAGTTGGTTTAAGCTCAGATGCGCGCATGCTAATAGACCAAGCGCGTTTGTACGCTCAGAGCAACAAATTAACCTACGACGAACCAATCGACGTAGAAGTCGTGACAAAAAGAATAAGCGACATAAAACAGATGTACACCCAGCACGCAGGCGTAAGACCGTTCGGAATCTCAATAATCTTCGGCGGAGTAGACAAGACAGGAAGCCGCGTATTCTACACACACCCAAGCGGAACCTACAGGGGCTACAAAGCACATGCCGTAGGCGCAGGAAGAGAAACCGCACTGGGCATACTCAGAGAAGAGTACCGCGAAACCTCAAACCTCGAAGAAATCACCAAACTAGCCGTAAAATGCCTGACCAAAGCGTTAGAAGCACGACAACTGCCGCCTAGAATAAAAATAGTCCAAATCCCCTCAGAAACCAAAAAGATGGAAATGTTACCCGACGACAAGACTGAAGACATAATAAAACAGCTAGGCGCTGGCAAGTGAAAACGGGATGAGTGAAAAATACACCGTTGCCCGCATAACGAGAGACAATGAACATTTTGAAATTCTGGTAAAACCACAAAAAGCGTTAGACTATCGAAACGGTAAGATCGCAGGGATAACAGAAGTTCTAGCCGCCGAGACAATATACTCAGACGCTAACAAGGGCACAAGAGCCTCAGAAGAAGGGCTTCGCAAGGCTTTCGGCACAACAGACTTGCTGAAAGTGGCGGAGACCATACTGAAGACTGGAACGCTGCAGCTGACCACAGAGCAAAGGAGAAAAATGGTCGAGGACAAGAGACGACAGATAATAGACTTCATCTCTAGGCAATCTGTGGATCCCAGGACGAATCTGCCTCACCCTCCATTACGCATAGAAAACGCAATGGAGCAGATTCACTATCCAATAGACCCGTTTAAGCCGGTTGAAGAGCAGGCAAAAGACATTGTTAAGCTGCTCCGGCCCATTCTGCCACTGAAGATGGAGCAATTATCCGTCGCAGTTACTGTTCCCACACAGTATGCGGCGAAAGCCTACGGCGCAATCAAAGGGTTTGGTTCTATCAAACGAGAAGAGTGGCGTGCAGACGGTTCGTGGAGTGGCGTCTTAGAAATGCCAGCAGGCTTATATGCCCCCCTGCTAGAGAAACTCGGTGACGTAACCAAAGGCAATGGAGAAGCAAAAATCATCTCATAGCCGAATAACAATCACGGAATAATCAGGTGTAAAACATGCCTACATTTTTCGAACCAAAACAGATCGCGACGCCTGGAGACCTCATCGCCGATGGCGACTACGTCGCTGGCGAAAACACGTACAAGGAACAAGAGAAGATCTATGCTTCTCGAACGGGGCTCGTGGAATACGACAACAAGACGGTCAGCATCGTTGCCCTGAAAGCCTTCTACATACCTAAGCCTGGAGACCTCATCATAGGAACCGTCGTTGAAATAGGCTTCAACGGTTGGACGATAGATCTAAACGCGCCGTATCAGGCGTTCCTGAGACCGTCTGACGTTCTGAGCAGGCCGTTCAAACCGCAAAGGGACGAGCTGTCCCAAGTGCTTGACCTGGGAGACCTAGTCGTGGCGAAGGTAGTCTCCTACGACAGGACGCACGATCCGCAGATCACGGTTGCAGAGCCTGGGTTGGGAAAGATAACGAGAGGACAGGTGTTGAGGATCACACCGACAAAGATACCTCGCGTAATCGGGAAGAAGGGCTCAATGATCTCCATGATAAAACAGGAAACAGGCTGCCAGATAATCCTTGGTCTCAACGGCATAGTGTTAATCACGGGAAAGACCGCCGAGGAAGAGCAGTCGGCGCTCATGGCTATTCTCAAGATCGAAGAAGAATCTCACACAAGTGGTCTTACGGACCGCATAACTCAGATGTTAAGAAAGGAAAAATCAAAACGGGAGGCAGTGAAAAATGAATGAAAAACCGGAGAAGCTGATCGATAAAAAAGGATTGAGACTTGACGGTAGAAAGTACGATCAGCTTAGACAAGTGAAATTGGAAGTCGGCGTAATACCGAACGCGGATGGGTCAGCATACATTGAGCAGGGGAAGAACAAGATCTTGGCCGGAGTGTACGGTCCGAGAGAGGCTCATCCGAAGCATTTGGCACTCCAAGACAGGACAGTGCTCAAGTGCCGCTATCACATGGCGCCATTCTCGGTTCAGGAACGGAAGTCGCCGGCACCCTCAAGAAGAGAGGTTGAACTCTCAAAAGTCATCAGGGAATCGCTCGAACCGGCGATTTTCACGGAGCTCTATCCGCGAACGATGATCGATATTTTCATCGAAGTCTTGCAGGCCGACGGAGGCACGCGTTGCGCAAGCATCACCGCTGCATCTTTAGCCTTGGCCGACTCTGGCATTCCAATGCGAGACTTGGTAGTCGCCTGCGCGGCTGGAAAGGCAGACGACACGATAGTGCTGGATTTGATGGATGAGGAAGACAAGCTGGGATCGGCAGACGTTCCAGTTGCCCTGATGCCCAGCCTGAACGCCATAACTTTGCTTCAGATGGACGGAAAGCTAAGTCAGGAAGAGTTCGAGTCAGCCGTGAATTTGGCAGTCGAAGGCTGCAAGCAGATCTACACCATGCAGAAGGAGGCCCTTAAGGCCAAGTATGCAGAGGCTAAAGAGGAGACTGAAGAATAATGCCAGCAGTCGTCGCGAAGATCAAGCAAAAGCAGATTGCTCAGCTACTCGAAAACGGAAAACGCCTAGATGGACGGGAACTCACAGAGTACCGAGAGATCAAACTCGAACAGGGAATGATAGAGCGCGCAGAAGGCTCGGCAAGAGTCCGAATCGGGAAGACAGAAGTCATGGTCGGGACAAAGATCGAGTTGGGCGAGCCATTCACAGACACGCCGAACGAAGGCGTCTTGACGGTGAACGCGGAACTTGTGCCCTTGGCCTCACCGAGTTACGAGCCTGGACCTCCGGATGAGAATTCAATCGAGCTCGCAAGAATCGTCGACAGGGGAATCCGCGAGTCGAAGATGATCGACACGGAGAAACTGTGCGTAGAGCCCGGAAAGAAAGTGTTCGTTGTTTTCGTGGACGTATACGTGCTCAACCATGCTGGTAACCTAATTGACACTTCGGCTCTAGCTGCAGTAGCTGCGCTTCTCAACACCAAGATGCCTAACTATGAAGTCAAAGATGGCGAAGTCAAACTCAAATCAGGTAGCACTCAACTGCCGATAAAACAGCATCCCGTGACGATTACGTGCGCAAAAATCGGGGACAAGCTGATCGTCGATCCTCAACTTGAGGAGGAGCAGGTTATGGATGCTAGGCTTTCCATGGCCATAGATGATGATGATGAAATCTGCGCGATACAGAAGGGCGGCACCGGCTACTTCACACCTGAGCAAGTAACCGAATTCAGCAAGCTTGCAGTAAAAAAAGCCAAAGAAATGCGGAAGCAACTCGACTGGTGAACGTTCGTTGGGGCGCAGAACCAAGAAGGTAGGGCCAGCCCGTGGGCTTGGTCCACGCTATGGATCCACTGTCAGAAAGCGCTACGTGAAGGTCATGCAGGAGCTGAAGAGAAGCCATGGCTGCCCTCAATGCGGTTTCCCGAGGGTCAGGAGGGAAAGCGTTGGAATCTGGAAATGCAAAAAATGCGGGTACACCTTCACAGGCGGAGCCTACACGCCGTCTACGAAGCTGGGAGTAATTGCCAAAAGAGTGGCCAAAGGCGCCCCGATAGAGGAAGTTATGAAGGCAGAAGAACCCGCATAACACGTTCGGTTAAGACAGCATATGGGCATCGCGTACCCTCAGGTTAGTAGCCGCATGAAGGCATCCGCGAAAATAGTATGTTCTTTCCAATCAGAAGCAAATTTGAGAATAGTCTTAAAGGCTCTGCGACCTGAGGTTGAGAAATCTTCGACGGATCGTTCAACCGTAAGTCTAGCAAAAAAAGGCATGTATCTTGTCTTGAGAGTTAAAGCGAAAGATACCGTAGCATTGCGCGCCACGCTTAACGCTTACTTGAGGTGGATTGGTTCCACGATTAATGTTCTAGAAGTCTTGAAAAAGTTCTAGGCGTCGCTCGTGCTTTCTTCGTCGAATGCTGCTTGCCTAGGTTGAACTCCGTCCCAGATTCTGAATTTGGTTGGCTGAGTTGCGTTCTCACATGCACGTGATGATTACTGCTGTTAGTCAATAGCGTGCAAAACACACTAGTTGGACTTGTACTAGTCTGAGCCAGTCGACGACGCTCGTGAGTCCGTCAATTGCCTGATCGCTTCCCTTATCCTCGCTGCAGATTTTTCCAATTTTTTCTTGGTTTGGGCGGTTAGCTTTAACTGCAAGATTTTTTCTATACCGTTTTTTCCCAGTATGACTGGTACACCTACTGAGATGTCTTCCAGTCCGTATTCGCCTTGAAGGTACGTGCTTGCGCCTATGACCCTGTTTCTGCCTTCCACTATGGCATCTGTCATTATTGCGATGACGGCTGCGGGCGCGTATATCGTTGAACCTTTCAGTTTGATGACGTCTGAACCCGATGTCACTGTTTGCCGGATGATTTTTGTGATTTGTTGTTTTTTCAGGAGTTCTGTTATGGGGATTCCTGATACTGAGGCATATTCTACGAGGGGAACCATGCTGTCGCCGTGCTCACCCATTACGAGAGCTCGCACATCTTCTCTTGACACACCCAGTTCCTGTGCAATGTATGATCTGAACCTTAGAGTATCTAGTATGTTGCCCATGCCGAAGACTCGGTTTCGCGGGAACCCTGATTCCTTATAGGCTATGTAGGTCATTATGTCAACGGGGTTCGTGACGAGCATGAGTTTGCAGTCTGGCGCGTATTTTACGACTTGTCTTACTGTACTTTTGACGATGGCCGCGTTCTTGCTCATGAGATCTAATCTCGTCATTCCGGGTTGTCTGCCCATGCCAGCGACTATGATCACGATTTCTGAGTCTTTGATTTGGCTGAAGTCACTTGTGCCCTTAATTTTTCCGTCGAATTCTATGGCCGGCGCGGCCTGCATCATGTCTAGGGCTTCGCCCTTAGCGAGATTCTCGGAGATGTCTACTAGTACCACATCGCTTTGCCTATAACGCAATATGTTGAAGGCGGTGGCGCTGCCGACTTTGCCGGCGCCGATTATGGAAATCATGGCGTTTAGCGAGTAAGCCGATCTGGCCTAATATAGCTAGCGCATATCTTGGCCTGCGTCGTGAATAGTAAGGTGTTTCAAATTCAGTTTCTTTAGTATGAATGAGTTGGGTCTGGCTCGTGAATGATGCTTCGTGAGTTCTCAGGAAGTGCGCGCTTCCAAGCAACACATGAAAAAGAGAACTACGGGTCCACCTCCCCCTCCCCGTCTCTCTCTGTTCCTATCTCCGCATGCTAGTATATTGCTGGTCGCATCGTTTGTAATGCGCGCGATTATGATCTTTTTCTTGTGGGAAGTCATGGTTTAAGAAATTCTCTCGAAGTCGTCGTAGGCTTTCTTTCTATCGTCAGCGAGGACAGCACTCTGACCCGCGTTTTTTTGGCGCGGTCTATTTCGAAAATCGTGTGATAGTCGCCTATTCTTAGGTTCCTGGCACGCTGTTATGTTCTTATAGGGGCAGACAAAATTGTAGTTTGCTCTGGGGTGCAGGATTTGGCAGGACTTCTTGATCCTTTGGAAGTGAAAGGGTTGGTTCTTAAGAATCGTGTAGTGATGCCTCCTATGCAGACTGGTCGGGCTACGGTAAAGGGTGCTGTTACGGATAGGCTGATTGATTTTTATGTGAAGCGTTCGGCGGCTTTGGGTTTGTTGATCGTTGAGCACAGTTACGTTTCTGTCCGTGGCAGGTTGAGCCTAAAACAGTTGGGAATCTATGATGACGCGCTGATCTCTGGACTTGAGAGCCTTGCAGGCCGAATCCACGCGACGGGCACGCCTGTGGTCATACAGATTACACATGCGGGAGGCGTCGCCGTCAGGGATATTATAGGCGTGGAGCCCGCTGGTCCCTCTGCGACGAGGAACGCTCGTGAGTTGAGCCGCGGCGAAATTGATGCTTTGGCTGAAGAATTCGCCTCTGCGGCGAAGCGTGCGATAAAGGCGGGCTTCGATGGCGTTGAGCTTCATGGAGCGCATGGTTTCTTGCTTAACCAATTCTTTTCGCCCTTGCTGAACAAGCGTGGAGACAAGTATGGTGGTTCCTTGGAGAACAGGATGCGGCTTCCGCTCGACGTTGTTGAGAAGGTGAGAGAGGCGGTCATTGGTAGGCTTCTGCTTTACCGGCTGGGCGCAGACGATTTGGACCCGAATGGAACGCGGATAGAAGACTCGGTCGCGTTTGCGGTGAAGCTTGAGCAGAATGGCGTGGACATAATTGACGTGTCGGGAGGTCTATGCGGGAGCGAGCCTGAGCAACTTCGAGGTGTTAGAGGCTATTTTGTTCGTCAGGCCAGTGAGATAAAGAAAGAAGTAAAGGTACCCGTTATTGGCGTTGGAGGAATCTCTGAAGCTGGATATGCTGACAGCCTTGTTAGGGAGGGCATGGTTGACTTGGTAGCAGTGGGCAGAGCGCTCTATAAAGATCCGAGATGGGCTGAAAAGGCCGTTCAAGCGCTAAGCGCTTAGCGCGGTTCGCGTTGTTATTCTGTTCTTGTCACGGTTTCTGCGAGTCGGGCGGAGTCCTCGTGGCTTCTCATTATGGTTTTTGTTACAGTTGTTTTTATGCCGAGTCTTTCGATCTTTGGTTTTAGGTTTCGGTCAGCTTCGTCTATGATGAGGTGATCAAGGATGTCTTTGTAGAATTTGGCTACGCCGTATGCTGAGGCGTCAAGTCCCATCGTGGCCATGATTTTGTCGGCTGGTCCTTTGACTGTTTTTCCTGCTATGATTGGGCTTATCCCGACGACGTGTGCTTTCGTGTTCTTGACTTCGTTGCAAATCGTGGGAATTGACAGTATCGGGGCTATGCTTAGGAGGGGGTTGCTGGGGCATATTACGAGTTTTTGTGCCCTTTTTATGGCGCCGAGTATGCCTGGTGCGGGCTTGGCTTCTTCAGCTCCTTCGTATCGTATGTCTGTTACGTTGATGTTGGCTTCTTTTTTGACGAAGTATTCTTGGAAGTCTAGGGTTGTTTTGTCGGATATGATTCTGGTTCGGACGGGTTCGTTGGACATTGGTGTTAGTCTAGGCTTTACTCCTAGACTTCTGCAGAGTTCAGTTGTGGCTTGGGAGAGTGTCCTGCCTTCTCTCAGCAGTCTGGTTCTTGTTATGTGAGTCGCTAGGTCTCGGTCGCCTAGCTTGAACCATGTTTCATGGCCCATTTTGTTTAGCATGTTGAGGCAGTTGAACGTGTCTGCGGAGATGCCGTAGCCGTTGGTTTCGTCGACGATGCCAGCCAGAGTGTACATTATCGTGTCTAAGTCCGGGCTTATGTGCAAGCTGTACAGTTCAAGGTCGTCGCCCGTGTTGCCGATGATTACGAGGTCTCGCGGGGGGATGATTTTGGCGAGTCCCCTTAGCAGTTTGGCGGCGCCGACGCCTCCGGCCAAAGCCACTGTCAGTCCCATTAGTCATCACCGCATGCGTTGTTGTTTATTCTTTCTGAAAACGTCTTCGGTCTCGCTGTTAGAAGTGTCAAACTGTCAGAAAAGCATTGAGCAAGGCGTTTGACGTTTGCGTTTTGTTTTGGAGACTCTGTTGAGTAGGCTAAGGGCAGACTGATGAGGTGTTCCTGTTGCGACGATTCGGGTACAGCTATCCCAGGTCTGGAGTTCCATGGCAACTGAGCTTGTCAGGCCCCGAGAGAAGGATTTGTTTCTATGAAGCCCAGGGTACATTATCTTCATGGTAATTTCACATGTTTTCTAGAAAAATGTGATTCTGTTCTTGGTGGTTTGGGCGCGGGTTCTTAGTAGAAAACATGGGCCTTTGTTCTAGAACTTTTGCCTAGATTTTATAGAGAATATTGTTTATATAGTTAGAATTCAACTTGAAAGGCTGAGGCACGAGAATTAGAGGATAACCGTGTGAGTGTTTTTGACAAGGTTTTCATTTCCGCTCCCGTCAGGGAGGGATTATGCTAGTGGAATCTACTAGTCGAGACGAACGGGACGCCTTCTTGAACAAACTTAAGGAGGAGTGGAGGCTTATGTGGAGGGAGCGGTTTGATGATAAGGTAAGGGCTGAGGGGGTTTCCACTCGGGATTACCCGCTGGTTTTTGCGAGTCGTGGCCATGTTATCTTCGCGAGTAGGGCTGCCAAGACCCCAAGTTTTTCCGAGGTCGTGCAGTCTTATGCATCTCAGGGCCTTGTTTATTCACCTGATCCTTCTGTAGGCGGATGGGCCAAATTCATTCGAACTGAGTTGAAGAAGGTTGTTCATTCGAGGGCCAGATCGTTCGTCTATAGTCAGCCCAAGCGCGAGAAAGAGAAGCAGCATTTGAAGAAGGGCGGCAGAGGCTGGCTACACGTTTGACTTCAGGATGTTTTTTGGCCACTAGTTTTCTTTGACGCTGAGCGATTATCAGCGCTTATACCGCGCGCGCTCTTTGCACGTTCGTGTCTAGGAGGGCTTGTTTTGGGTAGCTATAGGCACAGGCTTGACATTATAGCGGACATGTTGCACGCGGCGAGCGGAGGGGCTAAGAAGACGGAGATAATGTATCGGGCAAACTTGAGTTACAGACTTTTGATGAAGTATTTGGGTGAGGTTAAGAGAGCCTATCTTGTGAGTTTTGAGCGTAAGCGGCGTTGTTACGTGCTCACATCTAAGGGGAGGGAGTTTCTTGACACGTACAAGGAATATGCGAGGCGAAACAAAGATGTTGAGAAGAGCCTCAGCGATGTTGATGGGACGAGGAAGATGCTTGAGCGGATGTGCCAGAAAGGCACTATGGGGCAAATGGCAATTGAGTCGGAACCTTATTAGCGCGCGCTTCTGGTTTTGTGCGCCTTTCTGTTGTCAGGCTTGTCGGCGGCATGCAGGGCGGCCAGCGAGTCGGATGCTCGATCGGCAATCGCGCGTGCTAAGGGCAGCTCATTGAGTATGTGCGTCGTGTCAAGGTTTCTTTGCTTATGCTTGATCTTTGATCGATGGTTTTTGGAGTGATGCATTTTGACGTATAGGAGAAAGTTAGACATAATAGCGGACATGCTGTTGGGTGCCAGTTCGGGTGCGAAGAAGACGCATATCATGTACCAAGCGAACTTGAGTTACAGGTTGTTGACAAAGTACTTGGAGGTGGTTAGGAAGGCGTATCTGCTAAGTTTTGAGCGTAAGCAGCGGCGCTATGTTTTGACAAGTAAGGGGCAGCAGTTCTTGGAGGTTTACAAGGAGTACGCGAAGGGTAACAGGGTTGTTGAGAATCGGTTGAACGATGTGGATGGTAAGCGGAAGAGGTTGGAGGCTTTGTGTTCACGGGGTAACTGTGGAGCGGCATAAGAGATGAAGACTGCTTTTGTAGTTTTAGTTTTGTTGGCTGTGCTTGCGTCTGGAGGTTTTACGGCAGTCTGCCACGGTTTGAGTGAGGCTGATGCGACGTCGGCTGTTGCGCAGACGGATCAGAGGGTCAGTGCCTGCTATTTGGCTGTTGCAGATGCGCAGAAGGCTGGGGCGAACGTGAGTGGTTTGCTTGTTACGCTTAATGATGCGGGGGTTCTTCTATCGGAGGCGCATCTGGCTCTGATTAACGGGAGTTTTGTTTCGGCGAATGCTTTGGCCGGTGAGTGTGTGACTAAGCTTGATGGGTTTGACAACATCGCTAACGGTCTGAGGGATTCGGCTTTGCGAGTGAGGCTTATGGATTTTTGGGTTAACGTTGTTGGTTCTGCGGTTGGCGCAGTTGCGGTTGTAGTGGGTGGGTTTTTGGTTTGGCTGTTCTTGAAGAAGAGGTACGCTGTTAGGGCGGGTGGGGCTTGATGGACATAAGCAAGTACGGTGTGCCGTTTTTCGTGGTGGTCGGGGTTGTGGCGCTGTTAGTGGCTTCGCCCGTTTTGAGTCGCGTGCTTGTGTTTCCTCAGACTGAGACTTTCACGGAGTTGTGGGTTTTGGGTTCGAACCAGACGGCTGAGAGTTATCCTTTTAATCTCAGTAGTGGTGGGAGCTACGGCATCTCCTTGGGGCTTGGGAATCATTTGGGGTACTGTGCATATTATTTGGTTGAGGTGAAGTTTAGGAATGAGAGTCAGTCTGCTCCGACGAGTTTGGGTCCGGTTGAGGATCGTTTGCCGAGCAGTTTGCCTTCGCTCTATAATGTTACTGCGTTTGTGGCGGATTCGAGTGTTTGGCAGTTGCCGGTGTCGTTTGGTTTTGATTACGGGTACAACGATTCGCTGTTGCGGGTTGATTTTCACAGTTTGACGTTTAACGGTAACGTGTTGAGTTTGGAGGGGGAGAGTACGACGTGGAATGCGAGCACGAGCAGGTTTTATGGTGATTTGATTTTTGAGTTGTGGCTTTACAGCAGCGCGATCCATGACTTCGTGTATCATGAGCGTTTTGTGGATTTGAAGTTGAACATGACCTCTACTTAGGAGTTTGTTCGCTTGAACCAGTACGTCGTGAGGCCTTTTGTGAAAGGTGATGAGGACAAAGTTTCTAGGCTTTTCAATGAAGTGTATGAAGCCTATGGCGGTTTCGTGCCTAGAACTGCAGAGTATTGGCGTTGGTCTTGTCTGCATAGGCCGGATGTGAGGGAAGACGGGGTTTTTCTCGCCTGCAACGGAGAGACGGGAGAAGTCTGCGGTTATGCTGTCGTCGGATTGACTGGTAACGTTTGGGAGTTCTGCGTTGGCGGCGAGAAGGACGAGGCAGCTTCAATTCTTTTGAGAGAGGTCTTGAAATATCTTGAGGCTGCGGGCGCTTCTTCTGTGAACATGAACGTGCCCGACGACTTTGTTATCGAGCAGGTACTGGAGCGTGAAGGTTTTGCGCGGGTTTCGCCTGACAGGATGTTCGTGAGCACTTTGGACCCTTTCGCGTTGCTTTCAGCATTAATCTCTGGCAAGAAAGGAATGGGAGACGAACGGGTTGTTTTTGAGCTGAAAGATTCGCCTTTGGGCGTTGAGAATCGCCTTTGGGTTGAGACGCATAAAGGAGAAATGGCGGTGGTTAAAGGCTCTTCTCAGTCTCCGAGCATCGCGGTTAAAACGGAGTTTGTGACTTTCCTGTCTGTGCTGTTTGGGGTTTCCAGCGCGTACCGTGCTTTTCTCGCAGGGAAAATACGCGTGAGACCTTTCTGGAAAGCTGGGAAAGTGTTGAGCTTTTTCAGCACGGCACGTTTGAAGGATTCCTGGTTTTGGCCGTTGAGTGATTATGGTTAAGGTTGCGTGGGTTTTGTGGAAAAGGCGTTTGTTTGTCGGGCAATGCGGGACGGCGATGAAGAGGCAATTAAGCGGATCGTGGAGTCTACTTTCAGCAGTTTTATCGAGGGCGAGTTTTGGGATTGGAAGTACCGGGAGAACCCGAGTTTTGATCGTTCTTTGGTGGCTGTTGCTGAAGCAGACGGTAAACTTGTCGGTTGCAACCATTGGCTTCGAAGAAGGTTCAGGATGTCAGGTTCGGTTGAGGTTGAGAGTGTGCTTGGAGCAGACATTGCTGTGAGTCCCGAGTATAGGAGGATGGGGGTGGGCCGAGCGCTTTTGCAGTTTTTGAGGGCTTCAGATGCTGCGAAGAAAGGCAGCTTTGCGGTGATTTACATGTTTGCAAACCCGGGTTTAAGTAAGCATTTTCACAGTCCTATCGGCGGTTACGTTCCCTCACCTGATCGGACTGTTGCGTTTACGAGGGTTCTTAATTGGAATAAAGTGAAGGAAAACGCAGTTTCCTTTAATCAAGCTGTAGCAGGTGGTAAACCTGTCGGGAAACTTAAGGGTGAAATCAACATCCTTTTCAAAGTGGCTAGCGCTCCTCCGCTCTTTCTGCGAATAGGAAGGGACGGTGTGCAAGTTCACGAGAAGGAAGATGCTCTCAGGCAACGTGCGGATGTGGTGATCGTCAGTGATGTTGCTACCTTGAGCAGGATCAAGGGGAAGGAAGTTGGGATGCGGAAGATGCTTGGTGTTTTGTTGACTGGCAGACTGAAAATTAGGGGTAGGCTTACGAAAATGTGGGGTGCCTACGAGAAGCTGTGGGTGCTTCGAGAGGTTCTCGGGGGCAAGATTACTTAGCATTGGGGGTTTTTTTGTATATGCGTCGAGTTTTTTGGAATAGAAAGATTCAGAAGGCGTCGGTTGAGGAGCTGAAGAGGCTGCAGCTGAGGCTTCTGAGGAGTCAGGCCAAGTTTGCTTTTGAGAATAGCAGGTTTTATCGTCGAAAATTCAAGGAGGCTGGGTTTGACTGTTCGCAGATTAAGAGTTTGGAGGGCGTTCAGAAGTTGCCGTTTACGTCGCGTGAGGAGTTGGAGAGGAGCTTTTGGGATGTGCTTTCGGTTCCTTTTTCTGATGTGGCGACGGTTCGAATGTCGAGTGGGAGCACGGGTTTTCCTTTGGCGATTGCGCATACGAGGAGGGACGTTGAGAACGTTGCTGAGGCTTCTGCTAGGAAGTTGACGTATCATGGGGTCACTGGGAAGGATGTTTTGCAGGTTGCGTCTGCGTATGGATTGTGGCAGGGAGCTTGGTCAGTTACGTGGGGTGCTGAAAAGGTTGGTGCATGTGTGCTTCCGGTTGGTGCCGGTGATTCTGAGAGGCAGATTCGCATCATCAAACAGTTCAAGACTACGGTTCTTTATGGTGTTACGAATTATCATCTTAGGATCGCGGAGGTTGCGAAGGCGCTTGGAGAGTCTTTGAGGGATTACAGTTTGTGGTTGGGCATCTGTGTGGCGGAGAAGCCGACGAGGCAGCAGGTTGAGATTATGAAGAACGAGTTTGGTTATGAGAGGGTTGCTTTGGATTATGGGGCCACGGAGTTTCCTGGTTTTTCGGTTAACTGCGACTGTGGGGGTTTTCATCATGTTTGGGCGGATTACTATCTGGTTGAGGTTGTGGACCCTGTGACTCATGAGCTGTGTCGGGACGGGGAGAAGGGTGAACTCGTCATCACGAGCTTGCAGAGGCAGGCTTTTCCTTTGATCAGGTATCTTTCGCGTGACGTGACAAGCTTTCTGGGTTTTGCAAAATGTGAGTGTGGCATGGCGCATCCTAAGGTTGGCGTTGATATTGATCGGGAAGATTTTATGACGAAGATTCGGGGGGTTCCCGTGTTTCCCAGTCAGGTCGAAACGATACTGAGCAGGTTTCCGGCGCTTAACGGCACGTGTCAAGTGTTGGTTGATAAGCGTACGCCGCAGCACGTGGCCAGTTTGAAGGTTGAAACGCGGGGTACTTTCATGCAGGCTGAACAGAGATCCACGGCGGCAGAAATAATCGCTGAAGTCAAGAACAGAATTGGAATAACGTTTAATGAGGTAGTTTTTGTGCCTTCAGGGACTTTCGAGGCCAAGTACAAGAAGTCTGTGGTCATCAAGTAGGCCTGCGCGGTTTTTCATCAAGCGGGAAGAGTGTCTTATGATCTTGTGTCTTTCTGCGTCGCATAGGAGGGCAGCCTTGCCTATGCTTGAGTCGCTTGCATTTTCAGATGAAGAGGGTGTTGCGAAGGCTCTTTGTGAGCGTGGAATCGTTCAGGAATGCGTTGTTCTTCAGACTTGTCACCGTGTCGAAGTCTATTGTGTAGCGCAGGATTCTGACAAGGACATTGTTGTGCATGAGGTTTTGGGGTTTTGGAGTTCAAAGGTGGGAGTGAGTCGTGACGTTTTAGGTAAGATCATCGAGTTTTATGAGGGAAAAGAGGCGTTGGCACATCTGTTCGCGTTGGCTGCAGGTTTGGAGTCTATGGTTGTCGGTGAAGATCAGATTCTTGGTCAGGTGAGGACGGCGTATGTGAAGGCCAACAAAAGCGGTAGCGTGGGGCATATTCTTGAAAGGGCTTTCATGAAGGCTGTTAACACGGGCAGAAGAGTTCGCACTGAGACCGGGATCGATGAGGGTTCCCTTTCGGTGAGTTCAGCGGCTGTGGACCTTGCCGCGAAAGAGTTTGGAGGTCTTAGGGGCTCTAGGGTTCTTGTCGTAGGCGCGGGGGAAGCTGCTGGTATTGCGGCGGAGACTCTTCGGAGGAGAGGCGTAGTCGACATTGTGGTTGCGAACAGGACCTTTGAGAAGGGGGCTGAGTTGGCTTCGAAGGTTTCTGGCAGAGCCGTAAAGCTTGGTGATGTTTATGATGTTGTTCCTGAAGTGGATGTGGTTATTTTGGCGGTTTCGGTGGACAAGCCGATTTTTGTTGCAAGTCGTATGCGAAAGGCGTTGGCTAAGGCTGGTGGTTCCAAGCGTTTGTGCGTGATTGATATTTCGCAGCCTAGGGCCGTGGAGGAAGCAGTAGGCTCAGTTTCGGGGGTTGTGCTTAGGAATATTGATGATCTCAGGGGCGTGGTTGAGGAGAGTGTTCGGAGGCGACGTGCTGAGGCTGAGAAGGCAAGGTTGCTTGTTCTTGAGGAGCTGGAGAGGTTTGAGGGGGAGCTCTCATGGATTCTTGTTGAGCCTTTGGTTTCCGAGATTTTTAGAAGGTTGGAGGACGTGAGGCGGAGGGAGTTTGAGAGGGCTGTGAGGAAGATGGCGGAGTCTGATGGGAAGAAGCTGATGGTCTTGGAGAGGTTTTCCAAAGAGCTTGTTGAAAGGATAATGCAGGTTCCAACTGAGCAGCTTAAGAAATCGGCTCTCGAAGGCAAGGGTGAACTGCTCTCGGCTGCTGGAAGGTTATTCAAGATAAAAGGCGAAAAGGGTTGATGTGATGTCCAAGTCTCAGAGGCTTTTCGAGAGGGCGCAGAAGCTGATTCCCGGCGGAGTGAACAGTCCAGTCAGGGCTTTTTCGCCTTACCCGTTTTTCACCCGGTCTGCGAGGAGGTCGAAGCTGTTTGACGTTGATGGGAAAGAGTACATTGACTACTGTTTAGGCTATGGGCCGTTGATTCTGGGTCACGCTTATCCAAACGTCATTGAAGCCGTGAAAGCGCAGCTTGAGTATGGAACCTTGTTCGGCACTCCGTCTGAGCAGGAGGTGGAGCTGGCGGAATTAATCTGCGGGCTGGTGCCTTCGGCGGAGATGGTTCGTCTGGTGAGCACGGGTGCAGAAGCGACGATGGCCGCGATTAGGTTGGCTAGGGGTTTCACGGGTAGGAAGAAGATCATTAAGTTTGAGGGTTGCTATCATGGGGCGCATGATTCGGTGCTTGTGAAGGCTGGTTCTGGTGCGATGACGTTTGGGATGCCTGATTCGCTTGGGGTTCCTGAGGAGACGGCTCGGAACACGGTTGTTGTGCCTTATAATGATGTTGAAGCGTTTGAGAATACAGTGAAGAAGGAGCGGTCGGAGCTTGCGGCAGTTATTGTTGAGCCTGTTATGGGTAATGTAGGCGTGGTCGCGCCGAAGGAGGGGTTTTTGGAGGTTTTGCGGGAGTCTACTGAGCGATACGGTGTTGTGTTGATTTTTGATGAGGTGATCACGGGTTTCAGGCTGGGTTTAGGCGGGGCTCAAGAGTTTTATGGGGTGAAGCCGGACTTGACGACGTTGGGCAAGATCTTAGGCGGTGGTTTTCCTTTGGCTGCTTTTGCTGGTCGTGAGGATCTGATGCGGCTGATTGCTCCTTCTGGAAGGGTGTATCAGGCGGGCACGTTTAGTGGTAATCCGGTTAGTGTCTCGGCTGGTTTGGCTACGCTGAGGGTTCTGCGGGGCAGTAAGGGCTTCTATTCTGAGTTGGAGAAGAAGTGTGTGAAGCTTGTCTTGGGCCTGGAGTGTGTGGCGGGTGATTTGGGTTTGAGGGTGCAGGTTAATCGTGTGGGTTCGATGTTTCAGTTGTTCCTTGCGCAAGAGCCTGTTTATGATTATGCGAGTGCGAAGAAGTCTGACAGCAAGAGGTTTATGCTTATGCACAAGAGGCTGTTGGAGCTTGGCGTATTTGTTGCTCCTTCTCAGTTTGAAACGTGTTTTCTCTCGAGTGCGCATTCGATGGTGGATATCGATAAGACGGTTGATGCTTTTAGGGATTCTTTGTCGTATGCTATGCGTTGTGAAGGCTTAGAGGGTTGACCTGCGGTTTTGGGTTGAAAACACTGCATAAACGCACCTCCCCCCTCCTAGGCCGGTTTCTCGGGTCTTCGGATGTGAAATCCCGCGTGTGCTCATTGCAGGACTGGACATACCCAACGGTTGGGCTGAAAACACGCGAACTGTTGATACCCCCCTCCTAGGCCGTTTTTTCCGATCTTGGGCTGAGCGGCTTACCCGTTCGATGAGGGCCAATGAATGTTGGGTTGAAACCACGTGGACAGAGAGAGACGGCCCCTCCTCCCTCCCCTAGTCGGTTTTTCTGATCTTGATTTTCATTGTTTGTCTGTGTAGGTTTAGGAAAGCTAACTTGCGTTATCTGTATTTTGGGATGTTGTGACATCCGAACATTTGACCTCCCCCCTATTAGGTCGGTTTTTTGGTTTGGGTGTTCTTGAACGTTTTATGTAATTTGTGGTTGACTGGGGCTTGGGTTTAGCCTTTGATGATCTTGGGGTTGAATTTGGTGAGGTTCAAGTGTGCACGTGCTCTGGTCACTGGCGGAGCAGGTTTGGTAGGCGGTCGCATCGTTGTTCGTTGCAGTTCGGCGCAGCAAGGAGTCGTCGTGTTTGATATATTGTTAGGCTTGGAATAACCTTCTATTGACGGTTTCTGGTATTGTTGGAGTTGAATGCGTTGAGCGGCCGAAAGAGGTACGGTGTGACTCTGGTTGAGAATTGCGTTCGTAGATGTGGATATGTCTCTGAGAACTGGATCGAGGCGTTTTACTTGTGAGGTGGCCAGTCAACTTCAGGCTATGGGGCATGAAGTTGGAATCTTCACGTCTAGATTGAATACCCAGAAATGTTTCAGAAAGTGCCTATCTCTTCCTGTTGAGGTCGCTTCGAGTCGAAGTTCTTCCAAAGAGGAAAGCGCGAATTCGCTGAAGAGGGCGATCAGGAAGAGCGGAAAAAATGCGATAATCAATCTTGCTGAGCATTTTGGTTATGATATGATGGAGACCGATTTCGCTCTGAAGACGAGCGAAAAGATTGCGAGCATGGGATACGAAGCGGTTCTTTTTCAGTACCATGGGGAACATTGGCTTTTTCCAGTCTTCTATCACTTGAACCATGCGAAAGGCGCCGTGTATCTTAACATGGTTCCTCCGAGGCCTCGCCCGGAGGCTTTGCCTTTTCAGGAGTCGACTCTGGAACGAAGGATCGTGGACAGGCTGGTCAGTCTGCCTTTTGTCCGTAGGTTTGAGAAGGCAAGCCTCAGAAACGTGGGTTTGTTCATGACTCCGAGCGAGTTCCAGCTTCATCAAGCGATGGTGCAGGGTGTGGTTGGGCAAAAAAGGGCTGCTGTTGTTCCGTTGGGGGTTGATCATTCCGAGTTTTGTCCGTCGGGTGAAGAGGAGCCTTTTGCGCTTTATGTGGGGCGGATTCATCCTCATAAGTCTTTGGAACTGGCGATGATGTCTATGAAGAACATGAATTCGGACTATTCGCTGGTGGTTGCGGGAGATGTTGACGATGGTGACGTTCAGTATGTGGAGAGGCTTCTGAGTTTGGCTGAGGATTTGAAAATCTCGGAGCGGTTTGTACTGATTTTGCGTCCGTCAGAAGCGCAGATTGTTAGGTTGATGCAGTGTTGTTCGGTTTTTCTTTTTCCTAGTACGATAGATACTTTTGGGCTGGTGGTTCTTGAGGCTATGGCCTGTGGCAAGCCGGTTGTGGCATGTAATGGGGGTGGGGTTCCTGAGATAGTGGGTGATTCTGGTTTCTTGCTTGAGCCAAGGAGCGATCTTTGGCATGAGGCTGTGGCTAAGTTGCTGTCTGATCCTGGGCTCAGACGTCAGATGGGTCGGAAGGCATTAGTAAGATCTAGCGCTTTCTCTTGGGGAAAGACTGCGAAGCGATTCCTCGCCAGTTTGGATGGCATGCCGGCGCCGAATTAGGATGTGAGTTTTCGTGAAAGTGTTGCTTTGTTCCCAATTTTACGGTGACGGCGGTCGAGTTTTTCCTGCTGGGATATGTTTTCCCATAGGATTGGCATACATTGCATCAGTTCTCGATGATCATGATGTGAGGGTTTTTGATGCGAACGTGGTTGACGATCCCCCAGGAAAACTTTCGAAGTTGCTTGAAAGTGACGTGCCTGACATGGTCGGCATATCCTTGAGGAATGTCGATTTGTTGGATCCGCCCAATAACGACGTGAATTTCTACGGCCGCTTCAAAGCGATGATACGTCTCATCAGGGAAAAGGCTCCGTCTGCTAAGTTGGTCGTTGGCGGAGCGGGGTTTTCGATCTTTGCGGAACAGTTAATGGCCGAGAACAAGGAGATCGATTATGGTGTGGTTTCTAACGGTGAGATTGCGATAAGGGATCTCTTGAAGAATCTGGATCATCCTGAGAGAGTGAAGAACGTTTTCTTTCGAAGGGGGAAGCGGGTCGTTTTCTCGGGGGAAGGCGAGTTGACTGATTTTGACAGTTTGCCTGCTCCTTCGAGGCGCCTATTTGACATGTCTGAGTACCGGAAGACGCCCTTTTCGGTGGGTGTTCAGTCGAGGCGCGGCTGTGCGTTCAGGTGCATGTACTGTCCGGACCCCTTCTTGGGTGGGTACAAGTTGCGGGTGAGGTCTCCGAAGAGCGTTGTGGACGAAGTGGAAGCATTGGTGAATGATTATGGTGTTGAGTCTTTCTTTTTTGTTGATCCGATTTTCAATTATCCCACTGAGAATGCACGTGAAATATGCCGAGAGATGCGCAGGAGAGAATTGGACGTAGAATGGAATGCTTACTTTCGTGAAGATCTGTTGAACTCAGACTTTGTTACGGAAGCTGAAGACGCAGGTTGCAGGATCTTCGAATTTCACACTGATGGTGCCAGCGACCAAGCTTTGAGCCTGCTGAACAAGAATATGCGAGTCAAGGACATAGAGAAGACTATGGATCTGACTCGGTTTATGGAACGTGCAGGCGTGGGCTACAATTTCTTTTACGATCTGCCGAGCGGCAACGTTGAAAACATGCTGGCTCTCGCGAGTATGACAGGAAAAATCGTGTCTAAATGCAGAGAAAAACTTGCATACTTGACGCTGGACAGAATGCGCATTTATCCTCACACGGTGCTGTATGACCTTGCCTTGAAAGAGGGCAAGATTAGCAGGGGTACTAGTCTGTTGAATTCATTTTATTATACGTCTTCGATGTCGAAGATTCAAGAACTGTGCACGGAGCCCATGAAGACACTGTCCTACCTTCTAGCCAGCAAGAATTTTAAGGCGCGCCAGAAGCCATGCAGTTTTTGCTCTTGAGCAGCACGCTGGTTTCTAACTGAGTCTTGTTTGATGGAGCTAGGACTGGTTTCCAGAGCATGTTTGCGATAAGTTTCCTGGCTTGAGGAGCAAAGATTATGCCGAACCAGTTTTTGCTTACTTTTGATGTTGAGGATTTCATCAATGTTGAATCTTTGAGGGCCTTGAGCTCTATATTGAACTTGCTTGAGAAGTACGGTCTGAAAGCCGTTTTTTTTATAACCGGGCATATGGCCGAGAAACTTGCACTTCACCCGGAAATCACGCGTTCATTGATGGTTCATGAAATCGGATTTCATTCATCAGCACATTCGGTTCACCCGACGATTTTCGAGTACTGTGATGTTGAGAGGTATGAAGATGCCTATTACGCGTCGGTCAAGAGGGAGACATCTCACGTCGATCCATTGTCGGGGAAAATTGAGGAGGAAGGAGGGATTCTTGCACTTGGAAAGTTGTTTCCAAATAAGAACATACGCGCATATAGAGCACCAGGTTGTTGCTGTCCGCCGCCTAATCTAGAGGCGATGGCTGGATTGGGAATAAGATATGATTTTTCTTGGAGTGTTTCAAATGGTCTTGTTAATTACAAGGGGATTACTTTTTATCCCAAACCGATTTTTCGTGACTGTGACAATGCTCTTTTGGGAAGTGACGTTCAAATCATCAGCTGGTCGAGGCTGATCTGGTCGATCTTGACGCGAGAGATGACTGTTCTCGATTTTCATCCGCAGAGTCTTGTAGAAAAGGGCTTCTGGGATAGTGCATATCACATGGGTAACCCTCTGCAACTGAAAAGAACTTTGCTGAGGGATTCTAAGGAAATCCAGAGCAAGCTGGCGAAGTTGGAAGTGCTGCTGAAGAGGGTTCACAACTTGGAGAAAGTGGGAGTAATAGAGACTTCGCCAAACCTGATGAAATCAAAAACGTGTCTTGACACCACGAAGCTCGACATCGATGAGCTTGCAGACGATTTTTCTTATTGGCCTAAGACGTTTTTTGGTTACGAGCCGAAGTATCTTCGTTCTCAACTGTTAGAATTCTTTGAGCTTGACTAATAGGTGTAGGATCAAACTTGATTTCTGTTGTTATTCCAGCGCTGAACAGTGCAGCCACGATTTCAGGCACTCTTTCATCTGTTTTCTCGAATGAAACTGGTGGCGAAACGTTCGAGGTTCTTCTTGTTGATAATGGAAGCCGGGATGAAACGGTTGACATAGCGCGAAGGTTTCCTGTGAAGATATTCCACTGCGTAAGGAAAGGCATAGGGCCTCCGAGAAACTTGGGAATTCAGAAAGCCAAAGGCAATATTGTCATCTTCACGGACTCAGATTGCATAGTCGAAAAAGACTGGATCAAAAAGATATTCACTTTCTTCAACCTGCACCCGGAAGCTGATGGAGTCGGCGGACTAGTCTTCCCCTACGCTCAGAGTCAAAATAGAATTCAGGAATTGACGGGAAGGATCTTTGTTGAAGACCAAGGCTATCCCAGAGGCATCAAAAAAATTCAACTTGGTTCCTTGCGGGGACTCATCTTTGGCTCAAACAGCGCTTACAAGAGAAGTCAACTTGTGAAATCAGGGGGATTCATCGAACCGGGAGGTTCAAACTTGGAGCTTTCATTGAGACTTGTCGCCAATGGAAAGAACCTTTTTTTTGATCCTGATATAAAAGTGTTCCACGTTTTTTCCGACAGCCTAAAGGGTATCTTCAAGCAACAATTTAGGTGGGGAGCCCAATGGACACAGATGAAAAGAATACATCACCTCGATGGAGGAGCAAAGGAAATCGCTTATGCTTCTTACTCTTCTGTTCGATGGTTTCTTTATTTGTTTTCTCCTAGGGATTCAGAAAAAAAGCTCCTGCACTTTTTTCAGGTAGCAAGTTACGGTTTGGGTCGCGTCTACGGGTTTCATTCAGAATATTGAAACGATAAATCTAGATCGTGTGCGTAGAACAAGCATTTGAGCTATGCCGTTCATGTTGAGTATCTCTTTGCCATTGTGGAGATAGAGAAGATGGATGGGGTTTTGAGTCGTCTTTCAAATGAGGTACGGTACGGTGTTCTTTACTTGGGAAATTACTCTATTCTGAAACTTATCTCTCCAAGACCGGATTATGTTGAGGTGAGAGTTACCGAGGGATGTAATAGCAGGTGCATAACGTGTGGAGCTTGGAAGAATTCTAGAGAAGGTGAATTATCTACTGAGGAAATGATCGATGCTTTCAAGCAATTGAGAGAAATCGGAGTGAAATCCATTCGCATCTCGGGAGGAGAACCGTTAATTCGATCTGACATCGTAGAGTTGATAAAAGAGTGTAGACTGCTGAAATTTCAAGATGTGTATGTTGCGACAAATGGGCTTTTGCTTCCGCAGAAGGGTGAAGAGCTTGTTAAAGGCGGAGTAACCCATTTCGGTGTCTCATTGGACGGAATTGGAGAAACTAATGATGTGATTCGGGGAGTCACTGGAGGTTATGAGAGGGTGCTGGAAGGCATCAACGTAATAAAACGCTCTATGAAGAAAGTGGGGACCGATATTCCTATAACGGTTTTTACGACGTTGCTGAGGCAGAATGTTCGTGAGGTGCCACTACTCTTGAAGCTGTGTGAAGATATCGGCGTGAGCTGGTGTTTCAGTCTGCTGGATGGAAATCTTGATTTTTTTGAGGGAATCGATATTTCAGATTTAGTCATCAAAGATTGGAAGGTCATCGATGAGACTATAGATTATTTGAAGAAACTGTGGAATGAGAAGCCTTGGCTCGTTTATTCCGGACCACAGATTCTTGAATATGCCCGAAACTACCTGAAGGGGATAGAAAGGGACGATGATCTTCCATGCACTCTCGGGTACAAGGTCATCTCCCTCGGATCAAGAGGACAAGTTTATGCTGGATGCTATGTTTTCGAGCCCATCGGAAGCATAAGAGAGACAAGGCTCAGTAACATAGTGAAGTCTAAGGAATACAAAGCGCTTGCAGAAAAAATGTACCGAAGGGAATGCTCAGGCTGCACCTTCTTTTACGAAGACAACGTCTTAATTAGGCATATGTTTCCGAAAGCAGAGAGAATAAGAAGTTTAGTTAGAAGCAAATGAACATGGCTCCTACACGAACCCTTTTTTTAACGTTTGACGTAGAGGATTTCGTCAATGATAGATCGATCAAGGCTTTGCATCGCATTTTGGAGATATTGAATAAGAACGAACTTCAAGCCCTATTCTTCATCACAGGACACATGGCAGAAAAACTTGTTGGACACGAAGAGATTCTTGATCTTCTTCATGACCATCAAATAGGATATCATTCGTCAAGCCATTCGGTGAGACCGACAATCCTTGAATACACGGATGTGGAAGATTACGCTGAGGGCCGCTTGGAATCCATCAGAAGGGAAACTTCACACATAAATCCGCTGACAGGATCGATCGAAGGAAGAGGCGGAATACACAGTCTCCGCGAGTTGTTTCCTGATCAAAAAATTAGGGCCTTCAGGGCCCCTGATTATGGTTGGTCTCCACCGCATTTGCAGGCCTTGACTGATCTTGGAGTAGATTTCGACTTCTCCACAAGGCTATTTCCTGAACCCGCATCCTTTAGGGGTATCAACTTCTACCCGTATCCGATCTATCACTACTGGAACAGAATGGGCGTTTACCGCGCGCTGTTGATGGCGCTGCCGAGAAAGCGGACAATAGTGCTGAATTTCCATGATTGGTACTTTGTAAATGTGGATGCTTGGAATCGATGCTATGCGAATGGAAACCCTGAAGAGCTAACGATGACGAGGGCGCGAAGTCTGAGAAAAATGAGAAAGATGTTCTCTACATTCGAATCGTTCATTAGAAACGTCAAAGCGCTGAACAGAACGAATCTGATCGCAGTCACGCCGCAGTTTAGAGGTTTAGCAGACCATGCTCCAATCGACAGGGACCGCGTAATGAAACAATGCGACCAGATGGCTGAGTGGTGCAAGAGATACTATCACTACGAGCCTAGAAGTCTTCGGAAGCACTTTGAAGAGTTCTTTTTTGCGAATTGAAAGCGTGAAAACTAATATAAGAAGAAACATTATCCGATAATGGAGGCCCAGAACGATGCAGTTGACGACTCGTTTGAAAAGATCGAAGCAGATGATTCGTCTTGTGAGACCGCTGGAATTAACGTCGAGCGATCTGATATACCCAATTTTCGTCCGGGAGGACGGTAAGAGCTTTGAAATCCCGTCTTTGAAGGGGCAGCATTATCTTTCTCTGGAAGGCGCCGTCAAGACTTGTGGCAAAACAGTAGACTTAGGTATCCCCGCAGTGATGGTTTTCGGAGTGCTGAAGCAAAAGGATGCAGATGCCTCTTCTGCACTGAAGAAAGGCAATTTTCATGCAAAGATTTTCAGGAGGTTGAAGAAAGAGTTCGGTGATGATCTTGTCCTTATATCTAATGTGTGTTTGTGCGACTACACTGCAGACGAGTATTGCGTGTACAGCGAGAAAGGCAAGGTGTTGAATGAGAAAACCGCTGAAATGCTGGCTAAAATAGGGGTGGTTCATGCTGAGGCTGGTGCTGACGTGATTGCTCCTGCCGCGATGTGTGACGGTCAGGGTGCGCACATAAGATCAGCTTTGGACAAAGGAGGGTTTGAGGATGTGTCGGTCATGTCGTACATTAAAACTGACAGTTGCTTGTTCGAGCCTTTTTTTGAGGCTATGACCTTGTCGAAGACTCCTAGACATGGGATAGATTCAAGCAAGTTTAGAACAGACGTCATCAATGAGAAGATGTTCATGCGAAAAGTGGACCTTGACGTTAGCGAAGGTGCAGACATGGTAATAGTCAAACCTGCCGTGACAAATTTGGATCTTGTCAAGGGTGTTAAGGAGAGGTATCCGACTATTCCGCTCGCGGCCTACCAAGTCAGCGGCGAATATGCAATGATAAAGCTACTCAGTGAGCATGAGCATGTGGATGAGGGCACTCTGATTCTTGAGACTTTGAACTCGATCAAAAGAGCAGGAGCCGATATGATATTGACGTACTACGCCAAAGAAGTGGCGAAACTTCTGAGCAAGCAAAAGTAAGGAATCGCAAAATACCAATTCTTTGAACTGCGGCTTTACATTCTTTCAGGATCAGCCTGAATACTCAGAATCTTGAAGTCTTGTATTGATTAGGAATAAGCAAAGAGTAACTAGTCGGTCGAACCGTTTTAAGTTGCAAGCTCGAGTGTGGCGTTGTTTGAGCGGAGAGAAGTTAAGGGTCGCTGTTGTCGGACTGGGTAAGATGGGTATTCTGCACTCTTGCATTTTGAATGTTCTGCCTCAGGTAGAACTTTCGGCCTTGTGCGAGAAGAGTGGTATGACTCTTAGGCTATTGAAGAAAGTGTTTAATGGGGTCCGAATGGTTGATGACGTTCGGAAACTTGCTAATTTTGGTCTTGACGCGGTCTATGTGACGACGCCGATACCTTCTCATTATCCAGTTGTTAAGACTCTGTATTCAATGAACGTGGCTCGTAACGTGTTTGTCGAGAAGACCCTTGCGGCCACCTATGAGGAGGCGAAAGAACTCTGCGAGTTAGCCAACAATTCTGGGGGGATCAACATGGTTGGCTACCTGAGGAGGTTCTACGTTACATTCAGAAAGGCCAGGGATATGCTCTCTGAAGACGTGATAGGAGAACTATCTTCCTTCAGAGCCTATGCTTATTCGTCAGACTTTCTTGGCGCTGATTATGAAGCAGGAACGTCTGCCTCCAGAGGAGGTGTTCTTAGGGACTTGGGATGCCATGCCGTGGATTTGGCGCTATGGTTTTTTGGTGAACTGCGGGTTCGTTCGGCTAATTCAGCTTCTCCCGCTGGTCCTGACTTCGATGACTCAGTGAATTTTGAAGTTGAGAACTCTGGCGGTTTGAAGGGAGACTTTAGTGTATCGTGGCGTATGGAGAATTATCGCATGCCAGAGGCGGGACTGTCGATTACTGGTTCTGAAGGAACTTTGATGGTTAATGATGACAAAATAGAGCTTAATCTGAAAGATGGGAGAAAGTCCACGATGTATAGACATGATTTGGACGATAACGTTCCGTTTTGGTTAGCGCTGCCTGAATACTATCGTGAAGACCTGTGCTTTATCAAGTCAATTGGGGAGCGTGTCAAGGTAGAGCTTGATTTTCGCGCTGGTTCGAAGGTTGATGAAATCATCAGCCAGGTGGAAAAAGGAGCTGGTGCCAGTGGTCAGCAGTAGCAAAAAGGCTTTGCTTGTTGGGGACAACCCGTTCCATAACATAAGCCACTTGTCGCAGGACAGGATGAGAGCCCGAGACGAATCGGTTACTAAGCCAGAGCATGCAGCAAGCCTAGTGTTGATGTCTCTTGATAACGGGGCAAACGGGTTTATGTTTTCAGTTAGCGAAGAGACGCTTTCAATCTTGAAAGTGATCCACGAAAAGGGCGAGACTGAACGCCTGAGCCTCTATCCAATCGTACCATACGCATACGAATACGTGCAGCTGGCTACGCAGTCCGGCGGGATTCCTGGCCTAGCTAAAAGATTTGCGAAGCAGATAGTGCTGTCAGGGAACCTTGGTGCGCTTGCGACAGGTTTCAAGGGCGTGGTGTGGACTGACCCGGTTTCTCTGATGAAGACTTACTTGACGTATGAAGTGAGCAGGATAAGGTCTTCAGCAGGTAAAAAGGCGAACATCGCTTCTGTGGTGCTTCATGAGATAGTCACCGACTTGGCCCTAGCCCTTAATCTAGACTGGTTCTTCAAAGCATACGTAGATTTCGTTTCCAAAACGGGAGCCACGCCAGGCTTCAACACTTGCAACTTCGCATATCTACTTGACAAGTTTGACAAGTGGGACATCGACCCATGCAAGACGGTTATCGCATCACCGTTTAACAAAGTGGGTTTTCAGATGAATCCGTCGAAGACAGCCTGCGAGGAGGCCCTGAAGAAGTGCCAAGGACCAGTGCTGATAGGAATAAGCATTCTGGCCGCTGGATACTTGAAACTTGAAGAGGCTGTTGACTACATAGCTGCTCTGCCTAACGTAAAGGGCGTTGCCGCAGGCGTTTCAAAGGAGAAGCACGCGCAGGAAACGTTCAGGCTTCTCGATCAAAGGTTGAGAGTGAAGCAAGCTACACACGATCGAGTAAGTGTTGATTTCAGTAGTGATTCCAACATTGAATAGTGCACGCTGGTTCCAAAGGCAAGATCCTATCTTGCAGAGGCTACTCTGAACTAGGTGATTTTGGTATACGCTATTTTCTCAAGTCTGTTCAAAAAGAGATTTGCCGTTTGGTCACAACCTGAAGACAGAGCCCTGTTAGAAGGGCAGATGCTGGTTCAGAAAGGACTGGTCTGAAGGAAAAGAATATGCCGAAGAAGCGCCCTCAGGTTTTCTTAACGTTTGACGTTGAAGGTCCAGCACCACACGAAGATGTCTTGGACCAAAGAACGCAATTCATTATAATGGTAATCTTGAGAAAGCTTAGGAGAAACAGGCTGAGAGGACTGTTCTTTCTTCCTGGAAGCGTGGCTTGCGCCGTTCAAAAACATCCTGAACTCTTGGAGGCTTTGCAGTCGCATGAGATAGGATACCACTCTTCAACTCATTCGACGAGACCGCTCATTTTTGAGTTTACAGATATTCCAGACTACAACGCAGCCATTGCAGTCTCAATTGAGAAGGAAACCCAACTTTCCCGTTCAAGCGTAGCAAAAAATGTTCAAGGAAAAGGACTTTTGGCCTTTCAAGAGATGTTGCCGGAATGGAACATAGTCTCATTCAGAGCACCGTTTATGTGTTGGTCTCCTCCGCATCTTGAGGCGCTGCAGTCACTCGGGATATCTTATGACTTCTCTTCATCAGTGACCGATCGGCCGTTCTACTATAGAGGCGTAATGTTCTATCCGCCTCCGATGCCCCTCGATGGAATCCCAAACATGGTGGGTTTCTGGGGGGAAAGTGCATCGAATCCACATAAGGGGGCGTTTAAACTGAACCTGACCCTTTCAAGAATCCTCAGAGGTTCTTGCACGGTTTTATCATTGCATCCGGCCCGACTTGTCTTCAAGACTCGAAGGAACTACTTGAAAAAGGATTCAAAGAACATCGAACGCGGGTCTTTAGACGTTGCGATAAGGCTATGTGTAATTGAACTTCTGTTCAGACAGCTTAACATCTTGCAAAGAATGAAACTAATCGAAGTCACTCCTTCACTGAAAATAGAGAAAGAAACCATTCCAGAATTTGACCCAAGAATGACATACAATCGAAGCGTCTACGCTGCAAGAAAACTCTTTCGTTACAATCCAAGATTCTTGTACTCGCACTTCAAGAAATTCTTCGATTTGAGCGACTATGGAAATAGCTTTGAGAGGGAGCGCGCGAACGTTGAAAACCTGAGTCAGTCTCAAATTCTCGAGGGAGTACGAAAACAAGTAGAACTGAGGCTTTCGCAGAAGTACAATGTCAAGCGGGTTATGTCACAGGCAATTAGCAGGATAGCGGTGAAGATTGAAACACCGTTTTCGATAATTAGTGGTCCGAAACACATAGTCTCATCGCCAACCAATGTCAGCCTGGACCTAGGAAAGGACGAGAGAGGACGAGACATAGCCTCATGTCTTCAAACATATGTAGCATTGCTGCAGAAACGAGGAGTCAAACTCCACACATTGATCGTACTTGGCTCAAGGGCGAAGGGGCGAGGACAACCACAAAGTGATGTCGATGTGACCATCATCGCCAGCAACCTGCCGGGGAAAAGCACATCCGAATTCACGAATTTTGCACAAAAAATAATGAACCTAAGAAGGGAGTTGTTGTTGTCTGATTTTCCATTATTGTTCGGTGTGCAACAGAGTTCATGCTGTTCCAAGACAGAGTTCATACAGTGGCTAAAAGAATTCAGAGTTATCGCACTAGATGCAGTATACTACGGCAAAGTGATATATGATGATGGTTTCTGGAAAGAAGTAAGGCGTACTTTCGAAAAAATAGATAAAGAGTATCATCTGAATAGGACGGAACTCCCTAAACTCTTGTACTTACTGTAATTTAGGCGGGCTCATACAACGAGAAAGCAAATATTACTGGTCTGTTTCATAGCGTCGGTGGATCAGGCAATACAGCACGCGCGGAAATAGAAAAGACGTCGCTCTTTCGGTTTTTTTGTGGAGTCTGGATTGACCTTACGAGGAAATGCAATTCTGAATGTGGGCAGAAAATGGTAGAGCTTTTGATGTTGCTTTTTTTCCTACTGTTCACGCTTTTTGTCGGAATTTACGGGATTTACTTTGTCTGTGTTAGGGTGTGGGCGAAAAAACCATGGGGACTAGCGATTGATAACAACTTCCAACCCAAGGTGTCAATTCTCATTCCAGTTCACAACGAAGAAAAAACTATAGTGGATAAGTTGAAAAACATCAAGAGCGTCATATATCCTAAAGAAAACATTGAAATAATTGTAACCGACGACGCTTCCGATGATGATACTCTGCAGAGGGTGAAAAGTTTCGTTGAGCTCAACCAAGACCTCATCATCAAAGTTGTCGAACATAATCTTAGGACGGGCAAATCAGTTGCTTTGAACAGGGCTTTGCCTTTCTCTTCAAACGACGTGGTCATAGTTTCTGACGCAGACACCCAGTGGCCTGAGGATATGCTTCAGAAAATGCTGCCTTATCTTATGGACTCGAAAGTCGGGGCAGTAACGTGCGGAGGGATAAACAGGAACATGGATGAAACTTGGGTGACAAAGGGTGAAGACACCTACCTGCATTTTACTAACTTGATAAGGCTCGGCGAATCGAAACTTCATTCGACCATAAGGTTTGAAGGAGGTTTCTGTGCTTTCAAAAAGAACGCTTTTGACAAGTTTGATGCGGAAACTGGCTCTGATGATTCTGGCACGGCCTTGGAAGTCGTTCAACAAGGTCACAGGGCAATAATGGTGCCTGACGCCCTTTTCTACACCGCTTTTCCAACTCGTTTCCGCGACAAGTTAAAGACCAAAACGCGCCGCGCAACTCAACTCATAAGTCTGTGGGCAAAATGCTTTAAGCTTCTGATCAAGAAACGGCTTCTTCTTCCCAAGAGAATCGCCATCCCCGAAATGTTATTGTTCATTTTCAGCCCAGTGATTCTTATAGGCTTGATCATAACAGCAATATCAGCGATTCTTCTTTCTCCGTTCTCACTTTTCAGCCTTAGCATTCTTGCAGTTAGCGGTTGCCTTCTGGTTTTCGCTCGAAGAGCATTCGTTGAGGTTATTATTGATAATTTGGTACTATTCTACGCGTTGACATCTCTGGTGCGGGGAAGACGTTACACTGCTTGGGAAAAATCGCCATCTTAGATTTGTGAAGCGCGCGCGAGTGCTTGGTTAGGATCTAGGATTTTCGCCTGCAGAAGGTACCCGGACGCTCATCGGTTAATGCACAAGGAAGGCCTTCTTCAACGAATAGACGTTCGGAGGCAAGATGTTGAGCAAGCAAGACTTCAAGGTTGCGGTCGTCGGTTTGGGCAAAATGAGTCTAGTGCATGCTAGCGTGCTAAATGTCTTGCCTAGCGCGCGCTAAATCCAATGTCGTAGGTGCCTAGCAAAACCATGTCAAGTCTAAGAGTGGCTTTGGTGTCTGAGGAATTTCCACCATTCGTTGTCGGCGGTATCGGAAGTCACTGCTACGACTTGGCATACAGCTTGTCTAGAAAGGGAGTCGAAACAAGAGTAATCTGTGGCTCTACTGATAAGTCCATCCAGAGGAAGGAGCTTAATCGTTTTCTGGAAGTGATAAGCTTGCCATGCCTGGATCTCCCCCCGCGTTTCATTTGGTTTCAACTGTTCAACCAGCGGAAGTTGTATGACCTAACTTCTGATTGTAATGTTGTCCACGGGGTTAATCCTACTGCGTCTGCGTTATTAGCCCTGCGCAAAAGGCACCCTAAGAAGGCATTAATAGTGACTCATCATTTGAACGAACTGCAGAACCTGAAAACGTATATGCGAATGCTAACATGGAAACCCGTTCTAGGGGACCTGGCAATAAACGTTTTTTCGTATCCTTTGAACGAGGCCCTTGAGAGAATTTGGTTTCGTAGTGCTGACCAGATAATTGTACCTGGTTACTCGACATTGGAGTTCATGAAAAAAGTTTACCCAAGCAAGTATTTAGAAAAAACCTCAGTGATATACAATGGAATAGACTTTGGAAAAATAGAGTCGTTGACTTGCAATGAAAAGAATCTTGATCACTCAGAACTTTCAATCATGTGTTTTGGTAGGTTGGTGTCACACAAAGGCGTTCTCCAATTTTTGCGTCACAGCAAAACCATCTTTTCCGATTTTCCTGAAGCCCGTCTTAGAATCTTTGGAAGTGGTCCACTGTATAGTTCACTGATGGCGACAATATTGAGAGAGGATTTGTCCAAAAACGTCACTGTGATGGGGCATGTTCCGTACGGGGAGCTTATAAAGAACATAAATCGCTCATCAGTCATTGTACTTCCCACCTTTCTAGAAATCGGCCCCTTCATCGCAGCACTAGAAGCTATGGCATGCAAGAAGCCTGTTGTCTTGTTTGATATGCCGTTCAATCGAGAGTTCATAAGAGATACGGAAACCGGTGTCATGGCAAGAGCCGGTGATATGGATGATCTGGTCCGCAAAACAGAATCGCTTCTTTCGGACAGCCGCCTGCGAGCTAGAATCGGAAACAACGCGTTTGAATATGTGAAGAAGCATCACAATTGGGACGATTTGGCAGACGAATACATCACTATGTACGAAGGGGCTTTACGATCATAGACAAGGAAGCTGCGAGAAAACTTTTCATAGCAATACTGGAACAGGAGAAAAATCAGAGTTGTCCAAGAGCAAGATGGACATGATAGCGCGCGCTTGAACCCAAGAATGTCGGAGAGCTCGGAAAAGCCATTTCTGTTTTGCTTGGAGATAAGAAATTACGGGAGAAACTTGGGAAAAACGTCTATTCAAAGATAATGAGAGACCACAACTGGAGTGACGTCATCAAGAAGTGCATCCAAGTCTACAGAAATGTCGTTGAAACAAGAAGCTAACGGAGCTGCTTAAAGGATGAAGAAAAGCCATTTGATCTGCTTTACCGGCGTTGATGGTTCGGGCAAGACTACCCATGCAAAATCTCTACTGGACTACTTAGAAACCAAAGGTTATGCCTGCAAGTACGTGTGGGGAGCATCTCGACCGGTCTTCTCTTATGCTTTCTTGGTATTTGCAAGATCACTCGGCTATTGGAAAAAGACCACGAAAAATGTTTACACAGATCCATTGGCGTACGCTCCACGAGAACTTGCTGAAAAGCTGGGAAAATTCTGGCGACTTACCGTTTTCATTGACTTCCAGATAAAAACGTTGGTCAAGACAAGACCACACCTGGTCCTTGGAAAGATCGTAGTTTTGGACAGATATTTCTACGATCTGATAATGGACCTCGGCGTTAGCAAGACATCATCAGAAGGCTTCATCCGAAGAATCTCGGAAACCCTGCCCAGACCGCAAATGACTTTCTTGTTTGATGCACCTCCGAGCTTGACAGCCCAAAGACGCGGTTTCTCGTTGCAAGATCTTCAAGCAAAAAGAGAGATGTTCCTGCAAATGGGACAACGATTTCAATTTTACATCGTAGACTCATCGCAAGATTTCAAGGTAAACCAACAAAGAATCCGAGATTTGATCTTAGCAGAAATCGAGAAAGACTCGCGTTGATTTGAGCAAAGCAGGTTCTAGATGAAGATCAGCCTTATTTGCGAAGGTTTGCATGACCACACAATAGTGGCCCAACCTTGGAAGCATGTTATTGAACTAGCTTCCCGCATGGAGAAACTCGGAATCGACGTAGAGATAGTTTCTGACAAACTGCCTGGAAAAGAGGAGAGCAAAGAAATTAACTCTGTCCCGATCAAAAGAGTAAACAAGAAAGGCTTGTTTCTCGATACAAAAGCGCTCGCGAAATTGCTGGATCAAGAAAAGCCTAACATAGTGAACTGGCATTGTAGTGACGTTTGGTCTTCTTTCTACTTCTGGCGCCTAAGAAAAAAAACAGATTTCAACATGGTATGGACGTTGCATTCTGGGCCGGTGACACTCAACGAGGTTAAGAACCTGAGTTTTCAGGACATTTTACAATTGCATAAGTTCTGGAACAATTTTGTAAGCGCATATTTTCCCAAGACGCTGATACGATGCTGGTCTAGTGTTCCTTCAATAAAACACATTATCACACTGAGCAAACGCACGGCGAACAGATTGGTCAGCTTTGGCATAGCCCACCAGAAGATCACCTGCATACCCTCAGGCGTGGATGTTGATGTTTTCAAGCCTTCAATGGAATCATATGAGGATGACAGTAGTATTCTCTATTTTGGACCACTTTCTAGTTTCCGAGGGATTGATGTTCTGCTTGCAGCATACGCCGAAATTCGAAAGAGGTTTACTCCCGCTCGGTTGGTGATTTTGGCACGAGGTGCGAAGCCTGATAGAAATTGGCTCAAGAAAACTGAATCCGTGGCAAATCTGGAAATTGTTTGGGGAACACTCAACCAAGAAGAGGTCATCAGATACGTGCAAAGATCTTCTGTTGTTGCATTGCCCTTCAAGTTTTGGCCTCAGATCGAGTGTCCATCAACGATTCTCGAGGCAATGTCGATGGGAAAAGCGGTGGTTACAACTTCTATAGGAGGACTTCAAGAAATAGTCCAAAACGGCGAAAACGGGCTGGTAATTCCTCCTAACGATTCGAAGAAACTTGCCAATGTGATCTTAGACCTTCTGAAGAGACCTGAAGTCCGTGATAAAATGGGGAAAAGAGCCCGTCAACACGTTGAGCATTTCTACGATTGGCGAATAATCACAGGAAATACAATGAAGGTTTTATCAAAATATGCCGAATGATGGGATAACCATTTGGAGAAGCCTCTAGTAACCGTTGGTATTCCAGTTAGGAATTGCGAAAAAACCATTGGCGAGACTTTGGATAGCATTATCAATCAGGACTATCCGATGGAGCAAATAGAAGTAGTCGTTGTTGACGATGGTTGCACAGATAAAACAATTCCGTTAATTCAAGGCAAACTTGAATTTTCAAAACTCAGGAGTAGAATTTTCGCCACTGGCGGTAAGGGACTGGGCGAGTCTAGGCAGATAATTGTGGAAAATGCTCATGGTAAGTACATAGCTTGGGTCGACGGGGACATAACGCTATTTCCAGATTTCCTTGCCGTCCAAGTAGGCTTCATGGAAAGAAATCCCCAAGTCTGGAAGGCAAGAGGAAGGTGGGAGCCGCATAAAGCAGAGAATTTGGCTGAGGAATTGGAGAACATGACACTTGTTCGATACGAGTCGAAACATAGTGGCAAAGGTCGCGTGAGTCAAAAACTGGTCGGCATAGGCGGATCAGTTTGTCGGACGGAGCCGCTGAGGAATTCAGGAGGATTCGACAGGGCCATTTTCGGTGCAGGAGAAGACATAGATGTGGGGGCCACGATGATGGAGAAAGGTTGGCTCATGAGCTTCACGACGGCAAGATTCTATCACAAATCTGGCACTACTTGGAGGATTCTGTGGAGAAGGTACTTCTGGTATGGTTATGGAAGCCATTACGTCAAACATAAACACGAGGGCTTTATTGATGTTTGGACTAGGACAGCTCCGGTCGCTTTTTTCTCTGGGTTCTTGCAGGCCAAAAGAGTCAACGAAGTGGCTCATCACAAGAAATCGTTGCTGCTTCCATTACAGTATGTATACAAACAGACTGCTTGGCTTTCAGGTTTTGTCCGGGCGCATCTAGATGGATATGGACATGATAAGCCATATGGTCAAACCGACGGTAAGAATCAATGAGAACAATGAAGAAATCGTTCATAATGACAGTTGACGTGGATCCCCCGCCACCGTCGGCGCCCAATCTTGATATTAAGAAAGGAACAACTGACATTTTGAGACTGTTTCAGGAGTGTAGGATCCCTGCCACATTTTTCGTACCTGCAAGTGTTGCATTGGCGTTCCCTGAACTGATTCGAGAAATAAAAAGCGAGGGCCATGAGATAGCGTGCCACGGTCTCGAACACGATGCAAATGAGGCTATTTCAAGTCTTGATGAACAATACCGTACGATAAGAAGGGCCACAGAGGATATCGAAAGTGTAGCTGGTTTCAGGCCAATCGGATATCGAGCGCCGCTCTTCAGGTCGAATGCAAATTGTCGAATAGCCCTGCGACGGAACAACTATGTCTACGATTCTTCCATGGTCTGCTCCCCATTGTTTGGAAATCCTAAAACTTGTCAACTATCAAAGCCCTTTTTCTTTTTTGGCTCTGATCAGCATGCAAAACGCAACTTGCTTGAAATCCCTGTTTCCGTGAATCCCCTTCTGCCTTTTCCGTTGGGTGGTGCCTACATGCGGATTTTCGGGGTTAGATGGACTGAGGCAGGAATTAGAGCGAATTCAATATTTAATTCTCCAATAGTGTTCTATGTTCATCCTAAGGATGTAATCTACAGAACGGGGGGCCTTTCCTGGTATTCGTACAAAAACACGGCCAAAGGCATGAAAACATTGATGGATATAATTCTGTATGGTAAGAGAATCGGGGCAAAATTCATGAAGGCCAATGAGCTTGCAGAACTCTATCTCGGCACAAGTGGAAATGTGTAATGATTTCTTCTTGCGTGGCCACCCATGCAACGAGTTCGTTTACATTTTACTCTCTTGGCATTAATGATTCGAGATTGTGAGGAGAAATGATCCAGTGAAGTCGAACAGTGCCACCGTTAGCGTAGACCTGCCGATAATCCTGTTGGTTCAGGCAACTTTCTTGCTGGCGACGTTCTTCAACGTAATACTGCTAAGACAGTTGCTAGGACTCGTATTGCTGACCTTTGTTTCCGGATTTTTGATTCTTCGACTAATGAAGTTGGATCGAAGACTTGGCCTTGTCAACACGGTCCTCCTGTCTGTTGGTCTAAGCGTATCTTTTGACATGTTTCTTGGACTTATTGCTAATTTTCTGCTTCCTCTGGCGGGAATTGGCAGACCGCTGGACGAGTTCCCTATTCTGGTAGTTTTCAATCTCTCGTTGGTCCTAATTCTTCTCGGATCGGCACTGCGTGAGAGGAAGTTGGGATTTGATCTAAAAAGCATATTCTCAGTGCGTGTTCTTCTCTTTGCTGTTCTCTTGCCAGCGTTAAGTATCGTCGGTTCCATCTATGCTGCCACATCAAATAATGGGTCACTCTTGCTTGCTTTGGATCTCGCGGTCATTGTTGTCCTCTCTTTAAGCGTTCTTTCTAGAACAAAAGTCTCGAAATTCTTTGCCTTGATAATTATTGTCATTGCTATAGCCCTTCTCTTCCGTGGGTTTTTCCTTAGTCACTACTTCTGGGGATACGATGAATTTGACGAGTACTACGTTTTCAGGCATTTGAATGCTAGCGGTTATTGGAATCAGAGCCTCAATTGGTCACAGAATATTGAATTATTGAAGGCTAACGGCATGTTGAGTGTAACCATACTGCCACAAGTATACTCTCAAATGCTGGGGATAGATCCCACTTCGACTTTCAAGCTTCTCTATCCATTAATTGCAGCCTTCATTATTTTGGCATTGTACAGTTTGTACTGTACCCAGATTAACAAGAAAGAGGCTCTTCTGAGTGTATTTTTCTCTGTGTCGGTGTTTGTCGGACTGGGTGGCAACTTGTTGGGCCCAGATAAGCAGACAGTTGCCATGTTATTCTACTTACTGATATTCCTCTTGTTTTTTAGCAAAGAATTGGCTTCATGGGAGAAGTATATTTTGCTCGTCATATTCGGTGCATCTATCGTTGTTTCGCATTACTCGCTTTCTTACATACTTATTTTCCTGATTTTCTCGGTGTGGTTCGCGACCTTTGTCTTGAAGAAAGACAACAGAAGAATATCCCTAACCGTGTGTATTCTGTTTCTTGTTATGGCATTTTCATGGTACATTTTCGTTTCCGGTTCAGGCCCTTTTGATGATTTTGTAAAGTTTGGGAACAATATATCTTCGAACTTTGCAACTGATTTCTTCAACGCAGGTTCCAGAAGTTCTACAGTCTTATCTGGGCTTGGTTTGGGGTCTGCTACGTCTTTTCTCCATCAAATTGGAAGGTACATTTTCTACGGTACAGAAGCTCTAATAGGTCTTGGTTTATTAGCAGTCATTATCCAAAGAAAAAAGGTCAAGCTTGACCCAGAATTCGTGGCGTTAATGATTATCAATTTCGTAATGCTTGTCATGACTATTGTTGTGCCAATGTTGGCTAGTTCTTTTCGCGAGGAAAGATTCTACGAGGTTGCCGTTCTTTTCTTGTCTCCACTGGCTATCCTAGGCATTAAGGCAGTTTCCGAAATCGGACAGAAGCTGTGGAGACGATCCACATTTCTCAGTCTAGCCTTGATCGTTCTCATAGTCTTCTTCATGTTTCAGTCAGAATTTGTTTATGCAATAACTAGAGACGTTACTTGGACGGTTGAAATGGGCATGTACAATTCTGACAAACTTTCGCTGTACAGCCAAATTGTGTTGCCAGGAGACGTCGTTGGTGGGCAATGGCTGAGCAACTACAGAGCTGCCGGCGGGAAATCGATTGTGTTTAGTGATGCCTCTTTAGACTCTCACGTTCTAACAGCATTTTGCTCCTTGGATAGAGAAAACATTCAAGTACTGTCTAATACGACAGCGCGCGCGTCTAATACGACATCTGGCCTGCAATCTGGGTCATATATCTATTTGGGGTGGATGAACATTCATCTGGGAATCGTGAATGGGCAATTCTACCAGTATAAAACGACAGACATCTCGGCCTTGCTCAATAGCACTAACCTAGTGTATTCTAATGGTTATTCTGAAGTCTATCAAAGTCCGTGAAGTTTTGATCGGTGGTCGGCAACCTGCACAAATTCTGACGCTGCGCAGGCAAAACATGCCTTGTTTGGCATCCTGGCAATCATTACATTCAGCAGAGAATCCACGTTGCGTTTCGGGAAAGCCCCTACTCTGGCGATTAATATTTGGGACTGATTGTTATAATACCATTCGCTGGTTGCGTCGTCTGGCTATGTCGTTGATGAGTATTGAGTGGCGATGTTTTCATCACCTCGATATATGTTCCTTATCTCTTGAAAGTGATCTCATATAGCAAAGGAAATCCGAAGAAGGGCGTTCATGGTTGAAGACAATCAATCTTGGGTTGATCGGATTAGGTGAAATGGGCAAGATTCATCTCCGCAACTGTATCTATTTAAAGGGAGCTAGACTCATGGCTGTATCTGACGTCTCGGCTAAATCGCTGCGCGTCGCCAAGAGTGCAGGGATTAAGGATGTGTATTCAGATTACAACAAATTGTTTGATGATCCGAGGATCGACGCTGTCATAATCTCGCTGCCGACTTTTCTTCATGCACCGGTTGCGATAAAGGCAGCAGAGTGTGGAAAGCACATACTTGTCGAAAAACCATTGGCTAGAAACTCCAACGAGGGGGAGAGCATCACATCGGCTGCAAGGAGACATGGAGTGAAACTGATGGTAGGTTATCCTTTGAGGTTTATGCCGCAGTTTGTTAGTCTGAAGAGATCCTTGGAATCTGGAATACTAGGTGACGTACAGATCGCGGCAGCTGGTACGATTAGCAGTGGTCCCTTCTTTCATAGAACTGAACATGGTACACCTCGACCCGTGCCTTCTTGGTGGTTTGACAAGGCACTCACTGGAGGAGGCGCACTCATAGATCTGGGTTCTCACCTTGTTGATATTCTGACTTGGTTTTTCGGTGACGTAGCTAGTATTCGAAGTCAGCTTGGTCATAGGTTCAATATGGATTTCGAAGACTACGCAATTTGCGTAATGAAATTCAAAAGCGGAATCGTTGCAACGTTGGATGTAGGCTGGTTTGCGGAATATCACAGAGTCCAAGTGGACGTCTATGGAACCGTCTCACACGCTCATGCAAGTTCCAAGTCTCAGACCTTTATTGACCACGTAATGAAACTGACTAGCAGACGGGCGAGAAATGTTTCCTCTGGGTTCTACCAAGAACTTCAGCATTTTGTCACGTGTCTCTCTAAGGATATCAGTCCGACTCCTTCAGGGCAACAGGGGCTTCAGAACCTTAGAATCATCGAGGCTGCCTACGAGAACACTTTCTAATTGGAAGGATGGTGTTATTGATGAGTCTGGTGAGTCTAGTCAAATTACGTACTGATACGATGTCATTGCAGCAGTCGATTCAAGAGTCTCTAGACCTGATCCAATTTCATTTTGATGCCAGAGCAAACAAGATTGTAATAAAACCGAACTTATGCTATTATTGGGATTCTTCGACTGGGGAGACGACTGACCAAAAGCTCGTTGGCGCATTGATTGATGTCCTAAGGAAAAACCTGAATGAGAGTGTTGACATTTCAATCGTTGAGTCCGATGCTTCAGCAATGAGGTGCAAATACGCGTTCAGAATGTTGGGCTATGAAAAAATGGCTGACGATAAGAAGGTTAAACTGGTTAATCTGACCAACGACAACGCAGAGAGCACGAACATTACTGTTCGCAACATGAGTTTTCGGGTTTCCTTGCCGCACTCTATCGCTGAAGCAGACCTTTTCATAAACGTTCCCAAAATGAAGTATATGGCGGGGACAAAGTTTTCAGGATCTCTCAAAAACATATTCGGCTGCAATCCATACCCAAAGAAATACCGGTATCACAGATGGCTTGATGAGATGATAGTAGGGTTAAACAAAGTAATGAAACCTGATCTTTGCCTTATGGATGGACTAGTAGTCAGGGGGATACAGCCTCAAAAACTTGGTCTCTTGATGGCAAGTACAGATCCAGTGGCCCTTGATTCTTGTGCCGCAAGAATAGCGGGATTTAACCCGCATTCCATACGCCACATTTGCTTAGCTTCTTCTGAAGGAATTGGAAGTTTGAAATACGTCAATGTGGGAGAGCATTTGAGTAAATTCGCCGACTCATTTCCGAAAAAAGACGCGAGATACAAGACGTGGGAATTCATTGCTAAAACATATAGCCGTTTAGCGGCAAGACTCGGCTAGATGTGGCGCCCATCCGCGCGCCTACCAAGAGAGAGATATGCGACTCACCTATTACAAATAGAAGACGAATTTAGGAACACGCATGCGCGCTAACAATAGAACATAAAATAGAGAAACTAAACGAGCTGGTGGCAAATGGGTAGGTTTCTGTCCATCTTAACTGACATTTTGTGGACGCAGATCGTTTCGAAGTTTAAACCTTCTGAAGGACTAGTACAAGTCGGCGAATACACTTATGGGCATCCTCGTATACTCTCTTATAGCTCGGCAAGTAAAATTACAATTGGCAAATTCTGTTCCATCGCCGAAGAGGTAATAATAATAGGGGCGGGTGGTGCACACCATCGATACTGGACAGTTGCGAATTTTCCTCTTGAAATCAGGTTCGCGAAACGTGAACATAGAAATGAAATGCACGAATCCAATATTGGAAATGATGTCTGGATTGGCACTAGGGCGACTATCCTCGGCGGTGTGCGAATTGGAGATGGAGCAATTGTTGGCGCTGGCTCGATCGTTACGAAAGATGTTCCTCCTTACGCAATAGTTGCTGGAGTCCCTGCCAAACTGGTGAGATACCGGTTTAGGGACGAACAAATCAATGAACTGCTAAAGATAAAGTGGTGGAATTGGCCCTTGGAGAAAATAGTCAAAAACATAGACTATTTTGAAAACATTGACGAGTTTATAGCGAAGTTTTCTAACCCAGAAAAGTCGAAGAAATGAGTGCTAGCGCGCGCGTTACTGTCCTTAAAAAACACTTAGTTGACTTGTTTTGAGCTGAAAGAGCATGGTATGTGTACTCGGTCTCAAAATGATGCCGGTCTCCATAGTTATTCCTACACGAAATAGAGATGAAGACTTGGAGGAATCGTTGGCTTCTATTAGAAAGCAAACAATACTTCCGATAGAGATCATCGTAGTGGATGATAGTGATAACCTCAGAACGAGGAATCTAGTTGAACAACTGGGCAAAGATTTCTTCCATCAAGGAATTCTTTTGAAATACCTGCGTGGAAACGAACAAAATAGGAGTATTAGTGCCGCCCGAAATCTAGGTGCTAAAGAATCAACCGGAGAAGTAACATTCTTCATAGATGACGATGTAATACTTGACAACAGATACATCGAAAAGATTCTAGAAGTTTACAATGAATATCCCGATGCTCTTGGGGTACAAGGAGATATGGTGCTGCCGCCGGGCGCTAGAAGAAATTCCGTTTTGGGGAATGCACTGGACAAAGTACTCTTTCAGCCTCACTCTGAAAAAGACAGTTGTAAGGTGCATGCAGCAGGAATGAGCTTTCCAAGCCCCCTGACTAGAATAATCAGAAGCCAATGGCTCACGGGGACTCAGTCAAGTTACAAAAGAGAAGTACTGAAGGATTTCAAATGGGACACTAACCTGAAGGGATATTCACTTTGCGAAGATATGGACATTTCATATCGAATACAAAAATGTCACCCCGACTCTTTGTATGCAACTCCTCATGCACGGGTACTTCACAAGTTTTCTCCAGTTGCCAGAATAGATACAAGAGAACTGATTTATGTAGGGGTCGCTTATCCAACTTACATATTTTTCAAAGACATGAAACAGACACCTTTAAACATGATGATTTTTGTTTGGGGCATTTTTTTTGGCAGGTTTGTGTCGATGCTTCTTGAAAAAGATCATCGATCTATTTTGTTTTTGACACGTGCGCACTTGAGTCTGCTTAGAAATCTTGAATGCGTCAAGAAGGGGAATTTTGCGTTCTTGCAAACGACTGCCAAAAAGAGAGCGCACAGTGGTCTATAGAGGTTCGCGCGCGTTAATTGTGGCTTGACGGGTTTCTGGAAGCAAAAACCAACGATAATTCAGTCTCAGTCTCGTCAACATGCACTATTTTGTATCCATCACGTTTTAGTATCCCTAGTATTGGTTGTTTTGAGCCGTGCACTTCAAGAATTACGTTTTGTACTTGACTTATGACGCCTGTTTCATGAAGATGTGGAAGAAGTTGGTGTTCTGCGCCTTCACAATCCAACTTTAGCAATTCAACATTGCCAATATCTCTAATTACATCAGCCAACGATACAACAACTACATTCTGAATTACAGCTTCAAAGCCTCTGTCATCCAAGGAAGACCCACCTGGGTGATTAGGGTTACAAAAAAACTTTGCTTCTCCCTTTTTTATGCCTACCCCACAATTGTGTACTTCAACAGTGTTCTCTAAATGGTTAAGTTTTACGTTGTCGATGGCGTATTGGTAGAGTTGACAGACAGGTTCAAAAGCTACTACGCGTTTTGCCCCTTGAGAAGCAAAATATACGGCGGTATCTCCTATAAACGCGCCTACGTCTACCACTGTACCGGAAGCTTTAATGTGCCTGTAACATTGGTCACGGTACACTTCTAGCAACTCATATATTCCATGGGGAAAAGGAATATGAAAAACGCGGTCTTCAATATCCATGCATATTTTGCCGTTTACGTTGCGAAAAACGTAGTTTTCTCTGTTAGGAAAATAAAGCATATCAAGCGCAGAATATGGAAAATGCCTGAGAGAAAAATCCAAGTTTAAGTCTTTAAGCGTACATTTTCCCCATTGAACTACAAAGTCTTCATGGTGTCTACACCAAAAACCAACTCTGCCAAAACGTTGAGAACAAAAAAGTTTTCTTGCTGGATTTACCGTTGCAAAGTAAGGAGCAAAATCATCTATAAGGTGAATATCCATGTCAACAAGTCAGAGAGATGACGATTTAAACCTATTTCTATGCCAACTACAATTTTTTTCAAGCCTTAGATTCTACCGCTATAGCATTCTATGTGATTTGCCAAGGGCATCTTCCCATGGAGAAAGAAGGAAAAGATTGAGGAAAATCGAGACGGCAAATGAGCAATCATTAGCATATGCTAATTGCCTACTAGCCTTCGTCTTACAGTTAATAAGGCGCAACTGTGAAAGGGATTAGTCGTCACCAAATCCACTAAGCGCGCGCTAGGCTAGTCCGTCTGTCAGGTTGAGAACATCATGACGGGGGTAGTTGCTATGCCTGAAGGATCGCCGCTTTGGATCCTGAAGTAATATGTTGTCCCAGGTGTTAGTCCCGTCAACGTTATGGCGTGGTTGGTTACGGTTACTGAGTTGCTGGCGATGAAACCTGTTGTGTGGGTATTCTGCCAGTAAGGAAATCCTGTTGAAATCTGGTCTGTGGCATTAAGTTGAGACCAAACGAAAAGTTGAGACGAATTGTATTCAACGGTGCTGTTTGCCGCTGAACTCGTAGTCCATGAAATCTGTTCTGAAGTGCTATTCAGAGCCTGCGTGGCAATATTAGTCAATGCAAATGTTTGCGGAAGATTTAGAGCATTCAAATATGGCCTTACGTCAAGGTTGCCTGAATTTGGATTAGCTCCTGGGCCGCCATACTCGTTGATAGCCCATCCGTCTGCACCACTAGCTAAAAGAGTGCTTACAACACTCGTAACGTTAGAAACTGTAAGATTATAGCCAAATTCAGCACCACCATCTTCGATGCAGGGAACTATCGGGATTATTCCGTGAGTACCGCCTAATGTGTAGGTTTGCCAAGCTTGCATATAGGATTGAAAGTTGCTTATATCAGATGATGTTACTATGCCGTAATTGTTGGGATATAACATGGGCATGACAAACTGGATAGAACCTTGCTTTATCCAAGCTGCTGCATCTTGCCCCTGATTATAATTCTGATAGTCTGGAGACCTATTGAAGATGGTATGGCATGTGGTACCGAATTTAAGGTTCGGGTTTATGGCAAGAGCCCACTGGGTTATATTCTTGACAAACGTATCGATAAGCTGGGTTCGCCACTCCAAGAATTGCGTGTAATATATTCCTGTTCCTGCTTGAGCAACTGGAACAACATCACTAAGCCACTGTTGATATGTCAAGCCCACACCAAGCCCTGTATCAGATTGGAATTGTGCAAAGTCATAATTGCCAAGCGGCATCAACACATCGGGCCATCTTGTGTAATCAAACACTATGCCGTCTATGCTGTAGTTGCTGACTAATTCACTAATCAAGTTGTGAACGAGTGTTACGCTCGCTGGATTTGCAATGTCGAGCCATCCGCCGTTTTCGCTAGGAGCCGGATCAAATTCTTGTAAAGCACTTATGTTCTCATTGTAAGGAATGTACCAGCAGTCTCTGTCGATGCCATCTAGATTGTATGCTTTAATCATAGTAGCGAAATGAGCGTAAACCTGTATTCCCTGAGCGTGGAAGGCATTGATGGCTTGAGTGAAGTTAATAGCTGGAGAAACTGCAGTCCAAGGGACAACCACACTTTGATAAGAGGTTTCATAGTTACTTATCACACCCATATCCACAAAGTTGACTCCGTAAGATGCTAATGTGCTTGCCATAAGTGGCCAGTTCGCGTAGGGCATGTCTGTCCAACTCCCAACCAATACGCCTCTCCACTGACTTTCAGCAGCCGCGTGCGGCAGGGCGAGTATGCGCCCGCTTGAGGGAATATTTATGGATTGATTTAGACTCAAAGCTTGGCCAGCAAGCAGGACAGACAGCATTATTATTGCTAGGACGCTCGGGGTTTTCATCGACACGCTATTAGGACTACCTAACCGCATATAGGTATTTCCCTCAGGTAGCTTGAACGTGTATCGCAATACTTAATAAACCATTCTGTCCACCTGTAGAACACAAAAACACACTACGGTACGGCTACAACCAATCGACTTAAAACGCGCCACGCGCGCTAGGAATGGTGATATTGTTGAACGTGCTTTATCTTTCCTGTGTTCCTTGGGGATTTCTATGGTCGAGACCGCAGCAGATACCTTCACGACTTGTGGAAAGAGGTGGCATCAACATCTTGTACGTTCAGGATCCGATTTATCTGCTTCCGCAGTCTTTGATAGCGAGCTGTAGACGAAAGGATGTTTTTCTGAGAAAGAAAGTCAAGGATAATCTATCGGTCACAAACCTATTCCTCCCTGAATTCTCTGGAAGACTCAAGTTTCTTAAAGAAAAATATGGTTCAATAGTCCTTCGGTCGCTTCTCAAATATCTCAATTTCAAGCCAGAAGTTGCCATTTTCTATTCTTTTTCATACGTTTTCCTTTTGCCGAGTCTGAATTCGATGAACATAAAAATCTTTTACGATTGCCCCGACGACTTTTCAGCTTTCTATTCTGGGGTTCGTGCGTTAGAAGCTCTAAGAACCGAGGAGAATCTAATCGCGGATTCTTCCGTCGTAACTGCAGTATCCAAAGTCCTTTACAAGAGAATTTCGAAAATCAACAGCCATTGCCTCTACGTCCCTAATGGAGTAGACTTTGACCACTTTCACAAAGCCAGGTGGTTGACCGACAAACCTCAGGAAATAAGTCACCTCCCACATCCAATAGTAGGGTTCATAGGCAGCGTTAGAGACTGGATAAATATCGAGCTAATATGCAAACTAGCTCAATCACACCCAGAATATTCCATCCTCCTCATTGGTCCAGTGGCTTTTGGTCTGGAAGAACTCCAAAAGTATCCAAACATAACAATGCTTGGAGCAAGGAAGTACGAGTCTCTTCCAAGCTACCTGTCCTGCATAGATGTATGCCTAATTCCATTCAAGATAAATAAATTAACATCATCTTCAAACCCAATAAAGATGTATGAATACTTGGCTACAGGGAAACCTGTCGTATCGACTCCATTGCCAGAGGTATGCGACAACGTCTCCGAACTGGTCTACATTGCAAAAGATGATGAAGATTTCATAAGAAAAGTAGAAGAGGCAGTCGACGAGACCAAGAAACCTGAGAACAAGACAATGGTTGCAAAAAGAATCAGGTTTGCACAAGATAACTCTTGGGAAAAGCGAGTTGACGTATTCGAAAGACTACTCAGGCAGACTTTGCAATCTCACTGAATTAGCCCGCGCGCTGGCTATCGTTATTCCGCATTCTGAAGTGCGTCTTAGCCAGCGCTGGAAACTCAAAAAACTCGTTCGGAATCCGTAAAAAGGCACGCGCTAATCAGGCATTTGGTGGTTCAGGGCAATGAAGATAAGGATTTTGTTCCACGGCGGTAGAGGCTACGGCTTTGCACAAGACATGTACGATTACGTTTTCAAACCGCTAGGTGCAAAGCAATGCACGCTTGGCACGAGTACGTTACGGTATTCACTTGAAGCATTGACAAATGAATTTGACGTGATTTGGTGCGACGAAGAAGAGGGCGTTCAAGCCTTAATGCTTTATCTTATGCGTTATTCTGCAAGCGTTAACAGGAATTTTAGAAGAATTTACAGAAGTTCCGAAGCAAAAATCATTTCTCGACTTCATTACACAGACGTAGAAAAGATTCTTGATCTGTTCGGGTGGAAAATCCTTACAGCCTTGAAGTTTTGCGATCAGCCCTTATGCGTGTCCGAATACAGCAGAAGAGAAATCACGCGGTTGTTGCCGTTCTACAAAAAAAGCGTAAAAATCGTGCATAACGGTGTCGACACGTCAATCTACAGACCGAATTCTAGACTGAGAGAGAACAACCTGATTTCCTACTTAGCATTCACAAGCAGACGAAAAAGGCTTCACCTGCTGATAGAAGCCATGAAGTATTTACCAGACTGGAAGCTGATAGTCGGAGGCGGACCCAGATTGCATGAAAATGTGGACAGGGAAGATCCCTCCATACCGATTGAACATCAAGATAATTGGCAATATTGGATTTGGTGTCATAAACTGAGCGAACCGTACAAGAATAGGGTTGAATGGTGTGGAAATTTATCTATTGCAGATAAAATACGCATGTATCAACGCTCGACCGTTTTTTGTCTACCATCCAGAATGGAAGCCTGGGGAGTAGTCCTGCTAGAATCCATGTCGTGCGGAACTCCTGTAGTAGCGTGTAATGTTGGAGGAATACCAGAATTCGTTCCTAAACCTCAACTTTTATCAAGCGATCCCACTCCAGAAGAAATCGCTGAGAACATTGTAAATGTATCGAGGCATCCTGAATGGAATGATATCAACAGGAAGATAGCTGAGAATTATGATTGGAACGTGGTAAGAAAAGAAGTTGAGAACGTAATTTCTTGAAATATTTAACTTGCGACTTGCGCGCGCTGAAAAGACTGGAGCAAGGAAGTGTAAACATGAAGACTGCAATTGTTCTTGGAACCAGACCGGAAATAATAAAGTTCTCCCCGATTATCCGCGAATGCACCCGGTTGGGTCAAGACTTCTTCATCCTCCACACGGGGCAGCACTACTCTTACAACATGGACAAAGTCTTCTTCGAACAACTCGAGCTGCCCGAAGCCAAGCATAACCTTGACGTAGGCTCTGGAACCCACGCAGAACAGACAGGAAAGATGCTCATTGGCATAGAACGCGTCCTCCTCAAAGAAAAACCAGACATAGTCTTGGTTGAGGGCGACACCAACACCGTTCTTGCAGGAGCTTTAGCCGCGGTGAAACTGGGCATTAAGGTTGGGCACGTGGAGGCTGGTTTAAGAAGTTATGATAGACAGATGCCTGAAGAAATCAACAGAATCTTGGCAGATCACTGCTCAGACCTGCTATTTGCACCTACCTCAGCGTCAAAGAGCACATTACTAAGCGAGGGAATCCCAGAAGACAAGATTTTCGTCACCGGAAACACGATTGTCGATGCCGTCTACCAAAACATGGACATAGCAAAGAAAAAAATAGGCCAAAACAAAGCATTAGGCGTGGACTCATGCAGCTACTTCCTCGTCACTCTGCATCGCCAAGAAAACGTCGACAACGCCCAAAGATTCCAGAATATCCTGAAAGGCATCCAAATGGTCCAGGAACAGTTTGGTCTTCCCATCATCTACCCGATTCACCCCCGAGCCAAGAAAATGCTGAAAAAGTTTGAGCTAAAAACAAAAGGCATCACGATGACTAAACCTCTTGATTACCTCAACTTCCTCCGCCTTGAAAGCAACGCAAAGCTCATTCTAACAGACTCCGGCGGAGTACAAGAAGAAGCCTGCATTCTACGCGTGCCGTGCGTGACGCTCCGAGACAACACAGAACGACCAGAAACCCTCAAAGTTGGAGCCAACGTGCTGGCAGGCACAGATCCCAAAACCATAACCAAAAAAGTCCAAATGATGTTGAAAATAAAGAAGCAATGGAAAAACCCGTTCGGCAACGGAAAAGCTGCGCAGAGAATAGTTAAAATACTAAGAGAAAAAAACGTCTGAACCAGACCCCCTCTTGGAGCGTTGCGGGTTGATCCTATTTAACTCGAATTCAGCCAAAAACAGATATGCAGCAAGCGTGCCGTAGACAGGTTACAACCCCCTTGAGCAAGCCTTGAACGAGTGGAAAGCGCGTGCGCTATGAGATGGGCAAGACCTCGGCCACTGGAAGCTTCCAGCTACTCATAGGCGTAGCCACTTCCACCATAATAATGGCCGTCGGAACTGTAATCTTGACGAGGCTCTTGGGGCAGGCAAATTACGGCCTGTACGCGTTGGCTTATGCTCCCAGCGTTATGATAAACCTGTTCCGAGACTGGGAGGGTCAACAGCGCGATAACGCGATACGTGGCTAGGCTTCGAGCGCGCGCGGCTCATCAGGAGAGAATTAAGTTTATTTTAGAAGCCCTAGAAATTCTTCTTTTGTCAAACCTGCCTCTGATATGATCTCAATCAATAATCCTCTTTTTATCTCTTTATGTTTTGGAACAGGCACTATGTGTTCGTTTTTTATGAGGATTAGATGGCTTCCTTTTTGTCGTGCAACCTGAAAACCAGCACTTGTGAGGGCTTTTACAACTTCACGCCAAGAGAGTAGAGGGAGCTTCGACAATTACTTCAGCCTTTTCTCCTTTGATCTTGCTGCCCAAAAGTTTTGCTTTAACTTCTAAGTAGCCTTCTATGGCTTCCTTGATGTTTTTTAAGGCTTCTTCCCTTGTTTCGCCTTGAGTGGCGACTGGGAGCTCCCCACATTTAACTATGAAGCCGCCTTCCTCTGCAGGTTCCAAGAAGACGGTGAACTTGCGAGCAACCATGAAATCGCCGACAACATAATATTCGTGACAACAATATGAACCTATCTGCAACCTATGTCTGAGCGCGCGCTAGATTCGGACCCCCATTTGAACAGACTTAGAAAGGATTGAAAGCCATGGAAAAAACGTTACAGATGGGCAAGACCTCGGCTACAGGAAGCTTTCAGCTACTCATAGGCGTAGCCACGTCGACCATAATCATGGCAGTAGGAGCCATAATTCTAGGCAGGTTCCTTGGGGCCGACGGATATGGGCTTTATGGCATCGTCGTCATTCCAGCGACGCTGATAAACTTGTTCAGAGACTGGGGCATAAACTCAGCGATAACCAAGTACGTCGCCAGCCTCAGAGTCACGAATAGGACTGAAGAAATACACGATGTCATAGTCGCCGGGCTCATCTTCGAAGTCGCATCCGGCCTTGCACTTTCATTCCTCTCGCTTGCTCTAGCAAGCTTCATCGCCTCAACAGTCTTCCACAGGCCAGAATCCGCAGTCTTCATAGCGATAATCTCAGTCTCGATAATTTCAGGATCACTGCTGGCGGCTTCGCAAGCCGTCTTCATAGGCTTCGAAAGGTGGAAACTCAACAGCTTCACCGTCATCTGCCAAGCGATAGTAAAAACTGTAATCGGCCCTGTACTAATCTTCTTGGGCTACAGCGTCCTCGGAGCAGTCATCGGCTACACTGTGGGCTTCATAGCCGCAGGCATCATCGGCCTGGCGACCTTCTACTTCATCCTGTTCAGACCACTGAGAAAAAAGGCGACAGGCAACTCCAGCATCACCAAAACGCTCAAGGAGATGCTAAGATACGGAGTGCCGCTTTCAATAGCCTCCATACTGGGCGGCATCCTAGGACAATTCTACTCTTTTATCGTGGTGCCCCTGACCAGCAACACCCTGTATGGCAATTATATAACGGCATTAAACTTCACCACGCTTTTAACCTTCCTCACAATCCCAATAGCGACAGTGCTGTTTCCAGCCTTCGCGAAACTTGACCCGAAGAAAGAGCATGAGCTAGTAAAAACCGTCTATGCAGCCTCAATCAAATACACGTCCATACTGCTCGTACCGGCAACGATGGCAATGATGGCCCTATCAGGCCCAATGATCGGCACGCTCTACGGAGAAAAATATGTCTACGGACCCTTCTTCCTAACCATATTTGTGATAGGAAACCTGTTCACAGTCTTCGGAAGCCTAAGCGCAGGCGGCCTCCTAACAGGCCTGGGACAGACGAGAATACCTATGACACAGAGCATAATAACAGTGGCCATCGGCCTTCCCCTGGGCGTCATCCTCATCGGCATGTTCCAGATAACAGGGCTCATAGTTGCAAGCGTTATCGCTGGACTGCCAAGCATGTTCTGGGGCCTCTACTGGATATGGAAGCACTACGAGGCCAAAGCAGATTTTCAATCCTCCGCGAAGATCCTTGCCGCATCCGCAATCGCAGCTGTCGCGGCTTACTTGCCAACGGTTTTCCTGAACACGGCCAACTGGATAAAGCTCATAATCGGTCTAGTAATCTTCCTAACTGTCTACGTATTCGGCGCACCGCTCATCGGCGCAATCTGCCAAGACGACATAACCAACCTTAGATCCATGTTCTCCAGCATGGGCATAGTGTCAAAAATCATGAACCTCCCACTAACCGCTGCGGAAAAAGCAGCAAGCATCAGATCAGGAAACAAAAAAACAGGCGAGAAGCCTTAATATCGTCGTTTCTCTATGGCGTAGACCTGCGCTTCTGGCAAGTGGATCACGTTGGCTCATCAAAAACCCAGCTTGTTAACCCGAGTAGCTAGTTTGTTAACTCGGGTAGCCGCGTTTCTGTGCGCCCGGAAGAAGGCGCTTATGCTCATAGCAGTCGTTGCGGGCATAACGTTGATCGTCAGCGGCCTCGTGGCCATAATGTTGGACGGCAACAGCCCCCTCAGACTCCCAAGCGTCGGCTACATTCACACCATAGGCTTGAAAGCTTACTGGGACCCAACTTTACAGAACGAAACAAGACAAATCAACTGGGGTACCATCTACCCAGGCTCAACAAACAACGTATCATTCTACCTGCAGAGCACCAGCAACGTCCCAACAACCTTGCAGATGACGGTCGCAAACTGGGCTTACAAGAACGCAAACGACACAATCATCTGGGGACCAGCAGACACCTCGCCTTACATGAACCTGACTTGCAACTGCGAAAACGAGACACTGGCAAGCAATCAGACCATCACAGCGACGCTGACGCTCACGATAGACAGCTCACAGGAGTTCCTCGCATATCTGATAAACAGCAACATACAACAATTCTCCATGGACATAACCCTACAAGCAAACGAAAAATAACCCCAGCGCTGCGCCATCATAGCGGAATCAGGTAGAACAGCTTTCTCAGAATAACACTCCTGACCGCAATGCTGAAATGCGTTAAGTTTAAATCAGCTTTCACGAAGAAGTATGCTGTTATGAACAGAAATCTTGACACAGGCCTCGGAATCGTCAGAGTAGTCGGTGAAGCCCTTTTCCTGTACGGGCTGCTCGGCTGGATCTACGGAGTGCTAATTCAGATAACACATCCCGAGTTTCTGGAAACGGCTCTAAGTCACCTCATACCTTGGATCAGAGTAGACACATTCTCAGTCATGTCTTTCATCATTAGCATCATAGGCTTCTTCATTTGGAGACTGACCAAAGAGACAGCCAAACAACGTTAAATTAAGCGCGCCCGGTTCTTGGCAACCATTCGGACCCTTTTGCCTCCTTGGGCTTCGTTGCTGCAAGCGTGCAGTCACAAGTGTTTAAACGAAAGCCCACGATCAAACAAATTCGGAGGCGTCCAATTGCCAACAACCCAGCGTAGCTTTGCAAAGATGAAAAAGCGTCTGCGAACTCGAACAGGACCCGAGCAGGCACGATTGGCGGGGACACTGCAGTTTTCAACATATTATCCATTTCGAAACAACCGCTTTAATTCCCCACGCCTTTTTTCATCGGTGACAGGAAAGGAGTACTCGTTGACACATTCAATGGCCGCTGACTCGATAAAGCATTTCAAGGATCAGATGATAATGTTCTATAATTATCTTCCATCCAACTTATATACCTCGGTCAAATTTTGTAATCGGCAAGATAGGAGAAGGGTATGCTCCGTTCCCCAGTAGTAAGCATCGTCATTCCGGCGTTCAACGAAGAGAAGACCATAGGGAACGTCATCGAAGACACGGCCACGGTGATGGACAGCCTGAACATGCCCTACGAGATCATCGTCGTAGACGACGGCTCAACGGACAACACGAGAAGAGTGGCCGCGGCCTACAAGGCCACAGTATTATCAAACGAGAAAAACCGCGGAAAAGGCAACGCTGAAAGAAAAGGGTTCCAGCATGCGCAGGGCGACATAATCGTCACCATCGACGCTGACGGAGCACACAAGCCTAAGGAAATAAGCAACCTGATCACGCCCTTGCTCAACGGCACGGACATCACGGCCGGCTCAAGATTCTTAGGCCGCGGAAAGTATGGAACGCCGAAGCTGAACCTTCTGGGAAACCTCATGTTCAACATGTCAATCATGCTGTTGACGCGCAAATCCATCACAGACAGCCAAACAGGCTTCAGAGCCATGAAAAAAGAAGTCCTGAAAAAACTCAACCTACAATCACAGGGCTACGACATAGAAACCGAAATCACCGTGAAAAGCCTCAAAAACGGCTTCAAATTCAAAGAAGAACCAATAACCGTCAACAGAAGAGAACACGACATATCAAAAGTAAAAACACTATCAGACGGAATAAAAATCCTCAAAGCCATACTCATAGCCAACGCATCAAAAATCGAACAATAACAAAACAATGCTCCTGGAACATGCTTCTATCAGCCTCCGCAAACCCACGAACAACACCATTTCTCGACTTGCCCAGCCTAAGACACCCTCTCGCTGGCGCTTCTTTCCAAACATGCTTCGAACCGAAAAGAACACGCATTCAACCTGGCCACGAAAGGCAAGAACGAAAGACAAAAAGGCAGGCCCAACCGAACTCGAAAGCACACGAAGACCCAACTTACAAGAACCACAGGTTGAAGCAACCCAACCCCGCACACAACCAAAGCTTGCACAAGAGACATACGACTAAACACCAAAAAACCTACCTATGAGGGGGGAGGCCAAATATTCGCGTGTTTTCAACCCAACATTTTACGGTCCTCATCGATAATGTAAGCCGCGGAGCAAGATCGGAAAAACCTACCTAGGAGGGGGGAGGTGCGTTTATGACGTGTTTTCAGCCCTAAACCGCAGGTCAACCCTCTTTAATCCTCAAAGCCCGCAGTCAAAAGAAAAGAAACCTTAAATGCAAACCGCATGATCTCAAAATGGATGTCCAAAGAAGAAGCCCCAACCGAGGCAACAACCGAAGAGCCAACATACGAACAGCCAACCATCACAGAAGCCCCAGCTGAGCAACAAACAGCAGAGGAGCGAGAATTGAACCCCAAACTAATAAGGATAAACATCACACGCACCGTAGCCATAGGCATAGCCTTCCTCATCCCAGGAATACTCGCACTGGCCTTCTCGATCAGGGCAAACTCGCAGGTCCTCGCCTTCATAGGCCTAGGCCTAACACTCTGGGGAGCCGTTTTCTTGCTCATCACGCCCGTAGAATATGTCAAAGCTGACCTGGTCACGGCAACCGCAGCCCCATCATACGAAACCATCGAGCGAATACTCAAAGATTTGAAGCCAAAGGGCAACGGCATCTACATACCGCCCTACCCAAAAGACGCTTATCTGCCAGAACACCTCAAAGGCCTAAAAGAATCAGTAGTCTTCATCCCAACAGCAACCACAACAGCGACAACGCCATCTATAGAAGAAATCGCCCAAAGCAAATTCCTCCTGCAAAACCCGAAGGGCATATGCATCACCTCGCCCGGCCTAGGCTTGCTGACACAGTTTGAAAAAGAAATCAGAACCAGCCTAACAAGAATCGGACTGGAAGAACTATGCGAAACACTGCCACAGCTAATACTCGAAAACTTCCAACTCGCAAAAGAAATCGAAATGAGACCGGAAAAAGACCAAGTGCAAATACGAATAGTAGATTCGATATACATGAGCCTCTACCGCAAACCAAACCTAAAAAGCATAGAAACACTGGGGTGCCCACTCATAAGCGCCATTGCGAGCGCAATCGCAAAAACCACAGGCAAACCCGTCACAATACAAAAGTTGAACGCAAACCCAGACACAAAAACCATAGAGGCCACATACCGCATATTAGAAGGCTAAAACCATGCACTTTCCTCTTTCAATTTCAGACATAAGCCTATGGCTAGCCGTCACAGCCATCATACTACTGATCACTTCAGAGTTACTATCAAGCTCAACAAAATACTCAAGAAACCTCATCATAGAAAAAAAACGCCTGAGACTAATAGCACTCGCCTTGGGCGTAGGATTCATGATCACCGTCATCATGCGCATCCTTTAGACCTTCTAGCGTACGAAGGGATCAGCACAGCCGTCCCATTCAATCCAAGCAATGCCACACTAAAACGAAGAGTTATACTTCGAAAAACAGTCGATGAAAAAAAGGCGGTTGACGATGCTAATGGCCAGATCCGTTCAGGATCGAACTCCGCCCGCGTTCTAGGAGGCTGAACTCGCTGATACGGGGCTGACGTGCCTGTGCTATTGTGTTCCCGTTATGGTCGTGTTGAAGTTGAAGGTTGTGATGCCGGTGATGCTTGATGAAACGTTAAGAGTGAGCACGGCTGAGACAATTGAGCTGGCAGTTAACACGTAGTTTTCCCTGTTCCACGTCAAAGTCATGTAGCTTGAAGCATTTGAAGGGTTCCAACTGGTAGTCGTCATGTTCAGAGTCACGCTGGCGCTGCCCTCATTCTTCACGTAAACGGTCTGAGTCGCGTTGGCGCCTGGGCTTAAGGTTCCCCAGGCAATATTGGAAACGGCGTTCGTGCAGTTGCTGTCATTGTACACTCCTATTTGTACCGTGGGCGGCGGAGGAGGCGGCGGGTATGATAAGCTGCCGTTATTGGAAAACATGTGAGACGCGCTCAGCGCGCCGAAGACGGCCGCGATGACGCCGATGGCTGCTACGGCTAAGACTAGACTGTATTTTGTTTTGGTTAATGCCATGTTTTTGCACCGAGGAAGAAGGGAATCGTAAGTCTTAATAAACCTTATTGTCTACGTAAACAACACAAATACACATCACAGAGCATACACCCAAACAAAAAGCACGCGCATAACACTCAAAGGTTCTCCAAAACTGTACAACAAGCCCGAAGCTGAGCCTGAATATTGATTCGAGCTTCATAAGAGATTTAACAACACGTGGCCCAACTCTAACGTTGACTTCGAAAAGATTCAATGAGTGAACCGACAGATGAAAAACAGAATAGTCTCCTTAATTCTCTTGCCACTAGCAATAGTGCTCTGGATGATCGGATGGAGCATGCTGTTAGCAGCCTTCAACAAGGAACAAAAACGCCGACCAGACCGCTGCGAAGCAACGCCAAGAAAAGACCTAATCACCATAACGCCCATGATACTCGAAGAAATCGAAGCATGACGCGCGCTAAGTCAACCCACTCGAGTTCATGCACCAATCAGAATATTGAGCGCACCAATGAACACTGTAAGGATCGTTAGAATCGTACACAGTTGTGGACTGTTGTGCCATCCACAGGCTCCATCGATTGCCAGTAAGCAGGCGCGTTGAATGAAAAGTTGTGGTTGGAACGTTGAACCAGTTGTTGGTCGACGTGCACACTTCGCAGAATTCTCCGGTCCGCTCTGCTGATTGTAACTGTATGTTTGCCTGTGAAAGCAGGTTCCATCGACTATTCCACCAGATCCAGGAGCTCCAGCTGCCACTTCTCTGATAACTAATCGCAAAATAGTAACTGTGGCCTACTGTCAGCGGGTATTGATTGTAGAAGCGCCAATCGTTATGTTCCGTATCGTATTCGGTCACGTATTGCGTATCAGGCTTCCAGCTTACTTCGGACCAGCCGACCTGTATCCACTTGGTGTGATTTGAACTATAAACCATGATCCAAGCATAGAAAAACTCACTGTGGCTCTGGTCGTGGGGCACGCTTGGGTTTGTGACGCTGATTTCTGCACACACTCCCTGGCTTTCTCCGTAGCTGGTTTCGGCCCCGAGAAACTTGTAGGACCACGTGGCAGAAACGCTTGATGGTTCAGAAGGCGTAGAAGCGCTTGGCCACGTCTCGGCAGTTGCGTTAAACGCCGAGAATATAGTAAGTGCGATCAGCATGGCGAACAATAAACCAGTAGCATCAATCTTGACTCTCATTTTTGTTGACCCCAACTTGATGGTTCCGAGGGTGAATTCTGCCTGACCTCTTGCGATTTGGAAATCGCGCGCTATGCAGGCCTTCTACTATTCAAGTGCAGGGCAAGTTGGAATCTTCTAGTTGACTGTCCATCCGTCTGGTTGGTTGTATCGGACGGTTGGGCCTTCGCATAGCAAGGCATTCACGAGTTCCAAGAATTGTCTGCTTGAGGGTTTCTTTCCTATTTGTCCAGCACCTCGAAAAAGAAGATTCGCAAATCTTAATATAAGAGAAATTGCGGAAACCCCAATATTACAAAAACCGATATATTCTGATTCCTGACTTGTGCAGCACGCGAGATACAGCGATCACCGCGTTGCGCGATCGATATGAGAGAACTTGAGGACTTTTTTCAGCTGCTTATGATGAGAACGTTGAAAGGAAGAGAAGGCGCGCTTCTATTGAACGATTTCCTTGTCTGGGTCCACTATCGTTTCAATATCATTCTGTTCAATAGATTTGTCCAGGACAGTGTTGCAGTAGGGGCAGACGTTTACGAGCTTGGCTTTTCCCCCGGGGAAGTCCAGCATGACTAATGGTTTGCTGAAGACTTTTTTGCAGGAGGGACAAGATATGAGTATATTGCGTCCGTTTGTCTCTATTTGTTTAGCGATTTTTTTTGCGACTTTTTTGTCGACTTTCTCTTCGGGTTTCGGAGCATGTTTGTCGCTGTTGTCCTTCTTTAGAAAGCCTGAGGCCAAGGCTACCGCGCTCAAGGCGATGGAGACAAATTGAGTAGCATAGAGCAACCGTGCGTAGGTCCAATAGGGTGTTGCCCATTTGTTGCTGAACTGTAGTCCATAATCATACAGCGTTTTGTTGACGATTGTATCGATGGTTCTTTGGGAAAACATGACGAGAGCAGAGCTGACTAGCCATACGAGAAGAACGATTCTTTGGAACCAAGGGCCTTGGAGAAAGGGCTTCAGATTCATGCTCTCATCTAGGGAACTTGATATTGAGTATAGAGAAAAACGTTATGAACGAAGAATATAGAGGCAGAAACCATCAAAGGCAATAAAATGCAAAGTATGAATACGATGAAACCTAGCGCCTTTTTTGATTCAGGAGACTATTCGGGGTCGCGCGCGTTCTTTTCAGTAGGAGTCGTTTCCTTGGTGTATCGTGATCCATTGGCTGAGGCAGTACGCCTTCTTCATGGCGTTGTTTGCGTTTTCTATTATTGACAGGGCTAGTTGTTCGTCTGGTTTCTTGCGACGTTTCCATTTCATCATTTTCACATTCGCCTCCTGTTAATATTGTGTCGTAAGTTATAATATACTTGATTCTTGACCTAGAATACTACGGCATCTGACATATTTTGACGCGTGAAACGTTACCCTGCTAACTGCCAGAGATTGCGCAAACAACAGGTACCCATAAGCGTCAAATTACGTGGAATCAGTCACGGCTCGCTGAGGCATTGTCTCGTCCTTGCGCGTGCGCCTGGGGGTTATTTGTCTGGTGCCCGTAGGGGGTGTTCTCGGGTCCTTGCTTCATCGTTGAGGGCTTACCCAAATGTTGGGTTGAAATCACGTGGACAGAGAGAGACGGCCCTCCTCCCTCCCCTGGTCGGTTTTTCTGATCTTGATTTTCATTGTTTGTCTGTGTGGGTTTAGGAAATTTGGCGTGTGTTATCTGTATTTTGGGATGTTGTAACATCCGAACATTTGACCTCCCCCTCCTAGGTCGGTTTTTCGTGTTCTTCCTGAATTCTTGTGGTTCTTCTGGAAGGATTTCTGCGTGTCAATCGCGTGTTGATCCGATGGTTGCCACGCGGGTATCTCTGAATAGAGCGCGCGCTGTTTGTGCTGTTTTTATTCGTGTGTTCGTGGGAGAATTGTGTCGCTGGGCTCTTGAAGGATTAGCAAGGTGGATGTTTCGCGTGCGTTGGCCATGGTTGGATATGGTTGCCAATCTATTTTAGAAACAGTAGTAAATGAAAAGTCTTTTATTCATCTGTTTTACAGACATTGGAAGCTAGGCGTCGAAACAGCATACTTTGAATAGATGGTGTGGTTGTATGAGTAGCAAAAATGGTTTTTTGGTTTCTGGAGCTGGACTCATAAGGTTGAGGTTGAAGGCTGATAGGTTGAAAGAAGTTTCTCTGAACGATCTTTCTTGGACCCTTGAAGAGCAGAATCTCGAATGCTGACTTGGCCATATGTCGGATTAGTCTGTGCGCTCCTCATCGTCTATGCTTGGTCATTCTACAATCTGCCTATTTTGGTGGCAGGCGTGAAGAGCCTGAGGCAGAGCAAGCAGAAGCCCGGCAGAAAGCCTGCTGAAAGAGGGGCTCTTCCAGTCTTTTCAATTATTGTGCCAGTTAAGAATGAGGAAAAAGTTGTGGGCAGATTGCTGAATGCCTTGTCTGAGTTGAGTTATCCTGCTGGCAAGAAGGAAATAATCATCGTTGAGGACGGTTCAACCGACAGGAGCGTTGATGTGTGCGAAGCCTTTGCTAGAGAACAGAGGCTGAACATGAGAGTTGTTCAGAGAGGGTTTTCTGACGGTAAGCCTTCCGCTTTGAATAGTGGCATCGCATATGCGAAGGGCGATATAGTCGGGGTTTTTGATGCAGACAGTGTTCCTGCGAGCGATGCTTTGTTGAACGTGTGCAAGTATTTCGAGGATCCGCAAGTGGCGGCGGTTCAGGGTCGAACGCTGTCGATTAATTCTGAAGAAAACATGCTGACCAGGATCATTTCGCGGGAGGAGGACGTCTGGTGTGAAGCATATTTGCGCGGCAAGGACGCTCTCAACTTGTTTGTGCACCTGAAGGGAAGCTGCCAGTTCATCAGGCGAGACGTTCTGAAACAAGTGGAAGGCTTCGATGAGAATGCCCTATCTGAGGATATGGAGCTTTCGGCGAAGGCAACTGAAAAAGGCTACAGGATCAAGTATGCTCCAGACGTGAGATCTTGGCAGGAGAGCCCATGTGACCTGAAGCAGCTGTTCAGGCAGCGTGCGCGTTGGTTTAGGGGAACCATCGAAGTCGCTCTGAAATATGGCCGATTGATGGCGAAGCCGAGCAGAAAGAGCCTTGATGCTGAGGTCACTCTTTTTGGACCTTTTGTTTTGATTGCGTCATTGTTGGCGTACGTTGCGGCTTCCTACGTGACGTTCATGCCTTTTCCGCTGGGTGCTTTGTTGCAGATCATGGCAGAGTTGACGGCGTTGGGCGCAACCTTCATTATGTTTCTTTGCGGTTTGGCTTTGATTTACTCTTCGAAGCCGAGGAAAGTCACGAGTGTGCTGTGGTTGCCATTCATCTATTTCTATTGGAGCGTGCAGGCGCTCATTGCCTCTTATGCCGTTGTTCTGATGGTGTTGCGTAGACCTCGAATTTGGTCAAAGACGGAAAAGAGAGGACTGACGACTACTAATGCGGATGGAAAGGTGACGAATTGACAGAAACCGTGATTGCTACTTCCTTGCGAAGTAATCTCGTAACAAGTGGATTTTGGGTGAAGATGAGATGACAGGCAATGATGCAGTAGACAAGTTCGCGTTGAGGGGAACAACAACCATTGGTGTTGTCTGCAAAGATGGGGTAATATTGGCCTCAGACACACGCGTAAGCATGGGCTTCTTTGTGGCTCACAAGCATGGGAAAAAAGTCTACAAGATTGATGATCACCTTGCCATGACCGTTGCTGGAACGATGGCCGACGATCAGAGAGTTGTGGACATTCTGACCTCGAATGCTCAGTTATATAAAATAAGCAACGGCAGGCCCATGTCCGTGGGTTCAGCTGCGAGGTTTGTCGCAAATCTGCTGTTCTCAAACAGGTATGTACCGCTGGAAACCGAAGCCCTCGTGGGAGGATTGGACGATTCTGGGCCTCACGTGTTCCGGTTGGATCCATTCGGCACTCTGATCGAGGAAAAATGTGTTTCGACAGGTTCAGGCTCACCTGTGGCTTACGGCGTGCTTGATGACAAATACAAGGAAGACGTTGCGGTGGAAGAGCTGCTGCCCGTGATAGTCAAGGCCGTAGGAGCTGCGATGAAACGCAATTCTGCGACAGGAGACAGCTTCAACATATCCGTAATCGACAAGAAAGGTTACCGCGAATTGACTGAAAAAGAAAAGAAGAAGCTCTCGGCGAACCAGGGAAGTTAACCTTGTGGCGCAGAACCATGAGCGCGCGCTTTCTCTAGAAGAGCTCTTTCAGTTTTGTCTTCTAGAATTGTCTTCTAGAAGTAACTCTTATAAACGTTCTAGACATAACCGTGACGAGAGGGGGAGCCTGGTAGACGGTAAGGTTGTGTTCAGTGTTGAGTTTTGAGGCGTCGGTCGGGGTCAGTTTGGGTGCGCTGGCTCGGCTGAGGTCGTTGGCTGTCAGGCGCGGTGTTTGGTTTAGGGTTTTGAGCAGGCTTGATCGGGGGCTGGTTGATTTGACGTTGAGAATGTTGCACAGCATACGGAGCAGAACTTTGGCGACAACGCTTTGGTCGATAATGCAGAGGCTAGTGGAGGCTTTGGAGGGCAAGGTCAGCTGTATGATGCGTCGAATTGGCGGTCCGCTTGCAGAGAAGATGAGTCTAATCGCTCAAGGATGGGGTAACAAGTCCGCCCGTGAATGGGCGAAAGACCCTGGTTTTATACGGTATTTGACTATATTGAGTATGAACGCGCCTTCATTGTAGGGTGTGACCACGATTTATATTAGCTGTGCTGGAGAAATTCTGCTGCGCAGACCAGGAAAATGGTTGAAGGCTGATAAGAAGGGCTCAGAATCGAAGTTGAATCTTTGATGTGGATCAGTCATGGTTGATCGTAAGAAAGTTCTCGTTACCGGCGGGGCGGGCTTCATAGGAAGTCATGTTGTTGAGGGGCTCGTTGGCGCGGGATGTAGAGTCACGGTGTTGGACAATCTGTCGACTGGAAAACTGGGTAACATCGATGAGTTTTTGCGGGCAGGTGGGGCCCGTTTTGTTGAGGGGGACGTTTTGGACTTGAAGGTTGTTGAAGAGTGTGTTGACGGAGTTGACGCTGTGATTCATTTCGCAGGCGTCGCGAGTGTGCCTCTCTCGGTTGAGAATCCTGCTTTAACGTATAAGACGAACGCGGGTGGGACTCTGAACCTGCTGAATTCGTGTGTCCGCGCGAAGGTAGGAAGGTTCGTTTTCGCTTCTTCGTGCGCCGTGTACGGTGAACCTAGGCGGTTGCCAGTGAAAGAGACTTATGCGACGCGTCCTGTTTCGCCTTATGCGATTTCTAAGGTGCAGGCTGAGCGCCACTGCGTTGATTTTCAAGAGAAGAAAGCGTTGAAGACCGTGATTTTGCGGTTGTTCAACGTTTATGGGCCTCGGCAGGCTGCGAGCGAGTACGCCGGGGTCATAACGAGTTTTGTTGATCGTGTCAGGCGGGGGCTTCCGCTGGTCGTGTACGGTGATGGTACTCAGACTCGCGATTTCATTCACGTTCGTGATGTTGTCGATGCTTTTCTCAGAGTTTTGGAGGTTAAGAAGGCTGAGGGTCGCGTGTTCAACATTGGTTCTGGCAAGCGTGTTTCGGTGAACGAGCTTGCGAAGCAGGTTCTGGAGTTGGCCGACTTGGACTTGCCGATTGTTTACAAGAAGCCGAGGGAGGGCGACTTGAGGCACATGTTTGCGGATGTTTCGAAGGCTATACGCTTGTTGGGTTACGGTGCAAAGGTGCCGTTGGAAGATGGGCTTCGAACCGTGTTCGGATCGTCGACGACGACTTCGGACGAGACCGAAAGGTTTCGTCAAGACTGAGCGCGTGGGATGATGCGTTTGCGGTTCAACGTCTTGTTGACGGAAAGCCAAGCCTTGTCGGCGTGTTTTGAAGGTTACTGCGGTCGACCGAGAGTTTTATGACTGGCCTTGAATGGTTGTTCAAGTTGCCCGCTAAATCTAGGGTTTTTCCTTTCTTGGCTTTTCTCGTACCGTTGGTTGTGCGTGCTATCCCTGAGGTCTTGATGGGCCGTTTCGTGGTGGGGTTTGATACGCTTGCCTATTATGTTCCGAACACTCTTGTTTGGTTGAGAGGCGGCGTGGGATTCTGGAGTTTTTTGGCGGTGGCCCCGTTTTTCTACGTGTTGCTGATGGGGTTAACTTCATTTGGTGTTCCGATTGTTCTGTCGCTGAAGGTCATGTCTCCGTTGCTTCTTGGTTTTCTAGGGGTTGCTGTTTATTTTTACGCGGCCAAGACGTTGTCTTGGTCTCCTAAGAAGAGTCTGCTTGTTGTTCTTTTTTCGACTCTGTATTTCGTGGCTTTGCGCGTGTCTTGGGACATGCTTCGAAGCGAGCTCGCGTTGATCTTCTTGTTTGCAACGTTGATTCTGCTTGAAAGAGATGGAAGGCCTCGCAGGAATGGAGTGCTGCTCGCGTTGGCCATGCTGTCGGTGGTCTTTGCCGAGCAGCTCGTTGCCGTTGTCATGTTTGCCATCGTTTTGGTCACGGTCACGCATCTATGGCTTAGCAAGAAAACGCGTGCCGCAGGCATGATCGTTGCCAGTACTGTTCCAGCGGCGCTGCTTTTTTCGACGATAGTTTATGCAAATTACGCGACGATTTCGAGTTTCTCGGTGCTAGCTGGTCTTCCGGGGCAGAGCTCGGCGGGCTGGATGACGTTGTTTGGGTTTGCTTCTTACTCTGGCTTAGTGGTTAACACTTTGGGTTTTCTTGTTTTTTGTTACCTGCCTCTGATGCCACTGTTGTTGCTGGGTGCCAGGCGGTTCGGGAAGAATCTTCAGTTGAGTGCTTGGGTTTCTTGGGTATTGATCGCGCTCTTGTTGGTTATGATCAGTCCAGACGCTTCCTTTAGCGTTCTTCCCTACCGTTGGATACTGTTTCTTACGTATCCTTTGGCTTTCTTTGCAGCAGATGCGTTTGCAGGCCTCAAGCTGAAGTCGTACAAGGTGGGCGTTGGCTTGGTCTTGGCGGCTTTGAGTCTGAGTCTTATTTTCTTGCCGAACAGTCTGGCGTTTCCGTACTTTGGCTTGTTCCCATTTTACGTGCCAACGTCAATGTTGCAGAACACCGTGTCGCTGAGTGATTGCCAAGCCACTGTAAACGCCTTAAACTGGGCAAAAACCAGTATGAACAACGACTCGCGGTTGCTTGTTCATGATGCCTTTTATGGTTGGGCCACATTAACCCTTAATCGCGACCAGTTGCTTGCTTATGGCTATGCCAATCCTGCCGCGTACGCGCAGGGTTTGGTAGAAAATGGTTCAAAGTGTCAGCTGTATTTGATTTGGTGGGTTAACGGCAGCGGGTGGAACGGTCAGCCCACCGTCTCTTCTGCTTTCAGAGAAGTCTACGCAAGCGGGAAGATAGCGGTTTACGAGTATGACCCGAACACGGTTGCTACCGTTTCTGTTTCCGCGGATTTGGCGCCTTAACTCTTGGATCTTTCTTCGAAGGCAGGCTTCGGTGAGGTTTGATGAAAGTTAAGGAGTTTGCTAAGGCGCTTTCTTCAAGGGTCAAAAGGTATGTTAGAGAGAACTGGGGTGCTCCGTTCATCTTGGGGTTTATGCTGCTCTTGGTTGTTGCGGCTGTTTCTTTGACGAGAGGCTTAAATGCGTTGGCCGATGAGGTATCCCTTTATGCGTACTTTGCTCTGGTTGCTGGGGTTGTTTTGCAGCTCGTCTGCTTTCTCAAGTTTCGTGAAAAGGGCGGCGAATAGGACCAATGAGTGAGGTTGAGCTTTCGTTTGTTTTGCCCGCTTACAATGAGGGGGACTCTATAGAGTGTGCTCTTGACAAGCTGGACCGTGTTGTGAAGGACACGAGGCTGCGTTATGAGATTGTTGTGGTTGACGACGGGAGCATAGATGACACGCGTGCGAAGGCGATTAAGTACGCTAACGGAAACGGGCACGTGAGGTGGGTGGGCTACGACAAGAATATGGGGAAAGGGTACGCGATTAAACAGGGCTTTGCGCAGGCTACTGGGGACGCTGTGGTTTTTTTGGACAGTGACATGGAGATTGATTTGGACAGGGTTTCAAGTTATGTCGAAGCCTTGCGTCGGGGAGACATTGTCATCGCTTCTAAGTGGCATCCTGAATCGGTTGTGGAGATTCCTCTGGTACGTAGGATTCTTAGCCATGGGTTTAGCGCGTTGGTTAGGATGTTAACTGGCGTTAAGTCGCGAGATACCCAGACGGGGCTTAAGGCTATCAGGAGGAAAGCATTTGAAGACGTTTTTCCGAGGTTGGCTGTTAAACGGTATGCTTTCGACGTTGAGTTGTTGGCTGTGGCAAATCTTTATGGTTTGAGGGTTGTGGAGATGCCTGTTAACATTCGGATGCGGGCTTTGTTTAGTCTCACCGAAGTCTGGAAGATGTTTCTTGATTTGCTCGGAATTACGTATAGGCTCAGAGTGCTTCGGTGGTACCAGCGAGCATCTGTTGCAGCGAGCAAATATTAGCAAGCTTGGTAACATGAACAGCGCGCGCTTGAACCGATGACGTTGGCGCAGTTAGGGCAGTTTTGCTTTGACGGAAGGGCTGCTGGCGAATAGGATGAGTGAGCGCGCGCGGGAATCGCTTGTGCTAACTAGAGCATACGGATAGAAATGCTTGAGAGCCCGGTTGTTTCGATTATAATTCCCTGCAAAGAGATAGATGATTATGCAAAAGAATGCGTTAAGCATTGCAGACAACTGGATTATGGGAGCTATGAGATCATCTTGCTTCCTGACGACGCGCTCGAAAAGATGGATGGAGTTAGAGTCATTCCCACTGGTCCTGTGACTCCTGGGGCGAAGAGAAACATTGGGGTTGTGAATTCCAGTGGTGAAGTTTGCGCGTTCATAGATTCCGATGCTTATCCGAGAGGGGATTGGCTTAGCAACGCTGTCACGTACTTTGACGATCCGCAGGTTGCTGCTGTTGGCGGCCCGGGGTTGACGCCTGAGGAGGATGGTTTCATGCAGAGAGCCAGTGGTTATGTTCTCTCCTCTTTTATGGTTGGTAGCATATCGAGCAGGTACAAGACTATGCGAGTCTCTGAGTCAGATGATATTCACTCCTGTAATTTCGTTGCTCGGAAAGCAGTGGTGAACGAGGTTGGAGGCTGGAACGAGAAGTATTGGCCTGGGGAAGATACTTTGATGTGTTTGGCGATTAAGAAGCTTGGGAAAAAGCTGATTGAGTCATCCGATGTAGTTGTTTATCATCATCGGCGGTCTCTTTTCAGACCTCATCTGAAGCAGGTGTCGAAGTTCGGTGAACACAGGGGTTTATTCGCGAAAAAGTTTCCAGAGAACTCTTTGAAGCTGACTTATTTCTTTCCATCTCTGCTTGTGTTTTCACTTCTCGTTGGCATAGTGCTTTCTCTGTTTTTTCCGTTCTTTGCCTATGTTGTGCTGTTTGGTGTGGTGGTGTATCTTATTTCCAGCTTAATTGCTGCAGCGCTCCAAGTGAGAAACGTGAAGTTGCTGCTTTCAGTCTGGTCTGGCATAATCGTAACACACATAGTATATGGCTCCTTCTTTTTGTCAGGTTTAGCGAAGCGTGATTTGAAACGGTGAAAATCAGCATTTCCTATCCGCCAATCATTTCGAAGAAAGGCGTCCCGCTTCTATCGCAAAATAGGCAATTCCAGTATTTTCAATCGCCCACGTACATTTATCCTGTTGTTCCAGCGTATGCTGCAACTTTGTTGGCGAACGCGGGTTATGACGTGGTTTGGGATGATGGCATTGCAGAGGAAGAAACTTACAGCCAATGGCTAAACGATTTGGAGCGAACCAATCCGGATGTTATCCTGATTGAAACTAAAACTCCAGTGGTAAGGAAGCATTGGTCCATGATTGGCGACATAAAAAAAGTTCTTCCCAATTCGAAAGTTGTCTTGGTAGGCGATCATGTTACTGCGTTACCTCAGGAATCGATGGAGCAGAGCAAGGTTGATTTTGTTCTCACGGGTGGCGACTATGACTTCCTGTTGTTGAACTTGGTTAATTTCTTAAATGGCAAGACGAAACAGTTTGAATCTGGGATTTGGTACCGAGAAAACGGAAACATAAAGAATACTGGGCAGTTCAAGTTGAACCGTAGCTTGGATGATTTGCCACATATTAATCGTGACTTGACTAAGTGGCAGCTTTACAACGAACGAAACGGCAACTTCAAAGTTACCCCAGGTGCCTACACTATGGCAGGTCGCGACTGTTGGTGGAGGAAAGACGGCGGCTGCACTTTTTGCTCATGGCCCACCTTGTATCCCACTTTCCGAGCCATGAAGCCTGAACGATTAGCAGACGAGATTGGATTGTTAATTGAAAATTACGACGTTAAGTCAGTGTTTGATGACACTGGCTGTTTTCCAGCGGGAGAATGGCTTAGACGCTTCGCCAACCTGATGATAGAACGAGGATACAACAAAAAAGTCCAGTTTAGCTGCAATATGCGATTTGGAGCACTAACGCGGGACGATTATCGGTTAATGAAGAAGGCAGGTTTCCGAATGCTTCTTTTCGGTGTGGAATCTAGTAGTCAAACTACGCTTGATCGGTTGAATAAGGGTACGACTGTTGAAGGCATCATCAACGAGTGTAGAGTATCGCGGGAAGAAGGTTTGGAGCCGCACATAACGATTATGGTTGGTTATCCTTGGGAGAAACGCGGGAACGCGTTGAGCACGTTGAGCCTTGCGAGGATGTTGATGGAGAAAGGTTGGGCTGTTACTCTTCAGTCTACGATTGTCATTCCGTATCCAGGGACTAAATTATACGCCGAAGCGTTGGAGAACGGATGGTTCCGGATTGATCCGAAGGATTATGACCGTTTTGACATGAAAGAACCTGTCTTAAGTACGCTGGATATGACGCCTGAGGAAGTGATGAAGATTTGTGACGAAATATACAAGGTGTTCTTGTCCCCGAAGTATATGCTTAAACAATTAGTTCGGATACGCTCTTTGAGAGACGTTAAGTACTCTATTAAGGGCGCTACAAAAGTTTTGGGGCACGTGAAGGATTTTGCAAAAAGCAAGTAATCTTGCACAGAAAACCGTCGTTTACTCTGCAGAAGTAAAAAACGATCCCATGGTTTCCGTGATCATAACCACAAAAAACGAAGAAAAAAACATTGAAAACTCTTTACGATCCATAAAAGCTCAAACTTTTAAAAACGTTGAATTAATCGTGGTTGATAATTTCTCGGAAGACAAAACTGTCGAGATTGCCAAAAAGAATGGCGCAAAAGTTTACTCAAAGGGACCAGAAAGGTCTTCACAAAGGAATTATGGAGCTCAAGTTTCCAGCGGTGCGTATCTGCTTTATTTAGATGCTGACATGATTTTGAGCCCAACTGTAATAGAAGAATGCTTGGAAAAGTGTGAACGCGATAGAGTTGATGCGCTTTATGTTCCGGAGCGAATAGTGGGAGAAGGCTTTTGGATAAAGGTTAGAGATTTTGAGAGAAGCTTCTACACTGGAACAGTCATAGACGCGGTAAGATTTGTTCGAAAAGATTTATTCGAGAGAGTGGAAGGATTTGACCAAAGTCTTGTCGGTCCTGAAGACTGGGACTTCGACAGAAGAATAAGGAAAATCGGTCGAACTGGAATAATTAATACGGCCCTTTATCACAATGAAGGCAATTTCAACATGAAAAGGTATCTGAAAAAGAAAAATTACTATTCCAACGGGATCAAGAATTACGTTCGGAAATGGGGCACTAATGATTCGGAAACTATGAAACAGACAGGTGCGCGGTACAGGTTGATGGGTGTTTTTGTTGAAAAAGGCAAATGGAAAAAGCTGATAAGACACCCGCTATTCACAATTGCGATGTACGGTTTGCGACTTAGAGTGGCGTTGACATATCGTCTAAGCAGAACCTGAGCTTTTGCGTAAGTCAAAGTTCATTGCTGTTATTACTGAAAAATTATGGTTTTAACATATGACCAAGAAACCTCTAGGAGTGTTAATGATATCGCCTTTTTTTAGCCCTAATATTGGCGGTGTTGAGACGCATTTGGATGATTTGTGTGCGTATCTTCAAAAGAGAGGGCACAGGGTATTTGTGATCACATATCAACCTTTAACGACAAGGGTTAGAGCTCCAAGGTTCGAGAGCAGGCAAAATTTAGCAGTTCGAAGGATAGATTGGCTTGGCTATGACTTGTTTCATAGGCTGGAGCCATATCCTTTGTTAGAGTTCATTTACTTGACACCAATGCTACTAATGTATTCTTTGTTATTTTTATTCAGATACAGGAATGATGTGGATGTTATTCATGCTCACGGTCTTAACGCAGCGTTCGTGACCAACATGTTGGCTGGACTGTTTAGGAAAAGGGCTGTTGTTAGTATTCACGCGATATACAATTTATCCGAAAGGCCTATGCTCGCTAGATTAATGAAAATTAGTTTATTTTCGTTTGATACGATATTGACATTGGCTAATAGATCAAAGATGGAGTTGTTAAAGATAGGGTTGGATGACAACAGGCTTAAAGTTTTTACGTATTGGGTTGATCAGGCAGTTTTCAAACCTGTGAGCGTCGTTGAGTGCAGGAGAAAACTTGCTCTGAACGGTAAATTTGTGGTTTTCTTCGTAGGAAGGCTCTTAGAGATAAAAGGCGTCAAAGTACTTATCGAAGTTGCTAGTAGACTTGCTGACTCGACAAATATCTTTTTTGTGTTTATTGGCGACGGTCCTCTGGCGAATGAAGTTAAGGCAGCATCTGACAGGGTTGGGAATATACTTTACGTGGGAAAAGTTGACAATAAAGAATTACCTCCATATTATAATGCTGCAGACGTGGTTATCCTGCCTTCGATTTATGAGGAGGGTTTCGGTCGAGTTATCTTAGAGTCTTTGTCTTGCGGGATTCCTGTCATAGCTTCAAATAGAGGAGGGGTTCCTGAAGCTTTAGATCAGTCAGTCGGGATACTTGTAGAACCTAAAATCGATGAAATCCAACGGACGATAGAAAGTCTGTATGAGCATCCAGAGAAACTTGCGAATTTAAGGAGAAACTGCCGGGAATATGCTGAGAAGAGATTTAGCGAGAATAATGCAAAGGCAATAGAAAATGCTTATGGCGATCGATTAGATGGAAAAAGAGTATTATGAAAGATACTGGAAAAAAGAAACTTTGGACGAACAAGGTTTCGTGAATGCCCCGCCTAAGCATAGTGACCATGAGATAAGTAAGACAATGGACATTTTAAGACCCTATGTTAGTGGATGTGTGCTGGATGTCGGATGCGGAGACGGGTTTGTCACTCGTGCGATAAGCAAATTACCAGGCGTTATGGAAGTACATGGCGTAGACATCTCCGATACGGCAATACGTGTTGCCAAATCGAAATATCCACATATAGATTTTAAAGTAGGCCAGGTCGCAAATTTACCATTTGAGCGTAATTACTTTGACGTCGTAGTTGCAATAGAATTGATCGAGCATATATATGACACCGAGCAGATGTTTAGAGAATTTTCAAGAGTTCTTAAAGATGCTGGGCATCTTATTATTACAACGACCGATTTCAATTTGCCTAAGAAAGTAATAATAGCCTTATTTTTTTGGAATAGATATTTCTATCCAACTAATCCCCATATCAGGTTCTTTTCCAAAAAATCCTTGGAAACGATGCTAATTAAGTTTGGTTTTAGAAGAGTTGCATATAGATGGAATGGTAGCTATTTCGGCATGATGCCTAAAGGACAAATAATGATAGCAAAGAAGACGAAATTTTCTGTGAGCGCGCGGTAGTTGTCACAAATAAAAAGCAGTCGGATTCGATGAAGACCGAGGTGACTTTGCACATCATAGCTAATGCTGCCTTCGGCAGAGGTTTAAGCGGTGGTGATCGGATATTTATAGAGTGCGCGAAGAGATGGGCTAAGTCTGGTCATAATCTCTCTGTTTATGTTTGCGAAGAAGGATATGAGATGTGTCAGCGTAATGGGTTACAGAATGTTAAGTATGTCCTATGGCCTGCTGCATTCTACAAGAATTTTGGTTTCGCAGTTTTCTATTTGTCTAGGACGGTCAAAGGGATTATCAGAGCTCTAAAAATGGATATTTCAAAAGCTTCTGAGGGAACGGTGGTTTATTCCGCTTCTGATTTTTGGCCTGACTCTCTGCCGGCTTGGATTTTGAAGATAAGGTTTAGGAAGGCGAAGTGGGTTGCAAGTTTTAATCTTTTTGCTCCTAGTCCTTTTAATGACGAGTCTCCATACAGGGGGCGACGGAAACTGCGTGGTTTGTTTTATTATTTGTCTCAGTCGCCTTCGTATGCGCTTATCCGAAGATACGCGGATATGGTTTGGGTGACAAGCGAGCCTGATAGATGGAGATTTGTTGATAGTCGATTGTTGCCGAATAGCGTTATAGCGGTGCGCGGTGGTGTTGATGTTAAAACGCCTGCTTCCATACCTGAACCTGCGGAGAAGAGGTTTGATGTCGTATTTATCGGACGTTTTCATCCTCAGAAGGGAGTCCTAGAGCTGATAGACATCTGGAAATACGTCTGTGGCAGAAAGAAGGATGCTAAATTGGCAATGATTGGCGTTGGCGATCTTGAAGGAGAAGTGGTGAGGAAAATTAGAAGTTATGGATTGGAGAACAACATTGTTCTTTTGGGTTTCAAGGATGGTGTTGAAAAGTTTAGGATATTTAAGGACAGTAAAGTGGTCGTGCACCCAGCGACTTACGATAGCGGCGGAATGGCCGCGTGCGAAGCTATGGCCTGCGGGTTGCCAGGCGTAAGTTTTGACCTTCTAGCACTGAGGACTTACTATCCGAAAGGAATGCTCAAGACTCCCTGCTTTGATTTAGAGGCGTTTGCAGAAAACATATTGAAATTGCTCAACGATGAAAAACTTTACGAAAAGACCGCCAAGGCCGCGCTGGACTGGGCCCAGGAATGGGACTGGGACAAAAGAGCGGAATTTCTTCTGGAGAGAATAAGTGATTGTTTACAGCACTAGACGCCATGAGGGCCATATGCAAATGCGAATAGGCATCGATGTGAGGAGAATGCATGGTCAAAGAACTGGTGTGGGCGTTTATATTACTAGTTTGGTTAAGACCTTAACTGAAATAGATGAGAAAGACACCTTCTGCTTTTTTTTCAAGGGTGTAAAGTTGTTCTCGCCACTAGATGCATTGGTTAAGGAATTGTTTTGGAAGCAACTAATATTGCCAATCATATTGTGGGTCAGAAAAATAGATGTTTTCTTTTGTCCTAATCCACCTGTTCCGTTTTTTGCACTTTGCCCAACGGTCGTAACAATACATGATGTAGAAGTTCCCCCTAAGAGTGAATGGTTAAACCGTATCTGGTTCGTTCTATATCACTTTACGGCTGGAAAAGCTGCAAAAATAATTGTTCCTTCTTTAAATACGGCGAAGGATGTAATGAGGATATTGCACGTTCCTGAGGAAAAGATAGTAGTAGTCTATGATGGCGTTGAGCATGAAAAGTTCAAACCTCTTGATCGTGAGGGCGCCAAGAAATATGTAAAAAGTAAATACGGGATAAATAATGCGTTTATTCTAAGCGTGGTCGGCACATTTATACCAAGAAAAAACGTGCTACGGCTACTCTATGCTTATCACAAGTTGCCGGACGATACGAAATCGCGATATAAGCTTGTTATCATAGGCAAAAGGAAAGGTCCATTATATAATGAAGCTTTGGAAACCATAACTCGCCTAAATTTAGAAGAAAGAGTTATTTTAACAGGTTATGTCTCTCAAGAAGATTTGCCCTTGCTTTACAATAGTGCGAGCCTATTTGTTTTCCTATCGCTATACGAAGGGTTTGGTCTAACTCCTTTAGAGGCAATGGCTTGTGGCACACCAGTCATCGCTTCGAGGACATCTTCGCTTCCAGAAGTTATTAATGATGCTGGGATGATGGTTAATCCATATAATGTTTATGAAGCGTCAAGGGTCATTTTGGAGGGACTCACGGATGAGCCTCTTAGAGAGAAACTAAAGAAAAATGGTGTTAAGAGAGCCCATTTGTTTTCGTGGGAAAAGTCGGCGGCCTCTCTTTTAACCGTCTTGGAAGCCCTAGTGAAAAATCGGATGAAAACAAATGAGATTAGCTCGCGGGCTACAACTTAAAATTTCGTACGACAAGATTTATTCGGCTCAGATATTTAGCGAGCCAGAATACTATTACCGTTGGATTATTGACTTAATCAGGCCAAAAGTTGACGAAAAACTTTTAGACGTAGCTTGTGGTGCAGGCCATCTTTTGAAGGCGTCCGAACGGAGAGGTTTAGTTCCGACAGGTCTCGATTTCTCAAACGTAGCCTTGCATTTGACGAAAGAAAATACGTCGGCATCAGAGGTTGTTTTAGGGGTTGGAGAGAAACTGCCATTTCAAAATAAAAGTTTTGATTATGTCACTTGTCTTGGTAGTTTGGAACACTTTTTACATCCTGAAGTCGCAATAAGAGAAATAAGTCGAGTCCTGAAAACTAACGGGCTATCAATTATAGTATTACCCAACGCTTATTTCATCAAGGATATTTACATGGTATGGCGAAAAGGATCTTTTCCTGGCTATGGTCAACCACTTGATAGGTACAATACACTTCGAGAATGGATTACTATCCTAGAAAATAATAAATTAAAAGTTTTGAATACCTTCAAGTATAATCCCAAATGGCGCATAGAAAGTTTCGACTATCTAGTTTATAGAATATTTAGACCGTTTATACCTCTCAATTTATCCTATTGCTTTGTATTTATCTGCAAATCAGGTCAAATGCCCGAAATAGGCAGACCGTATATGATAAAGGAAGATGAGCATCAAGCACACCGAATCAAGCCGTACGCTTACGAACGATAGATTGAAAATCCAAATGATAAAAAGGATTTATAGAGAAATGATTTTCAAATTGAAAAATGTGCAGAGAACGCTCTGATGGTATTAGACGAAGCCCGGAACAACTACAAGAATATAATGTCCAAAAGGGGCCGGTTGACAATGTCGTTGCAAGATATATGCAAGAATGCGCTGAACTACAAATCGCGATTATCGACATACGCGCGCGCTACGCTTGATGAGAAAATAGGAAATGTATCCACTTTTGTTCCATTAACCTACATTGATATAATCAGAAGAAACCTTTGGAAATCAGCAAATCTCATCCTTGACGTAGGGTGTGGGCGTGGCCTACCTATGAAAGTAATGAACAGACAAAAGAAGTTCTACAGCGTGGGGGTAGACTTGTTCATGCCATATCTTAAAGAAGCAAAAAAGGAGAGAATCCACGATGAGTACGTATTATGTGATGTCTGTTGCCTGCCCTTCCGAGAAAAATCATTCGATGTTGCCCTATGCCTTGAAGTAATAGACCATCTTTCAAAAAACGACGGAAGAAAGTTGCTTAAAGAGTTAGAACAAGTTGCTAGTGCCCAAATAATAATGTCCGCCCATGTTGGGTTTCACCCGCTGGTAGAAGGTATCGACGATAATCCACTACAAGTTCATAAGTCGGGCTGGATGCCAAAAGAGTTTAAAAGCCTAGGGTTTAAAGTTAGAGGGCAAGGTTTTCGTTACGTGTATCGGAGTGCCGCAGGAGCCTTCATTTCGGTGCCGAGAAAATTATTGTCCTATACTATCTCCTATTTGTTAGTACCTTGTACTTACTTCACGCCAGATTTAGCTGCTCACATGGTATGTGTCAAAACGAGAAATGAATAGTGAGTTATTTTGCCAGGATTTACGGATGAACTTCTTAGAGAGAAACTAAAGAAAAACCGCTTATACATGAATTTGCTGAACCACAAAATCGTGATCATCAATATCTTATTCATTCTGGCAGTCAGCGGAGTCTCTGCATTATGGTTTGGTCGAGGTAGCTTAATCATCGCTGACGACTTTCAGTTTGCCCCAAACAGCGTCCAAGAATTCTTAAGGTCTTTTTACATGTGGACTTCCTTTTCTTTAGGAAGCGAAAATACAAGAACTCAGCCAGCTATTCTTGGGCATGCGCTGAAGGCGGCAATGGAGGTCGCTGGGCTTTCACTTGCAATGGCTGAAGAAATTTGGTTCTTTCTCTTTTTTGCATTAAGCGGTTTATCGATGTATTTTCTTATCACCGTAGTGATGAAAGGTAAACGTAAACATTTGGCAGGTTTGATAGGAGCATTATTCTATATGTTTAACCCCTATGTAGCAATCTCCATTACAACTTTCACATTCAATTGGTTCTTCTACACATCCATTCCATTAATAATGGGGCTTTACATTAAGGGCATTGATGAGGAGAAAGGTCTGAAATATGCCTTCCTAACATGTATCATTTGGTCAATAACAGTAACGATCAACTATGTTCGTCCATCCTTCATAGTGCTGAGCTGGGCACCTTTGATTTTATACTTGATTTTTCACATTTTAATAAGCAGAAATAGAAAGGCGACTACAACTTCCCTACGCTTTACAGGCATTTTGCTTGCATTATGGCTTCCATTGAACTTCTATTGGATACTTCCAATGGTATCAACCGCTGGGAACATTATAACAGGGACTCTCGGAGCGTATGCTTCTGTTGGAGTTACCCGCATTAGCCAATACACACTCACTAGTGCTTCCTTAGATGAGCTTATGAGATTATTAGGTTGGTGGGCATTTCAATTAAGCTATAGAGGTTACCCATATTACTATTGGGCTCCACCATACAATACACCTATTTTCGTCTTCATAGGCTTCCTTATACCCGTCTTGGCGTTTGCCAGTTTGCTGTTCAGAAATAGAAATAAGTTTGTATTCTTCTTCTCAATTATGACACTTTTAGCATTATTCCTTGCTAGTGGAGTCAACTTTCCGTTTGGCAGTATCAACACATGGCTCGTGACGCATATCCCTTTTGTCCTTAGCATCATTCCTAGACCGTTTCAGGACATTACTCCCTACGTGGTTCTTGGATATGCATTCCTTATAGGCTACGTTATATCAACTCTTTACGCCCATCTGTGTAAACCGATTTTCAAATTTGGAAAACGCGCGATTCATAATTTTCTCAGTGGCCGTGTTCTCAGGTTTGTGCCTGTTGTTGTCATTCTATTCCTCATCGTTGGACTGTACGCGTTTCCCCTCTGGACAGGGCAGGTGATACAACCAGGAAACGAGTACTTGGCATCCAACCGGTATGAAATACCAAGTTATTATTATGAAGCGGCTGATTGGCTTAATATGCAAAAAGACAGTTTTAACATCTTTCAGTTACCGTATTCCATCGAAGGCTATGCCACATATGTGTGGGGCAACCAAAGCTTCAGCGGTATGGACCCCACGCCGTTCCTTCTAAGTAGGCCCGTGATATCCGGTTCCTCCGGCGACGGTATTGGGATGTTCCTAGCGGAATCCTTCGTCAGCAATTCTACTGCTGATACATTCGCTAAAATGCTAGCTCTGATGAACGTCAAATACGTTCTCTTTCAAAAAGATGCCAATTGGAATTATCTCCAGGGAAATCCTGTCAGCTACATGTCGGTTGGGACCTCCTTAAATCAACTTGAGGCCCTCTTAAACTCAACGACAGGTCTCACACTAGAGAAATCGTTCGGAGAACTCGATTTCTATAGAAACACGTACTGGAAACCACTATTAGTCTACGCTGGAACTGACAACATTCTAGTCAACGGCAGTGCAACTCAGTTAATGCAGACTCTTGAAAATGACGATGTTAACTACAGTGAATGCGTTGCTTCATTATTAGATCAGCTTAGCACCGAGCAACTCTCAGCGGTTCCTGTGAATACAATCTTCGTCAATGGTAATAGCTATTTAGACTTGCTCCTGTCCAAACTTGGAGACTACGTCATTACTATTCCTGAACAAGCGTCTCTTTCTATCAACGACGGAAACGCTGTTGTGAGCGCCAATTTTTCTGCAGGCAGCACCGAATTATACACATTGTGGGTTGAAGTGCCTCCGTCGCTTCAGTCTGGTAAAGTTTCTGCAAGCGTAGATGACTCATTAATTGTCAGCGATCTCGGACTGCCAGTCAACGATGTCTCTTCATCCTCTTGGACAGATTTGGGAGGCTCCCGTCTGACTGAAGGAAACCATGTGATTACTTTGAACATTACAGATGTAGACTCTGTTCCTGAAGAAATCGCAGTTATCCCACAACAAGCCTTCAACTCAGCCTATAATGCGCTGTCTAGCGCACTACTCGATGGAAGAGTCGTTTATCAATTAGAGCCTCAACCACTATTTACGGCTAGGTACTACCCTGGTTGGAAGGGCGTAATAAGTACCAATGGACAGGGAGACCCAGACATGCTAATCTTTCCATCTCCCAGTGACTGCCCATACATTAACACTTTTCCGCCACAGAGTCCAGCAGGTTGGAGTGCATATAATTCAACGTTAGTCTACATCACAACGGATGCTTCTGCATTAACAATCAACTCCGTCTTGATTGACGGAATTCAAACCAGTGCTGTCGCTTGGTGGGAGACTGGCGCGGCTTGGTCAACTTATTCGGTATCCATACCACCGAACCAGAGAGCGATATTGCAAATAGGAGGCAATCCTAACGCTGTCACTTTGCAAACAAACATCGGCACGATAACTCTTCCAGTATATGATGGGGAAAGTGATCCGCCAATCGTCAAATCGCCACCAGAAACGTCAGCATTTGTTCCCAAAGCCGCAAATTATCTATTAGCCATAGAGGTCGCAACAGGATACGGCTACGGAAACTTCTCAACAAGAATTGATAACCAAACCTTTAGCCTCGATGCCAATTCTCAAGAGCAAGGTCCAGTTTTCACTTACGAATACATCGGGCCAGTCAATCTAACAGTTGGCTACCACGCAATATCAATATCAGGAGAAAACACCACCATACCAGTCTATGACGGATTGGCAAACCCTGTGAATTGGACATCCACGTTCACAAACCAATCATACGCCGCCAGATATTACGCTGGTTGGCAAGCGGTCGTGACAACCGACGGAACGGAGGCACAAGACACGATAAGTTTTCCCTCATTGGATCAGTGCCCATACACATTTCCGTCAATTTCTCCATCCGGCTGGCACGCGTACAACTCAACCTTGGTGTACTTAACCACCGGCAACGATCCGCTTCGTATAGACGGAATTCTGGGTGACGGAAAAATAGTAACAGACATCACAGGAGTTTGGTGGGAAACAGGCTGGATGGGAATGGGCACAAATCCGGTCACGTACCCGATAATAATACCGCCAAACCAAAGGGCCATCATACAAATAGATCATAAAGCCGACAATGTTACCCTTGAAACCAACCCTCCACAAATAAACAGCATGCTACTCTACTCTTTAGAGAGCGGCGAGTCCTTTGTAAGCGCAGATAATCTGCTCTCTCCTGGCCAGACAAACGTCACCTCAATCTCCTACGAAGAAATCAACCCGACCCAATACACTGTTCACGTTAACGCGTCGGAACCATTCTACCTTGTTTTCAGCGAAACCTACGACAACGACTGGGTCGCAAGCATTAGCGGACAACAAATACCCGGCCAGTATCATTTCACAGCTAACGGCTACGCCAACGGCTGGTACATCAACAGAACAGGCGCATACACAATAACCTTAGAATACTGGCCCCAAAATCTATTCTACATAGGCGGCGCCATATCCGTAACCGCGTTTATTTTATGCATGGTGTATGTAAGCAAAGACAAAATCAAAATCACGTACAAAAAATATGCCAAGAAAAAACAAGTATCTACAGTGAACGCTTCTTAAAGATGAACGTAGCAAATTCTCGAACTGAGCAAAATTAATCCATCGCCATTAAACGAGGACAAGAGCATTACTCAGATAGATGGTTAGGTCTGTATGAATATGACGAATATAAGAAGTGGCTGTTCCGGAAAGTTGTGATTCCCATTGTTAAAAAGCATGTTCCAAGAGGCGTCGTGCTCGAAATTGGCTGTTCAAAGGGCTATTTGTTGAAAGAGCTCGAGGAGCACGGCTATGAGGCGATAGGCATAGACATGTCCTCCTCGGCGCTTAGACATTCCCGCTCTTTGGACTGTGGTCATTCTCTTAACGTAATCAGAGCAGATGGAGAGAACCCGCCTATAACAAAGGAAAGCACGCATGCCGTCTTAGCAATCAACACACTAGAACATCTTCCAAACCCCGAAACCGTAATCCAGGCAAGCCAGCGTGTACTGAAGTCACACGGGTTATTTCTAGCAATAACCCCAAACAAAGATAGCGCCTTAGCGAAGATAGCAAAAAGAATTGTGCCCTATACGGCATTAAAGAATCCTTACCACGTGAGTTTGATGAACAAAGATATTTTGATTGGCTACATCAAGGAAGCTGGCTTTAAATATGCGAAAGTCACCCCATTCCATAATGGCTTCTTCGGGTGACCTCTCTTAAGAAATTTCGGTGGCTTCATACCCTTATCTTACCAAGTTAGTGCCCCACACTTGCACCATCTGATAGTGGTAGCCATAAAGTAAGCGCGCGCGAATAACCTGGGCTTTACTAGAATCACTGGCACTTTACATGGATTCAAATCACTACCTCTCACAGTAAACTGTCCGAACAACAATCAATCACGATGTTCGTTTTGATGAAAACCACGTAATCGTTCTCGTAAGCCCTTCTTCAAAGCTTATTTCTTGCTTCCACCCTACGAGCTTTTCTAGTTTGCTGGTATTTGGGCATCTTCTTTTCGGGTCGTCTCTTGGCAAAGGATGGAACTCGAAAGAGGAATTACATTTTGTCATTTCTTTGATTTTCTTTGCAAGCTCTAAGATAGTCACTTCTTGAGAACTTCCAACGTTTACAACCTCTCCCTTCGCCTCATCGTTGGTAGTCAACAACACCAAAGCAGTCACAGTGTCAGTTATGTAACAAAATGATCTGGTCTGTTTTCCATCACCATAGACAGTCATGGGCTCATCAGCCAAAGCCTGCATGATAAAACGCGACATAGCTCTCCCATAGAGTCCATCCTCTCTCAAACGCGGACCATACGAATTAAAAATCCTCGGAATCCTCACGTCCAACCCATACTGCTTACCGTAAGCCGTAAACAGAGCTTCGGCAAACCTCTTTCCCTCGTCGTAGCACGACCTAGGCCCGATCGGGTTAACCCTTCCCCAGTAACTCTCAGGCGTCGGCACAACCTCGGCGTCGCCGTACACCTCTGAAGTCGAGGCAAACAGAACAGTAGCGTCGTTCTTCCTCGCCAACTCAGCCACGTTAGCGCTGCCGAAAGAACTCGCCTGAAGCGTTTCGATCGGATGCGTCTGATACTCTTCAGGAGACGCATGGGCAGCCATATGAAAAATGAAATCAAACTTGTCCTTGCTCTGGAAGGTGCACGCGTCGCCTTGTAACAGTTTGAATTTCGGGTTTCTTATCAAGTGGTCAACGTTTCCTTTTCTTCCAGTTGAAAAATCATCCACAGCTGTGACTTCAGCACCAAAACTGGCCAGCAAATCGCAGAGCCAACTTCCAATAAACCCTGCTCCCCCAGTGATCAACAGTTTTTTTCCTGCGAAACCGTCTTTTTTCACGACGTTTCCTATTCTCGCAATGCCTTCAAGAATTATGTCATCTATCAACTGCTGGGCCCTCTGCAAAAATGCCTGTACGACAAGGCTAAAGCGTCCCAGTATCTTTCAGGGCTGCCTATGTCCAGGTGCGCAAAGCTTCTGTCCAGCTTGACTGCGTGAACGTTTAAGCCCCAATCAATAAGCTTCTGAATCGCGTCTGTCAACTGGATTTCCCCGTTTCTTCCAGGTTGGGTCGCCTCTAACGCCCTAAAAATGACTGGGTGGAAAACATACATGGCCATGATCGCCAAGTTCGTCGGAGGCTTCTCGGGCTTCTCGACGGCGGCCTTAACCTTGAAGATCCCAGTTTCCACCTCGTCACCTTCAATGATTCCGTACTGCTTAGGATTCTCAATCTCCAGCACGATGAAGGCTGCGTCAGAGTCAAACCGTTCGTGCGCGCTGAGCAGCTTCTTGATGTAATCCATATCCTTCGATATTATGCAGCTGTCACCGGCGTGCACCAGGCACCCCTCGTTCTGCACAAAAGGGCGAGCCATCAAAACCGCATCGCCAAACCCCTTGGGCTCAGGCTGGTTCACCCACATGATAGTTGAAGTCTTAAGCTTCTCATAAAAAGACTCCAGATCCGTAGCTTGGCCATTTCTACCCATCCCTTCAAGAGTCCTGACACAATCGGCATCGGGAGTGAAGTGGTCTTCTATACCCCGTTTTCCTCTGCCGACAACATAGCAAAACTCCCGAAGCCCAGCATCATACAACTGTTCAAAAACCACCTGCACCACAGGCTTCACCACTACATCATTATCGGCTGTTCTAGAAAAAATCGGGAGCATCTCCTTAGGCTGCTCCTTAGTCGCTGGAAACAATCGCGTTCCCGAACCCGCAGCCGGAACCACAACCTTGCGAATAATCAAACGCCCTTCACCTTTCTTCCCTTTCTGATGTAACCCATATATGTTTAATGCGAAGATAAACTGAATTGTCACACTGACTTGGAGAAAGGTTGACTTGAGAAAACCACACATATCTGTTATTGGAATAGGTTACGTTGGCCTGTGTACAGCGGTGGGATTCGCGAGCAGAGGATACGACGTCATCGCTTCAACTCATGACGCTGAAAAAGCAGGCAAAATAAACAAGGGAATTCCACCATTTCATGAACCCAACCTCCAAAAAATGCTTAAACATGCCATTCAAAAAGAGCGGCTCAAATGCTTAATCAATCAAACAGAAAAAGCCGTTCTTGAAACAAACCTAACGTTTAACGCTGTAGGAACCCCTAGCAGACCAGACGGCAGCATAGACCTCCAATTCATAGAAACATCATCATATGACATGGGAAAAGCACTCAGCAAAAAGAGGACGTACCACGTGGTGGTAATAAAAAGCACCGTTGTACCAGGAACAACACAGAACCTAGTCAAACCAATCCTTGAAAAGGAATCAAAAAAAGAATGCGGTTTAGACTTTGGCTTATGTATGAACCCTGAATTTCTACGCCAAGGCTCCGCGTTTGAAGACACAATCAACCCGGACCGAATAGTCATAGGTGAACACGACAAAAAATCCGGCGACTCCCTAGAAAATCTGTACAAAGACTTCTACGGCCAAAACACGCCCCCAACAATCAGAACCACCCTCTCAACAGCCGAACTAATAAAATACGCCAGCAACTCTATGCTTGCCACCAAAATCAGCTTCATCAACATGATAGCCAACCTATGCGAAAGAATCCCAGATGCCGACGTAAAAACCGTGGGCACCGCCATGGGCCTAGACAAACGAATCGGCCCCCTGTTCCTAAACGCCGGCTTAGGCTACGGCGGCTCATGCTTCCCCAAAGACGTGAAAGCCCTAATAGCATACTCAAAAAACATAGGTTATAACCCTCAACTCCTAGAAGCCGTTGAAAACGTAAACGAAACCCAACCGCTAAGAGCAGCCCAGTTCTGCAAAGAACAACTCGGCACCCTCAAAGATAAACACATAGCAATCTTGGGATTAGCATTCAAACCAGACACGGACGACATGAGAGAAGCACGAGTTATACCGATAATAAACAAACTCATAAAAGAAGGTGCAAACGTAACGGCCTACGACCCCGTCGCAATGCCCGTAGCAAAAACAATCTTCAAAACCAAAATCCGATACGCCACATCAGCGACCGAATGCCTCAGAAACACGGACTGCTGCATAATCGTAACAGAATGGGACGAATTCAAAAAACTCAAACCCGAAGACTTCACCAAAAACATGCGACAGCCCATCCTCATTGATGGAAGAAGAATCTACAACCCAGGAGAATTCAGCAGAAAACTCAAATTTGCAGCCATAGGACTCGGAAGCAGACCAAAGCGTGTAAACTAGATATGTAAAAGAGCGTCGGTGGCTATTTGGACGCGTTGGAAACTCACTTTTGCACTTCAACAGTTATCTTATAGTCTGTTACATTGCTAGTCTGTAGTATAATGTGCCAGTTCTGGTCAGATCCTAGAGCGCCGATCGACACTTCAAGGCGTTTTATATTAAGCATAGTAGATGTACCGCCGGAAACAGAGTAGCTTGTTTTCTGGTAGACAGATAGTGTATCTTCGGTGTAAGTCTGGGACGGAGATTGTATCGTAACATTTATGCTTCCGATTCCTTGCCAAGACAGCGTGGCTATGAAGTCGGTCGTACCCTTTGGTAAAGCAGCAAGAAGGTTTGAGGAAAAGTCTGGGCTTTGTTGATAGTCAGCTTGGATTTCCGTTGCGGAAAGGGCGCGGTTGTAGATTTGAACTTCGTCGATGATACCTGCACCATAACCTCCCCAAGTGTTTTCAGCGATAGTTGCGACAGTCGTGTCCCAACCTATCGAACCCGAGTGTGTGGCAGTAGCAGCGAGTTGCCCGTTGACGTAAAGGTTCATTGTTGTACCGTCAAATGTTGCTGCAATATAATTCCATGCGCCATAGGTTATAGCAATGGACGACACAATTTCATATTGAGTTCCTGAAATCGTCAAAATGAAGGTCGGGTATGGGTTAGATGGGGTATTTTGACAGTATCTTAGGGTGCAAATGGGATAATTCTTTGAATATATCGTGTCGCCAGTAACACTGGTCGGGTTTATCCATGCTGTAATCGTTATGTTCGCGGGTTTCAGGCTCGCTGAATCTGGAATTTGCACGTAATTGTGTGAACCGTCAAACTGTAGAGCATTGCCATATTTTCCAGTCACCCAGCTCGGCGGCGGGCTACCTTGAAGTATGCCGTTGTTTCCGTTTGTGGTGTTGTCGCTGGCTACTGCTCCGCTTGTTTCGTCGAATCGCCACCAGCCCACGAGCCCTGGATGAGCGTCCAGAACGGCGGCTTCGGACACTTTGCCGCCTTGCCATAGTATGGCTAAGCCTGCTATCAAGACTGCGCATATGACGACAGTTGCTAGAACTAGTCTCTTTCTCTTTGTTAATGTCAATTTACTTTTCATCGTTTTTCACCTCCATCCACGTCGTGTCACGCGTAGCATTAGTATAGGTGACCGTAAACTCCGCGTCCAACTCAGACTACCCCCAGCCACGCAGCGTCGTAGGCCGTTAACTGCAGGGGAACCAGGCTGACCTCCACCACGTATGTTCCCGCAGCTTTTGGAACAGTCCAGGCAAAGCTGTACTCGCTAAATCCAGACTTCGCTTTTATTTTGTCAAAGTCAAAGTAGCCGTAGCCTCCTGGACCCGTGACGGTCAGCGTCAGAGTAGAAATCACAGACGAGCTCAACTTGTTGAGCACACTCACGTCAAAGATTATCGACTGCCCACGCGTGTACGTCGCCTTGTCTGGGTCCACACTCAACATGAGGTACAGGTAGTTCCGCGGAGACACCTCCCGCACCATCTGATACCAAACGAACGAATTCTGGTCCGTGAAGAGATAGCACGACACACCGTCGTCACCGACGAAAATCTGCGGACAAGCCTCGTCACCCGTTATAATGGGAGAATTGGAACACTCAACGTACCCGCTCGTCACACTCGTCGAAACGAACGCAAATACCTCCCAAGGCGGCGAGTTCGTGGGTTCAGCCTCGCATAGAAGCCAGTAGTACCCATCCCGGTACATGACCGTCGGAAACGCCATGTGCTCCAAAGTCGTCGTCGACATGACTGCCGTGTCAGGCTGAGACGCGAGGCCAGTGATAGAAGTCGAGCTCCTGGCCTCTAGCGACCAAGCACCGCCTGCGTTATTGCCGTTCGCCCAGAAGAGGTACCACCTTGCATCATTAGGATTCAACCAGATGAAGGGGTTAGTCCAATTGTCATTGGGAGCGGTCAAAACCGTCTCGGCAAAAGTGAAACTCATGCCGTCAGTGCTGCTCCAACGTTCAACATCCTTCAGGGTTACGTTGTTGACAAACATCTGGAAAGTCCCTCCGACCAGTGCGACTGAACATGCGACGTAGCCGTCTGGACCCATAATCGGGTTTCCAGAATACGGTGTCCAAGGACCACCGATCCCATCTGCGTAGTACAACCTCACTCGTCCCGTCCCCCCGAAGCCCGCCGGCGGGTCCGTGTCATAAGCCAGGTACGTGCGAACGGCTCCGTCAATCGTCAGGCCACACTTCACGATGTTGGTGGTGTGCACCACGTCGAAGCCGTGTTGACCCGATGGGTTACCGACAATCGGATTAGACGGCTGGGACATGCTGAACCACGGGAGCGACGTCGTCAAAGTCTGAACGCCCGACGACCCCCAATGATCCAAAGTGTCGTTTGCAAACCATTCGTAACCTACAACGAGCCCAACCGTACTGCTCAACGTTTTCGTCGCGTACGCCGAAACCAGACTTCCACTGACGGCCACGGCTGAATCGTTGACCCACGCGCCCGTGTTGTTTGTGCTGAAAATATACTTGGAAAGACCAGAAGAACCCATTATTTGACAGGAAAAAGTGCACGAAGCCCCCGCCTGCGTCGTGCTCACCAGCATGTTCGTAAAAGCCAGACCCGGACCGATCGGGCCCGTATCATTCGCCACAACATCGTCAACGTAGTTGCTGTAAGCAGTAGAGGCAAAAAAGTTCCAGGCTCCAGCTTCAAAGTAGTTGGCAACCGCATCGTCGTTCGTCAAGCCCGTCGCATCAACAGTGTCCACGCCGTTAACGTACATCCGCGAAAAACCAGTTCCAGAACCAGCCGAAAACACGACTTCCACGCAGTACCAAGTGTTAGCTGCAATCGTGACACCGCTCGCCTCCACGAACTGTTCAGTTTCCCCACCGCTGTTCGTGTGATACCCCAAACTCCACTCATACGTGCCACTGTTATTGTAGATGCACCCATCTGCCAGAGCGAGCGTGGGTTCCTCTGGTCCATCCTCAATCATAGGACCAATTCTAATCCTGTTCCCCGACGCGGGCAAAGCGGTGACGTAGGCGTAACAGCGCACATACAAGGTCGCATAGTTTGTTACCAAAGTTTCGTACGCGGCGGACCAGCCTACCGCCCCCAAAACCGTCCCCCTCATAGCGTAAGTACCATTACTCTTAACAGAAGACTGCACAACCGGCGCAGTCGCAAGACCACCTCCCGCATAGGTCGTGCCAGTCCACGCGCTGAAGTCGCCCGACTCGAAACCATTGCTAAACAAAACTGTATCTGGCTCCGCGTGTGCAGGCGGGTAAAAGCTCAGCTGAAGAACCAACGTGCCCAACAAGAACAATGCAAGAAAAACCCCAGAGACCTTCACCCGTTCCATGAAATCACCTTCAATACAACGACTTAACCTCTCTCCCCGACACACATAAATACGTTACTGCACGAACCGAAACATCACCTCATCTTCACTGCAGACACCGCGCGCTTGCTCCAGTTCTCCAGTATCCAATTCAAGCCACCTCCAACCATGCGGCGTCGTAAGCCGTCAACCGCGATGGAACCAGACCCGCTTCCACCACGTAGGTTCCAGCCAAGGCCGGAACGTTCCAAGTGAAACTGCACTCGCCCACCGCATCAGCCTTCACGTTTATGCTCTGAAAGTCAAAATAGTAGTAATCGCCCGGACCAGTAATGGTCAAAGTCAAAGTAGAGTTTAGGGGAGGATCCAACTGGTTAAGCACGTCCACTCTAAGGGTTACGGGCTGGTTCCGCGTGTACGTGCTTTGGTTCGGATCTACAGTCAAGAGGAGGTGCACCGTCTGACTCGTCGAACTCGTCAGAGTGAACTGTCCGGTGCCTGTATCTTCCCTGGCACGCTTCACAACAACATAATACCTTCCGGAAAGAGCAGAAGTATAGGTTATGTTCTCAAAACCCCCGGCTACAGTCTTCGTGCTATTCGCGAGGATCACAGGCTCACCGTAAGCGTTCCCTGTCGTGTTATACAGGTACAGGTCGTAGTCTGCCCCGGATGGGACGCTAAGCGTGAAATTGTATTTGAGACCCGAAACAAGCTGGACGTTCCTCGCCCACGCGAGTCTTTGACCGAGCACCGAAATATTGCCTGGGGATGGCGGCATACCCAAAGTGTCTGACACGGTCGTTCCGATTCGGTACGTCTTCAAGACGGCGTCCGCTGCCGCATCGAGGTTCAGTCTTCCATATCCTTCGTGCACGTCTTTGCCTCCCAGGTCGAGGGTTGGAGATGTTGATGAAGAGCCCGCTTCTCGAAGGTTGGGGTAGGTCTCAGTGGCTGTCATCAAAAGAATCATTTTCGGCTGCAAGGCTTGACTTCTTGTCCACTGCCAGTTGGCGTATCCTCCCATCGCTTGGACTATGATGGCTGCAGCGCCCGCGACCACCGGTGTCGCCATAGACGTTCCCTGCATAGGAGCCGAATCGTTGGCCTGCACGTCCGACCACTGCCCCTCTGCATCATTATAGTTCGAGTCCACGCTGAATAATGGCACAGCATAGAAGCTGCCTCCCGGAGCAGTGATGTCAGGCTTCGCAGTCACACCTCCGCCTTCATGTGAGACCCCGCCTTGGCTACTGTAGCTGGCTACGTTGTCAAACTGGTTCATAGCCGCTACGGTGATGACTTCATCCACTGAGCCTGGAGTATAAATGTAGTTGCCACCCGACCCACTATTTCCTGCTGCAACAATCGTGGTTACTCCGCTATTAACCAAGTTCACTAAGGCCAAGTCCACCGAGCTCACTTCAGAACTAAAGCCCAGGCTCATGCTTGCAACGGTTATGTGATAGGTCACTCTGTTCGAGATTATCCAGTTAATGCCGCTGACCAGCCCATTTGATGTTCCTGACCCCGCGGAATCCAACACCTTAACTCCGACCAGCTTCGATTGCGGAGCTATGCCTGTCCAAGCCGAGAACCCGTCTGACGGCGGCATGTAGGGCCACGACATGTTGAATGCTACGTAAAGATTTGCCGTTCCCGCTGTCAATCCCATCAGCACATGGTACATATCGTAACCACCTGAAGGAGTTGAGGCTACGTTGTAGGTCAGCGAGTAAAACGTGTTCTGGTTCGGAGTGTTCACCGAAGCCAATTCAGACCAAGACCCAGTGCTAAGGGTTTTGCCGCCATAGTAAAGATAGAGCGCCGAAAGTCTAGCTGTGCCAGTCCGCGCCCATTTCACACTGATTGTTATGGTACCTGTCTTGTTGACCATCATGCCGCTTATGTAGTATCTGCCAGTGCTCGACACTGATCCTAGGTTAGCTCCCCACGTGGTGAGGGCATTTCCTGAAGCACCCACGCTAAAGAAGCCGTCCCCCGCAGCCAACCCAGCACAGTGTGAGCCGTGTCCTTCGTCATCGTAGGGGGATGTTTGGCCGTTTATCTGATCATTCCATCCGACTATCTTGTCTGAAAAGTTTTGGTTGCCGTATCCAGGCGAGAAGTCGATGTGAGAGGCGTCTATCCCCGTGTCCAAAACCGCAATCGACGAGTTCGAGTCTCCCTGCAGCCCCAGAATGTTCCACACGTAGGGTCTAGCACCCACCTGCGTTGCTGCGTAAGCCAAACTTGCATTACAGACAGCTTCCTTCTCGACCAGCAGCACATCGGGGCACTGCTCGGCGAAAACATCAACATCATCGTACGGTATTCGCCCACCGAACCCGTATATGGCGTACGTCCAAGGAGAAGTGGTCAGGTATCCACCCGACGAAAGGAAGACGTCCGCGTCATGAACCGTCGGTTCAGCCTTCAACATGACAGTAACGTTCACGTACTCCTGAGCCGTGCCATTGCCTAGTCTATCAGCGATTTCCTGTTCGAGACCATCCTCAACACCGTCATGATTCTTATCAACATCCGCTGGAACACGCATAATCGGAGTGTACACAGCAGGAGAGTGAACGACAGCAGGCGAGCTGACCAGCATATTCTTCAAAGAAACAACCGAGACAAGCAACACACAAGAAATCAGCAAGACTACCAAACGACGCCTGTTCAAGCCTTCCCTCTTCTCATCTTACTCTTTCCAAGAGTCATACATAAACCTGATTTCGAACATGAGGTAACAAGCCCCATCCTACGACGATTATCCAAACGAGAGTCTGGAACCAAAAGACCAGCGCGCGCTGACCACACAGTACATATTTCAGTAGCGCGCGATAGGTGATTTTGGCAACAGCCTAGCCCGTGAACCAGTTCCGCTCAGATTGTCAACCTCGATGAGGGGGGCAATACCGCTTTCTGTTGCAGACCGTCAACAATCCTTTGGGCGTTCTGAACGCGCTGCGCGTCTTAGTGAGGAACGGTTTGTTTTAATAATCAAGATTCGGACTTCATAACCCATTTATCCACACTTGAGCACCGTTATTCAAAGCTACGAAGGTTGAAACCGTGTCAATCGAAAAACTCAGTGTGGAAACTAAAAGAGAACTCGAAGAGATGATAACAAACCAGTTGTCCAGCATCGGAGAAAACATGACTGTCGTCTGCGCCGACGTGCCGATAAACGACAAAGCAAGGCTAGACATACTGTGCCACGACGACAACGGACAGCTCGCCATCATCCAAATCAGCACAAGCGAGGATGACACAATGCTGCTTCACGGGTTGCAGAGCATGGACTACGTTGACAAGTTCAAGTCGTTCCTCAAGGCCACCTACAACAAACACAAGATAGACGACCAAGAAAAGCCCAGAATGATACTCATCGCCCCCAGCTTCTCAAACGCGGTCCGCAACGCGGCGGAAAGCATGAAGGGAATGAGCATTGACCTCTACGAGTGGGAGTACCTCAAACTGGGAGACCAGAAGCTTCTTCACTTCCAGCGCATGTTCGGTCCAAAAACCCCCGAAAAGCCCAAGGAGATAAAGGAACCAGAGAGAAAACACGAACAAAAACCCAAGAAGAAGGAGCAGTCAACAACTGAGAATCAGGAGCAACCCAAGGAAACCGAAGTACCCCCAGAGCCCCCAAACGAAGAACCCCCGAAACCAGAGTTCGTCACACCCGAAGAGGAAAAACAGAAGAGAAGGAAGTTTTTCTAGAACCATCATCCCTTCCACGACCCGGGCAACACGCCGAGGCAAGAACCAACATAGCGCGCGCTTTTCTTCCAAGACGGCCTGAATCGGTTGTCCCAGCGCCTCGTCGCTTTCGTGTTGAACGCAAAGCAGATATGCAAGCTCTCGCCACACATTTTCTGTGCGCTTTGCGAGAAGGTTTGAACATAGGAAAAAGTTTGTTTTGGCCTTAATCTTAGCCGTGCTGTTGTCTTTCTGTGCGCATGAACTGCTTTTTCAGAAGTCATCTGTTCCAGGAGCTTCCGCGGTTGAAACAGGAGCAAACATCGGTGTGTACTGGGATGTAATCTGCACGCAGTTGGTCTCCTCGATAAACTGGGGAAACCTGACTGCAGGAGGCACGGGAGAAGCCGTGGTCTACGTGAGGAACGAAGGGAACCAAACGCTAGCCTTGAACTTGACATCCATGAACTGGACTCCTGCGAATGCTTCCCAATGGCTAACTTTTTCGTGGAATTACTCGAACAACTTGATAGAAGCGGGTAAAGTTCTCACGGTTAACCCGACACTGCACGTTGCGTCTCCATTCGGGGGAGGTTTCTCCAGCTTCGCATTTGACATACTCTTTGGAGGACAGGAGATCTTGCCAACGTACAATGTTACAATCAATGCTTATTGTGAAACCGAGGCCGCAGGTGTCCCTGTTGCTGTTGCCGAAGACGGGTCATCGACCGGTTTCAACACGACTTACACCTTCACTGGGCTCACTGGAACTCACATTTTCACGGTTCCAAGCGCTGATGCGAATGGTCATCCTTTTAAAAACTGGAACACTGGCCAAACGACCACGACGATAACTGTTTCATCTGCTGGAAACTACACAGCATATTATCAAGCTGCTCTTCCCAGCAACTACACAGTCAGCTTCTTGGAAACGAAGTTACCTTCACAAGCCCAGTGGTGGGTCGACCTGAAAGGTGACAACCAGTCCTCAACCTCGAACGTGATAAACTTCTCTCTGCCAAACGGGACGTACACCTACAGCACCGGTGCGTCCGGTTACACCCCTTCTGCGTCGAAAGGGCTTGTTACCGTGAACGGCACAAACACGAACGAACAAGTGACATTCAGCGCGCGCCCTATCATTCCAGAGTTTCCATCACTGATTGTTCTGCTACCATTCATGATAGCAACACTACTAGCAGTCATAATCTACAGAAAGAAGAGTATGAGAACAAGGCAAGACTAGACAAAACTTGCAGAAAACGCAACAAAGACAGAAATCGCGCGCGTTGGTCGGTTGATCGATTGGTTCATTGATTGATTGATTTGTATGTGTGTGTTGATTGGTTGGTTGATTGATTGACGGTAAAGTGCGTGGCGTCCTTCAGAGTAAAGTGCGGTAAAATGCGGTAAATGCGGTAAATTCCAGGGCCTAGGGACGTGTATGGGAAAGGCACGATGTATCTGACGTGTCGTGGCTTCTGGTTTTCCATTTACTCGAAAAACAGCGAAGTCTTAAAAGTCCGTAGCAGGTAGCATAAACTTGCTAAATCGTGTTGAGGTCGGGCGGAATGAAAGTTATGATCGTCTATGACTCGGTTTCGGCTATGAAGTTGACGGCGAAGGTCGCTGAAACCATTGGCGGGGTCCTGAAGGAAAAAGCAATCGAGGTTGACTCCTTCTCCGTTAAAGATGTTGACCGGGCAGCCGTAAAAAATTATGATTGTCTGATCGCTGGTGCACCAACGATGGCTTTCAGAGCGTCAAGGGGAATAATGCAGTTCCTCAACAGTTTCTCAGACAACGAGTTCTCCGGAAAGCTGGGAGCTGCCTTTGACACGCAACTTCAATCTAGGCTCAGCGGAAACGCGGCCGAAGGCATAATGAAGAAACTCAAGAAACTCGGCTTCCAGATAATCACACCTCCGCTAGTAACCTACGTGACAGGCAAGACGAATGAGCAACAGCTGAAAGAAGGAGAACCAGAAAAAACGAGGAATTGGGCACAAGAAATCGCCAAAACACTTTCAAAGTAGAAATCAAAGACTCGATAACTCAGCCCGCATAAAGCAAAAACGATTGACAGAAAAATAGCCAACGCTTTGTGATCAGTTCTTTCGTGCACGCCTTTTTTTCTGCGCACGTTTACTATGAAGGTTAGTCGCCCTGGACAGTTTGGAGCTTCTTTTCGCTTGTCTTCTTCTATGCTCCTTTCTCTTGACCTTGACCTTTGTCTTTTTGTTTTTTGCTTTTCGACTTGCTTTTCGACTTGCTTTTCGACTTGCTGTTCTGGTTCTGCTTTGTTTGTGCATTTTGGCCTTCTTCTTTTTTCTAGGTTGACCATGCTTATGCGGGGGTTCCGTTACTGTCTTCTCCTTGCGTTCCACATCCTGCTTGTTTTGGTCAGGTTGCTCAGGGGGTTTTCCTGGGGCCCTGTCTGCTTGAATCACATCCATCAACACTCTTGCCAATTTTATCAGTGAAGCATCGCGCGTTTTCTCTCCACTTGGGCCTCGTCCTTTTTCGAGTTCTTCGGCAAATTCTTTGAGAGCCTTGGTCGCGGCTTCTCCACTCAAAGTTGGGGTTGCGGCCGGTATGTTGAGGGCATTATCAGGTGGGGCTGGAACAGAATTTTGAGGGATAGCCTGAACTGGCGGCTGGCTAGAGATTTGACTCTGCGTTTGAGTTGGGGTCTCAATCGGGGCTTTGATTTCAATTGGGGCTTGAGCTTGAATTGGGGCCTGAGTTGGGGTTGCGGCCGGTATGTTGAGGGCATTATCAGGTGGGGCTGGAACAGAATTTTGAGGGATAGCCTGAACTGGCGGCTGGCTAGAGATTTGACTCTGCGTTTGAGTTGGGATCTCAACAGGGTTTAGGGTTGGATCTTCGATTTTGGTTCGGGAGACGGAAGCTGGAGATTCAACGGAAGTCTGCGGTATTTTCCGTGTGACAGGGGGCGTTCGGCGACCTTTTATTACCAATAAATAGTAGAAAATGACCATCGCCGCTGTCAAAAGGGTGAGCGAAAAGAGCGTGAGCGTCTGAAAGTCCACCATAAATCATGCTTGTGACCCATCCCATGAATACATTATGAAGCAACATTCAATACGCAGAATCAGATTTTGCAAACACTATTGATTCAACAGAGACCCAACATATAAACGCCCGTAATCGTGCACTGTCCTACACGAGGCTTTGTCCAAAATCCCTGCAGACCACGGACACATCTCTTCCATCCACTTTGCCGTCACCGTTGATGTCGCAGATCGGGTTCCATATCAAAGGTGCTGAGCATCCTGGGTAAGCGCCGAAAGACCGTGCGACTACTACTATATCTCTACCATCAACCTTACCATCATGATTCAAGTCTGTTGGGAAACTGTCCAACCCTTCAAAAAGGATGTTGAAACCAAAAGTGGTGTTCCCCGCCTGCGGAGACACGCTCAGCATCAGTATGACCTCAGCAACTTGAACGGGCATCAGTTTAAGGTCCCAATGATTCCACGAGAATCCCAGATAGCTGCCTGCATTAACGGGAGTCCAGTTCATACCTGCAAGGACCAGAACGAGCGGAGAAGCTCCCTCATTTCGAACGTACACCACAACATTCTTGGCCCAGCCAGGCCACAACAAGCCCCAATAAACAGAAGTCACTGGCCGGCTGCACCCCACGTCAGAATACACCGCGACCGAGCCTGACGAAGCTACAACTGAAAAATCACCCACCGGCCCACGGAGCACAACAAGCTCTACCAGCACAAGAACCAACGAAGCGCTGGCTGCAACGACAACCGGAATTCTCCGCTTCATGAACCATTTCTCAGAAAATGCTATCCATGCCAAGATATGAGCATTATGGTCACAAACGACTCTGCACGTTGTTCCGAGGCCGATGAGAAGTCAACGGCATTTTCAAAAAGAGCGAATGCCAAAAGCTAAGGCGCGCGTGCCTTTTCGGTCCTTCCTTGAATACATTGTGGGAACCAATCCGCCCAGTGATTTATGGCATGAGAGAATCCATGAAAAAACCGTTTTTCTTTTCACATTTTGAATATCTCGATAGACGATAGAGTACCTACAGGAAAGAAGCAGGCAAAGCCTAGCGACATGATGCTGCGTAGGGTCAAAGCGTGTGCTGCTTCTGCCAGAGTCAGAACGGTTTCGTAGTGAGTGAAATGCTGATCAATTGGATTGAACTGTACCCGGGCACTACTCATTTTTCGGTTTGTCTTCTGTTTTTTGACGTGTAACCGTTGCATTCGTCATTACGGATATCTCTTCGAGGAGTACTCGAAACTCGCTCAGCTCGTCTTCTTCGTCTTTCTTCACGGCAAGAGCTGTTGTCATCACTTGTTCCTCCTCCAGTTTTTTGCTTGGCTCAACTTCCATTCTCGGGGTTTCATTCTGAATCGGTTTCTGCTGAGTGATTGGGACTTCGGGTTCGGAGGGTCTGTGCAACCTCTGCATGACCAAATGAAGTTCGAAGGCTATCGAGGTTAGGATGATGAACCACCCCATTGAGAATACGACTGCAACTGTCGTCCAGTATGGAGTAGCCCATTGTGTGCTGAACTGAAGACCATAACTGTAGAGGTCATGATTAATGATGTGGTCTATACTTAGAGTGGCAAGCATGGAGACTAGAGATGCACCTGCCATTAGTATCAAGATTAGCGAAATCTTGTCGTCAATGTGAGTCCTCATCTCTAGAGACTCCGATAATTGGAAGGGGCGAAAAAGGGCATTTAACTTTACGTTTCTTGAATAAAGAGTTCAAATACACGCTTAGCATATGGCACAGTCGCACATTTGGAGCAATGGAGGAATTCAATAGCGGGCGCGCGCTACTGGAGGAGGCTATTCAGACGTGAGAATTGCCGTCAGCCACAGACATTTGATAGACGTTCTATTTCCGAAGATGCCCTCCTACATACACTCTGCATATTAGCGCGCGGAAATCGGCAAAACATATTATCCCCTTCGTCCTCGTTTGCAATTGATGCTGGGCATGGTTCAATGGAACCCGTTAAGTACAAGGTAACTTGGAAAACCATCATTCTACCGCTGATAGGCCTAGCTGCCTTCTTCATTTACGTGTACATCTTCAACGTTGACATTCAAGAGATAATCGTCAAAGTCCAGCAGATCAACCTGAATTTTTATGTGATCGCGGCAGTATTGTCCCTGCTGGATACTCTGTTCTTCGCCTTGGCATGGCATTCTTTGCTCAGTTTTCTTTCCGTGAAGGTCTCAAGATTTAGGTCGTTTCTCTTCGTGTGGGTGGGGATATTTGTCGACACGCTAATTCCTGCCGAGTCAGTAAGCGGAGAAATTACCAAAATCTATCTGGTAAACAAGGAGCAAAATGGAACAGCCGGAAAGGCCACCGGCTCAATAGTTGCACATCGACTGATTGGAATGTTCATAAACATCTCTACCCTGTTCGTGGGAGCAGCCTTACTGCTTGTTGAAGGGCGACTCTATGGAATCATCCTAACTTTGGTGCTCTTTCTCATAATCGTAACATCGCTTCTTCTGGCGCTGACTCTGCTCCTATGCGTCAAGGAGAAGTGGACATTGGGGTTAGTGGATGCAGTGATCAGGTTCGCAGAATACATAACTAGAGGCCATTGGAAGTTGTCGAGACTCAGAGACGAGGCAAAGGAAGAAGCGAAGGCGTTTCACGGGGCAATGAGAGAATACGCCCATGCCCCAAGAACATTGCTGCAAGCCTCTCTCTTTTCAGTCACGTCATGGATACTCACGCTGGCTGTTCTCTATTTTACGTTCCTGTCAATAGGATATCCTCAGATAACCTGGAGCGCGATACTCGTGGTCTCTGCGATCTTCATGGCTGTGAAATCCATACCCATAGGAGTCCCATTTGAAGTGGGCTTGCCCGAGATCACTCTTACAACTCTGTTGTACTTTTTTGTTCGACCATGGGCAGGTACAGATTTGATCGCTTGGCAAATAAGCGCAACCGCAACAATCCTAATGCGCCTTTTAACTCTGTGGCTGAGGTTTTTCATAGGCTTCGCGGCACAACAGTGGATAGGGATAAAAACAATTTCCCCGAATGCAGAGAGCCAAGCAAGGCTTTGATAGACTGCCCATCTCAAGCCGAGTCCACACTGATCGATCACGCGCTAAGTACTGTTTTTTGGGACAAAATCCAAATACTATCTTCACTGACAAACTCTTTAGGCGAACCACGCCTTTGACAACGCTCAGAATAGTTGGCGATGGAAGACCGGAGAGGTAACACGATGACTGAACACACGATGCTTATCACAGGTGGAGCTGGCTTCATAGGCAGCCACCTGGCCGAAGCACTGTTAAACGAGGGATACAAAGTAGTGATACTTGACAACTTCTCCAACGGAAAAACCGAAAACATACAACAACTGTTGGAAAATCCTTCGCTGACCCTGGTCAAGGAGGACTTGAAGAAGCCGAAGAAACTATTGCCTATCGTAAGAGCCTCAGGCATGATATTCCACTTGGCTGCGAACCCTGAGGTGAAGATAGGTGAGACCGAGCCTGAGAGGCATTTTGAAGAGAATATCTTAGCAACTTTCAACGTGCTCGAGGCTGTGAGGAAAAGCGAAAAACCAAAGATCATAGTCTTCGCTTCGACATCCACCGTGTACGGGGAAGCCGAACAGGTGCCGACGCGTGAGGATTATGGACCGCTTATACCCATCTCAACCTACGGAGCATCAAAGCTCGCCTGTGAAGCCCTCATCACAAGCTACGCGTACACGTTCAATCATCGAGCGTTAATCCTGCGGCTCGCAAACGTAATAGGCCCAAGATCGAACCACGGAGTCATAATTGACTTCATCAAGAAAATCAGCGCTAACCCTAAAGAACTTGAGATACTCGGCGATGGGAAACAGGAGAAATCCTACATGCACTTGTCCGACTGCATCGATGCGATCATGCATCTGACCTGGGCCTTCTCGAAGGGCAAAGAAAGAGTCGAAATCTTCAACGTGGGCTCCGACGACAAAGTCACCGTCGCACAAATCGCCAAAATCGTCTCTGAAGAAATGAAAACGCCCGACGTTGAGTACAAGTTCACCGGAGGAGTCGACGGCGGAAGAGGATGGAAAGGCGACGTCAAAACCATGCAGCTATCCATAGACAAACTGATCAAAACTGGATGGAAACCGAAACAATCAAGCAAACAGGCCGTAAGACTGGCCGCAAAGGCACTCATCCAAGAAAACAAAGCGGCTGAGCAGCCCCGAAGTCGACTCACGGAATGATTTTGAAGAAACAAAAAAATAGTAGCCTACCCGACGAATGCTCTGCCACCTGATTTGACGGTAGAACAATCGTAAAAAAAAAGAAAACTGGAAAAACACGGTTAATGATCATTGAACATGCGGGGAAGCCTGGCTTTGATGATGACAACTGGAAGAGCAAGTACAACTGTCCATGCCTCCCAATTCCGTTTCAGCGTCTGCCCCACTCTACGTTAAGGACTAATGTCAAACGGACGGTGGTTCAAGCCCGACTAAACGCTTTGAACGCTCTTTCAAAGTTCAACAAAGCATCACACTCTCCATTCAGGCACGTGAAAACCCGTGCCTACCGAGACCAAAAAAACTACCTAGGAGGGGGGGGATCAACTGTTCGCGTGTTTTTAACCCAACAGTTGGGTAGATCCAGTCCAGCCATCAGCCGACACGAGGCTTCATGCTGGAAACCCAAAAAATAGCCTAGGAGGGGGGCGGTGCGTTTTTGGCGTGTTTTCAGCCCTAAACCGCAGGTCGTTAGTCGAAGCCTTCACTCACATTACACGTGAAGTTGACGCCTGCACTCCTCGCTTGCGAATGGATCGGAGAATGTGGTCTGGCCTTACCTCTTAGTCAGCTGCTTCCTCAACAATTCTTCAGCCAGTCTGACCGCTTTGGGCAGCTGTTCAGTCAGTGTTCCGCCGCCTTGTGCAAAGTTAGTTTTCCCCCCGCCTCCACCGCTTATGATTGCAGATGCTTCTCTGACTATGACGTTTGCCTTCACACCTTTCTCGACGGCGGCTTTTCCAGCCATCACCATTATCTTGGCGTTCTTGGCGTCTGACCCGTAAAAGATCGTGACGGCCAGATCGTTTCTACTGATTATCTCATTCGCCGTGCGGACCATCCTGTCAACATCAACTGACCCTTCAAAACCGCGCTTCACAAGCCTGACTCCACCCATTTCCACACCGCACTCAACGTCGGCCTTAGCATCCAAAACCGCGCTCTCGCGAGCCGCCAACTCCTTGATGAGCCTTCTTCTCTCAACATTAGCCTCTTTCAACTCACGCATCGTCTTATCAGCCGTCGTGTCCAACTTCCCCAACGGCGCGTTCAGAGTCGCCGAAAGCCTCCAAAGCAAGCTCTCACTCTGCTGAACAACCTTCAACCCCGAAAGACCGACCGAATAGACGAGCCTTTCAACGCCGTCCTGAACTCTTTCCGAATGAACTATCTTGAGGAAACCGATTTCACCCGTGCTCTTCAAATGAGTCCCAGCACATGCTTCCACATCCCAATCACCAGCCCTGACAACGCGGATTTCCTTGCCAGGCACCGCCCCACCCTGATAAAGCCGGAAGCCATAAAGGCTCTCCGCCTCATTCCGAGGCAGCCAAGCAGTCTCAACCGGGATGTTTCGAAAAATCGCCTCATTCGCCAAAGTCTCAATCTTCTGCGTCTCCTCCAACGACAACCGACGATAATGCGAAATGTCCAGCCTAGAACTTTCAACGCCCTTCTGAGTCCCATACTGCCAAACATGCCATCCGAGTACGCGTCTAGCCGCCCCGCCGACAACATGAGTCGCCGTGTGATTCTTCATTAGACCGTACCGCTTATCCCAATCGATAAAGCCTTTGACGACGCTGCCCTCTTTCAGAGCACACTTGTCTTTCAACCGGTGAACCACAATCTTACCTACCTTCTGAACGTCAACGACGTCAACCCTACTGTCGCCACTGAACACCAGATAGCCGCCGTCTGCCGGCTGGCCCCCGCCTTCCGGGAAGAAGCAGCTTCTATCAAGAACTACATACTCATCCTTCAAGGCTTTGAGAACCTTTGCATCAAACTCTCTCATGTACTGATCCTCATAGTAGAGAAGCCTGGTTTCTGGAAGGCCCGCGACTGCGTTCTTAAGCCATTCGTCTTTCGCCGCAGTCTCTTCTTCCTCTGCTGGTTTAGAGACCTGCATGTGCCGTTGTGCAATCAACGCGTAGAAGTCATCAGGAACCTCAACCTTCAAGCCTTCAACTTCGGCCGTCTGCTTGACGATCTCAGGCGGCAACCCGTGAGAATCATACAGCTCAGTGAGGGTTTCAACGGGAATCCGCGTCTTCTTCTCTGCCTTCAACTCTGCAGAGATGCGCTTCACCATTCCTTCACCCCTTTTGATCGTCTCTAGGAACTTTTCCTCTTCGACCCTAAGCATATCCATGATTTCTTTTCGCATCTCATCCAGACGCGGATAATCCTCGGACCAGAAGTCAATCTGCATGTCCACGATGTCGTAAAGCTCGTCTTGGATTTCGAGAATCTTCAGCAGCCTATAGATTCGTCTATAGAGTAGCCGCGCCAAGTATCCTTCCTGAATATTCGAGGGAACCACGCCCTCCGAGAGTATGAAGCTCAAACATTTCGTATGATCCGCAACCGCGAAGACATTCTCGATGGGAATCAGAAATCGGTCTAGTTCCTGAACGCTCATTCCGACGAGATCAGCCTCCTTCTTCCTAGTCTCAAGCCTACTGGCTGTTTTGTCAAGGCTAACCAAACCCGAAACTCTGGCTATTCTCGCCAACAGTTTATCGTCTATTCTTGCCATGCCAGCCATCTTGAAAATTCGGTTGAGCAAGTCACCGTAGATCGCGTGAAAACCGCTCGGAACCCCCTGAGAAACCCAAGCATAGCGATCTATCCCGTAGCCCGTGTCCACCGTTCTTATTGGCAACTTAACAAACTTGTTATCAACAACCTTGTACTGCATGAAAACAAGCGTGGCCACTTCCATGCCTCGTATGAGGCATTCCACGTCCGGACCCGCGTTGCCGCCTCCAACCCACACATCCTCCTTGTAGGTGATCTCATCAGACTTGACGCCTAGGTCCTTCGTCACCCAATCGTGATGGTACCTGACCGTCTGATCTTTCCAGTAGACCTCCTTGTCAGGATAATTGAACGCATGAGCTCCACCCATCTCAAAAATCGTCAAATGTCTTCCAAAGGTCGGTCCCGTGTTAGCGATGTCCACCATGCGGATGCAGGGCTGCGAGATTACGAGAGGGTTCGCCGGCGGAGGCGCGATGCCCTCTGTAACGTAGGGTTGGAAGTCTATTATGCTCGCATGCGTCAAGTAAACGTCGTCCCGCCATCTTGCCACGACAGGATAAGGCCTGATGCGAGTATGACCATGCTTTTCGAAGTAGGATAGGAAGGCCTCGCGCATTTCGCGTAGGTTGTAGCTCTTCCTCGTCGGCGGAGCTCCTATGAAAGTGTAACTTGCGCAACCCTCTGAATTTGCCTCTCCGCAGGTCTCCTGATCTGAGTTCTGGGTCCAAAAGTATGTTCCACACTTAGGGCAGAGCTTCCTCACGTAGCCCACTTCCTTGAAGAATGGAAGACTGTACTCTCCTGCGGGAAACTTCAACAATTCTAAGCACTCCAGCTGCATGAACCTTGAGTTTTCAAAAGATTAACTAGCTGCGCCAATTTAAACCATTTCGCCAGTCTCATCGTACGTTTCTTCGAAGTACCCAGCCACCTTCCTGGCCACGAAACCGTCGATGAAGCATTACACAACGAATAGAACAATCACAGCGACTATGCCAGGCACAGCCAAGTTCACCAGATTAGCTGGAACATGAACGATAATCAAAGCGATGAACAAGACAAAACCCTGACCCAGCAGACTTTTCCAGTCCGTCCTTGTTTGCGTATGCCAGATTTCATCAGTCAGGGCCGCATTAAGCCAGGCAATGATAAAAAGAAGAATCACAAAACCGATTATCAACCCGATAATGTATCCGACAGGCACCAGAAAAGCAAGAAGAAAAACTCAAACAATCACCAGAACTAGGAAAATCACAGAGAACACTATACCCTGCCCAAAAATACTTCAACACGTCGCTCTTCCAAGAAATCTGCGGCTCTTCATGCTCCCATCTGCATCAAACAATAGCGTGGCAATAGGATTATATTTGATTTATGCAAATCAGGCGCATCCAGATGCACTTCTGATTCAAGAGGAAACCGGAACTTCACGTTCTTCTGTTTTCCTATCTTGAAGCCAGAGCAGTTTCGCTCATTCAGGTCCTCGCCAAACGTGGAATCGCAAGTTTGATTTAATCCATTTTGATTAAGAGAGTGACGATGCTTGCTGTGGCAGGGAGGTGAACGGTCACGGACGAAATACTTGAACTCTACTTGCTGAACATCCTCCTCACTCTAGGGATGTTTACCGTCCTAATCTTCCGCGCATGGATTGAACTCAAAAATTACCGTATGATGTGGAGAGAACTCGAATGGAAAAGAACGTACCAGACCATGGGGCGAGTGTTGAAAGCCGAGAAGGACATGTTCTCAAAGATGGAGGGTGGCGACGAGCTGTACCAACTGCTCTGCGAAATCTTCAACGTATCAGAGAATTAACTCATGGCGAATGCCAGACGCCCGTGGGTTCTTTGATCGTAACGTGATGTTTTTCCATTCCATACCGCCTAAAAGGCTTCGTCAAGTGCCTCTGAGACCTAGTTGCAGTTATGTAAAGACCCTTTTTTAAGGCGCGCTCCAGCCGCGTCTCAACCTTCTCAAGGTCCCTGTACAGTGAACCGCATTTTTCACACTTGAACCCCTTGTCCTTCCCCATTGACTTCAGTCTTTTCCCACATATACTACACGTCGGATTCTGGACTGCCATTTTCTCTGCGAGCTCCAACACGCGGATCTTCTCAAGATTTACGGTTAAAGGTCTTCTGCGCCTAGAAACTCGCACGGCGCCATAGACCCTAACCACGTCACCGACGATCAACTCTCTGGCAACGCGACGAAGATTGCCAGTGGGTTCGTAGGCTGCACAGTCAACTTGTCCAGTCTGGTCGCTGATCGAGAAGATGACATGCCTCGTCGGAACGATCCTTGGACCTGCATACACCTTTCCTCTAACGATCACAGAACTGTACGGAACCATTTGACTTAGGCTCTTGACCGGCCTCAAATGTGCGTCGGTTCCCTGGTTTGTCCTGAAGATCATCCATCTCTCAACAGGCTCGAAGGACTTTATCATATCGAACGCTTTTTTCACGATCTCTGCCGTCTCGCCTCTGACTCCCAAAAGGATAGGGTCAGGCCCCCTGGGCGTAATGATAACTCGGTTCTTCTCCAGATCAACGTTGTTGAAAGTGTAAGGCGCACTCGCTCTGTCCATCTCGAAGATTGAGGCTTCATCCACCCTTCTCTTCGACCCACAGTTCTCTGGGCTACGGTACGCGAGTATTTCATACGTGCAGTCTCCTTGGAGGTTTTCTCCAACAGCAGCCAGGCTCCCTATAATTCCACGTCCGCTCTTGAAGCCCACGGCTTCAGCCCCAAACCTGTTCACGAGTCTGACTGCATCCTTGAGGCTTACGACTTGGCTGATCGTTTTCTTCGCGAAGGCTCCTACCTCGCTCGGAATTCTCGGCCCACGGAAGAAGACTATCCCAGGTTCTGTCCCTTCACTGTCCAGATCTGAACAGTTCTCAACAGTGCTAATGACAATGTCCTTAATCCTGTTGTCAACGTTTTTGTTGTACCGAATTCTCAGACATAAGGCTCCATTTCCCCTCGTCTTCCACGGCACGTTGGGGTTCAGCCTGATCAAATTCGGGTAATCTATGAATCTGGCACCTAAGCCTTCGAGTTTCTCGACTAAAAGAGCAGCAACGTACGTTGTGCATCCCTTTCTAACTGAATCTGTGTCGTCTAAGCCGATGTGCATCGTGTTTTCAGTCATTCGGCGCAACTCGTTCTTCAAAAACATTATAGATTGGAACAGAATGCTATAGAGTTATTCATTCTTGTCAACAGAAGATATAACTCTCTCAAACGAACAAGCCGAATTGAAATACGGGAAGTAGCTAATTGAAAGGAACAAAAAAAGAAGGTTATGTGTTATTTACGAGCTTCTTCAACCACGATCATCGTCAGCGTTGATCTTACCTTGTCAAGTCGCCTAACTCGCCACGTCACGGTTTCCTTGAGTCTGTCCATGGTATCTGCTTTCACTCTGGCTATAATGTCGTAGACTCCGTAGACGGCGAAGGCTTCATCTACGCCTTCCACTTTTTTCAATTCCTTCAGTACGTCAGCCTCTGAACCAATTTCGGTGTTTATTAACACGAAAGCTGTTGGCATTTGAATCTCCAATGTATTGTTTGTTCTCAGCATTAAAAGATTTTGCTACAACAACCATTCAATTCTCTATTCGACAGGTTCCTGAGACCCAGAACGTGATCAGCATTCGTATAACGCATAGTTTTATCTTGACCTGAACATACTAGGCTTTCGGATTCAATATGGCAAATCAAAGCGTGAAAAACCCCATGACGAGTCGAGAGATGCGGGCGTTGGAGCTCAACGCGGAATACTTCGGCGTCTCAAGGCTTCAGTTGATGGAGAACGCGGGGCACCACGTAGCATTGGAAGTTGCCTCAAGGTTTAAGCCAGATAAATCTGTCGCAGTTTTCTGTGGTCTAGGCGGAAATGGCGGCGATGGGTTCGTTGCCGCGAGACACCTGTTCTCTCTAGGTTTCAAAGTTGCGATAGTCCTCGCAGGCAAGACTCAAGACGTCTCAGAAAGAGCAGCTTTAGAGAATCTCACGGCGATTCAATGCCTGAAGGACAGGATGAAGATCTACGAGGCCTATGACAGCACTCTGATACCGGAAATGAGTGCCGAAATAATAGTTGATGCCCTGCTAGGAACAGGCACACGGGGAAGCCTGCGGCCGCCTATCATGCAGCTGGTCAAGCAAATCAACAGGGCGAATGCCTTTCGAGTCGCGATAGACGTGCCCACGGGCGTTGATGCAGACACGGGTGAAATCTTCGGTGACGCAGTGAAGGCAGATCTGACCATAACGTTTCACAGGACGAAAAGTGGGCTCGAAAAGGCAAAGAAGTACGTGGGCGAACTCGCCGTGAAAGACATCGGGCTACCAAAACAATTCGAGGAATTCGCAGGCCCTGGTGACGTCTCACTAGCTGCAAAACCCAGGCCACCAGAATCCCACAAGGGAGACTTCGGCCGCCTATTGGTAGTTGGCGGAAGCGACATATACTCTGGGGCTCCTGCGCTGGTGGCGCTCGGGGCGATGCGAACAGGGGTTGACTTGGTCTACGTTGCTGCCCCAAGAAGAACGGCACTTGCAATCTCTTCCATGTCGCCTGATCTGATCACCATCAAGCTTGAAGGGGAACATCTTAGCCCAGACAATATTCGCATTTTGAAGACTTACTTCGAAATGGTTGACGCCGTCGCCGCAGGACCTGGTCTAGGCTTGGAACAGGAAACCGTTAGAGCGGTCCAAGCATTGATTGAGCTTGCTGTCGGTCTTAAGAAACCGTTGCTCTTGGATGCAGATGGTTTGAAAGCATTTGCCAAATCCAATAGAAAGCTAAACGCTCCTTTTGTGCTGACGCCGCACGCTGGGGAATATGCTATACTGACAGGCAGGAAGACACCACAAGATCTTCAGGCGAGAATCAAGGATGTTCAGAGAACCGCGGCGGAGCTTGGCGCGGTCATTCTGCTGAAAGGAGCAGTTGACATAATCTCTGATGGAAAGCGGTTCAAGGTTAATTTTTCAGGTAATCCGGGCATGACTGTAGGCGGAACCGGCGACGTGCTTTCTGGAATTGTTGGCGCCTTCTTGGCTCAGAAGGTTGATCCGTTTGAGTCAGCCGTAGCCGGCGCCTTCATCAATGGTGCCGCTGGAGACTTCGCCTATGAACGGAGGGGCTACCACCTCGTTGCCACAGATCTCATTGAATGGATTCCGAAAGTCATGAACGATCCCATGAGTCACTTGAAGGTGCAAAGGGCGGGTGCAAGATCGAGTTAGAATCACCATCTATCAGGCGGGTCAATGTGATCCCAGAAAATGCACCGCTCTCAAACTTGCCCATCATGGACTGATTCGCCTAGTCAGCCAGATCAGGTTCTTGCCAAAACGAGCCATCGTGCTTAACCCATTCTCCGAGATTGCCTTCTCTCCCGCTGACAGGCAGCGCGTCCAGGATTTCGGCCTGGTAGCGCTGGACTTTAGCTGGGAACGAACTGAAAATGTGCTACCGAAGCACGTGCGTGGGACATCCCGATGCCTCCCCATCCTAGTTGCTGGAAACCCTGTCAATTACGGTAAGCCTACCAAGCTCAGCACGGTTGAAGCTTTGGCCGCGGCTCTTTACATTTTAGGGTTCAAAGCAGGCGCTGCCGAACTGCTATCAATCTTCAAATGGGGACACACTTTTCTAGACCTGAACCATGAGAGACTTGAAGCGTATTCAACTGCTAAAAACAGCACTGAGATCATAGCCCTCCAAAAAAATGCGCTCGTCCAGCGCGCGGACCGGAAAGCTTTGGACAGCTATTAAATGCTTTGCAACCATATCTCTTGCATCGGCGACAGGAAGAGGGGCAGTCATAATGGTGGAGAAATTCAAAGTAGACCGAGCTGAGATCGTGCTGGTTCAGGGGGACATTACAAGCGTAGATGCTGATGCTATAGTGAATGCGGCAAATTCGACGCTTATGGGCGGGGGAGGCGTGGATGGGGCCATCCACACTAGAGGGGGACCTAGAATACTTGAAGAATGTAAACATATAAGGGCTACGCGATGGCCGAATGGTCTTCCAACAGGCAAGGCTGTCGTGACTTCTGGCGGCAACCTTAGGGCTAGGCACGTTATACACACGGTTGGACCGATCTGGCGCGGAGGCACTTCTGGTGAACCTGAACTGCTGAAACAAGCCTATCAGAACTCTTTGAGACTTGCCGTTGCCGAAGGGTTGAAAACCGTCGCATTTCCATCGATAAGCACGGGCGCTTATGGGTATCCGATCGAGAAAGCTGGCGAAGTGGCCATTGTTGCCGTGAAAGAATTCCTGAATAACGAAGATGGACTCGACAGAATAGTGTTCGTGTTGTTCACGAAGCACGATTTAAGCGTCTATAGAGAGAAAGCGAAAAAGGCTCTGAGTCAAGCCTAAACATGCCTATTGTGCCCACGCGTGCTATTGCGTTACCTTTCTCTTCTGAGAAAGTCACCTATGTCCACAATATTCTTCACGGCAATCTTGCTTTGGTCTTGGGTGTCCAAGTAGCGAAGTATCCTGCCGAAACCCAGGCAGTTGCCATGTTCGTTGAGGATCAGCGTGTAGTCGCCTTTTCTTCCTGGTCCTGACGTTCGAGTTATGCCTCGTTTGAATACATCTCGTCCGCAGATGAAGAGCCACTCGCTCTTCTTGTCGACTACTATTCTGTTTGCGTCTGTCTGTGCGATCATCGCCAACAGGTTGAAGCTCGGGAAAAACGTGTCATTCTCCTCTTTTCCCAGGTAGGTTCCCGCATAGAGGAAGTCCTTCCTGATGAGCCTTTTGAGCTTCCTGTCGAGGAGGAAGTATCTGCCGTCTTTCTTGACTATCAGATCTCGATCCAAACTCACGCTTGCGTTGAATTTGCTTATGAAATCGTTTATTTGCCTCATCTTCGATTCACCTGCTTTCTGAGTTTGCAAACAAAGAAACCCTGAGTTTTTCCGGGCCAGATTCTTCTGCAGTTTTCGACTGAACCGTCCAGTTTTCTTCCGAAAACCTTTGTCAACCCCTTCTCTCCATAGCAGTCAATATTCTCTGTCTGGAGACCCAAGTTTGCTATTGCCCAATCTATGTTCAATTCATCCTCTTCGGGTTCCAGCGAGCATGTCGCGTAAACTATTTCGCCGTGTTCTTGGAGAACTTTCTTCGCTTCAATTAGGATTTCTCTTTGCAGCTTCGCGTTGTTCTCAACATTTTCTATCGTTCTTCTGCTGAACCATTCCTCATCGGTTGCAAAGTTGCCTGAGCACGGCATGTCCAAGAGTATTCGGTCGAACTTCAAATTGAGTCGCCGACATAGCCTTGCATCCTGATTATAAACTATGGTGTTTCTAACTAGGCATCTCTCCAGATGGTTTGACAGGGCTGCCAGTCTTCGCTTCTCAATGTCCAAGGCAATTATCACACCTGTGTTACACATCAAATCAGCTAATTGGACAGTCTTTCCACCAGGAGCCGCACACGCATCCAGAACAAGTTTATCCTTTAACTCGCTGAAAAGCATGACAGGTATCTGGGCAGCTGCCTCCTGAATTGAGTAGAAGCCCAAGAGGTACTCTGTCATCGCGCCTACTGAAAAGTCTGATTCTGATATCCAGTAGCCGCCTTCAAGGAACGGAATCTTCTGAAGTTGTACGCCTCGAGATTCGAGCCTTTCCTTGATTTCGGTCCTTTCAGCGTTCATGCAGTTGATTCTGATAGCTTGCTTGAGTTCGACAGGCTCATATCTCCAGCCCAGTTGGCGGTATCGGTTTACGAAGAATTCCTTGCCAGACATCAACCTGACATAATAAGCCTTTTCATAAAAAGATGACGTTCGAAAAAGGTCACTTGCTCAGCCTTCGTGCGAACCATTTTCGGATTTCTTCCGCGAGAATCACGATGCATGCTAGAAACACTAGAAAAGCCCATTGCACAGGTCCTATTGCCGTCGTGCCAAAGAATGGCTGCAAAACTGGCACATAAATAAGCGCGGACAGGATTGAGATTTGGGCGAGTATGCCGAGCCAGATCCACCTGTTGCTTCTGGGGCTCGTTTTGAAGAGGGAGACCTTGTGTGTTCGGCAAGCAAGAACGTTGCCAACCTGAGCCACGACTATGCCTGCAAAGGTCATCGTGACGCCTATCGAATATGCTGGGCTTCCTGTGAAACTTTTGAGGGCGGCTCCTTGCATTCCTAGATGCCACCCACCTTGAGACCATGCGGTGAGACAGCCGTACATCGCTCCGGCCGAGATGATTAGTCCCACATACAGTGAACGCAGGAACACTCCTCCGCTGAATATTCTCTCTTTGACGCTTCGGGGTGGCTCCTGCATTATGCCCTGTTCTACTGGTTCACGGCTCAATGCGAGAGATGGGATGACATCTATAGCCAAGTCTATAGCTAAGACCTGGGCGACCAATAGAGGAAGAGGTAATCCTAGCGTTGCGTAGAGTACGTAAGGGATAAGCTCTGCCCAATTGTGCGAGAAAACGTAGATTATGAATTTTCTCAGGTTCTCATAGATTGCGCGTCCAGATTCGATTGCCTTGACTATTGAAGCAAAGCTGTCGTCCAGCAATATCATGTCTGCGGCTTCTCGGGCGACGTCTGTTCCAGAGGCGCCCATCGCCACTCCGATGTCTGCTTCCTTAAGCGACGGAGCATCGTTGGCACCGTCCCCTGTGACGGCGACGACTTCACCGCTCTCTTTAAGCACTTTAACTATTCGAAGCTTCTGCTCGGGCGAAACCCTTGCAAATATGATGTCTCCTTTCTTGACCTCTTCCACGATTTCATGATCACTCCTTGTTTCTAGGTCTACGCCTCGTATTATTCGGCAATTTGCTTCGGCTACCATGCCAACTTCTGCAGCGATGGCTTGGGCGGTTGGGCCGTAATCGCCAGTGATAATCACGGTTCTTATTCCAGCTTCCTTCGCTAGCCTCACCGCTTCCTCAACTTCTGGACGTGCAGGGTCTCTCATGGCTGCAAGTCCGACTAGAATCATGTTCTTCTCGACGTTTTTGCCCTTGGACCACTGCGTTTCGGTTAACTCTCTGTATGCTATGGCTACTACGCGCAGGCCTTCTCCTGCAAACTCGCGGATCTTTTCTTCAACTGAACATAGATATTGTCCGGCCAAATCTGCGGTCTCTCCGTCGACGGCTATCTTGTCACATATAGAGAGGACGCTTCTCGGGGCGCCTTTGGTGTAGACAAGAAACTGATGCCCGTTCTTGTGGATGGTCGTCATCCTTTTTCTTTTCGAGTCAAAGGGCCTGACGTCGACGATGGGCTTCTGGGCAAGCACGCTCTGAACGTTGAGCCCATATTTCATAGCGGCGACAAGCATGGCGCCGTCGGTGGGATCTCCTACGATGTCCCATGATCTGTGCCTGTCTGAAGGCGGTTCGACTTTCGCGCTGTTGCAGAGAGCTGAGATCTCAAGAAGCTTTTCAATCGTTTGCGATTCATGTTTTTCAATCGTCTTGCCATTGTTGGTGAATGCGCCGTCCGGCGCATATCCCGCTCCTGAAACTTCTACGACTTTGTTGTTAACCCATATTTTCTTGACGGTCATTTCACCCTTGGTGATCGTTCCGGTCTTGTCAGTGCATATCACGGTCACGCTTCCGAGTGTCTGGACCGCGGACAATCTTTTTACGAGAACGTTCTCTTTGACCATTTTTAGCACATTTATGGCGAGGGCGCTTGACACGGTGACCTGCAAGCCTTCAGGGACTAGGGCCACCATCACGCCTATCATGAATAGTATGGCGCCTATGAGACTTAGTTTGAGCCAAACGAGACTTGCGGCAAAAAAAATCGTTCCCACCGTGATGGCCAGTATGAAATCATACCTTGCCGTGTACGCAATTTCCTTTTGCAGCGGGCTTGGTTCTTCTCGAATTCCTTGGGTTAGTCCGGCAATCTCCCCGAACTTGGTGCCCATGCCTGTCTTGATCACGACTGCTTTGCCTTGCCCTTTGGCCACGCTTGTGCTCATTAGAACAAGGTTTGGCGCATCCAAGTAATTGCTATCTTCAATCTTCTCGGCCTTGGCAGTTCGTGGCTGCGGTTCAGATTCGCCTGTCAGGGGGACGTTGTTTGTCCACAGTTCGAAGGCTTCGATCAGTCGGCCGTCAGCTGGGACTCGATCGCCCTCTTCAAGCACTATGATGTCGCCCGGAACCAGATCTTTGACGAATATCTTCTGCAGTTCTCCGTCCCGGACGACCTTGGCGTACTCGGGCATCCAGCTTTTCAGGGTCTCCATGGCTTTTTCGGCCCGCCATTCTTGGAAAAGACTGAAGAAAGTGTTGATAAGAACTACGACCAGGATGATGAAGCTGAGTTCCCACATGCCAGGATCATTTTGCCACGCGCCGCCGATGGCCGCAAGCAGACTCGCGAAAAGCAACAGAACACTGAACAGGTCTTTGAGGTGACCCAGAAACTTGTAAGTGATAGGCACGCCTTTCTTTTCAACAAGCATGTTTGGACCGTATTTTTCAAGTCTCCTTCTAGCTTCTTCCTTGGTTAATCCGTTCAGGGTAGTCTCAAAAGTCTCGAAAACTCCGCTTACAGGCAGGTTCACGGCATCCTTCAAGGGAATCCCTTCTGTTCAAAATCTGAGGCTAATACAGGCGCTAGTATCCTTGAGAGAGGATTTCTCGAATCATGCTCTCTGCTGAGAAAGCGATATCCCGTGCCGTGATGAGCAATGGTTTTTGGAGATCGTGCATTCGAATCATCCGTGCAAAACATGCGCCGTTTGTAAGCCTGCTCAGTTTTGAGCATGGCATCAACGTTTTGCTGCTAGCAATGAGAAAGGCTCGGATTTAAACCAATCGGCTCGCCCGGCACACTCCGACTCGGACAAACCTTAAATTATGAAATGCCAGACCATAAATGATGATCAGATGGTTCAGGAGTACGCTTTTGTCATGATGACTAAGGAGAAATGGTGGAACAGGTTTATTTCGGATCATCACGAAGGAAAGAGGATGCAGTCCTACGTTCAGAAAGGCTTGGCCCCGCCCAAGAACATATCACAAATCCTATTCTATGTGAGCAAGCCTATCGGCGAAATCGCTGGCTATGCCGAGTTCGTTCAGAGAACAATCGGCGAGCCTATGGAAGTATGGGGAAAGCATGGAGAAGAATCAGTCATGAGGTCCGAACGGGAATACCGAGAATTCCTCGGAGAGCAACGTCAAGTCTCATTCATCAGATTTCAAGACCTGGTTGAAGCAAGGCATGGGTTGCCACTTGTTAATGTTCTCGCGATACTGGGCATGAGAAGACTATCCCGAAAAGGCTTTTATATTGACAAAGAAACTGCGGAGAAAATGGTTTCGTACATGGACCGATAATATATTGAATCGGCAAATTGCAGGGAAATAGGGTTCACATCAAGCTTTTAGGATCCTGATAGCACGTGTCTAGGAGCCCTCTTCCTGTTTCAAGAAGGTTCGAATCTATTCTGTGCGTTTTGCCAGCGTGTTTCGAAGCTATCAGAGTTTCTGATCGTGCGCAGGCATTCTAAAAACGTTCGGCAAAAAGTTAATAGGTCGCATTTTTCATTTCCATGTAGCTCGCCTTTGGACAGTGGAAATTGGAATGTTGCGAAAAGTCACTAATGCATTGCACACTCATGGACGCCGTGTTACGCTGAGGAAGGCCTGATTATGGGACGCTACAGACAGGTCGACGAAATCGTTAAACTGATGGAAAATCCGAAGATAGTTAGGAACGCAAGTATTATAGCACATGTTGATCATGGGAAGACAACGCTTTCAGACAGTCTTCTGGCTGCTGCAGGCATAATAAGTGAGAAAACAGCAGGTCAAAAACTGTTTTTGGACTCGTGGGAACTTGAGCAGAAGAGGCAGATGACCGTTTTCGCCTCAAACATAAGTCTGATCCACTCGTTCAAGGACACGGATTATCTCATAAACTTGATCGACACTCCTGGTCACATCGACTTCAGCGGGGCAGTCACCCGGAGCCTTCGCGCAGTGGACGGTGCACTTGTGGTCGTGGACGCTGTTGAGGGTCCTATGACTCAGACGGAGACGGTTCTGATGCAAGCCCTGCGTGAAAGGGTCAAACCCATCCTTTTCATAAACAAGGTTGACAGACTCATCAAAGAGATAAGACTGACTCCAGAGGAGATTCAACGCAGATTTGCCAAAGTTATTCTCAGGATAAACAACCTAATCGAGAAGTACGCCCCTCCCGAGCATAAGAAGGACTGGCAGGTTTCAGTTGAAAGTGGGCGTGTGGCATTTGGTTCAGCACTCCATAAGTGGGGCTTAAACTTACCCCACATGAAGGCCAAGGGCGTTACGTTCAAAGAGATTATCGATGCTTACACTGGGGAGTATGAGGAAGTCGGAAGAAAGGTTGATGCTTTGAGCAAGAAGGCTCCGTTGCATGAACCTGTGCTGGACATGTTCGTTGAGCACTTGCCTAACCCGTATGAAGCGCAACCTTATAGGCAGAGCCAGATCTGGCCCGGTGACCCGGACAGCCAGGTCGGTAAGGCGATGGCTAAGGTTGATCCGAAAGGGCCAGTTCTCATGTGTGTGACGACGATTGAGGTTGATCCGCACAGCGGCGTTATCGCCATCGGCCGCGTCTTCAGCGGAACCGTTGAAAAAGGGAAGACCGTTGGCCTGGTAAACAGTCATCAGAAGGGACTGATTCAGCAAGTCTACATGAGTATGGCTGCAGACCGGGAAATTATTGACAGGGTTCCAGCCGGAAACATTGCCGCAGTCTCGGGACTCCCAGCGATACACGTGGGCGAAACGGTTGCCGAGGCAGATGTGGAGACGCAGGCGTTTGAGGGGTTAAGGTATGTTTCTGATCCAGTGGTCACCGTGGCTGTTGAGCCGGCTGATGTTAAGGACCTTCCTCTCTTCGATAAGGTCATGCATAGGCTGACAACAGAAGATCCGAATCTGCACTTCTCAATCAATAAGGAAAGCGGCGAATACCTTCTCAGCGGTATGGGTGAGCTTCACCTTGAGATCACGGCTTACAGAATGCAGGAAGCAGGTTTGAAGGTAAAAACCAGCAAGCCGATCGTGATCTATCGTGAAACTGTTAGTCATGACTACAAGGGTCCGGCAATAATGGGGAAGAGTCCGAACAAGCACAATAAACTCTGGGTCACGATGGAGAAGCTGCCGGACGAAATCATCGAAGCGATGAGGTCGGAGAAGATTTCGGAAATGCAGACTCGTGAAGAGAGACAGAAAACCCTGAAGGGATTTGGCTGGGCAACAGAGGACGCGCGTAATGTTGTTGCAGTCGAGGGAAACAACCTGTTGGTGAACAGGATTAAGGGAAGGCAGTACGTTGACGAAATAATGGATCACGTAAAATCCGGTTTCCGAGAGGCCATGTTCACTTCGGTGCTTGCAAAAGAGCCAGCTTACGGGTTGAAGGTAAACTTGGAGGACGTTACGGTTCACGAAGACCCAGTGCACAGAGGCCCAGCGCAGATATTGCCCATGACTTGGCGTCCGATCTGGTGTGCATTCCTCTTGAGTGACCCGAAACTCCTGGAGCCGTTGATAAGCTTTGAATGCAAGGTTCCGAACGAGTTCGTTAGCGGCGTCATAGCCATAGTTCAGAAACGCAGAGGCAAAATCTTGGACATGGTAAACGAGGAAGACATGATTATTGTCAAGGCCGAAATGCCTGTTTCCGAATCATTCGGGCTTGCGGAGGAATTGCGATCGTCAACGCAGGGCAGAGCCTTCTGGGCTACACAGTTTAGCCGCTGGTCTCCGGTTCCAGAACAGATGCAGGCGGAAATCATAAAGCAGATACGTGAACGCCGCGGGCTGAACCCAGTGCCGCCTAGAGCTGAGGAATTCTTCGAAGATGCGTAAACTCAAAGCTTTCTTCAACATCCCCGTTTTGTAACGTTTTCCTCGATCTTGAGGTTTTTGGAAAAGCTTTTTTGATTCTGAGGAGTATGGCCCTTTGAGGAGTAAAAGTGATCGTTGGCGTTTGTGGCAGTCCAAGAAATCAAGCCACGGAATATGTTTTGAAAAAAGCCTTAGCGATGCTTGAGGAATCCGGTTTCGAAACATGTTTCTTTACCGTCAGAGGCAAAAAACTTGGCTTCTGCACTCACTGCGACTATTGCCTGAAAAACAAAGGGTGCGTTATCAACGATGACATGGAAGAAGTCTACGACCTGTTCAGTAAAGCCGAAGGAATTGTCATTGCGACTCCTGTGTATAACGGCGGGCTCAGTGCCCAAGTCAAATCAGTCATGGACAGATGCAGAGCCTTGGTTGTGGGTGATCGTGATTTTTTTAGGCAAAAAATTGGGATGGCCATTGCGGTTGGAGGCGATAGAATGGGCGGGCAGGAACAGGCGATACAGCAGATCCTGACTTTCTACATCATAAACGGGATGGTACCCGTTAGCGGCGGCTTCTTCGGGGCCAATCTTGGAGCGACTTTTTGGTCAAAGGACACTCTGGCAGGAGTGAGAGAGGACGAGGAAGGGTTCAGAAGCCTGAAAAAAACGGTAAAAAGATTCGCCAGGTGCATGAGGAAGCCTGAACCTGAAGAGAAGGGTTGAGGATCTTTCTTGATGAATGAAGCAGAAAAATCGACCAAGAAAAGGAAGGTTGCGTGGGGCATCACCGGCAGTGGAGATAAACTGCAAGAAACGGTGGAAATCATGAGTGAGATCAAGAAGCAGTATGAGAACGTTGTCAGCATCGAAGTGTATCTTTCTAAGGCAGGCGAACAGGTTGTCAAGTACTACAAGCTTGATGACTGTTTGAAGAGCAACTTCGGAAGAGTCACGGTTGAGGTCGACTCCAATTCGCCGTTTCTAGCTGGTTGGCTCGAAACGCAGAAGTATGAATTCCTGCTTGTTGCCCCAGCTACCTCGAACACTGTGGCGAAGATCTCGAATGGAATAGCTGATACCTTACTTTCGAACGCGTCAATCATGGCCCTAAAGGCGTTAGTCCCTGTTTACATTATGCCCTGTGACTACAAAGAAGGGTTAATTCATACCAAGCTTCCTGGCGGTCAAGACATTACGCTGAAGGTTAGGAAAGAAGATGTTGCGAACGTGAGGAAACTAGAGGCTATGGAAAACGTGTCTCTGATCGAAAAGCCTCAGGACATTCGAAGGGTTTTCAGAAAGCATTTTGAAAATGTTTGATTTGGCGCAAGCGGTTCCTTTCCGCATCCTAGGCTGGTTTTTTGGGTTTCCAGCATGAAGTCTCGTGTGTGCTGATGGCATGACCTGCCCAAATGTTGGGTTGAAATCACGTGGACAGAGAGAGACGGCCTCCCCTCCCTCCCCCGGTCGGTTTTTCTGACCTTGATTTTCACTGTTTGTCTGTGTGGATTTAGGAAATTTGGCGTGTGTTATCTGTATTTTGGGATGTTGTAACATCCGAACATTTGACCTCCCCCCTCCTAGGTAGGTTTTTTCGGCGTTCGTGAGTCGATCTTCAAGCGTAGGTTGGTTGTGCGAGTGAAAGTTTTGGCGATGGCTCTGTTCAACCTTGGTTTGACTCTGTGTTCCGCGCAAGCGGGTTCTGTTAAGCGCGCGCTGAACCTGAAGATGATTTGATGCTCTTTAAAATCTTTGCAGCCACGGCTTTGCCTTGGATCCTGCAGTTTCCTCTGATTTTGAAGTTGAAAGAGACCAACGTAACCCGATCTCGGGTCCGATTCCAGATTTGAAGCTTAGTTCTGAAGCAAAGTTAGCGTATATGCTTTGGTGCAGTCGCCGGTATTTGGACCCAAATGGGTTCAAGTCCAATACCTCCTCTTTGGCTGTTTTTGCAAAGGCTTTATTGGCGCGCGCTTCATTACCTCAAATCAACCCTATACAGCGCGCGCAAAAATAACGACTGGAGGTAGTCCAAACTGAAAGCGAAACTTGGATTACGAATAATTGTCGGTGGTCCCCCAAACTCCGGAAAAAGCACATTTGCCGTCAGCATAGCAATGGCGTTGCGCTCATTTGGCGTTGATGTGTTCGTAAAAGACCTTGATCTTGCGTCTGAGACGGTCAAATATATCATTGGAGAAGAAAGCTGGGAAAAACGATCTAAGGCCAAAAAGGAATGGACAACTTCACTTGCTGAGGAAGCTGCGAAACAATTCAAGGACGCCTCGAATGAACATGACGTAGTAATAGGGGATGCACCAGGAAGGATAACCGAGATCACGCGTATAATCTCCCGAGAAGCTTCTCATAGTTTTATCTGCTGCAGAGATGATTGCAAAGATGAGATTGAAAAATGGCAGACCTTTTTTGAATCGTTGAAGAAAGAAGTGATTGTCATTGCGACTTCGAAGCTAAGCGGCACAGAAAGCATGTCAGTCAACGAGATAATAAAGGCAACCGTCATCGATTTGAACAGGAAACCAAAATCCGAGGGAATTGTCAAAGCAATAGCTTGGCACATTAAACTAAAACTCAAGATCTAGGTGTCGCGCAGCTCCTTTATAGCTGAATCAATTTCTTTGACGTTGTCTTTGTCATTGCTGAATCTGACAATAGCCGAAAATTCCAACTCTTTCCCGGTCTTTCTTAAGGCTTCGAGGGCTTCACTTTGATCCTTAAGTCCGTATCTTTTCAGATCATTGAAAACATTTATGGAGTCCAAATCTCCTTCAGGTTCTAGATAGACATCAAAACCTTTGTGTTTTAGCTTCTCGACAATGGTGAGTATTCGCAAGTATTCTTTTTTGGAGTCTACTTTGCCGAAATGACGCGAGACCGCAATCCGCGCTGGTTCGAGACTATCAACAGACTCGGTATAGCTTAGCGAAGTATTATCATATGTAGCGTCAAAAACATGGACATCAGCTATTGTCTTATCATACTCGATAGAGAACCTAAGCGTGTGCGCAAGGTCCCTCATTGCATCTATTGTAAAATTGTAGAGACTCTTGGTTAGTATTAGCTCAATTTGACCGTGGTCGATTGCCCAAATGCAATTAACCTTATCGCCTGGCGAGAAGAATTTCTTAGGCAAGTATAGTATGGGTGAATTGCCTCCCCTACTAACACGCGCGCATACTTTCTCCTTCAAAGATGATTCTTTAAGGGATGCTCGCCCTTTCAAGAGGGAAGACAATTTTACACTACCTCAATGCACTATTCACTATCACTACTAAACGGTAGTGATAGCAACTTATAAACATTCTGTTCTTGGGTTCTGTCATCCGAAAGAATGGATCTGCATGGCTTTGGGTGTTGGTCTCTACGGACCCGTACGTAAAAGGGTTCGAGTCCAATTCCTCGTCTGGAATATGATAGGGCCGCCGGGATTTGGACCCAAATGGGTTCAAGTCCTTAATTCATAGCGCGCGCGAGCTGGCTCCAGGCCATCTCGCAGGTCAACCCGCTCACGTATGAAGTGAATGCCCTTCGAGGCTTGATGATCGTCGATGGAAGCAGCAGCTACGGCATCGGCTTTAGCACCCGCTTTGATCTGCTTGTGCTGTTCGCTGGTATGATAGCACTAGTTATAATCGGATCGAGAGTTTATCCCAAAGGGGTCGTATAGTTACCCTCAAGAACGCGGACTATAGTACTGTAATTAATCCAGACCAAAACGTAGGGAACAGTGACGGTTGCGGAACACGGCCAAAGAAGCTCCAAACCAACAATCAAAAAAGCCAAGTCTGATAGATATATTTTGTGAGATGCAATTCACATGAAATATGGCTACAACATTCGTGCAGTGCACTCCTATCCAGAAATCAAGGCTCTAGCTTTACAGGCAGAAGAGTACGGGTTCGACTCTGTCCACGTCCCCGATCACCTAATCGGGTTTGACCCAGAAAGAAAACAACCCGTTCTTGAAGCTATTGCTCTCATGAGTGCCATCGCTGTCGAAACACAAAAAGTGAAGATAGGGCACGTCGTGTTAGCCAATTCTTTCCGCAACCCCGCCTTAACAGCCAAGATCATTTCTACACTCGACAACATCTCCAACGGTCGCACTCTGTTGTGGATTGGCGCAGGCTGGTACGAGGACGAGTACAAGGCTTACGGCTACCCTTTTCCCTCGGCCAAGGAACGCGTGGATCAACTTGAAGAATCTTTGACAATTTTCAAGAGACTCTTCACAGAAGATGTAACCACCTTCGAGGGGAAATTCTGGAAGCTTGAAAACTGCAAGAACTTCCCAAAACCAATCCAGAAACCTTGGCCGCAAATTGTCATTGGCGGAAAACAAAACAGACTCGTCACCATTGCCTGTCGTGATGGAGACGGCATAAACCTTCCTCACCACGGCCTCGACGAATTGGAAGAGAGAACCCGCTTCATTGCTTCAAAGCTTAAGAAATACAACAGGGACCCAGAGAGATTTGAAATCTCCGCTTTCAACCTTATTACCCTTGTCGACAACGAGGAAGAGCTGAACGAAGCCATCCGCCAGATTATCGAACGAGCCAAGCAAGAGAACGAGGAACTTAGCAGAGAACAAATCCTCAGAAACAGTTTCATCGGCTACGTTGAAGATGTCAAAGCAAAAATCAGACGCGCAGAAGACTTGGGCGTGAGAAAAATGGTCATAGTCGTCCACGGGAGCCCCTCAGTCAAAGACCCCATGAAGCTTTTCCACGATGAGCTTATGTAATACCCATTCCAACGGGAACGCGTGCGCTTTAAAGATTCTCTCTTGCCGGGAAACCCATGGAAACACGCGTGAGGACGATCTGAGATCGGTCGAAACATATTTCTGCATGAAGAAAGGTCGTGTTCTTCTAGCTACATCAATAGTAATGTTGGCAACAGGTTTTCTATTGTCGATCGATTAGAATAGGGATAATAATCTGGGAAGGACAGAAGTTGAGTCTGCCAACTAGAAGGAAACCCAAAATTGCGATATTCGATGTCGAAGGAGTGCTGATTCCTGAGAATCGGTATCTGTTTTTTGAGGTGGGGAGAAGTCTTGGCTTCCTGAAGTCCTTAAGATTACTCTTCTACGGAATTCTCTACTGGTTGGGCATAGCCTCGCTGAAATCAACGATGAAACATGTCTTCAGGCCTCTTAAGGGCTTCAGAATTGACGAGCTCCTGCAGATTTTCAGGCAGATACCGCTGGTTCCTGGAATGAAACTAGTTTTTGAGAAAATCAGGAGTGATGGCTGCAGAACTGCGTTGATAAGCTCTGGGCTTCCCACTCTTGTCGTGAAGGACTTGGCGTTGACGCTCAACGCGGACAAAGCCTTCGGTTTTGAATTGGAAGTGAGAAATGGTGTATTCACGGGAGAAATCTGGGGCGACGTGATTGAACGCGACGGGAAGTTGTTGGTTCTGAGAAAGCTCCTGCAAACTGAGAAGCTGACAGCTAAGGATTGCGTTGTGATTGCGGATGATCGCAACAATGCGTCCATAATGCTTCCGGAGGCGCTGAAGATCGGCTACAACCCTGATTTTGCAGTCCGAATGAAGGCAGACCACGTGGTTGTTGGTCGCCCGCACGAAATCCTTTCTTTGATGAATAGTGAAACTATATTGAACCGAAATCTACCCACCAAGAATCAAGTTCTTCGAGAGACAATCCACGCGTGCGGCTTCGCGGTGCCTCTTCTTTCGGGAATTGTCGGTCTCTACCCTACTGTTCTTCTAATTCTACTCATAACTTCACTGTATATGCTCTCTGAGTTGTTGATGATGGAAAGGAAGACTCTGCCCATAGTTTCCTTGATAACTCGACATGCCGCGACATCAGAAGAAATCTATGGCTTTCGCACTTCACCAATATTCTTTGCTTTCGGAATACTGCTCACGTTGTTGTTCTTTCCGCGTCAAGCAAGTGGCGCCGCTATCGCAGCATTTGCGCTAGGCGACAGCACAGCCTCAATCTTCGGAGGAATGCTCGGAAGAAAAACGCTTCCTTACAACAAAGGCAAAACCTTGGAAGGCTCACTAATCGGCTTCCTCTTTGCATTCTTGGCCGCCGCTTTCTTTGTGAATCCCATTGCGGCCCTTCTAGGGGCAGCGGTGGCCATGTTGATTGAGAGCATGCCGCTACCGTTGAACGATAATCTGCTCGTGCCCTTAATCACGGGATTTGTACTTACGCTAGCAGTCTAAGCGCGCGCTCATACGCCCGTCGGGATTTGGACCCAAATGGGTTCAAGTCCCACTCGTTTTGAACCTGAATTATGGTGCGGTCGCCGGGATTTGAACCCGGGATCACAAGCTTGGAGGGCTTGTGTCCTAAACCAGACTAGACGACGACCGCATTCATTCTTTGATTCTGAGGCTGATTCTTTCCTTTCTGAGTCATTGACTATTAGGCTTTGGGTCATTGGATTCGTTGGTAAATTGGTCTTTGGTCTATTGATGTCTAGGCTTAGGATTCTATTCGCATCATTCAGAGAGATTTGATGATAGTGGAATTTAGGCTTTCCGTCCTCCATTCTGTCATAGTGTCTAATCCTTGCATACTTTCCCTTATTCAAGACTTGTAGATATCCAACACATTCGCATACTGGACACTTTCCCTTTGCCATTCTTTCACCTCCCTTAAGGTTTCATTGACCCATGGCCTTAGGGACACTTAGTTAAAAGGATCAGTACCAAAATTCTCTATAAGGTGTATAAAGCATATCTACTCTAAGATTTGGAAATGTGCGATATAATGCTTTTCAAAGACAGTGATCTTGTTCCCGATACATCACATAAGCAGTGATAATAACACATCTATAACATGGAGGTTAAGAATAGCTTTCTTTTCTGTTGTATTGTTTCTTTATTCCTTCTCTTCAGAGTATTCTTAGGGAATGTTAAGTAATTGGTCAATGATAAACACCATACTATCAGCTCAGAAGGCTAATGATTAGGTCATTGGCAGATAGGGTGAGACTCCCAAGTTTACTAGGGTAATAAAATCAGGAGGATCAAGATACCACACAATAGAGATATTCTGGACTTAGTGTTTAGTCTCTGGTGTTTTAAAGAGTTTGTACTTGGTTTGGTGAGACTGAGGTGGGGAAGTTTGGGGTTTTCTGGTTTTCGGCATACTTTAAGCTTGTAAGGTGTACTCAGTAATCATTAGTGCAAGGGACTAGAGAGTATGAGCGAAATAATAGGAGCAATTTATCCCGTCCCGAGGGAGTTTGTTGATCGTCTATTTGATGGGAAGACTAAAGTTTTCGTTAAATACGTGGTACACAATACTACGAAATTGGCTCCAAGACATAAGGTGATATTCTACGCCTCTCATGGATCAAAGAAATTGGTGGGAGAAGGCACAGTGGAAAAAGTTGAGTTTCTCAGTCCTGAAGCTGTCTTTGCAAAATACAAAGAACGACTGTTTCTAAATGAGAGCGAATTCTATGCCTATGTTGGAAGGTCGTTATCACGGACTCGTTCAAAGATGATGTTGACATTAGTTCTGAAAAAGTTGCATAAGTTTGCCCAGCCTGTGGGTTACAGTAGACCGATAACGATGGCTGGACAATATCTAGGGATTAATGAATACGACTCTCTAATTGGAAAGTACAAATGATGAAGCTGGGGCTTTGAGAAAGTCTTAACTGAAAATGGCTTGTCAGTGTATCTAGTATGGATAGAATGGCCTCATTAGAGAGAACTAAAGTTCTAGTTGAGAAATATGCCGAATTGGAGAAAGAAGGGCGAATCGGTAAGTATAACGAAGAGATGACTAAGAAGGATTTTATTCTTCCTTTATTCGATGCTTTGGGCTGGAATACTGTTGATTCGAGAGAAGTTAGTGCCGAGGAGAGAGTGTCTAAACAAAGGGTGGATTATGGTTTTAGGATAAATGGCATTCCGAAATTCTTTCTAGAAGCAAAATCGCTAAAGGAAGACTTGGACAATCGCAAGTTCATTGATCAAGCAATAAACTATTCTTGGCTCAAAGGTTGCACTTGGGCTGTTCTCACTAATTTTGAGAGTGTGGTAGTTTTCAATGCTGAACTAAAAACTGAGCATCCTTGGCAAAGTCAGCTCAAGAGAATTCATTGTCGTGAGTTTTTGGAGCATTTTGATGAGCTTTGGCTTTTGTCAAGGGAGAGCTTTGAGCAAGGTCTAATCGACAAGGAAGCAGAAAAATGGGGTAAGAAAGCTAAGAAAACCAGCGTTGACAAACAGCTCTTGACTGATTTCACAAGATTTAGGGAATTGCTTTCTAGGAATATTACGAAACGTAACCAAAGCAAGAATCTGACAGAAGAGGAATTGGACGAGTCAATTCAACGGATTTTAGACAGGTTAATCTTTATCAGGAATTGTGAAGATAGAGAGCTTGAAGCAAGAACACTCATTTCGAATTTAAGGGAATGGGAAAGCAAAGGCAGAGGACATTTAATAAAAAGCCTCAGAGAAGTCTTTGCTTATTTTGACACGGCATACAACAGCAAGATATTCGCTAACCATTTATGCGACAATCTGGAAATTGACAATGACGTTTTGCACGAAATAATAGAAGGACTCTATCACACAAGAGACAACTTTGTTTTCTATGATTTTTCGGCTATTGACGCAGATGTTCTGGGGACAATTTATGAACAGTATCTGAGTCACATTTTGAAGAAAACTGAGAAAAGGGCAACACTTACCGAAAACCATGTTCACAAGAAAGAACAAGGAATTTACTATACTCCAACATACATAGTTGATTACATAGTCAGGAATGCTCTAGGAGAACTGCTCGAAAAGAAGAATGTCAATATCGAAAAAATAAGAGTGTTAGACCCCGCTTGCGGTTCTGGGAGTTTCTTGATTAAGGCTTTTGATGTTCTAAATGAACATTATCAACAGAACGATAAAGATTACAGCCAAACACAACTTGACTCCAAAACTGGCACAACGTTCACAAGAAAAGTGAAGATTCTCCAAGACAATATTTTCGGTGTAGATTTAGACAAACAAGCTGTAGAGATTACACAACTCAATCTTTTGTTGAAAATTGCGGAAAAGGGTCATCGTTTACCATTGTTGGAAAGAAACATAAGATGTGGAAATTCATTGATAGATGATGAGAAGCTAGCACATGATAAAGCTTTCAAATGGGAGGAGCAATTCAACGAGATCATGAGAGAAGGCGGGTTTGATGTTGTAATTGGGAATCCGCCTTATGTTCGGCAAGAGGAATTGAGTGAAATAAAGCCTTACCTTGAAGCAAACTACGAAACCTATCAAGGAACGGCAGATTTGTTTGTGTATTTCTTCGAAAAAGAATTGAAAATACTGAAAGAAGACGGTTATTTTGGCATGATTGTTTCCAACAAATGGCTTCGGGCGGGCTATGGAAAGGGTCTTAGGAAATTGCTGACTGGGTTTTGGATTGAAGAGTTCATTGATTTTGGAGGTCTGAGGGTATTTGCCGATGCAACAATCTATCCATGTATTATTATCATAAGAAAAATCAAGAAGCCGAATCCGAAAATTAGAATTTGTAAGATAGAAACATTGGAATTTGGTTCGCTTGCGGAATATGTAGGAAACAACTCTTTTTTCATTGACCAAGACGGGCTAAGTGAAAATGAATGGAACATCCAAAAGACAGAAGCAAATGAGTTACTTAAGAAACTAAGAACTAGTGGGCTACGACTTGAAGAATATGTTGGGGCTAAGATATGCTATGGGATAAAGACAGGTCTAAACGAAGCATTCATAATAGATGAGAAAGAGAAGGAAGAATTGATATTTGATGATTCAAGAAATGAGGAGCTAATCAAACCATTCTTGACTGGAGCAGAATGTAAACGGTACGTGGTGAAATCCAGGAAGAATTACATCATTCTTACGAAAATTGGCGTAGAAGTGGAGAAATATCCTGCTATATACAAGCACTTGGGTGATTTTCGAGAGGCTCTTGAAAAGAGATGGGACAAAGGGAACTATTGGTATGAACTTAGGGCGTGCTCTTATTACGATTTATTCGATCGACCGAAGATTGTATGGGGGAATCTTGCTACAAGGTCTTCTTTTTCACTAGATGAAAAGAACGGATTTTATGTTAATGCTCCAGCATGTATTCTGGCAACTAAATCTAAATACGTTTTGGGTATCTTAAATTCTAAACTAATGTCCTATTTCTTGAAATCTATATGTGCAGAAAGGCAAGGTAACTTCATCGAGCAAAAACCAGTTTATGTTTCACAGGTTCCAATCAAAAAACCGACAAGAGAGCAAGAAATTGAGATAACTCAACATGTGGAGAAAATGCTTCAACTGAATGAAAAGTTGTTCCAGATTGGCGATAAACTAACAGATGAAAGAACAGTAATAGAAGACGAAATAAAGAAAACTGATTCGGAAATTGACGAGCTGGTTTACAAGATTTATGGAATAACGAAAGACGAAAAGGAAATCGTTGAAGACAGCCTGAAGTAACCTAGCTCTGGGTTGAACTAGTATGCCTTCAAAACTGACGAACTTTCTTCAAGAAGACATGGACTATCAATTGAACTATCAGCTGGATCAGCTACGCATCGGATTCTATACGAAGAAGGAGAAGACTCATGGAGACGTTAGATTTGACAACTATGCATATTCTAGAAAGAGAAGCATTTTTCTAATCTGGGAATTGGAAATAGAGAATGCAGAAGAAATGTGCATCAATAATGTTGAGAAAGTCCAGAAGATATTAAGTCACAAATGGTATCCTTATGTACATATGTTTCACGTTTTCTCTCCATCTTGTGAGGGCTACAAAGAATCATGTGAGAAAATGGCTAACAGGCTGAAAAAGAAAAATGAAATCAGGTTCACATACAAACAGTTTGACATTGATATTCCATATGACGAATTTCTAAAAATGGAAAATCTGTTCCAGAAAAACCCCAAGCTGGGAGAACGAAAATTTGGAAGAAGACTAAGAGTGCACCTCGGAAAAATAGTCAGACAAAGCATTGCAATGTTTACGGGCTAGATAAGCATCAAAATTGTTTAGAGGAAGGAAATAAAATGAAAGATTGGGAGAAACTGTTGAAAGAAGCTGGTCATACACTGGAAGATGTTGACAAAGCTTTCACCTCAAAAATTGAGGAATTGAAAGGGAAGGGAACCGTGAAAGAGAAACGACCACTAGGCGGACACATAGAAACAGATGTAGGAAAGTTCGTTCCAATGAGAGCGAGTGATTATCCTTTGAAGATGTATGTTTTTCAAGAAATGAGCAAAGGACAATACGTTAGAATCGGATACTATGTTGTATCTTTAAAGAAGCTTAAGAAAGAGGGGAGGTTGCAAATAGTCTGGGGACAATCTAACCCAACTTTTCCGAAGAAAGATTTCTTCATGCTGTTGAGAAAGGCTCAGGATGAGGGAATAATAGACATGTACAAACAATGATGCGGTGCAATCTTGAGTATAGGAGCTTCAGCCTTTGCAATGGTTTAATGAACTCCCTAGAAGTTTTTCATCGTAGTTCGTTCACTATTATTGGCTCACAAAATCTTTAATCTGCACAACGATGAAAAACTTCTATGAACCCTCTGAATCTTAGGGTTTTGCGGTTTTTGGTGTAACAGTGTCCTTCCAGGTGTATTCATCACGTGATGGATACTACTCCTTGAATTTCACATATAGTGCCCAAGCAATTTCATAACTCATTTGATTGAACACTTCGATGGATCTTTTCAAGTATTGAGAAGTAACATGAAGAGGAACATCAGCTCCTTTATATCCAGTTTTGGATCTATAGGTTGTGTTCGGCATCCCCTCAGTATGTACAAGAATGTTTCTTCGGCAGAATCGCTCTTTGAACTCATTCCAGTTGGCATATTTGGGAAGATCAACATTGAATTTCTCTTCAAAAAGCTTTTCAACTGCCATAATGTCTTGGTTGATGATGGAATCTATCTCTTTTTTGATCATGTGGTCCTTAACGCTTTCGTATTTTCCTAATTTCAAAATCTCTTCAAAGTTAATAGTTTTTTGGCAAGTCATTAGTAGTTCAGGTTTCTTCTCGAGCGTGATCTTTAGGACTTTGCCCAAGAAGTTCTCGAACTTGGTCACCAAGTAAACCAAGCTCATATCTCGAATGAATTCGTTAGTATGAAAAGGAAATCCCTTTGTTTCCATCATTTGTATTAAGAGTTTTGTTGCCTTCTCATCTAGTTCGAACTCTTTGCTGCTACCTCCTTTCCTTCTTGTGGCAGTTTCAAGTTCTGACCATGCATTCTCTAAGGTTGTTCTGGATTTCACATCAAGCTTCTTGGCCTTTCTCTTGAGAGTCTTCGTTTGCTTGACCACGATATTCTCAATAATTTTGGGCAGCTTTCTATTCAGAAAATCAAGATATATCAGGTCGTATTTCAGGAAAAAGTAGGGCAGGGTATATGACCCCATATTACCTGTCTTTCGTTGTTCCTTTTTCATAGTCTCCTATCGCCTAGAAAAAGCATTTAATCTTTCGCTTCTTCGTTCACGTGATTCTAGAAGTTCCATGAAAAACCTCTGGAGAGTCCCTGAAAACTTTGAAGGATGCTCGTTTTTGTCGCCCCTGAAATCTCCATTCATTCAAGAAAAAGTCCAAGCTTGGACAGGTAGTACAGTGAAAATTTCTATGGACTCACTGAAGCCATTGAAAACAGTCAAAGACTAAAATAACCAAGAAGAGTAAGTCCTTAACTATGTCCAACAAGATAACTCCAAGCTTGGATTCAATCACAATCAGAGCTAAATATCTTCTTAAGAATGTGGATATTGAAGACCTTAAAGCAAAACTTCTCCAAGCTATTGAACCAGAACACTTCTGGAAAATCCAATCAAGGATGGGTGAAGCAATTACTGTTATATATTTTCTAGAACCTGAGTGGGGAAAAAATATTATGAACGCAAGATCAGGAATTCCGGTGTTTTTTTCTGCAGTTATAGTAGAGCATTTTGATGACAGCATCCTTTTGGAAGCTGAATGCAGACCAGCAATGTGGTATAAGATTGCCACTCTTCATATTGAGGAATTTACAAATAATCAAGTTCAAGAGGCTCAAATAGAGTGCAGAGCCTTTGTAAAGAGGGTTATGAGTATTCTCAAAGGAAAGGAAGTTGAACCTGTCTCTGTGTATCCAATTATAGCTAGAACAGAAATTAAGAGTAGACTTCTAAATCTTGGACTGAAGGGAATTGTTGCTCATTTGGTTGATGCAGATAGACACATTGTTCAAGACAACTTTGTTGAGTCAATGACTTGTAGTAGGACTGCATTTGAGAAAATGGTTGATTGGCAGATGAAAAAGAGAGGTCTTGAACAAACTAACAACTACAAGAACAACCTCGAGAGACTCAAAGCCAAAGGTTTTGTTGATGCTGACACTACACAATTGCTTCAGAGCTATTATCACTGCCTTTCTACTCTAGGAGTACATGAAAAGGGAACACCACCAGGATTCTATGAAGCTCAAATGGGATATGGAATCACTTTAATTATCCTTGACTACTTCGCCAATAAACTGCCATAGTAGTGGATAGAAATCTCTGACGTATGATTTCAAGGGAATCCATGAAGTTCGCAAACAAAGAAAATAGGAAAATTACGGTTGTGGATGAGCAAATCATTAGTACAAGAGGAGAGCAGATCATTGTTGACACAGTAAAGAGTCTCTACTCAACCACAAAATTCACTTCAACTTTCTTTCAATGTTGCTCAAGACATCAAATAACCTTTTCAATTCTTCTTCGAGGCTTCTAATTCTAGAGATCAATGATGCAATGTTCATATTCAAACCTTTGACACCCCAGTCAGGATCATCCATTGCACCCATTTGACCTTTCAGACTGTCTATGCTATCCTTCAGGTTATCTATAGAATCTTTCAGATCTTTCATAGCCATCTATTACACCTCCTTTTTTTTACCTTCATGAATGAAAATGCGAAGACCTTAAGTAGAATTGATAATATAACCGCTTCGCATGAAGAAAAAGGAAAGTGTTAGTAGTATCTTGTCAAAGGAAGCTGAAGAAAACTTACATGAAATCAAGAGCTTGGCAAGACTAATAGCTGGACACGTTGCAATTCAGGAAATAGAAAAACTAGTTTCGACAAATGAAAGAAAGGCAATTTGGTTCTTATGTTCTGGAAAGCTAACAAGGGAACATATTGTCTCACAATCTGGTATTTCTTTAAGAACAGTGACATCTTTCATTGACATGGCAAAGACGCTTGGCTTACTGGAAGAAGAGATGGAAAAAGGAGGACATCCTAGAAGAGTAATAGACTATGCTCCTTCAGAATGGAAAGAATTCGTAAAAATGAAAAAGAAACCTTCAGAACCAAAACCTTCTACTCCAACGACCTAGAGATCCTCATTTTCCATCCATGATTTCCTTGCAGACAATCTCTTTTGACTTTTTCCCAGATTTCACTTGCCTGATTTTTTCGTATAATTGATAAGTGGTCGCAAGAGTAATTCCATGCTTTCTTCCAGCTTCCACAATGTTCTTGGCAAAAGGTATCCCTCTATCTTTAATGTCCTTGTCAGCATAGTGATTAAACAAGACCAAAAGGTTTGGTACATCCCTATCTTTCTGTAATTCTTCTAACTGATATTGTATCAGTTGCCTAATCTCTTCCATTGAACAAGCTCCATTCGCACCAGCAACTTCCACAGCACCTAGAAAACTGTCCTTCATCAGTTCAAAATCAGCATAAGCTCCTTTCGGTAGTGGTTTAACATTGAAGCCCAACCATCGAAAAGTAAACATGGCTGGTTCTTCGAGAAGGATAGTCTTCAAATACAGTAGTTCCTCGAATCTTTCATACTCGTATAATTCCTTGTCAAGCTCCTCTTTTTGTGTCAAGTGTTGTTGTTTATTGGGAAGTGCGTACTTCTCTATCCACTTAGGCTTCTTGGTTGTATGGACTATCTGTTCTATTATCTCTCTAGGAGCATAGACTCTCATTTGTTGGTTTTCATAGACTATTACAATTCGTTCCTTTCTGATTAGTGAGTCTAGTATTTCTCTGCTCCTATGAGTACTTATGGAAAATTTGTCAGCAACATCCTTCACAGAGCCGAACTTATACTCTTCGAGTGCCTTATCCACAAGAAATTGGAAAACTGTATCTGGTGATGCCATCTCTCCTTGCATCGTCTTTTCACTCTGAAGGGTTATATCTGCTCAAATGAATAAGAATTGCTGTAGTGAGACTCAATGAGTTCGAAAAAGAAATCCACTTATGGAGATCAAACTTCAAAGATCAGAAGTGACATTGAAGATCTAAAATTCAAAATGGATGCTATCCTTTCTGCCATGGTTCTGCCTCATCTTGGCAAAAACAAATTGGAAATCACTAAAAATATCAATGCCAAAGTCAAAAGTGAACTGGGTCGAAACATTTGGAACTCGATCAATGGTGAAAGAAGCTTAGCAGAGATTGGGAAGAGAGTGAAAAGGAAGCCTCAGGTTATTTTAAAATATGTAAAAAGATGGGAACAAGAAATCCCTCCTCTGGTATACGCTAGTAGAATCAAAGATAATTCCAAGATCTACAAGAGAATATTCGATATTGACTTGAGGAAGTTCAAAACAGAACCGAGTGCTGAGAAAGCTGATACAGAGTCTAGTATTGTGGAAACTCAGACTGATACAGATCAAGCCGTCTCATGAGTCCAAAATCTTATATTTGGTTAGGTTGATCTGAGGAATGAGATTTTCACATGTGTGACGAGACTGTCAAAGAACCTGAATTTTTTGTTGAAAAAGAGGAAAAGGGCTTCATAACCTATCGGTTGTATGCGAATGTATGTACTGCTGTATTAATGGGTCGAGGAAATCTGATGAAGATCTCTTCAAATCCAAAAGGGATGGGATTCGGAACAAAAATGTTAGAATACGTTGAAGAAAAAGCCAAGGAAGAAGGGCTGCCGAAGGTCACGGTTTCAGCAATTGCAGATGATCACAGAGTCAAGCATTTTTTTGAGAAAAATCATTACAAGCTAACACCAGACCGTGAGGTTGCAGGAGAGTCTGAAGGAGAAAAGGACTTAGTAAAGTAGAACAATTCTTATCACTCCTTTAGGACAGTTTGACAATGTAGTGAAATTGGTGCACTTAGTATACGTATAAAGAAAAGCAGATGATTTCTAAGCTTTAGAAATTCTAATAGATGTAATTAGATACCATACACACACCCACACACATGCCCCTTGGAGGGCTTGTGTCCTAAACCAGACTAGACGACGACCGCCCGGAGTTTTGGCATTAGATTAGAGAAGTCATCTAGATAAGATTTCTTAAGCAATGTTACTGTTGCGGTTTTTGATCGGGTTTGAAGAGACTCTTCTCATGCTTCGGCTTAGGCTTGAAACTTCCATGGTACGTTGGCATTGAGCTTCTTTTTCGTTCCACATTCTTGATTCGAGCGTACAGCTTCGACACTTTAGTCTTGGACGGTATTCGGGGCTTTTGAAATCTAACTGGTACAGGCGTGAAGGGCTTATCAATCTGCATACTTGCCTTTTTCTTGGCTGAGCGATGCGTTTGGACGATTCTAACTCTTTTGAAGACAACGTAGCCTTCTTTTAGGTTCACTTCGTGCGCTTCCCAACCGGCATCTAGCCAAGCGCGTGCATGCATGTGACCAGGTGTGTTTTCCCACCATTTTTCATTTTTGTAAGCTTCCAATGGCAAATTATCGCCGATGATTCCGTCGATGCGGGCGAAGCTAAGCTTAGCCGTGTCGGTGAAGGCTCCCCTGAACTTCAAGTAGCTTCCAAGTCCAGAGTACTTCGAGGCGGTTCTAGGTGCCACAATGCGCCTCGCGCAGTTTAGGCACAGCAACTTGGTTGGGTCTCCGGTGGCAACGTCTGGCACCATGCAGTCCCTACAATAGAGCTTCCCGCATCTTTGGCATCGCCTCAGCCGGGTTAACGAAAGAACCCTCTTGCATAATCCACACTGGTCTTTGTACGGCATTTCAGATCACTAACATTGTCTTGGATCCTATTCGTTTAATCATTGGGGAGCTTTTGATATAAACTTCTCCGAACTTCATTTTGAAGTCGCTGACAAGTTCTCTCTATATCCAGCCCTGTCTCCAGCTGACGAACGGTTTTTCCCGTCCGTGAGTATACGCATGAGAAGGCCGACGTATGCCATGCGATAGGAATGCAAGTTTCATCCCATTTGTGGAAAGCTTGACCTATGGATGAATGAAAATGTTTGAAAAGAAAATGAGGAAGTGTTGAGGGCTCAGCCTTTTACGACGGCTAGTGGAACGAACCTAGCGACCTTTGTAGCGATTCCGACTCTGTCGCTGACTTCGGCAACGGCGTCTACGTTCTTGTACGCGGCGTCAGCTTCCTCAGCTAGGACGATTGAGCTTGCAGCTCTGACGTATATTCCCCGTTGTTCCAAAGCGCGTTTGATATCTGCGCCCCAATAGTTTCTTTTGGCAGCGGTTCTGCTCATCATTCTGCCGGCGCCATGGGCGGTTGAGCCGAAGCTTAGCTCCATCGCTTTTTGTGTGCCGACCAGTAGCCACGAGCTTGTTCCCATGCTGCCTGGGATGAGCACGGGTTGGCCGGCAGAACTGTAATCAGGCGGGATTTCAGGGTTTCCAGGCGGAAAAGCTCTAGTTGCGCCTTTTCGATGAACCCAAACCTTTTTTCTTTGGCCATCTACATTGTGGTCTTCGATCTTGGCGATGTTATGTGCTACGTCGTAGACCAGCTTGAGTCCGAACTTTTCAGGGTCTTCTTTGAAGGTCTGTTTGAAACTTTGCCTGACCCAGTGCATGATGGCTTGACGGTTTGCGAAGGCATAGTTGACTGCGCATGCCATGGCCTGATAATAGTCCTGTGCTTCAACGCTCTTGCCTGGAGCACATGCGAGTTCGCGGTCGGGCAGAACAATCTTGTATTTGCTAATGGCTCTTTCCATGACGCGGAGATAGTCTGAACATATTTGATGTCCGAAGCCTCTGGAGCCACAGTGGATCATCGTCGTCACTTGGCCTTCATGAGTGATGCCGAAAACTTTTGCCGTTCTAGTGTCGACTATCTTGTCCACTTTTTGGATTTCTAAGAAATGGTTCCCTGAACCCAGTGTGCCGATCTGTTGTAGTCCCCTGCTTTTCGCGGTCGCTGAAACTTTGTCTGGGTTGGCGTTTTTCATGCATCCTCGTTCCTCACAGTGTTCCGCGTCTTCTTGCCAGCCTAAACCTTGTTCGATGGCCCATCCGACGCCATCTGTTACTGTCCTTTCGAGCTCGTTGAGTGTTACTCTTAAGTCAGTTCTTCGGCTTCCAAGTCCGCACGGCACATTTTCGAAGATCGTGTTTGTCAGAACCGAAAGCTTCGGCCTGATGTCGTCTTCTGAAAGATTGGTAGTCAGTAAACGCACGCCACAGTTTATGTCGTAGCCGACTCCCCCAGGGCTGATTACTCCTTCGTCATGATCTGTTGCCGCTACGCCGCCGATTGGAAAGCCGTATCCTTCATGTCCATCCGGTAGGGTAATCGCATACTTGTAAATCCCCGGCAGATGAGCCACGTTCGTGCACTGTTCGAGAGTCCTGTCCGTCTGCATCTTCTCTAACAGGTTCTTATCGGCAAAAACCATGCCTGGCACACGCATGCCCGATTTGTACTTTGGAATGCACCAAGAATACTCATCCAGCTTCTCAAGAGGCACTCTTTCTGTTGGCCTTCGGCTTTCTTCTTCTCCCATGTTATTCGCCTATCAAAGAGAGTGTTTGGACGAAAATATAAGCAATTTTGGTGTCTAGACCAAAACTCTTCTTTCAAGCGGCTCCAGATTTTTCGACGAAGTCGACAACGCCCTGCACGCTGTTGGACAGCACAGTTTCACCTAGAACAGGATGAATCTTAACATAATTCAAAGCTCGCCGAAGCGAATCATCCTTCTCGATTATGCGGTCAGATATGGCGGCCAATCCATCGCCTCTGTTTAATCCCTGCTTTGCGATTTCGGCCCAAAGTTTAAGTTGGCGCACGTAAGCATTCAGCTTCTCGACCCCGTTGGCGGCTTTGCCGAAGTGACTGTAGTATAGGCTTCTAGGCTTCAGACTGATCAGCTTGTCCAAAGAGGCGAGGGCAACGTCCAAACGTAGGGGCGGTGGTGTTGTAGGCACGATAACGTTTATTTCATTGAGGTAAATTCCAGCCGCGTCTCCGGGGAAAATTCCATCACTGGATTTTTCATAGTAGCTTTGATGATGTGAAGCATGTCCAAGCGTTTCGACAACCTTCAGCTCGACTCCATCTCCGAGGTCAAAGGTCATACCATCTGACGCGTTGAGGATCCTATCTTCCGGAACGGGTTCGGGTTCACCGTACAATTTGGTTATGCTTCCGAGAACGAGCTTTGACTGCTCCCAGAGTTTTTGCGGATGGATCAGATGAGATGCACCCCTCGGATGGACAATCACCTTTGCATCAGGCAAGTATTTCAGAAGGGTACCCACGCCTCCAGCATGGTCCAAGTGGACATGCGAAACAGCGACATAGGCAACTTCTGCGGGTTCTACCTTCAGTTTCTTGAGGCCGGACAGCAAGTTGGGCACAGAGGAGGCTGGACCCGTTTCAACGATTGCAACCTTTTTTCCACTGAGCACGTAGCTGGCGATGAAATTCTTCATTCCAGCAGTTTCTGCATCGATCAAGTCAATGTGCTCATCAAGCCTCGTTACGCTCATGTGTACACCAAGGTTCTTCTCAAGCGAATCTTAACGTCAGTGCCAAATGTTTTAAGGGTTTTCATCGTGAACATTTAAGCGGACGAACGTATACACATTTTTGAGGATTGCTTGTGCTTTTGCGAATTAGTCGAGAGCTCACGTCAGAGGAAGTCTTGGAGAAGATTAGGACTTTTGAAAAAAAATTCGGGATGAGTTTCAACGAGTTCGAAGAACTCTTCCGAAGGAGGAAAATGGGTGCTAGCTCTGCGAGAGCATATTCTGAATGGGCACAACTCGTTGACAGCTACAAGGGCTATGTTGAGGATGGAGAACTGGATTACACGGCTGAAGAGGTCAAGGATTTCAAGCCTGAACAGACCGCTTTGTTGACGCCGAAAAGGATAGAATTGTTGTGCCAGCTTGCGGTACTGAGGGTGGAGTCGATTAATGATTTGGCCCAAAAAGTGAAGCGCAACGTAAAGAACGTGTATGAAGACTTGAAGGTGTTAAACATGTTCGGCTTCGTTAAGCTGAACAAAAGGAAAAAAAGGGCATTGATCCCAGAAACGCTCGTCAAGGAAATAGCATTTATAGTCCGCTGAGCGTGGCTGCTCAAACGTCGAGGATGAACTTCAATGTTACCCTGCCGGGCTCTCGGATAATTTCCATTCTGTGATAGGTCACGGCCTTCACACCTACCTTCTGCAGATGCTTCTTCGGGTCGAATTTTTCACCCCAGATTCTGGCTCGAAGCTTGAAGCCGTCGGCAGTTCTGGTCAATTCTATGATGTTAAATTTTGAGAATAGCAGCCCCTCGATGTCAAACTTTACTAGCAAAGCCTCAAGCCAACCGTAAAGAAGTGCATACTCGTCCCAAGCTTCGACTTCAACGCTGTCTTGGATTTCAGGTTCTACCTGGCTTACGTCAGTCATCACTTCAAACGAGGCAAGAGCCGCATTTTCAAAAGCATCAATTAGGCTTTTGCCATACGCAGCTACGTAGGCGTCTGCGGTGTGCTCCAAAAACTCGAACCGCTTATTATCATTATTGAAGTCGATCATACAGTAGTAGTAGCCTGTCTTTTCTTAAAATGATTCTGTCTGACTGATTAGCTTGACACTGCGCGCATCGAATGATCTTGATCTGAAAAATGCAGGATCAGTTTAGGCTTAAGTTAGATCCAGCAGGATTTCGATGGATGTTCGAACGAAATCTGTACATTTTTCTTCGAAGACTTTTGCCTTGCTGGCTTTTTCCCGTTCATCAGAATTCGAAAGGTCATAGTGAATCAGCTCCCTGCAAAAGACGGTTCCATGTTGAAGCTCAAACCGCTTGAAAAGTTCCTGCGAAAGCTTGTAGCATTGAAGTCTTTCTTCAGCAGAAGGCTCGTTCGTCCCGTATTTTGTTCCAATTGCCATCACACCTCCGGTCAGAGCACCGCAGACAGAACCGCAGCGTCCTATTCCGCCGCCAAACCCAGTGGCAATCTTTGGAATCAACATGTTTTTGCTGTTCCAATGTTCAAACATCGTTAGCAGAACACTCTGAGCGCAATTGTATCCTTCCAAGAAACGGTTCACTGCCTTTTCGCTAAGCATTTTCTTGTCAGTCAACGTTTCTCCCTGCTGAGAATGGGTCAGAGGCTTTTCGGAATCTGCTGAATCACAGCGACCAACAACTTCACTGTGTTCTCAACATCCTCCAAATTAAGCATGGATGTTGGGCTGTGGATGTAGCGTGTTGGAACAGATATTGCGCCGCTGGGAACACCTTCTCTTGTGAGCAGTATGCGCGCTGCATCCGTCGATCCTCCCATTAGTGTTTCAAGTTGGTACGGGATCTTGTTCTGCTCCGCTGTATTGACCAGGAGTCGAAGGATCCTCGGCGGGACAATCATTCCTGCGTCCGCAACTGTCAGTGCTGGTCCCTTGCCCATCTTTATCGGTGCTTCAACTTCCTTAACTCCAGGCGTGTCGCCTGCCACAGTTACGTCGAGTGCTAAGCCAACATCTGGGGATATACCAAAGGCTGATGTTGCCGCTCCTCTTGAACCAGCTTCTTCTTGAACCGTTCCAACCGCGTATACGGAACATTCAGTTTTCTTGAGTCGCTTCAGCGTCTCAATCATGATGGCACAGCCGATACGGTCATCGAGTGCTTTGCCAATAACAACATTCTTTCCGATTCTTGCGAATCTAACATCAAAACTAGCGGTGTCTCCGATTTTCACGCCCATTTTCTGAGCCTCTTCTAGGCTTTTTGCTCCAACATCTATGAAAAGCTCGTCATAACTGATCACTTTCTGGCGCTCCTCAATCTTCTGTATGTGGGGCGGCCTGGAGCCTATGATTCCATGAAGAGGGCCCTTCTCTGCATGAACTATGACTTTCTGGGCAGGAAGAATGCGATCATCTATCCCACCGACCTTTACGAAGTACAGGAAGCCTTCCTTCGTGATGGTCTTCACGAGTAGGCCTATTTCATCCATGTGTGCCGCAAGCATGACTTTGCGCGCGTGTTTTTTGCCTTCCCTTATTCCTATGACGTTTCCGAGCTTGTCCTCTTTGACTTCGTCCACGCAAGGCTTCAAGTATTTCTTCATCAAGCCTGCAATTTCTTCTTCTCTTCCCGTCACACCGCAAGCGTTCGAGAGGTCCTCCGAAATTTCGACGAGTGTCATCATCAATTCCTCGCAGGGAAATTCAAAATCACTGCACTTCGTATTAAACAATTGCGGTTCAAAACTGCATCTGTTTGCAGAACCTGAAACAGAAAATGCCCCGCAAAGACTATACTCAAAGCTTTTCTTTAGAGCCTTGAACCACTAGGTGTGGTCAAATGCGAAAAAGCCTGAAGTTGAGTCTCGCTGCTGTCTTTGGAGCATTACATGCGGTCCTGTACTTCGTCTCATTCGGTTTGTGGCGAAATTGGGGAATCTACCTAGAATCCATTGAAGGGATAACGTTGGGTCCCGGCGTTGGTTCCTTAGCGGCTTTTTTGGGCAGTTTGACTGGTCGAATAATCAGACCAGACCCTCTTTGGATGTTCGGTTTAATCGCTGAACCTTTTAGCGTCATGACAGCGGGATTCTTGAGTAAAGGCAAATGGAAGCCCGTTCTCGCGGCAAATGCAGCAATGTTGTCGGCATACTTTGTTCATCCATTCGGAAGACTCCTTCCTATATGGACAATCCTAGACGTTTTACTAGCACTCTTCATCATATATCCCACCGCAAAATTCAGCGTATACTTCTCGGAAGGCAACGTTAAGCGGTTGTCGATAGCCTTAGTCTTGGTGTCTTTCGTGAGTATAGCAACGGATTCACTTGTGAGAATTTTCTTACTCATTCCTTGCGGCTTGTACAACTTGTTTTTCGAAAGTTTTGAAAGCCTCTATTTAGTCTTTACTGGAGCTGCTATCAGTTCGTACATTGAGGATTTCATCGTCGTGATTGTGTCTTTTCTGGTCGGCGTACCCCTGCTCATCGCTATTCTGAGGCTCAATTTATTAGAGGGTAGGACAACGACAGAGGAATAGGAGAAGACGAGGGAAGACTGTATCGTCAGTGTACGTCCTAGGATTAGTAGACACCATCCAGCATGCGGCACCTCTATATTACCAGGTTCAAACTTTCTTTTGAAGACACTTAAATCAAAGTTCAACTTAGTGCTTACAAAGCCGTTCGGATGATTTTCAATGTTCCAACGATTCGAGATCAACGACGAACAACACAATTCTTAAGCGTTCCCCAAAAGTATTACAATAAACAGAGGCTTTGAGTTGCCAGAACAACAGTTCAAAAAAGTCGGAGTGTTCAAATGTGGCAATATTGCATCCTCACCGCTTTTCGAACTCCTCTTGGACGAACTAGCCGACAGGCAAGATATCAAAACTCGCTCGGTGACTACTGGTTCGAAGATGGCGGTTGAGGATATCGAAGAGGCTTTGCCCAAAATCCTTGAGTTTCATCCTGATCTTTTAGTTTTCATATCTCCTAATCCAGCCATACCTGGTCCAACAAGGGTCAGAGAAAAATTCTCAAGCTGCGGCGTGCCCTGTGTGGTGATTTCGGATGCTCCGGCAAAACGTGTCAAAGCAGAGCTTGAAAAACAATGCTTGGGCTACATAATCATTATGGGCGACCCCCTGATTGGGGCACGAAGAGAATTCTTAGATCCCACGGAGATGGCGATTTTTAATTCCAACGTCATCAAGGTGCTCGCAATCACAGGTGTATTCCGGATAATTCATCAAGAAATCGATAAGCTGATAGACGCAATCAAGACAGGCACGTCTCTGCTCTTGCCTAAATTGATAGTTGACGTAAACGTTATTCGAGACCGGTCTGACTTCGAAAACCCCTACGCACGGGCGAAAGCTATGGCGGCCTATGAACTCACCGAGAAAATTGCCGAGATCAACTTGCAGGCATGTTTCGTTGAGAAAGAAAGTGCCAAGTATGTCCCGCTTGTGGCTTGTGCACATGAAATAGCTCAGGTAGCCGCTAGACTGGCAGAGGAAGCTAGAGAGATCGAAAAATGTGGCGACACGCTAGTAAGGAAACCTCACTCAAAAGAGGGCAAACTAAAGATCAAAACTAGACTAATGACAGCCCCAATTCTTGATGAAGAGTTTTACGGGAAAACTGCCTGAAGAGGCCTCCTGGTTTATGAGAGAACAGGGTTTTGCCTTTTCTTCTTGGACAGCTTTTGCAACAGATTCATGGCGTTCGGCTCTTCGATCACGTCTCTCGTTATGATTATTTCTGCCTTTTCAGCGGCTTCAAATAGCTCTTGGCCTCTTTTCGTGCGAACCACCGTAAATGTCCAATTGTTCATTCCCAATCCTCCAACGGAAATATCAGCCAGCTCAGAGCTAAAGTCACTGCAACACTTGCAGTTTTCACGAGCGTATTGCTTTATTTCTGAAAGCGGAATTGCACAGGCGCCTGAGTTTGTCGTAACAAGCATCTTTCCTTTAATGTTCATCTTTCTGACACTATCAGGTCTGACACCAAGTGTTTCATGGATATATTTTTCCATAAGCCCTTCATAGGTGAAGCATTCAGAACACATGAGCCCAATCAGATACTTCAAAGGGGTTGTAAGCCTCTTCAAGCCAGCCCTTTGAATCCCTCTGATAGCCTGGATATGGCACGGTGTGCCCACAAACGCTACGCTTGTTTTCTTTTGCTTGATGGCCTCATTCAAGGCAAGGAGATTCGGAGAGCAGAAGTATCTTGATCCCGAGCATTCTAAGATCTCCGTTGAGGTTGTAGCCAATTTCGGAATTGGCAGAAAAGGCTTTTCCATGCCGACCCCAGAAACAACTGCACCATCAATCAACTTGTTTTCCAAGGCGAACAACAATAACGCGGTCACGACCCCGCCATCCTGAGAAGCGCCAAGTATTCCACTATCTCTTGCTTGGGCCACGGAGAGTCTAAGATGGATTCCGAAATCTTCTTCAGAGTTTCTCTCTCTGCCGAATACATACCTTTCCAATTGGGTCTGAGACTGTCCATAACGTGGACAGACTCTTGCACAGATACCACAGATTTTACAATCCTTGATCAATACAGGCTTGTCCTTGTCGTATTCCAGACAGTCAAAGGGGCATACGGCAACGCATGCACCACAACCTACACATTTCTCAGTGTTGACAACTTCTGCGCCTAACGATTCCTCGAAGCTGATTTTACTAAAACTCTCCGTGACTGCCATCAAGAGAAAAGAAATATGCAACATTAATAAGTCTAAGCTATCGAGGTAGTAATTTGAGAAGCATCAGAGGGACATCTAGATGAACATTGTTCAAATAATTGGAATCAAGGAGTTGCCAATCATAAAGACGGGCGACAACTTGGGCGAGCTTATTTGTGAAGCTTCTAGAAGACAAGGCACCCCAATTCAAGACGGCGATATACTAGTGGTCACTCACGTGGTCGTTTCCAGGGCTGAAGGAGCAGTAGTTAATCTTGAGACTATTGTACCATCTGAATTTGCGAAAAACATAGCGAAACAGTATGAAAAGGATCCTGCTGTCGTTGAAGTCGTTCTTCGAGAAACAAAATCCATAAGACGCATGGCAGATGGCAATCTGATCACGGAGAGCAAACATGGGTTTACCTGTGCAAACTCCGGTGTTGACAAGTCCAATGTTCCAGGTGGAAAAACCGTGGCTCTATTGCCACATAATCCTGACGCCTCGGCTCAAAACATCAGAAAGGATGTAGCGAGATTGACGGGTTGTAACGTCGCCGTCATAATTTCCGATACACACGGACGACCGCTCAGACAGGGCCAGATAAACGTGGCAATAGGAGTGGCCGGCATAACCCCGATCAGAGACAGAAGAGGGGAAAAAGACCTTTTCGGATACGTCTTAAAGGTGAAACAAACCGCAGTTGCTGATGAACTTGCTTCAGCCGCTGAACTAGTAATCGGGCAGGCAGATGAGGGCATCCCTGTCGCCATAATACGCGGGTATCCATATTCAGGATCTGAAAACGCAACAGTTAATGATCTGATTATGCCCAGAGAGAAAGACCTGTTTCGATGAAAATCCACAGAAATGCCAATCGTACCTTGTCGCAAAAATCAAACCGAATCGATTCAATATCGTGAAACAATGTACGGAGGCGATCATCATGGATGCGAAATGTGACCTCAAAACGTTTGAAAAAAGGATTGAGGAAGAAGGACTCGTCTGGGAGATGAAAGGAGAATTGGACAGGGCATTGCAAGCCTACGATCGGCTCTTAACAGACGTAGAAGCAATTCCTTTTGGAAGTCAACAGGAAGTTAACGAAAAGAACGCCGTTATTTCATATTTGATTCTTCGAAAAGCTGGAGTCCTAATGCAGAAGGGAGAGTTGGAATCAGGCGAACAGCTAATGCAGAAAGCCTTGCACCATGCAGAGATGTCAGACAATACAACCGCTGTCGGCAGAGCAAAACTCGGACTGGGTGTCTTCTATGGCACCACAAACAGATTCGAGGAAAGTGAAAAGTTGCTGACAGAAGCTCTGAAATCATTCAACCGAGGCGATGATTATGACAGCAAACAAGGTGCCGGTTGGGCTCTACTGAATCTGGGTGGAGTATTCATCAAACAGGGGAAATTGAGTCAAGCCCAAGAGAAACTGGATGAAGCTATTAGATCGTTGAAGTCTATTGAGAATTGGGTAGGTGTCGCTTCGGCTTTTGAATTGAAGGCCAAATATGATGCTGCTAGAGGCGCTGATGCTCTGGCTAAAGAAGACCTGCAGAACGCGATTCTGTTTTATGAAAAACAGGGCATGAAGGAGAAGGCTGATTCCCTGAGGAAAAGCACGAAGAACGTGAGCAATCACGGTCAATGATAGAAGGCTACGCCCAAGTGCTGATGAACCCTGATTTGTTCGTCGATGAAGGATTTAAGGGATTGTTACAGAATCGAATGCTGAGTGAAAATGCTTAAGAAAGATGCAGAACTCTTGGAATCAGGGTTTGATCATGTCACAGAGCGGACTGGAGTCGAAATCTGCTGCGAGCGAGAGGCTTGAAATTGTCGGTTATGACGACAAGAACAAGTTCTTCACAGTCAAGTCGCCGACGGGGAATACGCTTCAGATTTTGGATACCTATGCCGAAATGTTTACCATGTGGGCGGGCAGAGTGCTCATAACTGCTGACAGCGAGAGATGGGCGTTAACTGCCGCACGAACCGCAACGGGCTTGGCAACGAGCGTCATAATGTCTCCCGCAGAGGCTGGAATAGAAGGTGTCGTACCAGCAAATGCGACCCCGGATGGTCGAACGGGCGTTTTGATTCAGATCTACAATCGTAACAGGTTTGAACTGAAGAGTCAAATGATACTTCGCATCGGTCAGTGCATCATGACTTGTCCGACAGCCTCGGCCTTCGATGCGATGCTGGATGCGAAAAGAAGACTGAAAGTGGGTAGAAGCATACGTCTATTCGGCGACGGCTTCCAGAAAAAAGTCCTTGTCGGAGCTAGAAAAGCATGGAAGATCCCTGTTATGGAAGGCGCCTTCATAGTAGAAGATTCGTTCGGCGCTTCTGAAGCCATTGCAGGCGGGAACTTCCTCATATTGGCTAGGGAAAAGTCTTCAGGATTGAAAGCAGCAGAGGAGGCTGTCGAATCTATAAGAGCCAAGGCACGTGAGGTGATTATGCCGTTTCCCGATGGAATCTGCCGTTCAGGGTCGAAGGCTGGCTCGCTAAAGTATAAGCTTAAGGCGTCTACAAATCATCCTTTCTGTCCAACGTTGAAAGCCCTCGTGCCCGACACACAGGTTCCCGAAAATGTGAACTGCGTCTATGAGATCGTCATCAACGGACTAAGCGTTGATGCCGTCAAAAGAGCCATGACAGCGGGCCTTCAGGCTGCGGCAAGCGTTCCCGGCGTTGTGAGAATTTCTGCAGGCAATTACGGCGGCAAAATCGGACCGTTCAAAGCATTTCTAAAAGACACTCTGAGTTCAGCTTAGCTCCCTTCCCAAATCATTTATTTGATTCCTCATAATGTAACCTTAAACTATAATGGACGATCGTGAGTTCAGTTGAGCGCTCCCAAGAAGACTTCGCTGGAACTGTTCAGGTTGAGGAAGACGTTGAATACGCTAGCGACCAAAGAAGGTCGGGGAACGGAGCTAGTTTCAGTGTACGTTCCCCCTGGCAAACAGATAAGCGACGTCTTGAACACACTCAGGGACGAGTACGGCACTGCGTCGAACATAAAGTCTACCACCACTCGCAAGAACGTGATGGACGCGATCGTCAAGGTTCAGCAGAGGCTCAAGCTCTTCAAGGAGCCGCCGGAAAACGGCCTTGTAATATTCTGCGGTGCCATCCCACAAAACGGTCCTGGAAGCGAGAGAATCGAGACTTACGTGATCGTGCCGCCTGAACCGATACACATATACCTGTACAGGTGCGACGCGCGCTTTCACACTGAGTACCTGCAGGAGATGCTCAGAGAAAAAGAGACGTACGGCATACTTCTCATAGATGCTTCGGAGGCCACTCTGGCCACGCTTCAGGGCAGAAGGCTCGAAATAGTGTTGAATTTGACTTCAGGAGTGCCTGGAAAGACGCGTGCAGGTGGACAGTCAGCGCGAAGATATGAGCGGCTCAGGGACATGAGGCTTCAAGAATATTTTACTCGTGTGGGGCACCATGCGAATGAGATTTTTCTTCCGATTGAGAACCTCAAAGGTTTGATCTTAGGCGGTCCTGGCCCTACGAAGTATGATTTTGAGAAGGGCGACTATTTGAATTACATGTTGAAGGACAGGATCTTGGACGTGATCGACACTTCGTACGTGGAGGAGCAGGGTGTGAAGGAAATCGTCGACAAGGCTCCTGAAATAATGCGGAAAATACGTTATATTGAGGAGAAGAAGCTGATTCAGCAGTTTCTCTACGAGATTGGGCATGACACGGGGATGGTGACGTACGGCGAGGAAGAGGTTAGAAGAGCTTTGGAAAGAGGAGCTGTCAGAATACTGCTGCTTTCAGACGAGTTGGACAAGGTGCGAGTGACGTTGAAATGCAACGCGTGTGGATTTCAGGAGCAGCAAACGTTGAAGACACAGATGCTCATAGGCCTCGAGCAGAGTCTAGCAGGGAAACCCTGCCCAAAATGCAAAGCGCCGGCACTATTGGTGGCAGAGACCCAAGACGTGATCGAAGACTTCGCACAGCTGGCCGAGTACACGAACGCAGAAGTCGAGATCATATCCAGCGAAAGCGAAGAGGGCCAGATGCTAAAAAACTCCTTCGGCGGAATTGCAGCCATACTTCGCTTCAAAACCCAAGGCTAAACTCTTAAGCCGAGCAAGACCCTCTCAGCATCACCTTTTTTTGCGCCCTTTACGAGCAACTTCTTCCGTCTGGAAGAAAAACCTGAGGTGATCTCGACCTTCTTGCGAAAAAGTTTAGAAAGCTCTCTCGTTATTTCCCTGTTGGCTTTGCCTTTGGCTGGTTCTTCCTGACAGAAGACGACGATTTCGTCCTTGTCAACGATGATTCTGAGGGTTTTACTCCTTGGTTTCACGTAGACCTCGAGGATCAAACCGTCCTTTGTCTCGATGGCTTTCATGCTGTTCACCTGAATGATTAGCTCATTTATGAAGTGACTCAGAGGTATGCTGATACAGAAAAAGATAAGGGTAAACCTGATCTAGGATGCATAGGCGTTATCGATGAAGCATTATTCAGCCTATTTGGACTGGTATGGTCAGGTTGAGAAGGCAAAGTACGATTTCAGATCGAGTGGCTTGACACATTTTATCTACAAGCTGAATCTAGGTGATGTTGACCTGAGCGTCAACTATACCTGCGGCAACCCTGAGACTGCTAAGTTGCTGGCTAAAAGATACGAGGTGAAACCTGAGAACGTTTTTATTTCAAGCGAAGGCGCGTCAGGTCAGAACGCTCGGACAATCAGAGTTCTGGCAGAACGAAACGTGAAGAAAAAAGAGGCCATCGTGGAATATCCGACTTACGAGCCGTTGTTAAGACAGGTTCAAGAGCACTTCCTCAAGGTGAAAAGGCTGGAAAGAAGGCCTGAGGAATCGTACGGACTCGATGCTGACCTGCTTCGGAAAACTGCTTCACGGGAAACAGGGCTACTCGTGTTGACCAACCCGCATGCGCCGAGCGGGGCGACTTCAGGCCGAGATGAGCTGAAGGCGATATGCGACGTGGCAGATGAATATGATTTTTTTGTCATTTGCGACGAAATATACGCGGAATTCGACCGAAATTCTGTGCCCACGGTTTTCTCGGTCGCCCCGAAGCACGGGATAGTCACGACGAGCTTCACGAAAGCATACGGTCTCGGCGGCCTGAAGCTCGGGACAGCATTAGCCAGCGAGGACATTGTGAAAGAACTCTATTCGGACGTGTTGAACACAGTTGGCAACAGCTCCAACTTGGTCCAATTGGTTGCAGCGGAACTGCTGGACAGATGCAGAGAAAAGATGGAAGAGCATAAGCAAAAGTGGGTCAGACTGAAACGACAGACTGAAGAATTGCTGAAACACAAGGGACTCGAGTATTTCCCGAACAGGGTCAGCGTTACTTATTGGGTGGATCTTCCGATAACTGACACTAACAAGTGGATAAATGACTATGCACTTCCCAAGTATGGCTTGGCGCCTGTACCAGGTGCATTCTTCCTTTTCAAGAATGGGTATGAACTCGCAAAATCAAAGATGATCAGAATCGGCCTTGGCAACATAAATCCAGATGGTCCGAACCTCACAATGGCCTTCGACGCACTGGAAAAAGCCATCAAGACTTGGCCTGCGAAGAAACGCTGATTTCAACGTGCTGAGAGGTTTCTTTTTCTGCAGTGAGCTCGACGCTAGTGCGTGGTCACTTTCATAAACTCGCGTCTGTCAAGCCATTCCAGAATTACTGCGAAAGTTCCGCAGAAGAGGATGGTAAACAGAATGAAAACTATCTTGTTAGGCCACGATAAGTTTGGTGCACGAAGCAGGAGAAAACCTGAAATGGCAGCTAGTAGGTACAAAAGGTTTTCGATTTGTTTCTTGGGCATGGTTTCTTTCCTATCACATTATCCACTGGTTTACTATGTAGCCCTTTCTATAGTTGTCCCTCAGTAATGGGCAGTTTTTCTTTGGCCATTTGAGCGAAAATGAATGGAGTGCGCAAAAAATGAATCCAAGATTCTGATTCTGGCTTCTCAAGACAAATATGCAGAAGTAGCTATTCGCGAATAGGCGTGTCATTTGAAAACTGGTAATAAGCAGAGCAAAGAAGCCAAGAACTCTGGCTCATTAAGAAGCAAATTGAAGGAAGCGAAAATCGAGGCCCAGAAGCCGCTTTACCTGGTTCGATACGAATAAACGAGAAAACGGGAAAGCTTCGCTTCGGACCTGATTAGCGCATTCGTGGCTGTCGAGCAGGGCAGCCATGCGTATAGAGCATACGTCATGCTAAGCGTGCTGCATTTGACATTTTGGTCCAAACCTGTGGGGAGGTTTTGGGACGAAACCATCTTTTCCGGCGGGCCCCTCGTAATTCTTTGACGCCTGTGATGTTGCAGTAAATATCTTTATTATGCAGGGTTCACAAAAAGGATTCGCGAGCACACCAACGAGTGTGCGTATATTCGAGGTCACGAGAATAGGGGTTTACTTCAGCATGAGTGACGAGCAAACTTTGAAAGGCAAAGTTAAGGTCGGGGACAAGGCTCCGGATTTTACGCTTCCAGACCAGTCTGGGGCGATGGTGAACCTAAGAGATTATGTTGGCAGCAAGATTATCGTGTTGTATTTCTATCCCAAGGACTTCTCAAGGGGATGCACGGCTGAAGCCTGCGCTTTCAGAGACAGTTATGACGTGTTAGTGGAGGCAGGCGCGCAGGTATTGGGGATAAGCTCGCAGTCTGTCGATTCTCATAACAGGTTTGCACTGGTGAACACGCTGCCCTTCGTTCTCTTAAGCGACGAGAGTGGAAAGGTCAGGAAACTCTATGGGGTCCCATCGACTCTGGGGATTCTTTCAGGCAGGGTGACGTACATCATCGACAGGAAAGGAATAGTCAGACACGTGTTTTCTTCACAGCTCAACGCCACCAAACACGTAGAAGAAGCCCTCAGGATCGTAAAAGAGATCAGTAAAGAGTAGAACAAGCGACAGTCGAGTCTAATTATATGAGATTTCTTGAAGGCGCGCTTTTTGTCTTAGCGTCCTACACTTCGTTGAGAAGGCTTTTGAGTTTTAATATACATGTTAGCCCTCCTTCAGAAATGAAGAACGAATCCAAGAGGCCAGAATCTATGAGCGCGGGCAGTGGGCTCGAAGGAATAAGGGTTCTCCATGGTTCACTGCGACAATCACGTCGGAAGCAAACAGGAAAAACTTATTAGAATATACAAGGCTCTGATCTTTCTGGAGAGTTGTGGAAACAGTTTCTGCAAAGTAAGCCGAGGTCATTGGACAATTGGAGAGTGTGAAAGGGTTGAAGAGTAAATGGTTCTTTGCGGCAGTTTTGACCATTTTCTTCGTTGCATTTGTCACGACGCAGGTTCTCGAAGCAGGGGCGGCAACTACTCGCAACTTCACGTTGTATGGTTCCTTTCAAGGCGGATGGGGTTTCACCGCCAACAACATAACCCGTCCCGGTCCAACAATCGTGGTCGAGCAGGGAGACACCGTAAACCTTACCCTCATCAGCAACGACGGAAATACACATCAATTTTTCGTTAGCTATACGAACGCTACAACGATTGGCTCAGGCGATCCACAGTCGCTGGCCTTTTCAGGCACAGTGTATTATTCCTTCAACGCCACCAATACGGTTGGAACCTACGAATATCGCTGTGCCTATCACCCAGATGTGATGTGGGGATACTTCCGAGTCGTCCCTACCGGCACAATTCCAGAATTCCAGCCCCTAGCGATGCTGTCACTATTGATTGTGGGTATCGGAATCGCTACTCTAGCCCGCAAAAGAAGACGACAAATCTAACAACGATCCCTTTTTTCTGATTAGCTGATGCAATCAGCAGGTGATCAAAACGAAGCATAAGAACCTTTTGAGTTATGTTCTCGAAACCCGTTCTTTTATTGCTAAAAAAGTGTTGACCTTGCAGAACCCGACCGGAATTAGGAGTAGATCGGTGGGTACCCGCATAAATTTTTATTCCATTCGGATTTGAAGTGTTTCATCCGGATCTTCCACTGCCGACTATGCCTACGACCTTTGTTTTCTCTCCCCTTGACCTGCATGAACTGATTCTCACAAGGATAAAATCCCTGTCTAACAATCACCATGAGCCTCTGAAGGAAAACTGTTTTGTTGATACGGAAGTATGTTGGTGTTGAGAATGATGGGTTACCTGCCATTTTGAATGTGGAGGCTCCCAAAACGCGATAGGCCTCTGCCGGTTTTTCTCTCGCGGGTGTTCAATATGAATTTTCGGACGCGGGCTATTGGTTGGTGAGTTTTTCTTCGATTATCTTGTCTACGTTTTGAAAAAGCTCTCTTGCTGTTCCGTTGTTTTCTATTCTGAGGTCTGCGAGTTTGCAGGCCTCTGTGAGTTGGAAGATTTCTTCCTCGACTTCATCTTGGTCTAGGAATTCTTTCCAGGTTTTCGGGTCTCTGGGCTCTGCCCTCTTTGCGAGTCGTTGAAACCTTGTTTTCTTGTTACCCGTGACGCATATGAGAAGGAAATTGTCATGAAAGTTCTTTCTGAGGGTTGTAACGTCTGTCGGTGCGCGAATTCCAGTGATGAGTACTCTATCCATGTTCGCATGTTTTATTTTTCTAATCGTTTCTTCGATGAAGTAGGTATTTCCGAATTGTTCATAGCGCTTCTGGGTGATTTTCTGGAGGTTTTCCCTTGTCGCGGGCAAGCCTTCGTTTCTGGCTATTTCTCTGGCTATGTCCCCGATGGAAATTGTTGGTATTGAAAGTCTGTTCGAAATGTACATGATTACTGTGTCCTTGCCGCTTCCGATCTGGCCGACTGCGCCTATGATTTTCAACTCAAATCATGCCTCCTTCATGTGATCCCTCAGAAAACAAGCTTAACCAAGAGACTAGCGCGCTCTGTTCAGTACACGCTACTACTAGAAAGGCTTTTTTGTTAATACCCCTAATGCCTAATTCTGCACACAAACGAGGTTTGGCGTTGACTTCGAAAGTCGCTATGGTTGAATTCGACGGAGTCGATTTAGCTCCTTTCAAGCGGGCACTCGACCTAATCGGCGGAATAGACGACCTGAATACTCTTGGGCGACCTGTCGTGATAAAGGTTGGCGTGTTCAGTCATAAGGCAGAGAACCATGCATCCATAGGCCTGGTTGGCGCAATCATCGATAGTTTCAACAGAGCGCCAAAGATTTTTGTGGCTGAATCCGACAATTACAAAGGCACTGGTTCCGAGCGACTTCAGATCTGGAAGAAACTTTACACTGATCGAGTCGTCCCCTTCAACCTTTCAGATGATTCAGAAGTCAGAAAAGTGAAGATTGCCAACGAAGAAATGAATTTGTCGCACATGCTATTCAAACCCAACGTCTTTGTTGACACGCATATACTTCGATCCTTCGAAAGCGGAAGCGTCCTCAAAAACCTCTTCGGGTGCATTATGGATTCGAAACGCCAGAAATATCACAAGGTCCTTCCTAAGCTGCTCGCGGATGTTTATGAGGCAATAGGCGGGATAGACCTTGCCGTGCTCGATGGAACATACTTCTGGCGCGGGGCAGGTGATGCTCCTGTGCGGATGAACACTATACTTGTGGGAAGAGACGCGGTTGCTGTGGAAACAGTTGGAGCGACTCTTGCGGGTCTTGACCCTCAAAAGATGCCAGTGATACAAGAATTTGCGAAGAGAGGCCTTGGAGAAGGCAACATGGAGAATATTGAAGTTCGGGGGGCTTCTTTTGAAAAGCTTCATGAGAAATTTACGTCCGCTCAAACGACCCAGAAAAGACGACGCGCACAGAGCAGTGGTCCTCAAACCTGGGGCGGCCACGCGAATCATGCATTTAAAACTCTAATCAGCGACGGATTCTTTGAGCCACCCAATAAGAGAACTATAGACGAAGTAGCTAAAGCCCTAGAAGCCCGTGGTCTTTCAACCAAAGGCAGAGAGAACAAGATTCTGGATTCTCTTGCCAGAAGAGTAAGAAAAGGGGTCTTGAAAAAAACCAAGAACTCGGACGGATGGGTCTACTGGACAGAATAGCCCCGAGTCCCATCGCATTAACGCTGCGAATACCGAAAAACCCTGCCTGCAGCTTGGTCTCGTGCGCTTCCTCGCTAATCGCACGTTTATATAACCATTTCACAACGTTAGACGTTTAGTGGAAAAACATGCCACGACTTGTTCTGGATGGAATGTTCGTGCCCAACGTTACCCCCTTCACTCGAATCGGACAACTTGACATCAAGGCGCTCAGAGCATGCGTCCAATTCTGGTTGGAAGGAGGAGTCTCAGGGTTGGTGCCATGCGGCAGCAACGGCGAAGCTCCCTACCTTTCCAGCCAAGAGAGGATTAAGACAATCGAAACCGTCGTAGACGAGGTCAACGGAAAGGTTCCCGTGATAGCTGGAACGGGCAGTATGTGCACGCAAGAGACAATTGCATTCACGAAGGATGCTGCTAACCTAGGTGTCGACGCCGCACTCGTCATAACACCATTCTACTTCAAACTCTCAAACAAGGAAATCAGTGAACACTATAGAACCGTCTCAGAAAACGTCGACATCCCCATCGTCCTGTACAGCGTTCCAAAGTTCACCAGCGTCTCTCTGGAACCAGCCCTCATTCAAGAAATTGCGACAGAAAATGAAAAGATAATCGGCGTGAAAGACAGTAGCGGGAACATCGGCACAATAACAGAAACCGTGAGACTGATCGGTAACAGGATTTCAGTTTTGGCGGGAACGGCTGACGTAACGTTGTCCACTCTGCTTACGGGAGGAAGAGGCGCAGTGCTGGCGGTCGCAAACGTCTTCCCCACCCTGTGCAGCCACCTCTACGCTGCTTTCAAGAGCAAACGGTACGAGGAGGCAAGTAGACTGCAAAACCGCCTATCCTACGCAAACGAGGTGCTCGTGAAAAGGTTCAATCAAATCTCAGCCATCAAAGAGGCTATGAAGCTGCAGGGACTGGAAGGCGGATACCCTCGAAAGCCAGCATTACCGTTGGACGCTGAAGATAGGAAGATCCTTGAAAGCCTTCTGAAGCAAGTAGATCAACCCGTCTAATCACACGAGCCTTCAGAGCTTCCAAAGAAAGCGCGCTATCAACTGATCGGAGTCATTTTTTCTTTTCTGCTATGACGCCTTTGTAGCTTCGGATGTTCTCTTCGCAAATATTGTGTTTCCATTCGCATATGCCGTTGACTATCTCCCCAAGATAATACTCAAATTCCTCGTTAGTTATCTCGCTGGAGCATTCAACCTTGTAAACAATATCTCCTTTGCTTCTGCTCGCAGTTATAGAAACCAGAATGCCATTCTGCTTCATGTTTGGTCAGATTCATTCTTGGATAAATAGTCCATTTAAGCTCTTTGCAGAATCAATTTGATCTTGGAAACTTGGGTTCTGTACCCGTGCTAGGCGCTCGCCAGAATGAGAAACTCATGAGCGCGCTCATGGTGAAATAATATGTGGAGGGCAAATTTTAAGAATGGTTTTTGACTACAGATTGATTCATGAACTATAAGGAAAGACAGGAAATAATCGCTAAATCGCCGATTTCTTTTCCGTATCTGAGGCGTTTCAATGCCGCTGCCGGTGTTCTACATCTTGTGCAAGGAATCTTGATGCTGGCTCTGGGCTTTTTGCTGAACTGGCCCTTGAAACTATACACGTTCTATCTGAAAGCCGGCCCTCTTCCTTGGTCGCCTAGCATTCAGTCTCTTTTCTCATTCAACAATCTAGGAGTCATCCTAGCCTCTTTCCCGCTGATTTCTGCCGTGGCGCATTTCACGATTGCCTATCCAAAGAATAAGGATTATAACGAGAACCTGAAAAAGGGAATGAATCCCTACCGCTGGTACGAGTACGCCTTCTCAAGCTCCATAATGATAGTTTTAATATCTACGTTCGTTGGCATTCTGGATTTCTGGTCGCTCACGATGATTTTCGTGTTGAACGCGATGATGATAATGTTCGGCTACGAGATGGAGTTGTTGAATCAGAAAACCGAGAAGACGAACTGGTCGCCCTTCACACTTGGCTGTATTTCCGGCGGACTACCCTGGGTCGTCCTCTACGCTTACTTCATAGGTGCCCTCAGTTCCTCAAGCGTTGCTCCGCCAACCTTCGTGTACTTCATAATCTTCATCTACTTCATCCTCTTCATGGTCTTCGCAGTCAACATGGTTCTGCAGTACAAAGGCGTGGGGCGCTGGAAAGACTACTTGTACGGCGAAAGAACGTACATAGTGCTAAGTTTCGTGGCGAAAACACTTCTGGCTTGGCTAGTGTTCTCCGGCGTATTCATGCCCCACTAGACACGCATAAAACAACTCCCCTTTTCTTCGTGCGCGCGCTATGTGCTTTTTCAGAAAGAGGTCAATCCGAGCAGCTCGATGGTCTTGTTCCACAACCTTTCTTGAAGTTCCTGATCATACGATATCAGGTTTGTTTTCGTTTCTTTTTTCTTTGCGAAGCATTTTCCAGTTACGTTTTTCACTTCGTCTGAGGACGCGAGGTAAACTGAGGTTTCTGCTCCTCTTTTTGCGCTGATCTGCATCGGGCGCACGAGTTTGAACGCGATCGATTGACGGAGACTTCCACCGCCTTTTCCGAGGTTGGTGGCCACGAAGCCTGGCAGCACAGCGTTAACGGTGATGCCTGTGCCTTCTAGGCGTCTTGCTAGCATGTAGGTGAACATTATAAGCATCAGCTTGGCGTTCGAGTATACCTTCATTCCGCCATAGCCCTTTTCGCTTTGAAGATCATCCAAGTCCACCTTACCAGACTTGTGAAGACCAGAACTGACGTTGATTATTCTTGATGGTGCGCTGGACTTGAGAAGTGGCAGCAGCTCGTGAGTGAGGAGGAAAGGTCCAAGGTAATCGACTGCTAACGTCCTCTCAAAACCATGATGCGTCGTCTGCCGCTTGAAGAACACGGCCCCCGCATTGTTAATTAAAACGTCAAGTCGATCATACTTGCTTGTGAACGTTTTCGCAAAGTTTCGTATTGATTCCTTTGACGACACGTCGCAAATCATCATATCAGTCGCGTTGTTGCCCGTCTTGTCAACTATCTCGTTTCGGGCCTTCTGTCCCCGCTCTTGATTCCTGACCGCCATGACAACCGTGGCGCCCATGTTTGCCAACGCCAGAGCGGTTTCCCTTCCGATCCCCGAGTTGCTTCCAGTCACAACGCATATCTTTCCCTTCATCTAAAACATCCTCGCCAGCGTTTCCACGACGAACTCGTGTTTCAGGTTCGTGCCTATCAAGTCAAGTGGTCTCTCAAAAACCTATGCCTCGGCGTTCTATTTCAAACTGGTAATTTGCGCGCGTTCCCGATAGTCTGAAAAGGACTGATTCGCACGCGCGGCAGATCGAGACGATCGACCTTCAAACCTACGAAATCAAAACTGAGAACAATGAAATACTTGTGAGCATCTGAAGCGCGCGTTGACAAGCTGGCCGTTCAGTGTGTCGATCGCTGAGCAAAGCATTTGAAGAGACTTGTATATACTGTACGTTGAGCCATGAACGCCAACGATTCCTACGTTTTTCACACCGATTACGACGAAATTCTAAAGCAAGTGCGCGAGGTCAAAGACGTGGATGCGGACTTTGAGAAGAGAGCGCGTGCTCTTGTCAAGGCTTTGCAGGGCATTTGTATCCAACTGGAACCCATCATGAACAAACAGTCGTGTCAGCAGGATGAGATAGTGCTTTGGAGAAACTACCAACAATTACAGGAAGAAAAACTTTCCATCCTAGACTTGTCACATGAATGGGACCATCTGGAAGAAACTGCGAAAAGACTCAACTCAGAACTTGCTTCTCAAATCCATGATGCAATTGAGGAATTGGTTGAACATGTCAGTGTTCTAGCGGAAACCCACAGAGCCCACATAGATATACTTGAAATTCAAAGCTCGCGTGGGCTAAACTTGATGACTCTAGTAGCATCCGTAGTCGTCTCGTACTTGGCCTTCTGGTACTTTTTCGCGCGTGATTTCATCCAGAACTTGGTTTTCCCCAACGGGCTAAGCCCTGACGTGAACTACATCATCACGCTTCTATCGTTAGTTCCCATTTTCGCAATCATTTTCTGGGGATGGCGAAAGCGAATCAAAAAATAAGTGACGCCCTGTATCTTCCCCTCAGCGCAAGATCGAATAGCGCGCGCTTGTTCATTTCAACTTCACTTCCAATGGGTCATGCTTCAGCTACGACTCTTGCAGAGCAAATTGAGGCTACAGTAAATGCTGGGGCAAATATGCCAAGTAATAATCTAGCAGAAGAATCCGCACGAACTGATGCGCGCGCTCAATTCACCATAAAAATGATGGTGGACCGGTGGGGATTTGAACCCCAGACCTCCTGAGTGCAAGTCAGGCGTTCATACCAACTGAACTACCGGCCCGCATCGCCTCTTTCGGGAAAGAACGGGCAGTAAGAAATTTAGAGCTTTCGGTCGCGTCTCGTTGAGCATTTATTCCCGGGATTGATACAGAGAACTGTTCAAGTATTCATGTTAAAGGCCTGCAAAGCCAGCGGCCGACACGTGTCTTGAGCGGTCCACACCTGCCGGACGGGAGTAACCATCATAGTTGTAGCGCCGTCTTTTGGGTCACTCTGTCCTTTGCTCGCATCTGCGTCAAGGGGATGCACGAATGGTCAGCAAGTGTGTCTAGACATTTTTTGAGACTGTAAGGACTAGAGTTTTTGTTTGTTCATCGTTTGCAACTTGTATCAGCAGCCATTCCGTCAGCTTTGGGCATTCATTTGGGTTGCAGTGGAGGTGGCTTTCTTTTATCGGGTTCCAAAACAGGCATTTGAAGCATGGGATGTCGATGAAGTTGTCACAGTTGGAGTTCAAGCCGCATCGTGAAACACAAGAACGGTCGAATTACTTATGATTTATGAACCAGTGTGAATAATAAAACTTAATGATTCCGTCTAAGGATTGCTGCTCTCAAAAGAAACCTATGATGAAGAAGGTTGTGTGAAGAATAAGCACAGATGCTTGCGCCTGGTTCTTGACGTTGAGATTCGATCGTATGGGCATCGAGAACGACAATTGAGTGAGTCTAACTTTTCCTGCCTTTCTTTTCATTCTCGGCTTCTGGAATGTCGGCTGCTCCGATTTTGCTTTTGAACTTTTCGATTAGCCTTTTCATCCTCTGCTTCCTTTCTTCTTCAAGTTTTCCGTGCATGACAAGATACTTGTCGTCTTCAGGCGGCGGAATCTCTTCAGCATATGGCCATTTGACGGAGATCTCAGTGCCGCCCTCTCTTTCCTTAAAAAAGAATTCGATCTCAAAATTCTTTCCCACCCATCCCGGACTATACTGCACCAGCAAATAATGGGGAAAAACCTCCTTTCTCAAGGTCACGTTCTTGAGGCCGACTTCACTCAAAGCCTCTTGAACAAGAGCAGAACACTCTTCCACCGGTTTGCCGAGTAGATACCTCCCTTCCAAGAATTTCAGCAGCATTCTCGCATTACTCCCGGAATGTATTCTCGGCCTTCTTGTCATAAGCCTTGTTCTAGATTATTTCCTTTGACGTCAGGGCTTCTCTTATGGTGCAAGCTTTGGATGGATCAACCGTGCGTCCAATCTAATGTTCTGTCTGTTTTACTATTTCGTGAAAGCATCACACCTGCGACACCGATCAAAAATAGCATCAGCCAGAGTAAAAATACAACCCAGTCCGCAGCGACAGAGAAGAGACTTTCAAACATGTTTGATCAAGAATAACTTTCGCTTGCTCACCTAAAAACCGAGTTTCCTGCTTCACAATAAGAATATGACAGTGCATATTTTGAAAAACGACATATTACGAAAGCCCAAGGTGCGCTTAGGCTCTTCGACACGTAAAAAGATTCAAAGTGGAGGCAACATTAGCACAGTCCACAGGTTGTTGTCCTATTTACAATGAATTATAAGAAAAATAGAATGGATGATTCTTTAGAATGAAGCGGTTAGCTTAATCTAGAATCTTCTGGTAGTGTTTCTTTTCTTCGACCAGCAATCTCGGCAGTAAACTGGCCTACTCGGGTCAGGCTTGAATGGGACTTCACATTCTTTTCCGCATTCAGCGCAAACTGCCTTATGCATTTCTCTATTTTCCATCTCTCGTTTCAACTCCTTGTACGCTCTATGCAAGAATCGCTTCCTGCACGACGGATTTAACGGATGGGCATGTCGCTTATAAAACTTATTATCATCGTATCTGATACGCCGATTTCAGCGGTCCCCAAACTTTTTACTCTACACATTGCCTACTGTAGACCGGAGAACATGTCAGAGTCCATGACAGCTAGGTTCGTAATCCAAAAACACGCCGCAACCCATCTGCACTACGATTTCAGATTGGAAATGGACGGCGTTCTCAAGAGCTGGGCAATCCCGAAGGAGCCGCCCACAGAACCTGGAGTGAAAAGGCTCGCAGTGCAGGTCGAAGACCATGAACTCAGCTACATTAATTTTGAGGGAATAATCCCCGAGGGCGAGTACGGCGCTGGGAAAGTGGAACTTTGGGACAAGGGCAACTACACGCTTAAGCATAGAAGCCCGAACAAAATAATGTTTACACTCCACGGCGACAAGCTAAACGGCGACTACACCGTACTGAGATTTAAGCAAGACAAAAACTGGCTCTTCTTCAAGAACAAAACCGCTGAGAAACCTTGAGTGTCGACCGCGCTTGAGAAAGCGGAAAAAGGCAAAATAGAAACTCGTCAAGTCTTAAAAGCGAGTTCATGCTAGAGTCTGCATTAGGTTTTCAACATGCTCGAATTCAAGACAATCAAAATTGAAACGCCCAAAGACTGCAATGTGATACTGGGCATGGCCCACTTCATAAAAGCAGTTGAAGACCTATATGAGGCGCTTGTGAACGCTGTTCCGAACATACGATTTGGCATAGGCTTCTGCGAAAGTTCAGGTCCATGCCTGGTCAGATACGAAGGAAACGACGGAGAACTGAGACAACTGGCAAAAGACAAGGCGTTCAAGATCGCCTGCGGCCACAGCTTCATAATTTTCCTCAAGAACGCGTATCCCATAAACGTTCTAGACAAAATCAAGGAAATACCCGAAACCTGCACAGTCTATGCCGCGACAGCAAACCCACTGGAAATAATCATAGCAGAAACTGAGCAGGGACGAGGAATCATAGGCGTCATCGACGGGCTAAAAAGCAAGGGAATAGAAACTGAAGAAGACATCAAGGCCAGAAGACAGTTTCTCCGAAAAATAGGCTACAAGCTTGGCTGAGCAATATCAAGACTATTCCAATTCACGTAGAAAGCCTTGAGGCGACGGTACTTTTCAAGACTTTCAAGGAAAGAGCAAATCGGCAGGGTGAAAGGCGTTAGGCAATCCGCGTGAGGGGGCCTGATATTGAACCGCGTTTTGAAAGGATCGATCTAACGGGTGATCTTGCGCCTTTTTTTATCTATTCATGGCCAGTTCTTGTTGCAGTTCAAAAGGAACTTCTTCTTTCATTCTGTAGGCAGCATATTCAACTAGCTGCTTAAACTGTTTCGGAGCCAGAACATGATTTGCTCTTGACAGAATTTCGAGGCATATTTCTTTGAAAACAAGATCGGCACAACCCTTCTTTGCGTCATCAACTAATTCTTTGCAAGCTTCAAGAATTTCTTCGCTCAAAGCCATTTCACCCTGCAAACTCAACTAGGCCTGCAAACATTAAAACACTTATGAATCTGAAAACAGAATCAAAAATATCGTTCAGTCTCATGAGAGGTTGACCCTGTTGAATACGAAAATGAACGCCACGCTTCGTTTCATCGGAGTTGTAGAAAAAGAGGGAAAAACAGAGGCCCGCATACGCATTTTCGAAGACTACTGCGCAGGGCTCAAGGGCATCGAAGAATACTCGGACCTAATAATCCTCTACTGGTCTCATTTGAGAGATAACGAGAAGGAAAGACGGACCCTACTCGTTACGCCGAAGAGGCATGCCTTCAACGTTGAAAAGGGAGTCTTCGCCTGCAGGAGTCCATCCCGACCGAATCCAATAGCCCTCTGCGTAACACGGCTTCTTAAAGCTGAAAGATGCATCCTTACAGTAAAGGGACTCGATGCATTCGAAGCCTCACCGATAATCGACATCAAACCATACCTCCCAAGAGCCGACCTCTTCCCAAACGCCCAAGCTCCAGCATGGACCGAAGAAGGACCACCAACGTAGGCGGAAGCCCTGAGAAATAAGACCTAATCACCTGTTACGGCCTGCCAAAGCACGGAAAATTGCGCTTTATGGTACGTTAAGAATCCAATAGAAAACTGCACTCTACAAACTGCTATGTTTCGGGCTAGAATAGTGCTCTCACTAATCCTGACTTTGCAATCGGCGCGCTAGATGTTGTAGCTTGGTGATTTTTGGCGCAATGATGAGCCTGCAGTATGCTTGTTCGGGGTGGCGTTTGAAGTAGTCTTTGTGGTAATCCTCGGCCTTGTAGAAGGCCTTAAATGGTTCTATCTTTGCTACTATAGGCGCATCCCAGATTTTTTCCTCAGTTAGTTCCTTGATCACCTGCTCGGCAGTTGCTTTCTGTTGGTCGCTATTATAAAATATGACTGACCGGTACTGAGTGCCGACATCGGGACCTTGGCGGTTCAGCGTTGTCGGATCGTGGGTCGAAAATAGGATTTCTAGGAGGTCTTTGAAAGAAATCACATCAGGATCGAAGGTAATCTGCACGACTTCGGCATGTCCTGTGGTCCCAGTGGAAACCTGTTCATAGGTCGGATTCGCGACTGCGCCGCCAGAGTAGCCTGACTCGACTTTTTCCACGCCTTTCAGTGCGGTGAAAACAGCTTCGGTGCACCAGAAACAGCCCCCGCCAAGAGTTGCCAGTTCTCTTCGTGTGGAAGGAGCGGTTTTGGACTGTTCTTGGCCCATGGAATTAGTTCAATCCGCATGCTGTTAATAAGCCTAGTCTATTGATCGCGAACTCGGTCAAGGGCACGTGAAAATCCCATTTTGACGAAAGTGCAAAACAGCCATTAGGAGTCTTAAGCTCCAGCAAACCGAGCCGTAGGCCATTGCATTTAAGTACTCAATTGAAGATTAGACCATGATGCCCAACGTGGAGGGTCGTCAAACTCGGAACAGACTCGAAAATCATCGTTACAACCGCTCTCATATACACCAACGGTGAAGTCCATTTAGGACACATAACGTCGACCTATCTACCCGCGGACATTTTTGTCCGGTTTCACCGCCTCAAAGGGGATCACATCGTACATGTGGGTGCCACGGACGACTTCGGAACTCCCATCTTGGTGGAAGCCGAAAGAAGAGGAATGAACCCGGAAGAATTCGTGGCTCACTGGAACCAAACTGACTACAAGGACTATGCTGACCTCGGGATATCGTTTGACATATTCTATAAGACAAGCTCAGAGGAAAACATAGAGCTTACGCAACACTTCTTCAGAAGACTGTACGACAAAGGCTGCATCTATAAACGAGTCGTCCAGCAGCCTTACTGCGAAACCTGCAAGAAGTTCTTGCCAGACCGTTACGTGAAGGGAACATGCCCGAAATGCGGCGCTGTGGATCAGTATTCTGACGGTTGCGAGCAATGTGGACGAACCTTTGAGCCAGGCGAAATTTTCGATCCTCACTGCGCTATTTGCGGTTCAAAGCCCGTGAGCAAGGAGAGCGAACACTATTTTTTCAAGCTTACAGAATTCTCAGGCGCACTAGAGAAATGGTTAACGGAAAACAAGAATCTGCAGGCAGAAGTCAAGAACTACGTGCTTAACTGGATAAGAGAAGGTCTGCGTGACTGGGACATAAGTCGCGACATCTCTTGGGGTGTCCCTGTCCCGCTTCCGGAAGCCGTGGGAAAAGTGTTCTACGTTTGGTTTGACAACCACATAGCCTACCTCTCAACTGCACTCAAATACTTTGCAGAAAGGGGAATGGACGGGAAGGAAGAGTGGAACACGTCGAGAATCTACCATTTCATAGGTAAGGACATAGTCTATCACCATTACTTGTTCTTGCCGGCCATGCGACTGGGAGTCGGAGAATACAAGCTCCCAGACTTCATTCCGACCAGGGGCTACTTTCTGCTCGAAGGAAAAAAGTTTTCAAAGAGCCGAGGCTGGTACGTGAGTCTACGTGAATTTCTTAACAGGTTTCCAGCCGACTACCTCAGATTCTATTTGGCTGCAATCACTCCCTATAGTCAACTCGACGTAAATTTCAGCTGGGAAGATTTCAAGAACAGAATAAACAACGAACTCATAGCCAACGTCGGAAACTTCATCCATCGAACGCTCACTTTCATATGGACAAACTATGAAGGAGAAGTTTCGAAGCCCGAAGCTTATGATGACCTCGATAACGAGTTCAAAGAGAACATTCAGAAGATAGCCGCGAACGTGGCCGTGGAAATCGAAAACAATGAGCTGAGCCGGGGCCTGAAAACAATAATGGAATTCTCCACGGTCTGCAATCAATACTTCCAAAGAAATCAACCATGGAAAGACAAAGCCAAGGCCAAGACTTGCCTGTACCTCTGTGCCAATGCTGTAAGAACCCTGGCGATTCTGCTTGAACCCTACATACCGTTTTCTGCAGACGGGCTCTGGCAACAACTGAATCTAGACGGTTCAGTTCATAAACAAGACTGGGATTCAGCCTCGAGACTATCGATGCCTGAAGGGCACAGAATTAATCAGCCAAAAGTGCTTTTTCAAAAGATACAAGCCGAAGAAATCGATCGACTGAGATCTCAAGAATCCAGTCCTAAACGGCCTGAGCCAACAGTTCTGCGACGTCCATAATCTGAAGCTTGCCTTCTAACCCTGTTGTTTTGACGGCATCTTCGAACGTCAACAGGCAGTAGGGGCAGGCTACAGCCAGGATTTCTGCTCCAGCTTCACCAGCGTCTTTGACGCGGGTTTCTGCCAGTCGCTCGCCCGGTATGTCGACCCACATTCTTCCACCTCCTCCCTCGCAGCAGACGCTTCTTGCTCTAGAACGGTCAAACTCTAGCAGTTTGACGCCTGGAACACTTTCAATGGCTTTCCGCGGCTCGTCGTAGATGCCGTTCTGCTTGCCCAAGAAGCATGGATCATGATAAATCACTTTCTTATCCAACCGATTTGAAAAGACAAGTTTTCCTGTTTCGATGAGCTTGGCAAGCAATTGCGTGTGATGCTGGACCTCAAAGCTTGTCTGATTGTACCTGTTCTTGAAGGCATGGTAACCGTGCGGGCAGTTTGTCACCGTTTGCTTCACGTTGTACTTGTTGAAGGCCTTCATGTTTTCCTCGACGAGAAAGTCGAATAAGCCTTTTTCGCCCATGCCGTAGACTTCGCTTCCGCAACAGTTCTCTTCATCGCCCAAGACTCCGAAGTTTAGGCCTGCCTTCTCGAAGCATTTCACGAGGCTCTTGGGCACGTTCTGTACTCTCGGGTCATAGGCTGAGGTACAGCCCACGAAGAATAGAGTGTCTGCGCCTTGGCTCACGTGTTTAACGTTCAGGCCTTGGCTCCATTCTGACCGTTTGTTGCGCATTCTTCCCCATGGGTTGCCGTTCTTGAAGATGCTTTCTAAAGCGTCGCGTATGGTCGGGGCGATCTGTCCTTCTTCCACGGCCATGCCGCGAATGTCAATTAAAAACTCGTATGGGTTGAGATCCTTTGGGCATCGCACACCGCATGTGGAGCATGTTGTGCAGCTCCAGAGCTCATTCTGCGGATGCACAGACAGCTTGCCGAACGTTGCGACTTCGCGCATGTACTTCCTGACGTTCAAGTTGGCCTTCTTGGCTACCGGGCAGCTTCCAGTGCAGGTTCCGCATTGGATGCATTCGAGAAGCTTATGCTTCTGGGTAAGCTCCTGAGCATTCATTCTTTTGTCATCACTTTTTGTTGAAAAAGGAGCATAAGGTTATTAAAGCGTTTTCCCGTGAATCAATTAAAACATATCATCGAAGTCGGAGACCGCTGTTCATGGAGAAGAAACAGCCCAGGATCGGAATTTTCGTCTGCGAGTGCGGCGGCAATATAGGCGAGGTTGTGGATGTCAAGGCCGTCGTGGACGCAGTCAAGAATTGGCCCGACGTTGCGGTTGCAAAATTTCAGAAGTATCTATGCTCCAAACCCGCTCAAGACATCATAGTGGATTCCATCAAGAAGGAGAACTTGGATCGAGTCGTGGTTGCAAGCTGCACGCCGCGCATGCACTTACCGACTTTTCAGAGTGTCGTCGAGCGGGCAGGCCTGAACCCGTTCATGCTTGAGTTTGTGAACATCAGGGAGCAAGATTCATGGATTCTTGGTCCTCATCCTTCGGCTGAGGCCACAAAGAAGGCCATAAGCCTGATCCACGGCGGCTATGAACGCAGTCGCGAGCTTGAGCCTCTGCAGATCGTCAGCGAGAAGGGTTCCAGAGAGATTCTGATCGTCGGCGGTGGGATCGCAGGAATAACCTCTGCTTTAGAACTTGGATACCTGGGCTACAAGGTTCACTTGGTTGAGCGCAAGCCCAGCATAGGCGGGAACATGGCGAAACTCACAAAAGTGTTTCCCACGTTGGACTGCGCACAATGCATTCTTACTCCCAGAATGGCTGAAGTTGGAAGAAACCCGAACGTAGCGCTTTATACTTACGCCGAGGTTCAAGAAGTCAGCGGTCGTCCTGGAAACTACGACGTCAAAGTGTTCATGAAACCTCGCGGAGTAGACCTCCAGAAATGCCGAAACTGCGGTGTCTGCGCCAAAGTTTGCCCGGTCATCGTTCCAGACGAGTTCAACGAGGGTCTAGCAACGCGAAAAGCGGCATACCAAGAATTTCCGCAGGCCGTTCCATCAGCATACACGATTGACTTTCAAGCCTGCACAAAATGCAGAAAATGCGAGCAGCTCTGCCCCGCTAAAGCAATATCGATCGACGATAAGGGTTTAACATTGGATCTCCACGTGGGCGGGATCATCATGGCTACGGGCTACCAGCTGTATGATGCCAAGCGGTTGGAGACTTACGGTTATGGCACATACAAAGATGTGATTACGATGATGGAGCTGGAGCGGCTTGTTTCTGCAACAGGCCCGACGGGCGGGTTCGTGAAGCGGGCAGACGGCACGGATGTTAAGCGAATGGCGATCGTGCTTTGTGCGGGTTCGCGCGACAAGAATTACATTCCATATTGCAGTAGGATCTGCTGCATGTATGCTTTGAAGCAGGCCTTTGTGTTGAAGAAGATGCTGGGTATCGATGTTGCCGTTTACTACACGGATATTCGTGCCACGGGCAAAGGTTATGAGGATCTGTACTGGCGCGACCAGGAAGCCGGCGTCAGCTTCATTCGTGGCAAAGTGGCTGAGGTCTACAAGGACGCGAAGACGAATAAGCTGGTCGTCGTGGCGGAGGATTCGCTGTCAGGCGAGTTGACTGATGACGAGTTTGATCTCGTGGGCCTTGCAACGCCGATGGTTGCACCTTCCGGTCTGAAAGAACTCGCAGACAAGATGAAGGTTGCCACGGGAGAGGACGGTTTCATCACAGAGAAGCACCCGAAACTTGACCCTGTGGACTCGCTCGTCACGGGAATATTCGCGTGCGGCTGCGCCTTGAGTCCCAAAGACGTGCGGGATACAGTCTCTGACGGCTTGGGCGCGTCGGCCAAAGCTGCGCTGTTCCTGAAAAGCGACTACGTTACGACTAGCCCAGAGAAGGCATATGTTCTCGCTGACCTATGCAACGGTTGTCAGGCATGTGTGTCCATTTGTCCTGTGAATGCCATTAGCATGCAGGACGGAAAGGCCGTGATTAATCCTTTCATGTGCACGGGCTGCGGTGCATGCATTCCAGTCTGTCCTCAAGAGGCAATCGACTTCAAAAATTCGACGCTGAAGCAGGTTCTGGCCCAGATGCGTGGAGTACTTACGGACAAAGATCCGGGGGAAATCAGGGTTCTGGCATTCGTCGACAAGAACATAGGCTATACAGGCATGGACTTCTTGGGTTTGGATAGAACCAAGTATCCTGAAAACATCAGAATCGTGCCGGTACCAACAACTGCAATTCTCGGCAAGAAGCTCATCCTGAGCGCTTTCGCTTACGGAGGGGACGGCGTGCTAGTGATAGAGGGCAGCGAACAGATTGATGAGCATTTCACGAAGAAGCGCATGATCGACATGGGAAAGGAACTTGCGCAATACGGCATCGAGAACATGAGGGTACGCTACAGTTACGTGCCATTGCCTGTCTACAAGAAGGCCGCTGAGCTATTCACGATGTTCACGGACAGAATCAAGAAGTTCGGACCCGTGGCCGAAGAGAAGAGAAGCAGCATCAGACAAAAACTGCAAATCTAGGTATCACAAAGCGCGACGCTTGACTTTTTCCTTTTTTACCAAGTCATTTTCGGGTTCGAACTGCCAGTTCATTATGGGCAGAGAAAATTCAGATGCTGATTCAGATCCAAAGAAAAGAAGGGAAAGCTAACAGCAAAGCATGGAGCAGTCTTTCGCGCGCTTGACTACAACCGATTTTCCACTGCTGACACAGACGACTTCGCAACTCTTGAGAACTGCTCTGTTCTTGTCTGAAATGAAGACTGTATCCATCGCTTTGTAAACAATCTTCGTATCTTTTGCAAGAAGAATGTCCAAATTGTCGGCTTGATTCTGAAAAGCGAATAATAGGCTCTCCTCACCATAGGAACATCGACAGGAATGTATTCTCCCATTTTTGGAAAACCTGTCAAGTAATTCCTCGGCTTTGGCCATAAGCGCCCGACGATCAGCATAGCCGGCTTCTGCTAGGTCTTCTGAACTAGCCGGTTTCAAGTTTTGCCCTGTCATTTCCGTGTTCCCTAACATTACGAAGGGCTCGTGTATTTCTTTTTCAACTGGTTTGCCGACGGCGCCTTCTTTTGTCTCGACTATCGTGTCCAAGAGCAGCTTGGCGTGACCATCGAATATGTAACCGTTCACCTGATCATGCATGATTACGGGAATGGCTAAGGTGTTCTTGCCGATTTCTACGATGCCCTTTTCTGTTTGCCACAGCTTTGTGTCTTCAGCTGTCTTCGAAATCGCATTGTCGAGATGATAGTTCTGCCACATCATTCTCGGTTTCCCCTTTCAAGAAATCTTGTGACTCGACCAGCCATCTTGTATGCGACCCTGCCGGGCATTGTGATTAGATAGCGACCTCTCACTTTTTCTTGCACTACTAGCCCTACCTCTTCGAGCACTTTGAGATGGCTTGAAAGCGTGCTCGTGGTGATTTCTGAGAGTTTCTCCTGAAGCTCGTTGATGTACTTTCCCCCGCTCATGAGTTCTTTCAATATCCTCAGCCTATGTTCCTGTCCCAGAGCGCTCATGGCTTCAGCTGCTTTCGGAAAACTGAATTGCGTCTCCTCCTCTTCTCTCAGGGGTGGTTCCCCTCCTTTGGTGATTCTGACGCCTCTTGGGCCGATGAAGATGCATTTTTCAAGCTCGCCATGTATGCCCTCGGCGACTCCTTCCATGACATCTTCAACGTAGTCATGTACGTGATCACCTACGTCAATGTGTATCCCACGTCTTCTTTCTCGTTCCTTCCCCACTATTTCTCCGAGCTGTTCTTTCAGACCTGCCATTTCTTCCTTGAGTTTTTTCAATTCTTCTTTCACATCTTCAGACAATTCGATTTTCAGCCTCCATAACTCGACATTAGCCGTTTTTGGTTCGATAAACACCAAATAGAAAACGGTGTATATAAAATTTGCTGTCTACGCGCCGCAGTATATGTCTAACGTGTCAAATAGATAATCAAGGGCATCATTGGAATTTGTCTCTTCAAGATCTGCTCAGAAAGGCTTTTGAAAACCTATTAGCATTCGTGAGATTTAAACGCAAGTATCCTTTGTCTGCTCTCGTCAGTTCAAGAACTCTGAGACATCATCGACGGTTTTTCTAGGTCTGGGTGTCGGAGACTCTGCTGGCCAACCGAGGGTTACTGCGGCGACTAGTGTCCATGGTTTGCCGAGATGCTTGCTAAGCGCTTTTGTCGCGTAGTAGATGTCACAGATCCACAGTGAACCCAGTCCGAGGCTGTAGGCTTTCAGGAGCATATTCTGAATTGCGGCTGACACGCTCTGCAAAGAGGATTCTTCCAAAAGCTTGCTGTCGTTCGAGTTCCAGACTATGATCAAGACGGGCGCCTCATCCATAATCTTGCAAGAGCTAAATGATGATCCCATATGTGCCATGCCGATCTTGGCTGAAAGCTTCTCCAGTTCAGCACGAAAAAGCGTTGTGAGTTTCCTCTTGGCATCACCTTCAAGCACGGTGAAACGCCACTGCTGACCGTTCTTGGCCGATGGCGCCCACGTTCCTGCCTCCAGAACCTGGCGAACGAGCTCCGCCGGAACAAGCTTATCCGTGTACTTCCGAACGCTCCGCCGTCCCTTTATGGCCTCATCAACTTCCATAAACACTACCTACGTAACCCTCGATTTCTCTTCTTCATAAAAGTTCCGTCTTGCTGTGTTTGGCGCGCGTTAAAAGCCAAGCGCGCCGGTCAAGGTGTTCTGTAGACGAATTTGGAAGCACGTAAGCTCGTTAATCTCGCCTGTTGGCTATGTCAAAACACGGTGTGATGAGCAAAAGTTATATGAAATTGTTCGTGAGAGAACCTCGGTGTTCAGGAGAGTCTAGAGAACTTGGACGTACTGGTCTGCGTTAAACATGTTCCTGAAACGGCGGAGGCTGAACTGAAAATCGATTCAACGGGAAAAACCATCGAGAGAACCGGGTTGGTCTATGACATTAATGAGTGGGATGACTATGCGCTCGAAGAGGCTGTGAGGATAAAGGAGAAACAGGGTGGGACGGTCACGGCCATAACCGTGGGCGGAGACGATTCTGATAGCACGCTGAGAAAATGTCTGGCGCGCGGGGCCGACAAGGCGATAAGGCTTGCTGACCCCAAATTTGAGGGTTCAGACAGCTACGCCATCGCGAAGATCCTTCATTCAGCCATTAAAACGTTGCATTTCGACCTGATACTCTGCGGTGTGCAATCAGGCGACGGCGGATATGCTATGGTTGGGCCAATCCTTGCCGAGATGCTTAACATTCCGCATGCGACGATGGTTAAGAAAATAGAGCTTCTGACAGGTTCAGCAAAGGTTAACCGTGAACTCGAAGGTGGCCTGGAAGAACAGATAGAAATCAGGCTCCCCGCATTGTTCGCGGTTCAGACTGGCATAAACGAGCCGAGGTACGTTTCAATAATGGGAATACGCAAGGCCATGCAGAAAGAAATAAGACTCATGAGCCTCGCGGACACGGGACTGACTGAGAACGACGTTGGCGCTTCAGGCTCTTGGATAAGACTGGAGAAGCTGTATATCCCGCCGGTTGAGAAGCAGGCTGAGTTTCTCAAGGGAAACCCGGACGAGATCGCGGCCAAGATTACCGAGCTTCTCAAGTCAAGGGGGCTGCTCTGATGGCGGAGATTCTTGTTCTGGCTGAGCACCGACAGGGACAGATGCGAGACATAACGTACGAGATGCTCACCAAAGCCAGAGAACTCGTTGAGAAGACAGATGCAAAACTGACGGTTGCAATACTGGGTTACAAGGTCAAGGAACTCGCACGGCCTCTGGCGGAGTATGCGAGCACGGTCATAGTCGTTGAAGATCAGAAGCTCGAGAATTTCAACTCTGAAGCCTACAGGAAAATTCTTTCAAAATTGATCGCTGAGCGCAAACCATCATTGATCATGGTCGGACACACGAGCTACGGAATTGATTTGGCTCCGCGACTAGCGGCTGCACTAAACCTGCCGTTGGCAACGGACTGCATCGACTTTTCATTCGAGAGCGACGCATTCACGGTTACCCGCCAGATGTTCGGGGGCAAGGTAAACGTCAAGGCTGTCGCTAGAAAAGCCGACACCTACATAGTGACCATACGCCAAGCGGCATTCACGGCGGCTAAACCCGCAACCCCCGCAAACGGGCAAATCGTCGATGTACCCTCACCGCTGACAGAAGAGATAACTGAAAAACGCTTCATACAATATGTTCTGCCTCCGCCGGGCGGGGTGGACATAACAGCCGCAGACAAGCTCGTGGGCATCGGCCGCGGAATAAAGGATGCTGCAAACCTGCCCATTATGGAGGAACTGGCGAAAACTCTAGGCGGAGTCCTATCGTGCTCACGCCCCATAGTTGACAAGGGCTGGCTTCCGAGCGACAGGCAAGTGGGCACTTCGGGAAAAACGGTGAAGCCGAAACTCTATCTGGCGATGGGCATAAGCGGCGCGTTCCAGCATGTCTTGGGCATGAAGAGTTCAGACCTGATCATAGCCGTCAACAAGGATCCGAAGGCTCCGATTTTCAGCTTCGCCGACTACGGAGTCGTCGAGGACCTATTCAAGATAGTGCCCTCGCTAAAAAACAAGATTAATGAGGCGCGAACACAGAAAGCATGAGCTAGCAATGGAGAAGATGAAATATGGACTTCAAACTCAACGATGAACAGCAAGAAATAAAACGTGCCGTCCGCGAATTCGCCGAGAAGGAATTCACGCCGGAACTGGCGTTGGAATACGATCAGAAAGAAGAATTTCCCATGCCGCTGTACAAGAAAGCAGCGCAGCTGGGTATCACGAGCATGCGTATACCTCAAGAGTACGGCGGACAGGGCTACGGCGTGCTCGAAGACTGCATAGCCGTGGAAGAAATGTGCAGAGTCGACCCAGGCATCGGCGTGGCAATCTCGTTGGGAAACCTGATGATTCCGGACCTGCTGCTCAAGCATGGTAACGACGAACAGAAGAGGAAGTATATTCCGCCGCTTGCGAAGGGCGAAAAAATAGCTGCAGCCGCCTTCACAGAGCCGGAGCATGGAAGTGACATAACTCGTATGAATTCTACAGCCGTGAAAACTGGACAGGAATGGGTGATCAACGGAGCCAAAGAATTCATAACAAACGCCACAATTGCGGATACGTTCATTCTTCTTTGCCAGTCAGACCCGAACGTGCAGCCGTCCCACAGGGGACAGAGCATATTCATCGCCGAAAAAGGAATGAGCGGACTCGACGCGACGAAACTGCATTGGAAGATGGGCATAAAACCATGCGTTACGGGTTCGCTCTCTATGTGCGACCTGAATGTTCCAGAAACAAACCTTGTAGGCGAACTGAACAAGGGCTTCTACTACACACTTGAGCTTTTCGACGGAACCAGAATCACGGTGGCAGCCCAAGCCGTCGGCATGGCCCAAGGCGCCTTCGAGAAAGCTTTGAACTATGCGAAAACGCGAAAGCAGTTCGGGCAGTCAATAATGAATTTTCAGGGGATAAGCTTCAAACTTGCAGAAATGGCGATCAAAATCGAATCCGCCCGTCTGATGATGCACAAGGCAGCTTGGCTGTACGACAAGGAAAAGCCAAACGCCATAGCGACTTCGATGGCAAAAGCATACGCGAGCCGAGTGGCCATGGAAGTTACAGACGAAGCCATACAAGTCTTCGGAGGATACGGTTACTTAGCAGACTATCACGTTGAGCGTTTTCACCGATGCGCGAAGATAACCGAGATCTACGAGGGAACCAGCGAAATTCAAAAAAGCACCATCGCAGGATACCTTGCAAAACAGCCCTAAACCCGTTCCATTCTTCTTCATCCTAGCGCGCGTCCATCCAGCATGATTTTCATGAGAAAGACCGAATTTAAATACGTTTTTTATGCAGGGTTCTGCCGAGTCTGCGGTTGATGTTTCTCGTTGCCTAGCCATTAAAGCGTTGACCCATCGCTGATCAGGTTAACGGAGCCAGCATTCGCAAGTTTTATTACCGCTCGTAAGTCTACGCAATATCAGATCGAAGGAGACAGATTATCTTGACTGCAGAAAGGATCAAGAAAGCAGCAGTAATCGGGTCAGGAGCCATGGGCCACGGAATCGCGGAGCTTTTGGCTATGAACGGATATCACGTTGCAATGGTTGACGTTAACGATGAAATCTTGCAGAAAGCTAAAGAGAAGATCAAATGGAGCTTGGATAAATTCGCTGAGAAAAAGAGGATAAGACAGGAGGACGCGGACGCAGCATTTGCAAGAATCAGCACAACGACAAGTTATGAAGAGGCAGCAGAAGACATAGACTTCGCGATAGAAGCGGCGCCTGAGAATATGGAGCTAAAGAAGATGGTTTTCGCCAAGCTTGATCAGGCAGCTCCTCCAAATGCAATATTGGTCTCAAACACGTCGGCTTTGAGCATAACAGAGATGGGAAACGCTACCAAACGTCCAGACAGAGTTGCGGGAATGCACTTTTTCAACCCTCCTCAACTCCAGGCACTGATTGAAGTGGTAAACGGCGACAAGACAAGCCAAGAAACGATCGTCGCGGTCGCTGAACTCGCTAGGAAAATTGGCAAAACACCGATAACAGTGCGGAAGGACGTCCGCGGCTTCATAGTAGACCGCATTCTCGGGGCAGCATTTAATGAGGCCTACTGGACCTACCAGCGGAAAGAAGCCACGAAAGAAGGAATAGACTCTTCAGTCAAGTATACCGGAGGCTTTCCGATGGGATGGTTCGAACTCAGCGATTTCGTCGGACTAGACATAATATACGGCGTCGGCAAAGTACTCTACGGAGCTTACGGGGAGCGATTCAAACCATGCACGGAAGTAATTGAACCGCTTGTTAAGGAAAAGAAGCTGGGACAAAAAACCGGCGTAGGCTTCTACGACTGGACAAAAGGAAGGCCCCGGATACCTTTCAGCCTTCTCGACGAATACGACGTTGACAGATCCTGGGCAGTCGCCGTTAACGAAGCTGCCTGGCTTATCCATGACGATGCAGCCTCCCCAGCGGACATTGATACAGGAATGAAGCTTGGCACGTACTGGCCCTCAGGCCCATGCGAATACGCGGATCGAACCGGAATAGACGTGATTCTGAACAAGCTTAAGGAGCTCTATGCGAAGTATAATATGGAGATGTATAAGCCCTGCCCAGTGCTAGAGGATTACGTGGGCAAAGGTTGGACAGGGAAGAAAGCTGGAAGGGGGTTCTATTAGATGAAGTTTGAATTTGATGAGACTCAAATCGGAATTGTTAAGGCTGTGAAGGAATTTTGCGCGAAAGAGTTCAAGCCTGAATTAGCGTTGGAACTTGACAGAAAAGAAGAGTTTCCGATGGAATTGTACAGGCAAGCGGCAAAACTTGGGTTCGTAAGCCTCAGTCTGCCCCAAGAATACGGCGGCCAGGGCTTCGGTCTTCTCGAAACATGCTTAGCCATCGAAGAGATGTGCAGGGCGGACTCTTCTCTCGGCGTTGCCATATCTACCGGAACCTTCGGAAGCGAATTCATTGCAACCTTAGGCAACAAAGAACAGAAGGAGAAGTATCTGCCGCCATTATGCAAAGGCGACTGGATATCAGCTGCAGCATTCACTGAGCCCAACGTGAGCGGAAGCGACATCACCCGCATGGAAACGACGGCCACAAAATACGGAAACGAATGGTGGATAAACGGGACAAAAACTTTCATAACGAACGCGACGACTGCCGACTTCATAGTCGTGTTGGCACAGACGGACACAAAGATCAGACCAACTTACAGGGGTGAAACACTGTTCGTCGTGGACAAGGGCACGCCTGGGCTTGAAACGTCAAAGCTTCACGACAAGATGGGTATCCGCTGCTCAGTGACCGGAGAGGTTCGCCTCGACAACGTGAAAGTCACAGACTGGAACATCGTAGGCGAATTGAACAAGGGTTTCTACAGCTCAATGGAATTCTTCGACAAGACACGCGTCGGCGTGGCATCGCAGGCCGTGGGCATGGCTCAAGGGGCCTTCGAGATCGCCTTCAAATACTCTAAACAGAGAGAAGCTTTCGGGCAGCCGTTGCTACAGCACGAGCTCATAGGTGCAGGCTTGGCTGAAGCCATGACGAAGATCGAAGCAGCAAGATGGCTCACCTATCGTGCGGCTTGGCTGGTGGATTCTGGGAAGATGGATCCCATGGTTACGGCGATGGCCAAGTATTATGCTGGTCAGATCGCTATGGAAGTGACGGATCTTGCAATACAAGTCTTGGGCGGTTACGGTTACTTGGGCGAATACCGTGTTGAGAGGTTCCACCGTGATGCAAAGATAACTGAAATCTACGAAGGTACGAAAGAGATCCAGAAGTTAACCGTGTTGAAGTATCTGCTCAGAAAATTCTGAAAAATGTTATAGGCATGTGAGCTCTAAACACGAACCAGGTGAAAGACTTTGAGTAAGGCGTATGAAACTGTGAAAGTGGAAAGGGAAGAAAAAGTACTGTGGATTATACTGAACAGGCCGCATAGGCTGAACGCCTTCAACGATGTTCTGATCGAAGAGCTTGCTGACGTGCTAGACACGGCTGAAAAAGACGCGAGCATAAGATGCCTAGTCTTGATGGGTGAAGGTGACAGGGCTTTCAGCGCAGGCGCAGACGTGACGATGATTCCTAAGGCAACACCAGTTAAAGCCGAGGAATTCATGAGGGCCGGACAGAAGGTCTTCGGCAAAATAGAAGAATCGTCTAAACCCGTCATTGCCGCAATCAACGGTTACGCTCTCGGTGGCGGTTTAGAGTTGGCTTTGGCATGCGATTTCAGAATAGCAGCTGAACACGCTGAGCTTGGAACTCCAGAAACGAGTAATCTGGGCCTCGTGCCTGGATGGGGGGCAACCCAAAAACTTGTCAGAATCGTGGGTCTAGTGAAAGCCAAAGAAATGATACTGCTTGGAAACCGGCTCAAGGCTGATGAAGCACTGAAAATAGGATTGGTAAACAAAGTGGTGAACTTCGAGAAACTCAGGGATGAGGTTAGGGGTCTAGCCAAGAAGCTCAGTGAAGAGCCCCCGATAGCTTTGAAATACGCAAAGCATGCAATAAACTTCGGGTCACAAGTGCCGTTAGATGTGGGACTGCGGTTGGAGGCATGTCTAAGTGCTCTGACGTTCTCCACGGAAGACCTGAAAGAAGGCGTAGAAGCCTTCATGTCGAAGAGGAAAGCCGATTTCAAAGGCAAATAGCCCACATACTCATCCCTTTTTCTTTATATTTCGCTCTTCGCCAAAATAGGCACGGAGAACGTGAATGCCATGAGAAAGGTGGCCGTAATCGGTGTTGGAAGCTCAAAATTCGGCGTCAGAACCGACGCTAACATTTCAGAGTTGGGTTTTGAAGCGGTTAAGCCTTCTCTTGAGGATGCGGGAATAGCCGCTAAAGATGTTGAATTTGCTGCCGTGGGCTCTGTCGGCGCCGGAGCATGGTATGAGGAGCTGCTTCCAGCCGTAGTGGTCGGCGAATACTGCGGTCTATCAGGAGCTGGCCTAGTACGCTGCGAGGCTGCATGTGCAAGTGGAAGTGCGGCCTTCTTCACGGCTTACTCGGCGGTGGCAAGTGGGCACGCTGAAATCGCCATGGCTTTGGGCGTTGAGAAGATGAAGGAAATTGACTCATTGACGGCCATGGAATGGATTGGAAGAGCAGGCTACTATTTGTGGGAGTTTCACAATTTCGGGTTAACCTTCCCAGCATACTATGCCCTGTATGCTAATGCACATATGGCCAAGTATGGCACGACTGAGGAAGACATGGCTCTAGTCGCTGTTAAGAATCACAAGTACGCGGCTATGAACCCGGTTGCGCACCTTCGGAACAAGATTACTGTTGATGACGTTCTCTCGTCTATGGTGATTGCTTCGCCGCTGAAGCTGTATGATTGTTCTCCTATTACTGACGGTGCATCTTGCGCGATAGTCGCTTCAGAGGAGAAAGCAAGAGAACTCAAAATTGATACTCCCGTTTGGGTCGCAGGGATAGGCTATTCATCCGGAACGGCCAACTTGAGCAAGAGAAAGGATTTTGTGAGCTTGGACGCGAGCGTGTTGGCTTCTCAAAGGGCATATAAGGCTGCTGGAATATCGCCAAGCCAGCTTGATTTTGCTGAAGTGCACGATTGTTTCACGATTGCCGAAATAATGGCTTATGAGGATCTAGGCTTCTGCGGCCGCGGTGAAGGAGTAAAACTGCTGCGAGATGGCCAGACTGAAATTGGCGGGAGAATACCGGTAAACATGGACGGCGGGTTAAAAGCCAAGGGGCATCCGATAGGCGCAACCGGTTGCGCCATGATTTACGAGTTGACGCGCCAGCTTAGAGGAGAAGCTGTTGAGAAGGGCAGACAGGTTCCGCTGAAAAACTACATCGGACTCGCCCACAACGTCGGCGGAACAGGACACTACTGCTACGTGACGATTCTGAGGAGATGAAAAGCATGACTTCATCATCGATGCCCTCGATAAAATCTAGACCCATAACGATAGTGCAGGAGATTCCCATAAGCAAAACCCTGAAGTTCTGGGAAGGCCTCAAAGAAGGAAAAATCTACGCCACACAATGCTGCAAATGCGAGAAGCTCTATTTTCCCCCGTCCGCCGACTGCCCCCACTGCATCTGCTCCGAAGTAAACTGGGTTCAATTGAGTAGCGAGGCGGAAGTTGAAGCCTTCACACATATCGTGGTGAGGCCGACAACATTCTCAGACCAGAAACCGTACACCGTGGCGATCGGAAGACTCAAAGAAGGCGTCAAAGTGCTCGCTTGGCTAACAGGCTTCAAACTGTCCCAAGTCAAAGTCAGCATGAAAGTAAAACTCGTGGCCAAGATCACACAAGATGGAAACCCAACGTACGAGTTCGTACCGCCATGAAGTGGACCCTAGGCTCAGACTTCGGAGAATGAGAGGCCAAGAAGCATAACTGAAAAATGGTGGGCCACTGGATCGCGATGAATGTCGCTTTCCACGTTCGGTCGAAGATAAGAGAAAAGTGTTCGCGCGCGCTATTGTCACTGGCACGTTTAGGATACATTCTGCCGCCCTTTCTTATGAGTTTCTAGTTCGTTGTAAGAACTGGAATACAAGGTTATTTGGTTCCTTCTGCAAATAAGGCAGGAGGAGAAACTTCACCCCACTTCCTGATCATAGCAGCGGCTTCATTGTATTCTTCTTTGGCCTTTTCTCTTTCGCTTTCTGGCAATGATGTAAGATGGTTATCTATGCAAAAGAGTGGTGGTGTCGCGCTCCAGTTGTAGTCGAGTCTTTTGATGTTGATTCTCCGGAATCCTGTTTTCTGGAACATTTCTGCCACCTTCTCTTCGGGCAGATAATCCAGTTCCCCCAACGTGTACTTCGTTTTGCATTTGAACATTAGCAGGTGGCTCTCTTGCGCTTTGGTTCGGGCAACAGGAAGGCTCTCGACAATTATCACCCTCCCACCCTTCGCAACTACGCGTTTCATCTCTTTGAGTGCAGTTTTTACTGAACGGTAACTTCGGAAATTGCGAATCGAGTGAACTGCTGCGGCCACATTGAAAGAAGAAGATCTAAAGGGCAAGCGTTCAGCGTCAGACTTGATGCCTGAGACTCTATCGCAGAGGTTCAATTCGTCCATGCAAGTGTTGAAATTTCTCCACCAGCCTGGACGCTCAACTCCATCCATTAAGTCTATGCCCACGACAGTTTGAGACGATTTTGCAGCTGCGATCGAGAAATACCCTCTACCACAACCGATGTCGAGTACACTATCATGACTACACAGTTGCATTTCTTGCGCTATTGCCATTCGCTCTAAGCCAATGTCTGAGTTGATGTAAACATCCCCCCATGACACTTTAAACTGTTTGAAAAAGGAATCAAGAATCCGTCCACAGTCATCTAGGAGTCTTCTAAAATCATCTGGAGGTAGTGGAACACTCAATGCACGTGCCGGAAAACTCAACCTTACTCCCAATTTCTTCGCGAGACGAGGAACTGACTGCATGCCTAAAACTTGCAAATTGACTCCCATCTTAACAATCCCTCAAATTTCCTTTCCACAACCTATCTCCGTATCACGCAGTCCAATTTGAGATTTATTTTCTTCCGTGCGCGCTAGGGTGTTCCTTAATTAGCCTGTTAATGCGACCCTTGCTACCTACATTTGTTTTTTGTCTCGGAACGTCTGTTTGAGAAAACTCCTCACAGTATATCTTTCTAGGGAATGGGTGTGAGGTTTAAACCTGCAATCTTTTTGAAATGTTCGGTGTTTCTTGTGGCCAAGCTGTAACCCTTGGTTAGGGCGATTGCGCCTATCATAGCATCTCTTAATCCGATGGATTGTCCTTCTCTCTCTAATTCGGCGTATACGCGTCCGGCATTTTGAGCTGATGTTAGTCCTATATTCATAACGACTAGTCTTTCCAGCAAGGTTTTTGCTGACGCCAGATTTTTCTGGCGGTTCTTTGATTTGCAGGCGCCGTAGAACAGCTCGAAAGCGTTTATGATGGTTGTGGCGAGTAACCATCCTTTTCTTTCCATTTCGCTGATAGAGTCAACGACTTTTGTCTCGTTTCTGAGGAGATCTATTAGAATATCTGTGTCCATTATAACTCGGGCAGTCTCCATCGTTTCCAGGCCTCTGTTTGTGAAGCTTTGATTTCAGCGAGTTCTTCATCTGAAATGTCCCAGGAACCGGCGAGGTCTGTGATTTTTGTGCCTTTCCCTCGCAGGCTGATCAAATACTCCATGGCTTCATCTAGAGAAACGGGACGCTTCAGCCTCATCTGGAGCTCCCCTGCGATTTCCGACAATTTGGCGTATGTTTCCTTGCTGATTTTGACGGTCTTCGTTTGTGGCACGAAGTACACCTAGTAGAATAAGTAGTAAAACTCCATTTAAACGTTTTGAAAACAAAACGGCTAACGGGCGCGCGCGAAGCGTAAGAAGGCGACGGGATTTGTTGGCTGGTTCACCTACGAGATAAAAGACAAGGGCCGCAATGTTCTATGGGTATTTCAAAACACGGAAAACTCTATAATGGTTGGTGGGTTGTTGGGTGTATAGGCTAAGACGCGTTATTAAAGAGGGGTGACAGATGAATGAGCAAAGCTGAAAAGCGTAAAATGGACGTCTCCAGAAACAGCAGTCCAGAGAGAGAAATAGAAAACAAGGACAGGGCTTTCGTCCTTTTCTACGCTACTTGGTGCCCATTTTCCCAAAGGTTCCTACCACTATTTGAACAGTACGCCAGAGACAATCCGCAAGAGTGCATGAGCGTCATAGTTGATGATAGGCCAGATTTATGTGAGGAGTACGCGATAGAGTATTACCCCACCGTGCTTCTTTTCAAAAAAGGAAAGGTGCACAAGAGACTTGATGCCGAGCCTGGGGTTGGGTTAACCAAGAAACAACTAGCAGAACTCACCAAGAATCCGTAGATTTATCTCATTTTTAGCGGGCTTTCTTTAGTAGCTTTCACAACTTTATTATTCTGGCAATGGCTTCGGACTGTTGAGGTGATTGTGTTGGGTGTGAAGGAAAACATGAAATTGATGATGACTTTGGATGATGCTTGGAACAATCAGGATTGGGAGACATTCAAGAAACGTCACGCAGCAAACGTCGCTGTTTACTGGCCGGGTCAGCCGGAGCCAACAAGAGGGCGAGAGGCACATTACAAAGAATCTGTCGAATTCTTCAAAACCTTCGATAATAAACTGGTTAATAATCCCTACAAGATTCTTTTCGGCGATGGCAACTACACTTGTTCTGTCGCTGACTGGACAGCAACCATGATTGGACCAATGAAAGGGCCAGATGGAAAAATCATTCAACCTACCCACAAAACGGCTAAGCTTGAGTTCTGCACCGTTGCCACCTGGAAAAACAACGAAATCACAGAGGAACGTCTTTTCTACGACGTAGTCGGAATGATGAAACAGCTTGGACTAATGTAATCAATGCTGAAGCTCACTAACATTACCTCAAATATGGGGTGCGAAATAACAGTAGATGGCTCCCTGTTTTTCTTAGCGCACGCTGTAAAATATAGGATTACGTTGATTTTACTTGCGAGACATCATTTCTTCGTAGCGATGCTCAGGGAAGTGGCTGCTGTCGCAAAATGGTTTGATGGAGGACTTGCCGCAGCGACAGAGAGTTACGCGATTGCGAACTTCATAGATTTTTCCATCTGCAGACCTAATCGGGATGCCTCCTCGCACCCAAATCGGACCACTGCACATCATCTGAGGGTCTTCGATTAACCCGATTGATTTTTCCAATTTTAGTTCAATTGCCTCACCTGTTTTCTTGTCCCAAACCACAAGACGACCTGACGGGCAGTCTCTTGCTTCTTCGATTGCCGCATGTTTAGCATTCAAGTCATCTGATTTTGGAATAAGGTTCCAAATTTCGCCTGCTCTATGACAGAAACGCGCAGAGGCACAAAGATCCTCAACGTCTGTTAGCTTAAGCGTTGGGCCCTGTATGATTTTTGCCTGTTTCAGGTAGGGTTCACTATTGGCCACCTCAGTGCCATCAAAACCGATTTTTATGTGCGTTGCATCACAGAAAGGTTTGTTCTTTGATTCTCCACATCGGCAAAGGCCGCATTTTTCCTGCAAAGGATATTTCTTGCCCGAACGCCATTCGACCGGAATCCCTTCCTTATTGACGATGATGATTTGTTCGGATATGGGAAGTTTGCCAGAAATAAAGTATGGACCATTCCTGGTGACTTTGATTTCACGCTCGTAATTGACTTTGTCAATGTTTTCTTCTTTAGCCGTTCCCATTGCGGTTAAGCTCCTTGAGCGTACTATGTACTAGATCTCTCAAAATTGCTCACTAATAAGCGTAATGCGTGCTCTTCCTTTTCTAGAAGTGCCATGCGTGAGTGTGACGTTAAATGTTGGGGAGTGACGTTAGCGCGCGCGGAAAATTCTGATAGTAACAAAAACTGTTAAGTAGCTTAGTTCAAAATCTAGTGCTCATATGAACTTTGTCGCGATTCCTCTGACTGTTATTACTTGTTTCTCAACTGTGTTTGGAGGTATCGTTGCAGCAAGATACAGGAAAAACATTGGGATTCTTGGGGCTTTTGCGGCAGGTGTGTTGATTACTACTTCCTTGCTCGACATATTGCCACAGACTTTCAAGCTTGCTCAATCCGCCAACGTGCTTCTTGAAGATGTCATGGCTCTGACAGTTGTGGGGTTCCTTTTCCTCTATATCATTTCTAGATTGATAAGTGAGCATGTTTTCAGCAAAGATGGTGAATACGTTGAAGTTAAACATCCTCTCGGTGGAGTTTTTGCAACGTCAGAACTTTCGGTTCACAGTTTCATAGATGGCTTGGCAATCGGGTTTGGTCTAGAAGCAGACATTCATGTAGGGATTATAATCGCATTTGCCGTCATATGCCATGACTTCACTGATGGACTCAGCACAGTTACCGTGATGCTGAATTCTGGCAACTCACTGAGGAATTCTCTAAGGATGTTGTTCTTGGATGCCATTGCTCCAGTCTTAGGAGCAGTTGTCACACTTTTCCTTCAATTACCACCGTATTACATAGTGCTACTCCTGCCTTTCTTTGCAGGTGGTTTTTTGTATCTAGGGGCAAGTGACCTCTTACCACAAGCGCATGAAGAGAATCCCCCAACACTTACAGTAATCACGTGCACAGCTGGATTCGTGCTGATATTCATCCTGACTTTCATCCTGACCAGAGTGTTGAACATGTAGCGCGCGCTGTATAACGCATTCCATGCCAGAAGCCTCTTTAACGAGACGGCAGCAATGCTAATGAGAGAGCCAATGCGGAAAACGCGTCGGATTTTTGATAGACTTGAATGCATGGACTGCATCTACAAGTCAAGCCCCTACTGTTGGGGGCAATGCCCCTACAATATCTGGAAAAAGGAACAGTTCTAACGCGCGCGGGCTTATGCGGTAATTGTTCATGGAAGGCGAATTTCAGACAGACAGAAAAAAGATAGGAAGTCTATGAAGAGTGTCGACGCTCTATGGCGCGACACTTCCAAATTTCGATTCTTCTCATTTGTTCTCTTGTTTCCTTCACGTTTTGCATGTTTTTCACCTCGAATTACGTCTCAGCAGACATGCCAAACGCAAAAACGGAATAATCCGGTTTCACAATTCTGAGGGCAAAAATCTTGCTTGATCCAACAGAATAGGGAACGTCGCATATTAGTCTACTGGGTTCAAAATCAGTATTTGGCCCCCGCTAGAGAACAATTGAATAGTAGTCAAGAGAGACACAAGTAGCGCGCGCTTTGGTGCAGCCTAAATGAAATAAGAGGTGATGGAAGATGGAGAAATTATATCGATGCCCAAATTGTAATAGAATAGAAATAATATGGGATGCAGGACTTAGAAAAGCTGTATGCCCAAAAGATAAAACATCGGTAAACAACTACAAAACGGAAAATAATGCTTGAAAACATCTTTGACGCCCGCTCGCGCGGCGATAACCAGGTTCCTATAATCTTTTGATGTCCTTTTTTACAGTTCCATCTCTGTTTTTTCGCAGCATTTTCCACAATTTGAACACCGCATAAGAAGCAGACTCTCCGACAAATCATATCGAAAGACAGTGTCTAGTTATGGTTGTTTTGGTAGTCTGGGAGAATTTAGCGCGCGCAACAAGGTTCTGTCCTGTCGTCTCATTCATAGCCCTTGTTATCCGCCTATTTTTCTCCAGCCTTTCACTTTTTTATGAACAATTTCTCAACCGCTCTTGCTCGGCTGGCATGTTCTAGGACGTTGTCATAGCAGTCAGCTGGCGGCTCGAATCATTAACGTTGGTGAGCAATCCTTTTTTTCCGATTCTTAATTGTCTTTGACCTCTGAACGTAAAGGTCCGTGCATTCTCGATTCGAATGGTGTCTCCTTTAGAGATGCAGCTTATCTGCTCGTTCCACAAGCACAGCCGGATCGTCCCAGTTTCATCTTCTATCAACGCGTTTGCCACGCTTGCGTAATTTCCATAACGGGTGCAGACTAGGTTGGGCTTTGGAATTTCCAAAACCCTGGCCTTCAGACAAACCTGTGTCATTCCGCTTCGCAGATCTCTGATTGGAAGAGAGAGTGATCGTCTATTCTTCTTAGCTAGATATCTGCGGATCATGTCTGTTTTCATGAGACTCCTAATAGGATTGCCTCCTTCCAACAGAAATTCCTTGAGTATTAAAAATTGGGCAACAACTTTAGAATCCTTCAGAAATAGGAACATGGCCTTATCTTGTGTTTTGCCACGACATTCGATTGAAAGGTCTCCAGTTGTGTATTTCTGGTTTTCTTCTGCTGAGATTAGAGCATGAAAAAGTCTGTCAGGGTCAACTTCATACTTTATTGAAAGAAAAGCCAGATATTCACCGGTTGATACATTTTTTCTCAAGGCTTTTCCTCTCATTTTCCCTGTTGTTCTTTTTTCAGAAACCATTCTTGGTCGATTTCAAAAATCTTAGCGCGTGCGCTGCTAACGTAATGCACGCGCAGCATATTAAGATGCGTGTAGATGTAGCGTGCGGTAAGGCGAAATGAAACATGTTTAAGAGTTGGATGTGCGTCTTAAAGGAAGTGGTACACCGGTGAATGCTTGTGTCTCAACCTGTTTATGGGAAAATAGTGAACTATCGGGTAGGCAACAAAACACAAAAGCCAAAATGGTGCCTAATTCAATTTGCAGATGCAAATTCCATCTCTAAGGTAGGCCAACTCATCGGGCGAAAAGTAGTTTTGAAATATGGAAAGAACGATTTCATCGGGAGAATTATGGGTTTCCACGGCAAGAAAGGCGTGGTCAAAGCCAAATTCCGAAAAGGAGTGCCTGGCCAAGCTTTAGGAACAACCGTTGAATTAGTCGGCTAAAACTTTAGTCTGCATGCAACCTGTTCCTATTCACTATTTGGCTTTTCTTCTGGGAGCTCGTCTGCGCGTTGTCTGGGTGGAGGCGTTTCATAACTGTTCTTTGTGGATGACGATACGCTGAAGAAGGTGGCTGTGTTGTTCGGGGAGGATGCTGTTAAAGTAGTTGAGACCTTCAAAGGAGTTCACGAGATCACGGATAATGAGATAGCGGACAAAACTTTAATACGCCTCAACTTGGTTCGCAAGGAACTATACAGATTCTACGACCACTCCATCGTGGCTCTCAGGCGGACCCGCGACAAAGAAACAGGCTGGTTTATCTTCAACTGGAGACTCCAACCAGAACAACTGGAAGCCTTTATCCTAAACCAAAAGCGATGTGTTCTTGAAAAACTGGAAACCCGGCTTGAATACGAGAAAAGCCACGAGTTCTACACCTGCCAAACGCTAGGCTGCAAGCGATACCCCTTCGAGGAGGCATTTGAGCTTCTCTTCAAATGTCCCGCCTGCAACAAACCCATGATGTACCTCAACAACGAGCGGATCGTTGAAATCCTAACCCGAAAAATTGAACAGACAAAAGTTCTGTAAGCGTTGAAATGCAAGAGAATTATTCCATCCGCAGATTTGAGATGCAAGTTATTTAGCGAAGTTCTTGGGATGGCGGATAAAGCTTTACCCCCAAACCCAACTATTCTCAAAAAAACTTGTTGAATGTTCCATTTGATCTCGAATTTGATTTCTATAAGCATGGACTTTGTGATTTTGGACGTGCTATTTATAAGCAGCGGTGTGAAAACTAGACAAAGCGTGTGAGAAGCGATTTTTGCACAGCAACCGTGAAGGAGTTGAGAGAGTTGACATATGAGAGAAAAGAGATGCACAAGGCAGTTTGCGCTGATTGCGGGAAGGAATGTGAAGTCCCATTCAAGCCTGATGGTAGCAGACCTGTATACTGCCGAGAGTGTTACTCCAAGAGAGCACCACCAAGAAGAAGTCGATTTTAGATCAAGCCAACAGCTCTAATCTAAGATTGGTTTTCTGCCAGTTTCCATATTCTTTTTTCAAATCACTTGAGTAGATATCGTTCTTTCATACCTCGGTGTACATAACCCACGGACCTGTAAGCGCGCACTAACTGCATGAAGCATGGACTGAATGAGCCGATCACATCCCTGACGGCTAGAATTGTGAAGTAAATCCCATAAAGGCTCCTTCTGGGACATGGTCTAGGCGTCTGATCTCGACAATTGACGAACTGTAATGTTTAAACCGAGCCTAGATTGTGTATGCAACAAAAATCGAGGAGGTGCAAAAAAGTGAGAGACGAAGAAGAAGAATCGGAAGAAGACGACTGGGAAGAGGAAGACTGGGGAGACGAAGAAATGTAACAGCCCACTGTCGGATTCATTTCTTGTGTCTTTTCTTTGTACGGTTTTTTTAGGTCGTGTTAATGCTTTTTGGATTCATGTTTATAACCTTCTTAACGCGCGCTAGTGGTATTGCTTTCAGCTTACTTAGTGATCTCACCATTTCGGGGTTTTTACCCCTCAGAAAATACAGTAGACGTTTTGACGTTAGGCTTAATTTTGCTGTTCTCAGTGGTTCTTTATCTTGTTTCACAAATCCCAGACTAACCTTAAACCCTCTTTTTTGAGGATTTGGTTTTCGCATATGCATATCACCTCTTTAAGATGACATAATCTTGACCTTCTTTTTTGAGTCGTTCAAGCTCAATCGGAATTTGTTCTAGCGAAAACCTATCGTAAATTTTAGCTCTAAGCCTGTAGTATTCTTCTCTGCAAAACGAGCAACAGAAACGGACTTTCGTGTAACTAGTTTTTTGAAGCTCCTTTCGACAGTAGAGACAATAATAGTGCGGATGACCTCTTATGGCTCTGCACTCGTCACAATACCGTTGATTAGTATAATGGGTTGGTTTTACCGTAAATTCCTGACCGCACTTTTTGCACTTTCTTGTGCCCCCACTCATCTTAACTCACCTCAGAACTACATGGTTCAAGAGGCAGGAGAAATGTCCAACTCCCGTCTCGTATAAGGTGTTGTTGTCCATGTGGTGATTGCGAAGGAAAGAACGTGAAACCTTCGTCATCTTTAACTAGGCTCTCCTTTATCTGGACATTCACGCACATGTTTGACGCCTTCAGCAATAGGAAGACGGATATTTATAGAGTCTTTCGTGAAACGCAATTTTCCAGAAACCTTTTCGGCGCGCGCTCGTACTGAAGGAGTATCCAGAGGAGTACGAAAAACAAGCAACGAATCGAACAGCTCACCGAGTTCCTAAGCAAGATGGAAAAATCGATCCGACCCTATTCATCTTTTCATCAAAAATCGCCGTAGGGTCTTGTGACAGACACAAATTTAAATAGAAAATCGGCAAATCGAAGTTTGAGGCTAGAATAGTGCCTAAAAAAACCAAAGGAAATAAGAAAAAGACCGTAAAGAAGTAAAAGCGGAAAATCACCTAAAAGCAGAGATCCCACTCATTTTCTTTGTTTACGAACAGGCAGCGCGTGCTTGGCACAATACGAGAGTGTGACCATGAGAATATGATGTTGTTTAGGAGACGAAAATAGGAAGTTAATCTGTGCGTGTAAGAAAAGAAAAAAGGGAACTATTTTTTAAGTTCGACAACTATGAGGTCTAAATCGGTTTTCCCCGTGTTCTCGGCTTCGTGAGATTGGGCTTTAAGGAAGATTGCCTGACCAGTTTTCAATTCTAATAGATCTGTTTTTCCTGAAGATGTCATCTTTATTTTCCCACCTTTGAGAACATATACCACGTGGTCTGGATGGTAATGCATTGCCGCCTTGTCGCCTGGCCTAAACAGAACTTCAAGTACACGCACACGGTCGTTTTCCATATTGAACTTGTAGACGTTTTTGGCTACTTTCAAAGGGTCTTGTGCTTTTTCCGTTATTCCACCTCAGTTTTTGCAATGATCTTGGATTTCCGTTTGCATATTTAAACGTAGCTGCAAACAGCTTGCGGGGATTTGAATACGTCTGCAACCATAATGAATCCATGCTATTCAAAAAGAGAAAATAGCACGCGCTAATACGTGTCATCGACAAGGCAGCATGTCCAGAAGTAGCAATAGGACAAGGGAAATGAAAGACTCAACTTCCAGCAAGTTGCACTTACAAAAATCTGCGTTTCTTTTTCTCGCTACCTTGATGCGTTTCTGAATTGTCTTTTTCAACAGCTGTTGAGGAATCGTTAACAGGCGTCACTGTCACTGATTCTTCATGTTCTTCCAACACTGCAGCGTTGATTTCGACACTTAATCCTTCTGCTGCTTCTTGAGTCGGTGTCTGCGAGGCTGTTTCATCAATAGGTTCGTTCGTTTTTGTTTTTTGTGCGATCTGTCCCAGTCTTTGTTCCAAGTCGTTTATCCTAGATTCGAGGTGAGATATGTACTGTCGTGTTTCTTCGTTCTTGCTCCTCAGCTCTTCCATTATCTTCTGCTCAAGCGCTTTTGTTCTTTCTTCCAGCTTCTTCTGCTGCTCCTTCAAAGATAGTGATTCGCCTTCTAGTTTCGACCTTTTGTCCTGTAATTCTTGAAGTTCTTTAGACCAGCTCATTTCATTCCACAACAATGGCAGTTGGCTTTCAGGGATAACAAGTTTATGAAAAGACAATAAAGATTCAAGATATACTCGGGTGCGCTCTATCTGTTTCTTTTCTAGTTAGGTAGGGCTGCGACATGCAGATTGTCATTGGAAGATTGGGCAGTCTTAATAAAGTGCGCATGCTCAAGTAGTGGAGTTTGAAGGAGACGAATACTGCTCAGCCATTGCCAATAATGTAGAAGAAGCAAAGAAACTTATTGAGGCTGGGTTTGAGTACGTTTGTAATCATGAGAATGTAATGCTGTTCAGAAAACGAAAATAGAATAATCCTTTACTCCCCAAACCTAAATCTGCTGAAGCTTTTCTCAAAAATCACCGTAAGTTTCTTTTCTGCCCGTGCGTCCTTAGAGCTGGCTTCTGTGCTGCATGTAAACGAGCGGGAGGCTCTCACTTCAACCATGAAGCCGTAAGAAAGAAGGTGAGAAAAGCATGACCTTGCCATCTGAGAGCATGATCAAAAGCGCTTAGTTTGGTTAGAATCCTCTGTTTTGGTGAAATCTGCCATATTCGCAAGAGTAGACGGATTAGCTTGGCGTGCACTAGAGGAAAGTCTTGGAGCTGAAACAAGGCTTGGAGAATGAAACGAAAATCTGGAATCTGCTTTGGGCGAAAAAAAGGGAGTTTGAATTTAGTTGACCTCATTGCCTAGCTGAGCACATGGACTGCGTCTAGGTTTAGTCCTGCGCTGTATCCGTAATGGTAGTCTACGTAGAATTTTATGTAATTGAAAGAGTACGTAGTTGATCCGCAATCTATGTTGTATGGCGAACTTCCCGGAGATATCATTTGATCAGAGAGCGTTGTCCAAGTATAGCCGTCGCTAGATACTGATACGACTAGGTGGCTTACGTATCCTCCACCAGTTCCTGTTACCGAATAGCCATAAACGTAAACGTGCCCAGTGGCAGGCGTGTTCATTTTCCCGACTATCCACGCGTAATCGCCAGAGTTAGATGCGTGCAAGTGTGTGTACTGACCATCGTTTGCGCCTATCAAGTAGTTGGGATTATTGACACTACCACCGCTGGAGTGTCCTTGGCTGTTGATACTTGATACAATGTTTTCACTAGCATCAATTACGTGAACTGCATCCAAATTTACGTTTGCACTGTATCCATTATGATAGTCTACGAAGAATTTCATGTACGAGAAATAGCTTGTAGTCGATCCGCAATCGATATTGTATGGCGAACTCTTCGGAGATAGCATTTGGTCAGAGATAGTTGTCCAAGAATTGCCGTTGGTAGATACTGATACGACTAGGTGGCTTACGTATCCTCCACCAGTTCCTGTTACCGAATAGCCATAAACGTAAACGTGCCCAGCGGCAGCTGTGTTCATACTCGTGGTCAACCATGCGGAATCGCCATAGTTGCCTGCGTATAAGGTGGCGTACTTGCCATCGTTTGAGCTACCTACTAGGTTGTTGGGATTGCCGACACTGCCAGTGCCAACTTTTCCATAGGCAGTGATGCTTGACACATAGTACGATGGTGGTGAAGGACTTCCTGCCCCGACTGCGTCATAGATTGTTAGTGAGCCCACTCGCAGATAACCATATAATAGAAATGCAGCAGCTATAGCAGCGGCGCCAAGCCACCACCAATTCACGACCCAATTGATGAAAGCAATGCTTATCCAGGCCCACATGCACCCAGATTCGTCTAAGAGGATATACCCTCCGACAGTTGCCAAGTAAACTCCGATGAGAGCCCCGATGGCGGCTCCTGCGATGGCACCTATTCCACCACCAGCTAGTGCTCCAATTGCTGCGCCGATTGCTGCGCCGATAACGGCTGGTCCTGCTCCTACCAAGCCTCCTGAAGTCTTCTGATCCATTTGGAAGTGGAGTAGCTTAGCACCATACATGCCCCACATTGAGAAGATGTTGATTCCATAGTAGTTTCGCTCTGGATGTGGGTACACGAACGTTGGCGCTGATCCAAGGAAATAGGCTTTGTCCCACCAATAGTATGTGCTATTGGCAGCAGCTTGCAAGATCGGTGCGGACATCATAATTGTGATCATCATAGTGACAGCGACGATTATTGCCTTTTTGACTTGTTTCATTTTGATATTTTCTCCTTTTTCTTTTAAGTTAGGTCCAAAAATAGAGAATAACTTTCTGCGTCAAACCTAGAATCGGACGTAACCTTCGACTAGGTATGCAAATCTCAGGATATAAGACTTGTTAACATTCTCATGTCTATCAGAACGTATAACGTGCAGTTTCACTATTGTTGACGTTTTATGCTTGTGTTTTTTGTCTCGCTGCACAGAACCCGGCGATTATTTTTTCGCATGAAAGGCTGGGCACAATTCCTCTTCTGTCTCGACTAGGGAGGAGCAGCGAAGGCAAAAGAATATAATAGGAGAGGAAGTTGACATATCACCAGGGCTCTGCATGTCGTCGCCCAGAACCTCAGAGCGAAGATTGCATATCGGCAATGGTATTTTCATCGGGTTTGGAACAGCATTGATTGTTCTGGAATTCGCTGGTTGGCTCTCAACCAACTATCTATTCACCACGTTAAGTTCCATGTTTCAAGGACTGGGAATCGACATCAACCAGAATTACCTAATCCGTTACCTTAGCAACATAGCACTTTACAACATCGTACTAATTGGTGCTGGGGTCTTTTCTCTGCTTTTTGGTGCTATCAGAGAGTGGCGATATAGCGCGCGCTAAACTCGGATTTATTGACATGAGTTATTCTCTTAAGAGTTTAGACTGGCCAAAAATGCTGGTCACTGTCATTTTCAGAGCACAGGTTTGAAGAGTGTGACTTTAGATGCGAAGGGGTGACGTTAGATTTGTTAACGATACTGTAAATGCATGATGTTCTGCGCGTTCTTACACTTAGCATGTCAGCAAACTAGCGCGCTATGCTGTGGAAGATCACCTTCCGCGTGTGCTGCTGTTATAGAAGCTGAAGTATACTTCCTTTTTTGTTTCTTCGGTTGCGTGTGCGGGAGACGTTGCCTCCTTTAAACACTTCACTTTAACTTTACTCTCCACTCTTTGGGATTGACTGTTCAACTCAACTGTTAAAAGCTCTGAGAACCGCATGTTTTAATCCCCATTGACTCGAGGAAGTGAACAGTTTTGGCACAAAATACAGTAATTAAGACTGTTTCATCTCAGGCTTTACTATCGTTCAACATACAAAACGTAGACTGCCTGTTCCCCGGTTTCATACCTGGCGACTTTGCCATCATCTATGGTCTCCCTTCTGTCCTGACTTTATCGTTGCTTCTTGTCGTCAGGGCCCAGCTGCCGTACCAGTTAGGCGGACTAGAATCGAGCGCCGTGTTCATCGATGGGGGCAACACTTTCAGGCTTTACAAGGTGTCTCAGCTGGCCCGACTGCATCACCTGAGGCCGAGAAACGTCCTGCAGCGAATCTTCATTTCAAGAGCGTTCACAGCGCACCAGATGACCTCAATAATCCTCGACAAACTCGAGGAATCCGTAACAAAATACGATGTTAAACTCGTGATCATATCAGATTTCCAAGGGCTATACTTGGACAAAGACATTCCTCCAGAGGAAAGCAGAGAGGTCTTCAGCCAAGTGACCGCGTACCTCTCAAAGCTTGCCGAAGAAAAAAGCGTGATCCTATTGGCGACTTGCCTACCACACGGCTATTCTAGGCGGAGCGCGTTCTTCCACGCCGTTGCATGTGCAAGATCAAACGTGGCGATATCCATAAAGAAAAAATCGGCATATCCATTCGAAAAGCAGTTCACCCTTGAAAAACATCCGATGTTCAAACTGGGATCCGTTGATTTTCCAATCGAAAACTTGACCCTGAACGACTTCGCAGGAGGTGCCCAGTGATGGGGAAGACGGTTGAATCCTACAGGCTCGCCTTAGACACGGAGATTCAAACTTGGAACGGCTTCTTCAAGGCTCTGCGAACCGACGACAGAGAAGCGTTCGAGCAGATGACCGACGCATGCAGGAACCACGCATCCGCAGGAAGCAACGCGACACGACCGGAGATGTTTGAGCCCATGGTCATGTCGATTCTCTTGGAACAGCAGAAGAGGCTGAACCGCATGGAGAAAGAACTCCTTGCAACCAAACAGAAGCCCATCCAACCCTGATCGCGTAAAAGGCTGGATACTCGACGTATATCCTTCTGCACCAGGAGAGTTTGCAGTCTGGATCATAGCCGAAAACGGAGAACGCCTACGATTAGCCGACAGTTTCAAACCCAAAATATACATTTCAGGAAAGGAAGACAGCCTACAGAGGCTTGCCAGCCAGTTCCCCTACGATAGGGCAGTCGTGTCATGGGATTCTGTCCGAAGATACGCAAAGGCAACCGATTCAGAAGAATCAACGGTCCTCGAAGTAACCCTGAAAGACTGCAGAGCTTCGCCATCATTAACCACAAGAGTCTTGAAATCTGGGAGATACTTACAATACAACGTTTTCAACTGCGACTTGAAACATGAACAACTCTACTTCTACAATCGCGACGTCTTTCCCCTCGCGTTCGTCGAGATCGAATCTGAAAATGCCCATTTAAATTATATTCTTCTAGATTCCGCTGAAAGCGTAGATTATGTCCTTCCACCGTTAAGAATCTCAAAAATCACCGTGGAAGTCGCCAAACAAGGCAAGATCGCCAAGCTCAGTGACCCCATAGGCAAAATAGTCGTGAGCCAAGGCAGCAACAAAGTGGACATTGACATGGGCAATGAGCAAGACAAGCTGCTTAGGCTCGTGCAGGCAGTGAAAGAGTTCGATCCAGACATCATCGTCACCAGGGGCGGCGACTCGTACCTTTTCCCTTATCTCGTTCGCAGGGCAATGATCAACGGAGTTTTGGATAGGCTCGTTCTAGGCAGAGACGATGTTCCTCTCGTTGCTAAGAACGTTCGTGGAAAAACCTTCTTTTCTTATGGACGCACTTTCTATCGGGCTCCAGCGAGACGATTGTACGGCAGGGTTCACGTCGATGAAAAGAACACGTTCATTCTCGCAGAATCTGGGCTCGATGGACTGTATGAGATAGCTAGAACCTGCAGGGTTTCACTGCACACGGCTGCACGTTCATCAATCGGCTCAAGCATGTCATCTATTCAGTTTTACCAGGCGATGAAAGACAACGTGTTGATCCCTAGAAACAAGAGCATTCCTGAAGCCTTCAAATCAGCCCTCGAATTGCTCGTGGGAGACCGTGGAGGCTTCGTCTACGAACCAGAGGTCGGCGTTCATGATGATGTTGGCGAAGTTGACTTTGCCTCCATGTACCCGACGGTGATGGTCAATAACAACATCTCTGCCGAGACGGTGCTGTGCAAATGCTGTCATGACTCGAGGCTTCGCATTCCCGAGCTTGGCTATAACATCTGCGAAAAGAGGGTCGGGGTCGTCCCTAAGGCTTTGAAGCCTATAATCGCGAAAAGACTTCTCTACAAAAAACTAAAAACGGAAACAGAGGATGAGACATTAAGAGAAGTCTATGATAATCGCCAGATAGCATTGAAATGGATTCTGGTGACGTGTTTTGGCTATCTCGGATACAGAAATGCACGATTTGGCACGGTGGACGGTCACATAGGCGTCTGCGCCTTCGGCAGAGAAGCTTTCTTGAAGGCATCAAGAATAGCTGAAGACAAAGGGTTCAGGGTCATTCACGGCATAGTTGATTCCCTGTGGCTAAAGAAAAAAGAGGCAACAGACATGGAGTATCAAAGCCTCTGTAAAGAGATAACGGATGAGACGCATATCCCTATCAGCTTCGAAGGACGCTACAACTGGATCGTTTTTCTCCCATCCAAAATGCATCCAAACGTCGGAGTGTTGAACCGTTACTATGGAGTAATGGAGACGGGCAAAATCAAAGCTAGAGGTCTCGAAGTGAGGAGAAGAGACACGCCTCCATTCGTGTACGATGCTCAAACGAAAATGCTAGAAGTGCTTGCAGAAGCCAAGAATTCCAGAGAATTTCTTGATAAGATCTCTGAAGCCCTGAAGATTCTGAGAGAGTACCGACAAAAGCTGCTTGCCGGAGAAGTTTCAATATGGGACCTAATAATTACTAAGCACATGTCAAAGGATCCGAAGAACTATAAGCAGATGGTCAGCCAAGTCATCGCGGCCAAACAGCTCATGAAAGAAGGAGCCGAAGTTGTCGCTGGAAAGAACATAAAGTTCCTCTTCACCAGCGCCGAGAACAAACACTACGAAAGGAGAGTGAAAGCAGAAGAGTTGATAGAGAAGAACACAAACTCGGACATAAAGAAGTATCTGCTTCTTCTCTACGCATCAGCCGCCAGCATGTTCAGTCCCTTCGGCTATTCTGTCGGCACCATTTATGACGAGGTCCAAGGACACAGACAAATCAAGCTGAAAACCTGAGTGAAACAACACAAAAGACTTTCACACACGTAACTAAGCGCATAAGCTAGCCTTTCCTGCAACGGGCTGGAAGAATCGATCGCATACAAAGTGAGCTGTGGGTAGTCTTCTCAAGAGAATATGGTCGGCTGCTCTCTCGCGCACCTGTTCACTCTTGCACTCTGTTTCTTCTGACATATGCGGAGGCTTTCATGGCGGCCATCGCTCCTTCGCCCGCTGCCGTGACAACTTGCATTCCGCCGCATGTGCAGTCTCCAGCTGCAAACACGCCGTCCACGTTCGTTCTCTGCAGGCGATCCACGATCAGACAGCCGTTCTTGTCAGTGTCAATTCCAGCTTTTCGCACTATCTCAGTCATAGGAACACCGCCCAAGGAAATGAAGACACCCTTGACTTCCTTCTCGATTTCACGTTGTGCGTCAGGTTCAAGAACCCTTATTGACTTCACAACTTGATCTCCGAGTATCCCGACAAGCCGGCCCATGACTATCTCGACGTTTGGCTTCTTCCGAACCTTCTCCATCAAACTGCCTTCGATCTCTGCCTCTTTCTCATGAGTCACCAGAATGACGGTCTTCGCTAGGTCTGCTAGGAACAAGGCATCTAACACCGCTTCTTGGCCTCCGCCGACGACGGCGACTGTTGCATTCTTGAAGAATGGCCCGTCACACACTGCGCAGTAGCTGACACCCCTCCCTAGAAACTGAGCTTCCCCAGAAACCTGCACCTTTCTCCTCTGCGTCCCCGTGCAGACGATCAGACCCGGCGCGGAATAAGTCTTCTTCCTCGTAGTCACCCTCTTCGTCTCGTGGTTGACGTCCAAGTCGACAACTTCCTCCGAATCTTTCAAGATGGCGCCGAGACGATTTGCCTGCTTGCTCATTTTCGCGGCCAATTCGCTTCCCTTTATTCCCTCCTCAAACCCTGGGAAATTTTCTATCCTCGGAGCCTCCCAAGCTTTCCCTCCGCTGACACCTGTCTCCAACACGACTGTTCTCAACCCAAGCCAAGAACAGTATATGGCCGCAGACAGACCAGCAGGTCCACCGCCGACGATTATCACATCATAATTCTCCTCTGGCGCACTCATTCCATAAGCCTCCTGAACCAATCGAACAATAGCATTGCGATCAGAAACCGCTAATAATCCTTTGGGCCCGCAGTAGTTGCCGTGAATCGGAATTAGGAATTAGACTTTGAGAAACCGGTGGGCTTTGCTGTGCGAGGATGTCGTCTGGTGGGCTGTTTTATCTTCTCTTCTGCTTCGAGCAGGTTGCTTGCAAGAGTTGAGAATGTTAGATATCGATAATGAACCTTGTCGGTCAAATCTATTATGAAGCTCTTGGTGGCAGCCAAGTCAAGAAAAGGATATTGCCTCATTCTTTCTTTAAGCTTATAATAGTTCGTATAGTCCTTGTGGAACGAGACTAAGATGGCGCTGTAGCCTTCGTCTAGGCCTCTTTCAAAGAGCACGATTTCTGATGGTGCGTGTCGCATGTCTCTTAGGCTAATTTCTCTTGCTTTCTGCAGCTCTTCTTTGCTGAGACCACTTTTCATTTTCACAAGCGTGAAGGCCGCAAGCTGATACCCAAGCTTCTCATAATCAGGAATAACTGTAAATTCCTTAATGTAACCGTCTCTTTTCAGCTTGGCTATCGTTCTGCTGATCGTGGGCTGAGAGACTCCGATTACTTTTGCCAATTGTCTGTCGCTGCGGCGACTGTCCTTCATGAGCTCAGCCATAAGCCTCAATTCAACGCTCTTCATAACTCAACCTTAACCCAACTCTTCAATCTCATAATACTCGCCAACTTGAATTTTAGCTTTCCTACAAACAATAACCGCCGAAACTCAAAAACACCAAGTCTCCAACCCGACAAAAAAGGCTAAGATCCACACCCATCTTTCCTTAAAATGCGATTCGAAGACGTTTACGAACCCTACGCACGTTCTGCAACGGCTTCACTACGACTTGCGAGGGGCTAGAGCTTCTATCCAATCCAACGTTTTGGCGATGAGCTCCGGTTCCTTTCCCCGGTAGGTATGATCTGCAGATTCGATTATGACGAGGGCTTTCGGCTCGTTCGCAGAACGGCAGACCTCTTCTGCCTCGTCCACGCCGACGATAACATCACTTCGTCCGATGATTATCAGCAGGGGGATACCACGAAGCCTCGACGCGGCCTCGCACTCGTCAAGCTTCATAAGCTTGCCCCGAACCTCTCTGGAACGAAGGTCTATCCCATACACCTCAAGCTTGTACAATCTCGAAGATTTGAAAACCCTGTCCAGCCTCGAAAAGAGTTGAAAAGCGAACAACCCAAGGGTTCCATGGGTACGCCTGATGAACTTCTTAACGTTATAATCATGATTCTTCGGCGTGGACCACAGCACGAGTCCTCGAACTCGAGTTTCGCCCTGAAGCGCATAGAGCGAAACCGCCCCCCCGAGGCTGTGTCCCACGACGAAAACACTGTTAGGAACAACCTCGGGTCTCGAAGCCAAATAATTCAAGGCACACTTCAAATCCTCCTGCTCACCCAAACCATAATCAAAAACCCCCATGCTCCCACCTACACCGCGAAAATCAAAAACAAAACAAACAAACCCTGCTTTGCAAGCCTCATCAGCCAAACGCGAGTAGATGCCAAGACCATGAAAACCCCTAACACCCATGCCGTGGCAGATGAGCACCGCAGGCGCAGGAACAGCATCGGGAACACGCAGTTCACCATGGAGCCTAACGCTTGCGCATTGAACCCAAACTTGCTCAACCCTCAAACAGAGACCCGCAGAAAACATACACCCTTCACCTATAAGGAGACTTCTCCACGAGAACCTAAGCTTAAGCAGCACAAGCACCAGACTGCAAAAAAGAAGCTAAGTCACGGTCATCGGCAAGAACGAAACCGCAACCTACCACGAATTCACGTACCGCGGAAAACCACGCTTCAACCACACACGCCCAAAACACAACTTGAACCAAACCGAGACCGAAGCATCCAAGCGCATAGGCAACCAGAAATTGCGTCAAAAACTCAAAAGACAAAGAACAGAAAAACCTACCTATGAGGGGGGAGGTCAAATGTTCGCGTGTTTTCAACCCAACATTTGGGTAGGTCCTCATCGAATCGGTAAGCTGCGGAGCCCAGGATCGGAAAAACCGACCGGGGAGGGGGGAGGTGCGTTTTAAGCGTGTTTTCAGCTCTAAACCGCAGGTCAACATTCCCGATCCCAACGAGGGTAGCCGAGAACACTGCAAATGTCGAAAGTATTATACCATCTTTTCCAGATATATACAGAACAGGCTCATGATTATGTCATCGTCGAAGAAGAAGACGAAGAAAGAATCGCTTCCATCACCGCCTGAGAAACCTTGGTACAAATTCTGGCCTGAAGGAGTCCCGAAACACATCAAGTATCCAGCAATACCGCTTTCCGACATGCTCAGACAAACAGCCCAAAAAAACCCGAACAGCATCTCTGCAGTATACTTAGACAAGGGAATAACCTACAAACAACTCGACAACACCGTGGACAAGTTTGCCACGGCACTCAGCAAACTAGGCGTAAAAAAGGGCGACAAAGTAGCCCTCTTCATGCCCAACATGCCCCAATTCATAATATCATACTATGGCGCACTCAGAATCGGCGCAATCGAAACCGCCGTAAGCCCACTCTACAAAGAACGAGAAGCAGAACACCAACTAGCCGACTCAGAAGCCGAAACAATAGTCACCCTCGACATGCTATACCCAACGGTGGAAAAAATCTGGGAAAAAACCAAACTAAAAACCGCCATAATAACAAACCTCGGAGAATACATGCCCTTCGTCACAGTCGTCATCGGCTCAATGCTCCGAAAGATCCCCACGCAAAAGATCGAACGAAAACCCCACATCCACTTCTTCCAAGAACTCCTACATAAGTATCCAGCAGAACCTCCAAAAGTCGAAATCAACCCAGAAGAAGACCTTGCTGCCCTGCAGTACACGGGAGGAACAACAGGCACTGCGAAAGCAGCCATGCTCACGCATATGAACCTCGTCTCAAACGCCGTCGCATGCGCCGAATGGCTCAGAGGCAAAAACGGCGAAGAGAGCTTCCTAACGGTACTGCCACTGTTTCACATCTACGGCATGACAACAGGAATGAACACCCCAATCTACCTAGGCGGAAAAATGATCATGCTACCAAGATTCGACGCCGCAAGCACACTGGCAGCCATACAGAAACACAAGGTCACCGTCTTCTGCGGCGCCCCCACAATGTACTCCATGCTGCTCGCCCATCCGAACCTGAAACGATACGACCTAACATCTGTCCGCTTCTGCATTTCAGGCTCAGCACCACTTCCACCACAAGTGCAGAAAAAATGGATGGAAATCACAAACGGCGTCCTCGTAGAAGGCTACGGCCTCACCGAATCATCACCCGTGACACACTGCAACCCCCTCGACAGATCGATGAAAACAGTCAAAGTAGGCAGCATCGGCCTACCATGGCCCGACACGGACGCCAAAATCATGGACAACGAAACAGGCCAGACAGAACTCGGACCAGACCAAATCGGAGAACTAACAGTCAAAGGTCCACAAGTGATGAAGGGCTACTGGAAAACAGCAGAAGAAACCGCCAACGTCCTCAGAGACGCGTGGCTGTACACCGGCGACATAGGAAAAATGGACCAAGACGGATACTTCTACATCACCGACAGAAAGAAAGACCTGATCAAATACAAAGGCTACAGCGTCTACCCACGCGAAATCGAGGACGTGCTCTACGAACACCCAGCCGTAAAACTCTGCGCAGTCATCGGAAAACCAGACCCAATAGCAAGTGAGATACCTAAAGCATTCGTCGTGCTAAAAGACGGAATGACCGCGACTGAAGAAGAAATCAAAAAGTTCGTCAACGAAAAAATTGCACCATACAAGGCGATAAGAGAACTAGAATTCAGAAAAGAGCTGCCCATGACGCTAGTAGGCAAGGTTCTCAGAAGGGTCCTACAGGAAGAAGAGAAACAAAAAGCCACAAAAAGCTGATCAGCAGAACTCCACCTCTAAAAACGGCCTAATCATGCTGGCTCGTTCACTTTCTTCCCAGTTCTGTTCGTCCATTCACTGATTGGAACCGCAAACTGCTTCTCCACGTTCGGCCGATGAATGCTGTTGTACGTGCAGAACGACCTTATCTTCATGTCCGGCGTCACGTAATGAATACCACATCGCTGAACCCTATCAAGATCAAAGTTCCAGACATCCTGAAAATGCATGATCCCAATCATCACAATCCTACGCATGAAGCTTCCCAACGCCTCATAGCTTCCCTTCGTAATCACGTTCCTGATCAACCCTCGAACGAAATCAGATTTCGCCATCGGCAAAAGCTTCAACATCTGAAGCTTAGCCATCGTCTTCTTGCCCTTCGCCCCTGAATAATAAACGTCCCAAAAGACCTCAGCAAACTTGTCCACGTCCACATAGTCCATAATCGGCTTGAAAGAGCCATCCTTATCTACAACCAGAAACGTAGCCGCACCACACATCGGATGCATCGTAAAGTCTGGGTAAACCTTGCCCTTGATTACACCCATCCCCTTCGTCATCGGAACCGGCCAATTGACAGGTCGCCAATCCCACTTAGAAACAACTCCACCGGTCTGTGCCTCGATCTCCCTGATCGCATCAGGTATCGTTATCCTCATCCTCCGCATCTCGTCCTTCTGAAGCCTGCCAGCCATCGAAATAGGCTGAACGTTCACACATCTGACGACATCATGATTCTTCACAGCGTAATCAACGATAGCCCCCAAATCCTTGTCATTCACACCCTTCGCCAAAGTCACGACCAAAACAACAGAATCCAAACCTATCCTTCTAGCATTGTCTATGACCTTCTGCTTTATCGGGACAAGACTCGTCCTAGCCCTCGTCGTCTTGTAAATTTCCTCCCTCAAACCGTCAAACTGAAGATAAAGAGTACTCAAACCCGCATCAAGAAGCTTCTTGAAATACTCGATATCGTCAGCGATACGCAGACCGTTGGTATTGACCTCAATATGGCTGATCCCAGCCTTCTTTGCCTCCTTAATAAGATCAGGCAAATCATTCCGAATCGTCGGCTCACCCCCACTGAACTGCAAAGCGTTGCAAGCCCACGGACTGTTATTCCTCAGAAGCCTCATCATGCTCACGATCTGCTCGAACGAAGGCTCATAAACATAATTCGACGCACCAGCATAAGCAAAACAAACCGGACAGGCCATGTTACACCTATTCGTAACATCAATTATACCCAAAATCGTCGGCGTCTTATGCTGCGGGCAGACTCCACAATCAAAAGGGCAACCGTTCACAGTTTTCGTATGCGGATTCTCCAACCCAGAGCCCATGTACCGAGCGTTGTACCAATTACCATAGAACCATTTGAAAAGCTCAGCATCACCCCAATAAACGTCCTCAAACTTCCCATGCTTAGGACACGTCTTCTCGAGATAAATCACCTCGTCCTTCTCATAAACCCGCATAGGAATCCTGCTCATACATTCTGGACATAGGCTAGTGGAATATGCCTCAAACTTCGCAGTCTCCTGCTGTTGATTCGTCATTCAATCAGCCCTTGAAGGTTCAACCAATAGCTAGATCAAAAGGCTGTTAATATCTTTAATCATCTGCCATCACTCCGCAGAGACATCAGCCAAACCAGCTGTTGCCAGATCCTCCTCTCATATCGACACTACATGCTTACATTCGCGCACTCGCGATAACATATTCTACAGGAAGTCAAAATGTATAAGAACTGTCGTTCGCCCCTAAACTAAAGAGATGGCTGCAATGCGTCTGAAGATCATGGCTGCAGGCATAGTCCAGGGAGTGGGCTTCCGTCCCTTCATCTATCGCATCGCAGTGCGCGATGGCCTGACGGGCTACGTTAAGAACAAAGGGGATGCAGGCGTAGAAATCATCGTTGAGGGAGACAAGGCGGCTATCGAACGATTCATACGTGACCTGAAGAACGATAAGCCTCCCCTTTCACGAATCTATAAAACCACGACGACAAAACTGGCAGGAGGATCAGAACACAAAGAATTCACGATTCACAAAAGCTCCGATGAAACGGAACTTTCTGGCTCCACTATTCCGCCAGACGTCGCAATATGCGATGAATGCCTCAAGGAACTCGAAAATACGAAGGACCCAAGACACGACTACTTCTTCATCACATGTACAAACTGCGGTCCAAGATTCACAATAATCGAAAAACTTCCGTATGACCGCGAGAACACGACCATGCGCGACTTTGCAATGTGCAGCTTTTGCCAATCCGAATACGCTGACCCATCCAAAAGACGCTTCCACGCGCAGACAGTAGCATGTCCAAGATGCGGACCAAAAGCCTACCTAGTGAATTCTGAGGGCAGGCTAATCGAGGGTAACGATCCTATACGGAAGGCAGGCAAGCTTCTTTCAGAAGGCAAGATAGTAGCAATAAAAGGATATGGAGGTTTCCATTTGGCAGCATCGACAACGAAGGAACAACCCCTACTCAAACTCCGAGAAGCCAAACATAGGAGCCAAAAACCCTTCGCAATCATGGCACGAAGCGTAACGGCCATAGAAACCTTTGCAAACATAAGTAAACAAGAAAGAGCGCTTCTCACTTCTTACACTCGCCCAGTAGTGCTACTGAACAAGAGCAGCGCCTTCCATCTTTCAGACCTCATCGCTCCGGGTCTACACAACGTAGGAGTCATGCTGCCATACACCGGGCTACATTACCTGCTTTTTGATGATGTGGAAGATGCATCCTTCGTGATGACCAGCGCCAATCCTCCGAATCGACCGATCACAAAAGATAATGAAGAAGCCCTAAGTACGCTCGGTGGTACGGTCGACTATTTCCTGCTTCATGACCGCAAAATAGCACACAGATGCGATGACTCAGTAGTCCGCATGCATCGCAACAGGACGGTTTTCCTAAGACGCTCACGTGGCTATGCGCCTGTCCCGTTGAGCCTAAGAGAAAAGGCGAAACACTGCGTGTTGGGTCTCGGGGGGGAGCTGAACAATACTTCATGCGTACTGCTACAAGACAAGGTCTTTGTCTCCCAACATATTGGAGATGTTGAGAACGTCGAAACGAAAGAGTTCTTGGAAGAAGCCACGAAGCACTTGGTGCACCTGGCAAACAGCAAGATCGAACTCATCGCATGTGATCTGCATCCAAAATTCGTAACTACCCATTTGGCCCGTGAATGGGCAGAAGAAAACGGTTGGCAGCTTCTTCAAGTTCAACATCACTATGCTCACGCCGCAGGACTAATGCTTGAACATGGAGCTGATGAATTGGTAGGCATATGCTGTGATGGATATGGATACGGTACAGACGGTCAAGCATGGGGAGGCGAAGTACTGGTTTGCACAAGAGAACCAACTGTTTTCAAACGTGTCGCGCACCTTGAGAAACAGCCGCTCTTGGGGGGGGATCTTGCAACTCGTTATCCACTCAGAATGGCAGCTGGAATACTACAAAAGGAGACCGACGTAGAACCATGGTTAATAGAGCACAGGGAGCATTTTCCGCATGGCGAGGAAGAGATTCGAACAATCTTGCAACAGTTAAGCAGTGACCGAAGTATCCCTCAAACAACGAGCTGCGGCCGAATCCTGGACGCGGCTTCAGCCATCCTCGACATATGCTTCGAACGCACCTACGAGGGCGAACCAGCCATGAAGCTTGAATCACTCGCGAAGAGCGGAAAGAACGTACCTAGGATAGAGCCCATAATAGATGGTGACACGCTGCGGACCACTCAGATGTTACACGAGCTGTTCGAAAATCGGAATAAGTATTCGAGACCAGATCTGGCCAACTCAGCGCATTCTTACCTGTCAAGGGGGTTGGCTCAATTGGCTGTTGAAAAAGCCTTAGAAAACGGAATCAAATCAGTCGGCTTTTCAGGCGGAGCCGCATGCAACGAAGTGCTTGCTTCAGAAATTCAGAGAACGGTGGAAGATTCTGGTCTGAAGTTTCTGGTAAACAAGGCTATTCCGCCAGGCGACGGCGGCATATCGTTTGGCCAAGCCATAGTAGGAGGGTTCTTTCGCTTTTGAACCATAAATGATTTATTTACGCATATTTCTGCCTAATGTATTGATGAAAATGTGTTTGGCGATTCCGGCAAAAGTCGTGAGTATAAGCGGAAACAGCGCGCGTGTTAATTTTGGGGAAGGAGTTACGAGAGAGATCAACGTGGCACTCGTGGATGTCAAAGTCGGTGAATACGTACTGGTGCATGCAGGCTACGCGATCCAAGTTATGGATGAGACAGAAGCACAGGAGACCATAAAACTGTGGAATGAGATTTTTCAAGCTGAGATCGAAACATGCGACAATAGTTAAGTTGAATTAGCATGGCAGAGAGACTGAGATTCAGAGATCCAGATCTCGCAAAACGCGTGGCAAACAAGATAGGCCGGCTTTCAAGGGAAAAAGAGACTGTCAGAATATGCCATGTCTGCGGTACTCATGAATGGACGATAACTCATTACGGTCTGCGCAGTCTCTTACCGAAGAATGTGGAGGTGATAGCTGGACCAGGATGTCCCGTCTGCACTGTTCCAGCCTCAGAAATAGACGAAGCGGTGCAGTTGGCATTACAAGGTGTCATTGTCGCATGCTTTGGCGATCTCCTGCGGGTTCCAGGATCAAAGGTGTCTCTTTTAGATGCCAAGGCAGAAGGCGCCGACGTCCGCGTTGTCTACAGCGTTAGCGACGCCGTCAAAATATCCTCTGAAGAGACTGCCAAAGAGTTAGTCTTTTTCGCAGTGGGCTTTGAAACGACCTCACCGTCAACCGCCGTTGAAGTACTGGGTAGACCGCCGGAAAATATGAGCTTTCTTGTTTCGCATCGCCTTATACCGCCAGCGATGAAAACACTTGTTGAAATGAGAAAATTAAATCTGAACGGCTTCATAGCACCTGGTCATGTCAGTACGATAATCGGGCTGAAACCATACGAGATATTTCCAGAAAACTATGGCATACCCGTCGTGGTGGCCGGATTCGAGCCCCTCGACGTTCTGATAAGTATCTATATGATCATGAAGCAGGTGAACAGCAACAGACCTATCTTGGAAAATGAATACACAAGAGCTGTCCAGAGCGAAGGAAATCTTAAGGCACAGAAGACTATGGAAGAAACTTTCGATATCGCAGATGGGAAATGGCGCGGGCTAGGAACCATTCCCTCTTCCAAGCTTAGTCTGAGAGAAGAGTACAAGATGTTTGATGCTAATCTAAGATACGGCTTAAGAATCGAAGACGGGGTAGACTTGAAGCCTGGTTGCCGTTGCAACCTCGTAGTGATCGGCGAAATTAAGCCTACCGAATGTCCACTTTTTATGAAAGATTGTTCCCCTCGAAAACCAGTCGGAGCCTGCATGGTGAGTACTGAAGGAACATGTCAAATATGGGCAACGGCAAAATCAAGCTACGGCAATAAACCTTGAACGGTCAGACACCGGGCAGCAACATTTGCCGTGGCACTAGCATTCTAACATATTCTAGGAACAGGGTCGCCAATAGGCCTGGAAATTATCCTCCTGCCTCCTACGACTGTTTGCATTGCCACGCCCTTGAATTTCCCCGTCGTTTCTCCGATGATCTCAGCGTTCTTACCCTCGGCTGTTGATCTCAGAAAACCTAATGCATCTTCAGCCTTTTCCTTTACTGCACATATTATCATTTTTCCCTCGTTTCCAACTTCAAATGGATCCAATCCCAACATTTCGCATGCTGCTCTCACGTCTTCTCTAATTGGAATCTTGTCCTCATTAACTAGTATGCCGACCTTCGATTTCATGCTAACCTCGTTAAGTGCATCAGCTAGGCCGCCTCTTGTAGGATCTTTCATCGTCACTATTCCGCCGACATCTTCGAACAAATGCTGCACCAGCAGGTTCAAAGGCTGGACATCAGATTTTATTTCGCTTGCAAAGTTTAGACCTTTCTGAGCGGATAGAACGGCCAGTCCGTGATCTCCAATTGTCCCGGACAGGATTATCTTGTCGCTCGCTGTGAGGTTTGAGTCAAGAGTCCAGCGTGCCTCAAATTTGCTTCTGAATCTTCTGACAACGTCGAGGTTTTTTTCTAGGGCTGGAGTCCTTCTGCCAATTCCGGAGGTGTTAATTATGCAGCCACCTAGGCTTCCTCTTTCAACAACTTTAGTGTCTCCAGTAACGATGCTCACGCAGGCTTCTTTGCACGTGCGCTGCATGCTGGCCAGAATTCTTTCAAAGTCCATTATTGCTAGTCCCTCTTCCAACACAAAACCACATGCCAAAGCATAGGGTTCAGCGCCGATAGCGGCAATATCATTTACGGTTCCTGACACTGCCAAGCGCCCGATATCACCGCCAGGGAAGAAAATCGGTTTCACCACATGTGAATCACTTTTAAGAGCGACATCACCGACCACAGCTGCGTCGTCCATGGCCTCAAGTGGCACCTCAGCTCCACTTCCACCAAAATACCTTACGACGTAGTTCTCAATCAGGCTATGCATGACCGTTCCGCCCGCCCCATGAAGCATCGTTATGTATCCAGTTTCAGCTACCATTTTTCCATCCCTTGAATGACTCTCAATACTAGCATTGAAAGCTGAACATAAATACATCGTAGGAAAGCACGAGGGGAATATGATTAGCTCTTGAGCTGAGAACCCATTCGTTAGTCAGCATGATCTGCTTTGAAGCTGTGACTACAATGGACAAAGGCAGTGAAGGATTTTTCCACTTGCGTACACTCATCTCCATCTAGACGTAGTCAGCAATTGTGGTCAGTCTTAAAAGCATTTACGGTGAAGGAAAACCATATTAATCGCCATGTTGCTGTTCAATTGCACAGTTGGAGAGGGCACATAGTGCCAAAATGGGGATACTCAATAATCGCGGAAGAGTTGGATCTGGAAAAAACCGTGAAAGCAAGCGCACGAGAGATTAGGGTATCCCATAAGGCGGCACGAGAAGTCTGCAGAACGATAAAGGGCATGATGCTTACCAAAGCGAAGCAGTACCTCAAGGACGTTGTTGACAAGAAGAAGCCGGTTCCTTTCAGGCGATTTACCAAGAAGCTTGGGCACCGCCACGGATTAGTGAAGGCATATGCAGGCAGATATCCGGTCAAGACGGCAAAGCATGTTCTTAAGGTGCTTGAGGAAGCAGAGGCTAATGCTGAGAACAAGGGTTTAGACATTGACAGGTTGCGCATAATCCATGCTGCCGCATCCCAAGGAATGAAAATTAAGCGATTCAAGCCAAGAGCACAGGGAAGAGCCTCACCTCGTTTCGAGATTTTGTCCCACATCGAAGTCGTCCTGCAGGAGGAACCAGAAACGGGGGCTGAGGCATAATGTCAGTCGTCAAATACTTTGTTACAGAGTCCATAAAAAGAACGGAAATTGACGAGTTTCTTCAAAACAAACTTGAGAAGGCAGGATACGGAGGCGTGTCAATATCGAAGACTCCGCTAGGAACGCATATTGTGATCTATGCCATGCGCCCTGGTTTAGTGATCGGACGGGGCGGAGAAACGATAAGAGAACTGGCGAGCATTTTGGAGGCAAAGTTCAATGTTTCGAACCCTCAAATCTCCGTTTCTGAGATTGAAATTCCAGAATTGAACGCTTACGTTGTTGCTTCAAAACTCGGTTCAGCATTGCAAAGAGGCGTGCATTTCAGGCGGGCAGGATTCTGGGCGCTCAACTCAGTCATGGAAGCTGGTGCCTTGGGCGCAGAGATAATCATAAGCGGTAAACTGAGGACGGAAAGAGCAAGGTACGAGAAATTCAAGTCAGGCTATTTACCAAAGTGTGGAGATCCGCCTCAAAAATACATGCGAAAAGCCGAGGTTCACGTTCAACTTAAGCCAGGGATGTTTGGCATAAGAGTCAGGATAATGCCCCCCGATGCACAATTCCCTGACAAAATCAAAATAGCAGAGGCTTTGCCGCCAGAGGAAGAACCAACAGAAAAAAAGATGGAAGGCACAGCCCAAGAAGCTGACACGAACGACCAACCGGAGGCAACTGAATAAGTGCCGATACTGCGAGTCAAAGAAATACGAGAACTGTCCTCTGAAGAGCGAACTAATAAACTTGGCGAATTCAGAACAGAACTTCTCAGGCTAAGGACTATGGTTAAGGCCGGCGGCTCAGTCGAGAATCCAGGTAGGATCAAAGAATTGCGCAAAACCATTGCTCGAATCCTTACGATGGAAAGAGAACAGAGCCTTGCCCCAACAAAGACGAACAAGAAGAGTGATAAGAGGAAATGAGAATAACCCCTGAAATAATATGCCATGAACTTATCGGAACCGAGGCGAAAGTTGGCAAGAGCACGAATATTAAATGTGTAGGATCTCACGGTAAAATAGTGGATGAAACCAGAAATACCTTCACAATTCTTGATAAAGGCGACAGAAAAATCATAGCCAAGAGCTCAACAGTTTTTCATTTTGCTTTTGATGATGGCACAGTAGTTGAGGTTGATGGAAGGCTTCTGACAGGAAGATCTGAAGATAGGCTTAAGAAGAATATCAGGAGGCTTTGGTAATGTCATTCTCTTTCAAGAAGCCTAAGAAGACCTGTGGGGACAGAAATTGTCCATTTCACGGGGACCTCTCAGTGCGGGGACACGCCTTGGACGGAGTAGTCGTCAGCGCAAAGATGGATAAGACAGTCATCGTTGAACGTGACTATCTTCACTATGTTTCAAAACTCAGAAGGTATGAACGAAGGCATAGCCGTATTGCATCCCACAGTCCCCCTTGTTTGGAGACGAAAGAAGGAGATCATGTTAGGATAGCGGAATGTCGCCCAGTAAGCAAGACTGTTTCATTTGTTGTAGTCGAGAAAAAGGAGGAAAGTTGAAACGGCGGCAAAAGCAAAGCATAGAGCTTTGGTCGCAAAAGGAATGGTTGGCCAAGGGCCGAAAGTCACTCGAGGATTGGTACCCGGCTCCATGTTAAGGTGCGCGGACAACACAGGGGCCAGAATACTACGACTGGTACAGGTAATGGGCTACAAGGGAAGACTGCGAAGATATCCATCTGGGGGAGTTGGCGACAAAATAACACTCTCCGTTAGACGAGGAACACCAGACATGAGGAAAAAGATCTTTCAAGGAGTGATCGTGAGACAGAGGAGACCCTTTCGAAGAATCGATGGTATCTGGGTTCAGTTTGAAGACAACGCAGCGGTGATAATTACTCCCGAAGGAGAAATGAAGGGCTCAGAAATTCGTGGTCCAGTGGCAAAAGAAGCTGCAGAGAGATGGCCAAGAATAGCGAGTGCCTCGAGCATAATAGTATAACAGGAGGATAAGGATGCAGACATTTAAGCTGACAGCGAAACCAACGAAACAGAGAAGAATGATTTATCAAGCACCTGATCACGTACGTCGCAAATTGTTTGCGGCGCCTCTCTCGGCAGAGCTCCGAGCATCACAGGGGACAAAGACTATTCCCGTGAGGAGCGGTGACACCGTTCGCATCATGCGAGGAGATCACAAGGGATTCGAAGGCAAAATTTCGAGGATAGATCGAACCAATTACAGGATTTACGTTGAAGGGCTGACTCGGGAAAAGGTAGACGGTACCACGATATTCGTTCCGATACATCCTTCTAAGGTAACGATCACGGGCTTAGTCCTTGATGACAAGTGGCGAAAGAAAATCTTGGAAAGGAAAAAACAGGCTCGCAGAGAAGAAACGAAACCACAAGCAAGACAACCGGAGGAGATTCCTGAACCCAAGGAACTCGCTGAGAAAGAGGCTCCGAAGAAAGAGGAAGCACAAAGTAAGAAGCCAGCGCCAAAGAAACCTAGAGGAAGGAAAAAGACGGCAACTGGAAAGCCAGCTGCGCAGAAATCTAAAAAAGAAAAAGAAAAAACTGAGGCCGAGCAAGAATCGAAGGCAAAGGAGCGAAGAGCAACGCAAAAGGAAAGGAAGAAAACTGGAGTAGAATAGAGTGGGACGAAAAGGAGCATCCACCGGTCTGAAACGGAAGCCTGCGCCGAAATTCTGGCCGATTCACAGGAAAGAATTTACTTGGGTAGTAAAGCCTTCTCCTGGTCCTCACGATGGGAGCAACTGCCTGCCTCTCACCATAGTTCTGCGTGATAGTCTTGGATTTGCCAAGACCAGAAAGGAAGCTAGAACGATAGTTTCACAAGGTAAAATATGTATTGACGGGCAGATCAGGCGAGACGACGGCTTTCCTGTGGGTCTTGCAGACGTAGTTTCAGTGCTTGACGTTGACAAAAACTTCCGAGTGATACCATCTGTAAAAGGATTGGTTCTTCAGCCGATTGACAAAGAAGAGGCAAAATTCAAACTCTGCAGAATAGAAAACAAGACAACTGCCAAAAATGGAAACATGCAGCTGAACCTTCACGATGGCTCGAACATACTCATTAAGTCTGCTGATGCAAAGAACCCGCAAGAGGATGTTTTAGAGACAATTGACACTGTGAGAATCACACTTCCAGAAAGGCAGATTGTTGAATCCATAAAAATGAAAGAGAAAGACTATGCCATCATAACCGGCGGGAAAAACATTGGAAAGCATGGTAACATCATCCAAATTGAAGAAGCGTCGGGGAAGAAACGCAGAAACGCATTGGTGACAATCGAGGACAAGAAAGGCAATCGTTACCAAACAACATTGAACTTCGTTTTTGCCATAGGCGAGACGCAACCGTTGATATCTCTTCCGGAGGCAGATTAGGTTGTCTGAGGATGAAATTCTCAAGGAATGGGAAGAAAATCCCATGCTGAAACCGAAAATAGAAAAAGTCGTTGTGAACCTCTGTGTGGGGAAGTCTGGGGAACCTCTTGAAAAAGCCGTGAAGGTTTTGGAGGAGTTGACGGGTCAGACTCCATGTAGAAGAAAGGCCAAGCAGACCATAAGGGATTTCGGCATCAGAATGGGAGAATCGATTGCATGTATCGTGACGTTGAGAAAACAGAAAGCGATCGAGTTTCTTGACAAAGTCTTGCCTGTGATTGATCGGAAAATTCCGAGGACAAGCTTCGACGGGCAAGGCAATTTCTCGTTTGGCATAAAGGAGCACATCGAGATTCAGGGAGTAAAATACGACCCTGACGTAGGCATATTTGGCATGGATGTCTGCGTGTCCATGGCGCGTCTTGGATATCGTGTTAAGAATAGGCGGGGAGAAAAGGCCAAAATTGGCTCAAGACACGTTTTGCGGCCCGAAGATTCTATAGTCTTCGCGAAGAATATGTTGGGAGTCGAAATAGTATAGACTGGAGGAGACGCAGTATGGCCAAGCAGAAACCAAAGAAAGTAAGAAAGTACGGCAAAGGAACTAGACCATGCAGCAGATGCGGATCTTATGGACCTGTGATTCGGCGCTACAACTTGAATCTTTGTCGGCAGTGTTTCAGGGAAGCGGCAAAAAAACTCGGGTTCAGGAAATATGAGTAACGAGGGAAATCGTGATGGACACGTTGGCAAATGGTTTAACAACGCTAGTCAACAATGAGATGCGTAACAAACGGGAATGCATAATCCGCCCTGCGTCTAAGCTATTGGGCAGGGTCCTGAGAATTATGCAGCTCAATGGTTACATAGGGGAATTCGAGTTCGTAGACGATGGTAGATCAGGGAAGTTCAAAGTTCAGCTCTTGGGAAGAATAAACAAGTGCGGGGCCGTTAGACCAAGGTATTCTGTCGGAATAGAGGAGTTCGAAGAGTGGGAGAAGAAGATTCTTCCATCTAGAGAAGTGGGCACGATGGTCATTTCAACGCCTAAGGGAGTCTTGTCTCATAGAGAGGCAAGAGAAAAAAACCTTGGAGGTAAACTGCTAGCATTCGTGTACTAGGTAGGTGTGTCTTAATGCGAGCAATAGAAGCCTCAAGAACAATTCAGATCCCAGAAGGTGTTGAGGTCACTCTCGAGGGCAGAAAGGTCACCGTTAAAGGTCCAAAAGGAACTTTGACCAGAGACTTTCAGCATGCATCAGTGTCACTGGAAGTCGACGGCAAGACAATGCGCGTCTGGGCTGAATGGCCAAGGAAAAGAGAAGCGTCACTCGTAGGCACCGTCCATTCTCACATTCAGAACATGATTAAAGGCGTCACAAAAGGGTTCACATACAAGCTAAAAATAGTTTTCTCCCATTTTCCCATATCAGCCAAGGTCAAAGAGAAAACGGTATTAATCGAAAACTTCACTGGGGAACGAAGTCCCAGAAAGGCAGAGATAATGGGCAACGCTAGGGTGAAGATTGAAAGCGAAGACATAATCGTTCAGGATCTCGATCTAGAAAAGGTAAGCCAGACGGCCGCGAACATTGAGCAAGCTACCAGAGTGAAGAGAAAGGATCCTAGGATATTCTTAGACGGCATCTATGTGTACGAACGGTCTGAGGGGATGTAAGCATGACCGGGTCGAGTGGGCAGATTACAGAGAAAGAGTTGAGGCTGACTAGGAAGATGAGGCAGCGAAAGCCAAATTTCGTTAGGTCTGAGAGTTGGCGTTACGTGCGCATCAAAGAGAGTTGGCGTAGACCACGAGGTCTAGATCACAAGATGCGCATAAAATATGACGGATGGCCTCCCAGCGTGGGCGTTGGGTATAAGGGACCTAAAGCGACTAGAGGGCTTCATCCCTCTGGTTACAGAGAAGTCTTGGTATACACTGTTGAAGGGCTTAAGGGGATTGACCCCAAGACCCAAGTTGTAAGAATTGCACATACGGTCGGCAAAAGAAAAAAAGCCAGGATGTTAGCTGAGGCTAAAAAGAAGAGACTCACTATCTTGAACTGGAAAGAAGCAATTCCAAAAGAAGAAAAAGTGACCGAAGAGAAGCTTGGAGAAGAAAAAACGGAAACAAAGAAAGCAGAATCCTCTGAGCCTATCCAGAAACCGGATAGGCTTAGGAAACGTAAGGAGGAGGCGAAACAGTCGTGACCAACCTCAACACTCAGCGGCGTCTGGCGGCGCAGATACTCAAAGCCGGCCGGAACCGCGTTTGGATAGACCCTGAAAAAGTGGACGATGCAGAAACAGCGATAACTAGAGAAGATGTGAGAAAACTAATCCACGAAGGTGTTATCAAGCTGAACCCGGAAAAGGGAGTAAGCCGAGCACGAGCAAGAGTCTTGCATGAAAAGAAAAAGAGGGGCTTGCGTAGCGGTGTCGGCAGCAGATCAGGGTCACCATATGCAAGGATTTCTAAGAAAGAAGCTTGGATGAGTAAGATTCGAGCCCTGAGAAAGAGGCTCAGAGGGCTGAAGGCCAGAAAAACCATTACCGAGAGTGCATACCGAGAACTGTACACGATGGCAAGCAGTGGACGGTTCGCGTCAGTAGCTGACTTGGAACGTCATTTGAAAGCTCATGACGTATGGAGGAAAAGGTAATGGCAAGAAACTCGCGGTACTGCGCTCCGTACAGGCGGAGGAAAGAGGGAAAAACAGACTATGCTGCAAGAAGGGCGCTCGTCCGGTCGGGGAGACCTCGAGTCGTGGTTCGTAATTCTCTGAATAACGTGATTGCCCAGATAGTTATTGCCAAACCTGAAGGAGACAGACTTGTGATATCAGCTCATAGTCGCGAACTCGCAAGAAAGTATGGGTGGAAAGCTTCAAGAGGAAACCTGCCAACAGCGTACTTGACAGGGCTTCTTTGTGGCCTAAAAGCCAGATCGCAGGGATTAAAAGAAGTAATCCCTGACATAGGATTGAATTCACCTTCGAAGGGCTCCAGAGTGTTTGCTGTATTGAAAGGGCTTCTTGACGCAGGAGTACACGTACCAATTGACGAAAAGAAACTGCCTGATGAAAAAAGACTGAGCGGTGAACACATAGTGCAGTATGCAAGAAGCTTTTCCTCAAATGCAGAGGAGTATCAGGCAAAGTTCTCCAAATACATCGAGCACGGACTTCGTCCAGAGGATCTCACTGAGAAATTTGCTGAAGCCAAGAAGGAGATTCTGGTCGCATTCAAGGAGCGGAGGTAAGAAGGCATGAGAAGTCGAAGTCGCAGAGGATCTGACAGAGCGCGCGCGCGGAGGCCCGCTGAGAACCTTGAGCAATGGGTTCCTAAGACTCGCCTTGGAAAGATGATTCAAGAAGGCAGAATCACATCGATTGAAGAAATCTTCATGAGCGGTTTTCAGCTGCGTGAGCCGCAAATTGTTGATTCTTTGCTTCCAGACTTGCAGGAGGAAGTCATAAACGTCAATCTTGTTCAAAAGCAAACTGACGCGGGTGAAAAGTCAAGATTTAAGGCCATAGTTGCAGTCGGAAACAGAGATGGTTACATAGGCATGGGGTATGGAAAAGCACCCCAAGTTCGAAATGCCATAGAAAAAGCCGCTGCTGATGCACGTCTTAAAATTGTGCCCATAAGAAGAGGATGCGGAAGTTGGGAGTGTGGTTGTGGAAAACCTCATTCAATTCCATTTAGAACGGAAGGAAAATGTGGAAGTGTAAGAATAGATGTGATTCCAGGCCCACGTGGCTTGGGTTTGGTGGCGAGTGAAGTTGCAAAAGTAGTGTTGGGCCTCGCTGGGATAAAAGACTGCTGGACTAGGAGTTACGGTTCAACTAGGACAGTCCCTTCGTTTGCAGGCGCCATTTTTGACGCACTAAGGAGAACATACAGTCTCATAACGCCGACAGACTGGGTGACTTAATGACTCAACAAGAAACAGACAACAAAAGTATCATAGCTGTGAGGATCCGTGGAGTGATCAGCGCCCGAAAAGAAGCAAGGGATACGCTGGAGTTGCTTCACCTCAACCGTAATAATTATGCCGTGCTAATCGACAGTCGGCCGGCATTCATCGGGATGCTAAAGGCAGTACAAGGCTATGTAAGCTGGGGGGAAGCCTCAAAGGAAGCTGTCAACATGCTGATCAAGCAGCGCGGGCGACTTTTGGGCAACAAGAAACTCACGGAGGAGTACCTGCAGAAAATTGGCCACAAAACGCTAGAAGACCTTGCTGAAGCAGTTTTCGATTGCCGCGTGGAATATTGGCGGTTGCCAAATATTCAGCCTGTATTTAGGCTAACTCCTCCTACGAAAGGATTTAGGGGTAACATAAAAAAAGCCTACAGGGCTGGCGGAGCAGCCGGATATCAAGGCGAAAAGATCAGCGAGCTCATAAAGAGGATGGTTTAGACTCCAATTTCCTGATTTTCTGGCGATACGTTTTATAGCAACTTTCCAGATGCCATTGTATCCTGAGGGGAAGGAACAGTTGAGTGCGAAATGGCGTAGGAGCAGGAGGAATCCACAGAGGCCAGGCATTTTCAAAGCCTTCATGAGTGCCAAGGAAAAAGGAACTCCAGTGCCTTATTTAGATGGGTGGAAAACAAGGAAGAAGTCATATTCCAACAGGCAAAGGATTCCAGAAGCAAGTTCAGAGAGGGGAATGAGAGAGCCGGAACCTCTTCTTGATATATTTGAAGAAAAAGGTGAAATAATAGTTGTTGTTGGATTCGCCGGTTTCAAAAAAGACAGTTTGAAGACTAACGTAGAAAGTCATAAGCTAACCCTATACGGTGAGGCTCTGAATCGCAGATACTACAAAAGTTTAAATCTTCCTAAGAGAGTGATTCCAAACACCATACGTACGAAATACCAGAATGGTGTACTCGAAATACGATTGAAAAAAGCTGTACGGGAGAAAACGTTGGACAAGGTTGCATATTAGGAAATGCCTCATCGACTTAGAAAAAGCAGGAAAAATCGCGGCTCAAGAACTTGTGGTTACGGTAAAGTAGGTCAACACAGAGACCAAGGATCAAAGCCAGAACGGAAGGCTGGACGGCACAAGCATAAATGGTCCTATGTTCAGAGGTACGAGCCCGATTATTTTGACAAGAGGGGCTTCACCTGTCCAAGAAGCCTGAGGCGAACTGGTCGTGTCTTGAATGTCCGAGAATTAGATCAAATCGCTGCAGAACTTCCAGTAGAGAATGGCAAACACTCCGTTGATTTGGAGGCACTCGGTTACGGCAAACTGCTCGGAACGGGCAAGGTCACTCGGGCTCTGACCGTGAGAGTAGTCTCCTGCTCAAAATCTGCATCCCAAAAAATAAAAGACGCCGGCGGAGAGGTCTTAGCACTAACTGAAGAAAAGGGAGAGTAACTGCTAGCCAATGGCTGGAAGATTCTTAAGCCTGTTCAAACCCATCGCGCGGGTCGTCCCAGAAATCAAGGCGCCAGAGCGTCGAGTGAGGTTTAATGAGAAGCTCTTTTGGACAGGGCTCGTGCTCATCATCTACTTTGTGATGTCTGAAGTTCCGCTTTTCGGCATAAGTGCTTCACCGTTGGGGGAACTTGCCGCTCTTCGAGTTATTTTTGCCTCTCGCCGAGGTAGCCTCATGGAGCTTGGAATCGGCCCTATAGTCACGGCTGGGTTGATCCTGCAACTCTTGGCCGGTTCATCAATGATAGAGTGCGACATGTCAAATCCTGAGGATCGAGGTTTGTTCACGACCGCGAGCAAAGTTTTCTCAATTCTCTTAACGGGGGTTCAGGCGTTAGCCTATATCGTTGGTGGGATGTACGGAACTCTGTCGAGTTCGATAGCTCTGGTTGTCTTTCTGCAGCTCTTGGCAGCGGGAATCACAGTATTGTTGCTAGATGAGCTCGTGCAGAAAGGCTGGGGCTTCGGCAGTGGAATAAGCCTATTCATCATGGCTGGGGTCGCTCAGACCATCTTCTGGGAGAGTTTCTCGCCTGTATCTGCTCCTGGGGAACCTCGCGCTTATGGTTTCTTCTTCGCTTTGGGACAGGCTTTCTCTTCAGGCCAACCGTTGTCGTCGATGTGGCTCAGAAGTAGCCACTGGGATTTGTTGAATGGTCATGCCGCAACAGGCTATACGACGTCGCCCGGCTATCTATCTGTATTTAACCCGGCAAACCCATCTATGCTGGGCCTCATAGCAACGATAGGTGCGTTTCTGGCCATAATTTACATGGAAGGGGTGAGAATAGAATTGCCCTTGTCCTATGCTGGTTACAAGGGATATCGTAGCCGATATCCGATTAAGCTTCTTTACGTTTCAAACTTGCCTGTGATCTTCGCGTCAGCACTCTTTGCTAATGTGTACTTCTTTTCACAGATCTTCTGGAGTATGAGCGGGAAGCCTGGTGTAGGAGGCGTGCCGGGCAACTTCTGGATGAGTGTTCTGGGTCAATACAGAGAGGTGTTTGGCAACTCAAGTGCCCCGACGCAAGTGACTGGGTATAGCCCTTCGGGCGGTTTGGTCTATTATGTGACGGCGCCTGCCAATTTCGTGCAAACTGTATTCGATCCGGGGAAGGCTTTTGCTTACTTGGGAATACTGATGGTCTTCTGTGTTGTGTTTTCGCTTACGTGGCTAGAGGTTGGTGGGTTGGGGGCTTCGACGGTGGCTAAGCAGTTGATCGATGCGGGCATGGAGATTCCGGGGTATAGGCGGTCTGGAAGGGCTATTGAGTCGATTCTGGGACGCTACATTCCGGCAGTGACTGTTGTGGGCGGGATACTGGTTGCGTTAGTTGCGGGTGTTTCGGACTTCTTTGGAGTTTTCGGTTCCGGTATGGGGGTTTTGCTTTCAGTGGGAATAATATATCAGTATTATGAGACGTTGGTGAAGGAGCAGGCTGCGGAGGCGATTCCTGCCTTCAGGCGGATTTTTGGGGAGTAAGAGATGGATATTACAATAGTTGTATTGCGGACGTTTGAGACCGCGGAGGTCATGGTGTGCGGTCTTGTTTTGGGGCTGTTCGAAGATGATCCTGGGAAGGCATTGGCAGAAGTGTTGAAGGCTTACGGAGTGGGCTGAAGTTGTTTGAAGTGCTTCAAAACATTCCCCTTTCTACGGTTTTCCTGTTCTTGCTGGCTGCTCTGATCTCGTTGTTGACGTCGCTGTCGAATCGTCTTTTGACTGATCCGGGGAAGTCGAAGGCTTGGAGGAAGGAGGTCTCAGAATGGAACAAGGAGATGCAGGAGGCTAGGCGCGAGGGAGACAAGAAGAAGCTGGAGAGGGTGATGAAGAAGCAGAAAGAGATTCTTCAGCTTCAGTCTAAGATGATGTGGCAATCGATGAAGGTGACGTTGATTTTCTTCGTTCCTCTGATTATTATATGGTCCATTCTGGGCGGGTTCTACACGATTCCGGCCACTGGCAAGATCCCGGCGCAGCCGATGTCGATTGCGTATCTTCCAGGTGTCGGTCCTGTTCTCCACCTGTTTATTTTCAGTTTTGCGTCGTTGTTGTGGTGGTATTTGTTGTGTTCTATGATGTTTGGGACGCTCTTCTCTCATGTGTTTGGGATTGTGGAGGTTAGTGAATAGATTGCCAAGACGAAATAAGCGTACTAGGAGTCGGAAGCGTGTCTACAAGAGATTGCCTGGAGCTGGGCAGAGTGTTCATTATAGGCTGAGTGTTGGCGCCGTGCAGCGTTGCCGCGCGTGCAAGCGACCACTAGCGGGGGTTCCGCGGGCTTCTAGGTTCGCGGCGAGCAAGCTTAGTCGAGGCAAGAAAAATGTAAGCCGCCCATTTGGCGGCCAAATATGTCCCGATTGCCTCAAGCGTGATCTGAGGCAGGCTTCGAGAAACGTCTGACGTGCAGTGTTCGAGGCGGGTAGATGTCTGGAAACCGCAGGCTTGGGAGGACTGATGGGCGCGTTGTGGTTTGTGTCTGCGGCTTGGCTGGAAGCGGGAAGAGTACGCTGGGGCGAAAACTTGCCAGAAAATGCGGTTTCAAGTATTATTCTGGTGGGGATGCACTCAAAGCTTTAGCGTTAGACGAGGGTTACAGGCAGATTAAGCGTGGCTGGTGGGAGAGTCCTGAGGGCATGCGTTTTCTTGAGAGGAGGCGGAGGGATTCGGAGTTTGATCGGGTCATTGACGCGAAGCTTTTGGAGTTTGCTAGGGAGGGCAACGTCGTGTTGGACAGTTGGACTATGCCGTGGCTTCTTGATCGTGGTTTCAAGGTTTGGCTGGAGGCTTCTCCTGAGAGGAGAGCGAAGAGGATTGCCAAGAGGGATGGCTTGGGTTTTGAGGAGGCTTTGAAGGCTTTACGGGTGAAGGAATCGAGGACGAGGAGCATTTACAGGAAGCTTTACGGTTTTGACTTGGGCGGGGATTTTGAGCCTTTTCATCTGATCTTGGACACTGACAACCTTGGCGCCGGGGAAGTCTTCAGTGTTCTCTGCATGGTGATGGATAACTGCCTGCTTCGAAAACAGTAGCGAAGATCGGGGCAGGAACATGATTCTTGATGCTGAACGAATCCTGAGCTCATTCAAGCTTAGGAGAGTTCAACCCGACTTGGGCATGCCATAGAATTTGCCTCGGTTCCCGTGAGCTTTCTTCGCCCTGTTGGGTCTAGAATAGGCTGACTTGCGGTTTAGGGCTGAAAACACGCCAAAAACGCACCTCCCCCCTCCTAGGTCGGTTTTCATCTTTGGACAAGATGCCTCATGTTTGCTGATGGCCGAAGAGGGTTGAACCTACTCAACTGTTGGGTTGAAATCACGCGAACAGTTGATAACCCTCTCCTAGGTCGGTTTTTCTGTTCTTTCTTTGGGGTTTTGACGCAATTTCTGGTTGCCTTTGTGTGTGGATACTTCGGCCTCGGTCTGGTTCAACCCGTGTGTCAAGCCGTGTGTGCTGAAACTTGTGTCGTGTGGTTCGTGTGGGTCGCATCGTTGTTGTTGGCTTGAGTTTTCTTGAATAGCCGCAGGTATTCTGGGTTGGGCGGCTATTTGATCTGGGTTTGAGCGTCCTTTTTGCTTTTTCGGGGTGTTGAAAACTGGTGAGCAGAGCCCAAGGGGGAAGCTAGCAAGCCGTGCGTTGCTTGGTTGTTTGTCGTCCTCTTGTTGAGGAAGTCTTGAGTGTTCCGCAACTCTTTTAAATCAACCGCGCGTAACAACATCTTCAGCATGGAAATTTTCGACCTCGAGGGCAAAGTTGTGAAGGAGAAGGAAGTTTCTGAAGCGTTGTCGCTCTTGTGGGCTGAATTTGTGCATCTGGAAGATATAGAGGCCATCTCCTCGTCGGCCTAAGCGTGCATATTCTCAAAGTTTTTTCAAGGGGTGACGCATTGAAGCCGTGTTAACTGCTGTTGAGGCAGTTCCGGTTGAGGGCGGCCAGTTTCTTGTGGGTGATTTGCAGATTATTGCTGTTGTGACCAGACTGTGGCCGTGGGTACGTTTTTCTTGATGAACATTTTTGCGTTTCTCCATCTTTCCTGTACGATTTGGAGATTGCCGAGGACGCTGGAGTGCAGGGAGTAGAAGATGTAGCACAGGTAAGTGCATTCGGAGCATTCGCTGTAAGTCTTGCGTAGGGTCTTGAATGTGGTGCTGTGCCATTTTTTGGGCAGGTCAAGAATGGATGCTACTGGGTTGTGGAGGTGGCAGCCTGCAACTCTTCCCTGGTGGTCTATTATGAAGAAGTTTTGGAGCGCTCTGCATTTCCATGTGCGTTCACCGTTCATGTAGAGTTGTTTCATGGCTTGCAAGAGTTTGCGGGTTACGAGCATGTTGCTGTACTGCCTTCTCATGTCGTCTAGTGAGTCGCAGAGTTTCACCATGGAATCTTTGTCGAGGATTTCGAGTTCTTCGTTCTTTTTGCCTATCTTGAAGAGCTGATTCGAATCGGCAGAAGAGTCGTAGGAGTACAGACTGTACCATATTGGGATGCTCTTTTGCAGGAAATATCTCGTCAACGGCACGATTTCGTGGAGGTTAACCTGCGAGATCGTGGGCGTTATGCTTACCTGAACGCCTTCTTTGCATAGAGTTTCGATGCTTTTCATGGCTTTATCCCAGGAGCCTTTGACCCCCTTGGCCTGATCATTCTTTTCCGCGTCCAAAGTGTCCAAGGATATGGCCACGAAGTCTGCCTTGCGCAGGGCTTCGATCTTGCCCCCAGCCAAACTTCCGTTGTCGTAGACCGTGGTCACGAAGAAACGTGATGCGTAGTCTATGATTTCGCCTATGTCGTCTCTGAGGAGTGGCGCTCCTCCGGAAAGTACGACTTCTATGACGCCGAGCGCTTTGAGGACATCTAAGCCTTTTTTCACTTCTGCCGTAGACAATTCGTTTTCGTCTTGTTCTCGCCAGACGTTGCAGCTTCTGCATCGATAGTTGCATCTGCTGGTGAGGAACCACTGAACGTGGTAAGGTCTGTTAGGAATCAGAGAACACTTGGCAATCCTCGCAGCTTTCTCAAGCGTCATTACCAAAGACGCGTCACTTCATCCTTGCTTGTTCATGAAATTCGCGTGGGTATTTTAACCTAATGCAAATTCGTGTAGATTTCCGAAATTTCAAGAAGCTTCGGGTGATGATCTAGCTTCTAGCTTCTCGCGAGCGCCAGCCAAAGATGGTCGGAAACCAGTTTAGGCAGGGGCCGAGTTTTTCCATCTTTTCCCTTCAGAGTGCGTTCTTTCTCGTTCTTAACGAAGTCTCCGATGATCGAGGCTTTAATTCGCTTTTGCTTTAGGCTCTCGATTATGTGTTCGGCGCCTTCGGGCTTCGCGGCTATCAGTAGGGCGCCTGAACTCACGAGTCGTAGCGGGTTGATCTTGAAGAATTTGCAGATGCTAACTGTCTCCGGTCGAACGGGAATTTTCTCTTCGAATATTCTCACGCCCAATTTTGAAGCGTCCGCCATTTCGTATATTCCGCCGGCAATGCCACCTTCCGTGGGGTCATGCATGGCGTCTACCTCGCCTGTCTTGACAGCTGTGATCGCATCTTCAACCACGCTCGTTTGACTGAAAAACCCTTTTGCTTCTTGCAGCATCTTACCGCCAAGAGTCTTAGTCAAAAGCTTTGCCCTGTCTGACGCAAGAATCGCCGTCCCCTCGATTCCCGCGCTTTTTGTAAGAATGAGCCTGTCGCCGTTCTTTGCTCCCCCGGCGGTCACATACTTCCCCTTTTCTGCGATACCTATCGTGCAACCCACAACTATCGGATTTCTTAACCCTTGCGTCACTTCACAATGGCCTCCTGCGACTGCGATTCCTAATTCCTTCGCCGCCTTGTCCATCTGAACGCAGATCGTCTCAACCATTTTCCTGTCTGCGCCTTCAGGCAGCAGAATGCATGAGAAAAGAAAGGCAGGTTCAACACCGAAAGTGGCCACGTCATTCGCGTTAACGTTCACTGCTAACCAACCGATCCTCTCCAATGCGCCAGTAATAGGATCCATCGAGACGATCAACGATCGGTTCCCAACATCTATTACTGCACCATCAATGCCGGCCGATGGACCTAATACCACCTCTGATCGTTCAACACCGAGGTTTCTGAAGACAACTTCCCTCAATAGTTCTACTGGGATTTTTCCGGCATGCAGTTTCATAGTAGGCACTTCGAAAGGTGCTTGTCTCAGCTTTTAAATTGAGGGAGACGTCGAGAAACTATTCTGGCGACAGGTATTGCAACGGCTAGTCCGACAAGCATTTGGAGAATGTTTGCAGCAACTTCTACGATCGCGACAGGGCCGACGACCAGTTGCTCGTAGAGATAATATCCCAGAACCATTTCTAAGCCTCCGACGAGTATCGGCAGAACGGCTTGTCCAGACTCGGGTTCTAGCTTTAGGGTCATCAAGGCTATAGCAAGGGCAAGAATTCCACCTAAGAAGTACCAAACGAAGATCGGTATGGTTATGCTTAACGTCGCAGTTTCAGGAGCAGGATACCCCCAGTAAATGTCCACGTGATGCAAATAGGCAGACCCTACTGTCGCAAGAAGTATTCCAACGACTATTCCAAGGATTATCGTGTAACTCTTCCATTTGGTCTTTGAGGCGTGTTTGGGCATCTTCTTGTACAAGAATCCTACGATGGCTCCTTCGCAGCCTTTTATCACCAGCGTTCCCGGAGCAAAAATTGGTCCGGCTATTAAGTCAGATATTGCGGCCCCCACGCCTCCTGCGAAGGCACCTACAAATGGGCCGAAAACCAATGCGGCGATGTAGATTACGGTTTCGCCTATGTTGAAGTAGCCTTTTGTTGCTGGGATATTCACGATGAGAACTAATGTGACTACGCATACCACTGCGGCGAAGACCGCTGCGATTGCAAGCCTGACAACTCTTGTAGGGTTCTCTTTCGCGCCCATCTAGGTATCCTCGCATTGAGTTAGAGTTTGATCTCTTATTCTATCTTTCGGGTGAATAGCTCTTGAAAGTTTTCGTAAAAGATTCTTTCCTTGGTTCTTTGCTTGATGTCTGCGGCTTGAACGATTGCCATTTGTGTTGGATAACGATAATACGGGAAATCGGAGCCGAAGAGTATCCTATTTTTGTCTACATCCGTTGCGAGTTCGATGATGTCAGGTAACGTTCCAGAGGTTTCGACGTAGATATTGTCGAATTGCTCCATCATGCTCAAGGCTCCTTCCTTTAGATGGCCCATTATTATGGATAGTTTCGGGTATTTCTTGGCGATTTTTGAGATGAGTCCTGGCGAGGAGAAGCCGTCGCCAGTGTGAAATAGGGTTGGCAGACCGAGTTTATTCACTTCTTGGAAGAATCTGTTGAAGAACGGGTGGTCCAGTCTGAAGCATTCTACCATGGGGTGCAGTTTCAGTCCTGTCAAGTGTAGCTTATTCTTTATGCGGGTCAATTCCTCTATAGAGTCGTCTCTTCTGGGGTCGACGCGTCCGAACCCAACGAGGCGCCTCGGATATTTTCTGACGGACTTGGCGACGTAATCATTCATTTGCGAGTACTTGTCGCCCACGTTCGGGTTTGGGAAGACTATTGCCCTTTCAACGTCGTATTCGTCAAAGAGGCGGATGAGATCGTCAACGTAGATCGTGGGGTCCCCATATGGTTGCCACGGTCCAGATTTTCCGAGGTGGACGTGCGCGTCGCAGATTCTCATCAACAAAGTCTCCTGGGCATGTTTATGTGGTTATTCGTTGTGAATTCCATTTTAAGCTTTGCAAAAGGAAAAACTAAAGAGTGGAGACATCTCCCGAACACCCACATGTTCTGTGGCATTTCGTCCTCTGATATACCAAGTTAGAAAGAAGTCAGTCATTCACATAAGTATTATTCTACATCGCATATAGAAGAATGCTCTATTTCTTCATGCTTTCTTGAGTGACTCTGTCCTTTATTCTATGTGCAGGCATCTTCTTGTAGGCTGGGGAACACTTCTTCCTTTTTGAGCCTTGCCTTGTCCCTGCCCATTTTAGGATAGGGACAATTGCTTCTCTTAACCCTCGTCCGTCTTCTGTTAATGAGTATTCGACACGAGGTGGGATTTCAGCGAATGAATCTCTCTTGAGCAACTGTTCATTTTGAAGTTGTTTCAGCGTGTCTGCAAGAGTCTTAGGACTTATGCCATGCAGTTCTTCTATGAGTCTGTTGAATCTGAGACTACCGTAATTCCCGATTGCATTTATAATAAGAAGTGCCCATTTCTTGCTTATCACGTCTATAATTCCCTCAAGTGGACAAAAGCAAACTACGTTATTCTTGTTCTCCATGCCTGTCACTTTCGCTGTCAATAGCAACTATCACACTATAAACTTGATAGTTTAAATACTTTACTTTCTATAGTTAAACGAAAAGTGAGGTGAAACAAATACATGAACGATGAATGTGGTTGTGATATGCATCATGGAAGACATGATAGTCACTGTGGGTGTGGTATGCATGAACACGAGCAAGGTTACAGAAGACGCTTCCTAACCAAGGCTGAGAAGACTGAGAGGCTTAAGGACTACGCAGAAGAACTGAGGAAGGAGCTTGAGGCAGTCGAAGAGAAAATCAAGGAAATGCAAAGTTAAGTATCCATTCAAGTAATTGGTGTGGGAAAGAATAATGTCAAAACAAAACAGTCTCCATGTTTTTTCTGCTGGTGCAGTAGCACCGCCAATAAAGAAATGTGCTGAAGAGTTCAAAGCGAAATCTGGAACAGAATTTGAGTTTACTGTTGGCAAAGCTGAGAGTCTCATAGAAGAAATCGCAGAAACTAAAGCAGGCGACTTGTTGACTTGTGGTTCAGAGTATATACTTGACCATGCACAGTTGAAGGGATTAATTCTTAAAGAAACAAGAAAGAGCCTCGGTTCAAGAACATCTGCCATTCTTGTCCAAACTGAAAACCCTAAGAAGATAAAGTCAATGTCTGATTTGGCAAAAGAAGGAATACACGTTGGTGTTTCTGTAAGTGGCTGTTTGACAGGAGTCTGGGATGATTTAGCAACAAAAGCAGGACTTACAGAGCAAATCAGAAAGAATACTGTTGCTTATGCCGATGGATGTGGTGAATTGATGTCTTTTGTCAACAAGAAAGAGGTTGATGCAATTCTGGGATGGGATGCCTTCAAGAACTTGAACATGCAAACCATGGATATTATAGAGTTGCCAAAAGACCTTCAAGTGCATAGAAGCACAGCAATAGGTGTAATAGCCTTCTCCAAGAACAAAGAACTAGCCAAGAAATTCATCGACTTTCTAGTATCTGAAAGAGGCAAGAAGACTTATGAACAATATGGATGGCATCACCAGAAATAGCCTTTCTGCATCTTGTTAGAGTCGTGAGTCATTTCAGTTCTTTTGACTTGTGCCATTTCAGGCTTTGTAGTTAAATAAACCTAGTCTATGAACTTGAAGATCTCTTGAAGGCTTCTGATGCTCTCAAGATCATAGGTATTGTCTGGGCTTTTGTATTCTCTTTCAATGAGGAGTGCATGTATTCCAACTGCTCTCGCTCCTCTGTAGTCATTGTCAACATGATCTCCAACAAAAAGAGTCTCACATGGTTCAACATTCAATTTGCTAAGAGCATGTCTGAAGACATCAGGGTGAGGCTTCTCCTTCTTTATCGTGTTGGCTCCAACTACTATGTCAAAGAGCCTCTTCTCCAAACCTGCTTTCTCTAGAATAGAATTAATGTCCTCTTCATATGCAGTTGAAATCAATCCCAACTTCAAACCCATCTGCTTTAGTCTGTTCAGAGTTACTATGGTGTCAGGATAAGTTACACAGTTTGCGTGATCAAACCATCTTGCTATTATCTGCTTCGCTAGACTCTCGCTTCCAAAGACTCCTAGATATGTGAGAACCTGTGCGTCCCACCTTTCCCAATATTCTATGTAAGTAGCCTTGCCATACCATGATCTGTAGTTGGACTCTTTAAATTCCTCCTCTGTTTTAGCAAGGGCTTCTTGTATTTCTTCAATTGACCTATCGACTCCCAAAGAAGCTAGAACATCATAATATGTTACTTCAGGGATCCAAGACCTGACCAAAGTATTGCCTAGATCAAACAGAACTGCCTTAATCTTCAAGACAACCACACTGGTCGTCTGTTTTCGTTCTCAGATAAGGGTTATCTAATGTCGTCTACTCCTTTGCACAACTGATATATTTCAAATCAGATGACTCTCAATTCGACTAGGAAGTAGACTTGATGAAGGACTCAAGTTATGCTGACATGGAAGAGTCAGAGAAGCTAGTAGCTCATTACTTGAGGGAGCTTGACATTTGGTGGATCTATGAGTCACCTGTCTTTGTGTATGATGAAAAAGAGAGACCAAGAGTATGGACTCCTGACTTCTATCTTCCTAAGTTTGGGATGTATGTTGAAGTCTGTGGTTCAGAAAATGCCCAATCCTATGAATACAGGGAACGGATCTACAAAAAGAATGACATCTATGTTATCTTTGTTCATCTCTACAAGGAGGAGAAGAAGTGGAAAAATTACCTGATCAAGAGAATACTAGAGATTGAAGAAATTAGGCATTCAGGAATAGTGAAGATGTTTCACTCACTTCAGTTTTGAGTCAGCCATCAGCTTCTTGTTCTTTCAAGTATTAGAAAATATGTTCATATGACTATCCAAGCATTTCTCTCTGTGATGTGTTGAAAAAGGAGATTTTGACAGGAAGAAGGGTTTACTTGAGGCCTTTTTCCAGAGACGATTTGCCTTACATTCAGAAGTGGTCGAATGACGCTGAACTTAGAAAACTGATAGGTGAAGTTGCGCCGATGAGTTGGGCTGAAACTGAGAAATGGTACAAGGATCTGCTTGCTGATAGGGATCGGATGTGGTTTGTGATTGTCCTCAAAAAAGGTGACCGGGTGATAGGGGAGGCGGGATTGTTGAGAATGTTTAGACCTTGGCGAAGTACGGACATGACCATAATAATCGGGGAGAGGGATGCTTGGGGAAAAAGATATGGGACTGAGGCGGGTCATTTGCTCCTTGACTATGCCTTTAGACGATTGGGCTTTCATAGGATTTCGGTAGGGGTGGTCGGTTTCAACGAAAGAGCGCTGAGATTTTGGGAGAGTCTTGGTTTCAAGAAGGAAGGCGTTGAGAGAGATGAGTATCACTACGACGACGAGTACAGCGACGGCGTCATGATGAGTATTCTTGAAGATGAATTCAGAAAGGCGCACGGGGCAGCCATTGGCAGGAAGTCAGGGGTTTCAAAGCGAGCTTCACCCCAATCGATTTAGGTACTGGTTCAAAGTGCACGCGGATGAATACACGCAGTATGCAATAGCACGCTGCTGTTGATAACGTAACGCATTGTGACGCGAATCTTATGGAAACATTTTTTGTTTAGGAGCTCAATTCAGGATTGTTGACTGAGGTCGATTTATGGAGGTCATCATGACTAAAAGACTCATGCTACGGGACTTCGAAAAAGGAGATTGGAAGTCAGTGCACGATTATGCTTCCGATCCAGAGGTCGTTCGCTATGTAGACTTCGGGCCCAACAGCGAAGAAGACAGCAAGTTTTTTACTCAGAAAGCGCTTGACCAGCAAAACGAACAATGCCGCAAGAACTTCACGTTGGCAATAGTCCTCAAAGCAAAGAATGCGTTCATCGGCGGTTGTGGGATCTATGTGTCAAATTCTGACAACAGAGAAGACTACATCGGGTACGTACTCAATCGCAATTTCTGGGGTCAAGGTTATGCAACCGAAACAGCGCGAGCACTGCTAGAGTTCGGCTTTAATAGGCTGAAACTGCATCGCATATTTGCCACGTGCGACGCCGAGAACGTCGCATCAGCACATGTTCTGGAGAAGATCGGCATGCGACGGGAAGGCCACTGTCGCGAAAACGGATGGGTAAAAGGCAAATGGCGCGACTCGTTACTATACGCCATTCTTGACCACGAATGGACAAAGCTCAAGCCACGCGCGGTTTCATAGTTCATAAATGGCTAGAGAATTGAGAGTAACCTAGCTGCTTGAAGAAAAGTTAAGCGCGCGCTGAGGGCAAAGTGAGGGTTTTGTCTAGAGTTCTCAATTTGCCTTTGTCAGTATTTTTGGTTCTTTCCATTCTTCTCTTCGAGGAAATGGATATTGTCGAAGCCTTTGCTTGCTTTTTCGTTTTGTTCTTTCAGCCAAATCTCATAACCTATTTGTCTTTTTTTGTCGTAGCTCTCGTTTATCTTATAAGTTGCCTTCTGGTATCCAAGTTTCGCGCATCTTGTAAAATCTCCACAAAAATAGCAATTCTTTAAGCCCTTTCCTTTACAACAAGTCCTTACCTCGCAAGCGGGCATTCCACCACCTTGAAGGCAACCCTTGCAACCCGAATTAGCAAACCAGTTCAGTCCTTTCATGAAGTTTCCAAATTCAAAATCTTGGGTCATATACTGTATCCACTCTCCATATCTATAGGCTTGAACAAACCGTCTAAGCTTTTTTGCCATATCAGGAATTCTTGAACGCATCCCACAATGACTGCAACAAACCCCACAGAAACCTATTGATACACTCAACTAGCCCAATCCCAAATAGTCTGACTATGTTAACTGATAAAAGACTTGCGCGCGCGCAATCCTGACTGCAGTGAGTTGGTGATTCGAAATTCATAATTGTGTTATATCCGTCGTCGCAAACGAGAACATATGAGGTTAGTTGTAGTCGCTATGATCGGGGCTTTGCTCATCGGCGGCGGGATGCTTGCGGCTCTGTTTGTTATTTATGAGCATACGATATCCTTCCCGAACATACTGCAGCCAAACTACAGTCATGATGAGCTCGTGAACTACGCGCTGTCTCTTATCAACTCTGATAGGAAAGCTAATGGTTTGCAGAATGTAAGCTTGAGTCAGGTGAGTTCTGCTCAAAAACATGCCGATGACATGCTGAGGAACGATTTCTTCAGCCACTGGGGCACAGATGGCTCCAAACCGTACATGCGGTATACGTTGGCCGGAGGAAAAGGGGCAGTAGCTGAGAATATTGCAGCTTTCACTCAAGGGGCCCCTTGGGATCTCAAAGCAGCCTTGAACAACTTAGAATCGAATATGATGAATAACGATGCGGCGTCGAATTGGGGTCACAGAGACAACATCCTGAACCCATTTCATAACGAGGTCAGCATCGGAGTGTCTTACGGCAGCGGTCAAGCGTATCTTGTTCAAGATTTCATAGACTATTACGTTCAGTGGTCAACATTCACCGTTACTCAGAGCGGAGTTTCGTTAGTCGGGAGCCTCTCAAAACCAATGTCTCTGGACCAGGTCAACATATTCTATGATGCTCAGCCATCAAACTTGACAAATGATCAGTTAGAAAATCCTCCTTACAATGGTACTTATACGCAGGGCACTTTCGTCGGAATGGCTCTTCCCCCCAACTATCAATCACAGCAAGGCATCACGATAATAGCTCAGACTTGGGTACAGTCAGGGCTGCTATTCGAGATAAGATTTGACCTATCTCCAGCTTTCAATGCACATGGAATAGGCGTCTACACAATATATCTTCAAACTGCAGATCAAGATTCTCTGACATCGTACTCAATTTGGCATAACTGACAAGGACAGGAATTTGCGGCTCATCATGTAGCTCGAAGACGAGCCATAACCATTGCCATAGGAACCCACAGATCAGAAAACAGACGATTAATTAAGATGATACTTGGGATGGCGAAAAACACAAGGATGACTCCGCCAGTGAATCATGCAATAGTCATTACGAGCGAGAGAGAAGACCGAAGTTGATGCCGGATGCAACCATCGTGATGACTTGCCATATTTCGAAGACTGCAAGTGCGACTAGAGCTGCCTCTAGCATTGGCTGATAGTGTGAAGCAAGTTGGCCGATGATTGCTTGTGCGATCATGTCATTAAACCTGTGGATCAACACTGACTCCTGTGTAAAGGTAAATGCCAAGGAAGAGGCCTGCTATGAGAGAACTTGACTACATCGCTGAAAAGAACGGCATCATGCTCTTTTGGAAACCCAAACGGTTTAGTGTTTACGCGCAGGGTCAAAGGTTTGCAATGGGAAAGCCTAAATGCGAGTGGAATGTTGATAGATAGCAAATTGAAGGTTGATGGCTATGAGCGAAGTGAAAGAGGATCCGGTGAGGCTTCATAAAGAAGCAGGAACCCTCTACGATGTAGGCAAGTACAAGGAGGCTGAAGAAATCTTCCTGCGCACGGCTGAGCTTTATCATAAAGGGCAGAATTATTTTGACTCAACGTCAATGCTTTACAAGGCAGGCGAATGCGCATATGCGCTCAAGAACTACGAAGCTGCCGTTGAACATTTTCAAAAATCCGCAGATTTGTCCTTTCAAAAGGGATTCGACAGGTTTGGCGTCAGCGCCCTAGAATATGCTAGGGACTGCTACAAGGCTATGAAGAAAAAAGCCAAAATTGCCGAAACTGAGAAGAAGATAAAAGAAGTCAAAGCCAAACTAGAGGCCCAATTCTAAGAAGCCAACCGCCATAATTATTATTTTTCTTCTGCGCAGCTTGTCTCGCAAAGCTCGAACGTGCGCACTATTTCAACGTTATAGCTTTGCGGCTTGTTACAATCTTGTCGTGATTTTTGACGTGAGTCTATGGTAGAGCCTTTCAAGTTTGTCGGCGGATTTCTCGATGTCGTTGTCTCGGGCTATTTGCAGGCTGTTGCGTGAGAATTCTTTTCTTAACCTGTCATCATTCAAGATCGTTATGATTCTCTCGGCTAGGCCTTCGTGGTCTCCCGGTTTCAGTATGTAGCCGTTCTGGCCTTCTATTATCATTTCTGGGATGCCTCCTACGTTTGTTCCAATCGCAGGCAGTCCCATGGCCAAAGCCTCAAGCAGAACTAGGGGCTGTATCTCCGCGTATGATGGCAAGACGAACAGGTCTGAGGAAGCATATGCTTGTCTCAACATTGAATCTGAGACAAAACCTGTAAAGACCACGTTTCTCAAATCGAGTCTATTGGCCAGAGCCTCGAGGTTCGTTCGCATGTGGCCTTTTCCGACGATGATCAGGTTCGTGTTCGGAACCTTGGCGTTGACGATCGCATAAGCTTTGATGAGAACGTCCAAGCCCTTTTCTTCCATCAGTCTTCCAACGTAAAGGATTTTCTTGTTTTCGTCTTTCAGGCCGAATTGCCGGTCGAATTGCTCGTGGTTTAGGTTTGAGTTGAACTTGGACAGTTCAATACCGTTGCTTAGGACAAATGCTCTGGTGTTCAGTCCGTTTTCTTTGAGGGTTCTCAATCCATAAGTGCTGGGACACAACACTATGTCCACAAGGTTGTAGAACACGTTTATCATTTTGTAGAAGAAGTCGTTGAATCTTGCACTGTCGAAGAAGAGGTTTCTGGAAAATGTTTCTGAGAGGAGATGGTTGGTCGCTATGGAGGGCACGCCCATTTTTCTTGCCTCTAAAACACAGGCAAGAGACAAGAGCGAAGGAACGTGACAATGAAGTACGTCGATTCCCTCCCTTTCGAAAATCTGCCGTATCCGATGAGAACTTGGAAAAGAAATTGCGTACTCGCCTTCTGACTTTGGAAGGGTGAATGAAGAGAACCTGTAGACCGTGAAGTTTTCTTTCTTTTCCACCGCTTCCTTGCTCTTGCACTTGGACGTAACGATCGTGATTCTGTGTCCTCTTTCCACGAGTGTTTGAATGAACCTGTTTATGACTACAGGTACGCCTCCGTACGAGGAATCGAACAAGTCAGAAACGATGCAAATGTTCATCAACTTGCCTTGTGGTCTACAATGGTATTTACGTCTTCCTACTATCCGAATATAGCTCACGATATTATTCATCATACGGGCTGACCATAATCTACAAATCAGAGCTTTTCTGTCGTCATAGCCACGGAGGCACTCAGGCAGACTCTGCGAGAAAGGTGTCGGTTCTGAAAAAACAGATGTTAGAGTTCCAAGAGGCGCACGTCTGGCTTTTTCATCTGTTCCAATCTGGTGAAAGATCTTCTAGGCCTCTTGAACCTGTCGATGTCGTGCAAAATGGGCCTTTGGGCTAGGTAATTTGCCATGTTTCTTCTTGCTTCCTCAAATCCTCTTTCGTGCGAGTGGAAAACACTGAATTGCGGATCTACAACTGTCTTGAAACCTCTTGCTTCCATCTCTTTGCTCCAGTCATAATCTTCGCATCCGTAGGCTTTGGCTTCAGGGATGACTTGGGGCAAGTTTTCGTCAAATGGATACGCTTGCCAAAGAGATTTCCTGATGATGCAATCCACAGTGGACGTCCAGTTGAATCTTAAGACGAATCTCTCTGAGAAGTAATACACGTATTGACTCACCTTCGAAAGAGGAGCATTCTTCTCGAAAGGATAAGAATAACCCGTGACGCACGCAACCTTGCGATCCAGGAAATGTCTGAGGCCAAAGCCCAGCCAAGAGCACGATGCTGGAAAAGCATGTGCATTAGTTATGGCTACGAGTTCGTTCTCAGCGAAGAAGATTCCTACGTTTGTGGAGTAAGGATGCGAAAAGTCCCGATCAGGAAAACTCACGAGTCTAACTCTGATTTTCTTCCGCTTGAAAAGCCCGCCTGACTTTTTCATGTTGTCTTCAAAGGAAACAAGTCTTGCGTCTGAAGAATAGTTGTTAACGACGATCACTTCCGACGGTGGAACCGTCTGCTCTCGCAGCATTTTCAGTACATCGCTGAGATGTTGCTCCTCATCACGAGCCCTAATGACTACTGAAACCTGAACCATCTTCTCGCCTTTTCCATGGCATGTCCCGTCAAATTGGCTTATATTTGTTCCTTTGGGACTTTCAACTCGGTAGCTAGGTGTCTTTGTGTCTGACATGATATAATTGTATGCTGTATGCGTGCCGGATCAGTGTCTGCAATTAATGTTCTTCCGTGTCTGAAAGGATGAACAATATTTATTTGTATTGACTGATATTTGGAAAGCCAAGTGTGTTCTGAGGCATGCAGACAAGTTTCAGGTCATTAGCGGAATTGTGCGAGAAGCTTGAAGCTACGAGAAAGCGACTTCTGATGATAAGCCTCGTGGCCGAGTTCTTGAAGACGTTGGAGACTCAAGAAATCGAACCAGCCATTTCCATGATTCTGGGCAGGCCATTTCCAAAGTGGAGTCAGCAGACTCCTGACGTGAGTTGGGCGACTCTGAGCGAAATCATAGGCCGCGTGACTGGTGCACGTTGGGAAGTGTTCTCCGAGGCTTTCAGAAGAACCGGTGACATAGGTTCGGCGACCAAAGCGGTCTTCGAGGGGAGCAGGCTCAAGCGGCAAACAGTCCTCGTTGAGAAAAGTTTGACGATTACGGAGGTCCGGAAAAGCTTCAAGGCCATCGCAGAAACTGCCGGAACTGGTTCGCGGGAGAAAAAGGAACGTTTGGCTGAGACCCTGCTGAGTTCAGCTTCGCCACTTGAAGCCAAGTATCTGATCAAGGTTTTCATCGGTGAGATGCGAACGGGCTTTCATGAAGGATTAATGGAGCAGACCGTGGCAGAGGCTTATGACGTTCCGCTTGATACCGTTCAGCAGGCGACCATGATTGTGGGTGATGTCGGCGAAGTCGCTACTACGGGCAAGTTGGAAGGGGCAGCCGGGCTGTGCAAGATCAACTTTAGAGCTTTCAGGCCTGTGAGTCTCATGTTGGCTCAGATGGCAAATTCCGTTGCGGAAGCCATGACTGAGCACGGAGGAAAAACTGCTTTTGAGTATAAGTACGATGGGGCCAGGGTGCAGATTCACAAGCTTGGGAACAACGTAAAGGTTTTCAGCAGGAGACTGACGGATGTTACTGAGAGCTTGCCCGAAGCTGTTGAAGCTGCAAAAGAAAACGTCGATGCAGAAGAGGCAATAGTCGAGGGTGAAATCATAGCAGTTGACGATCAAGGGCATCCTATACCTTTCCAGCATCTGATGCGGCGGTTTAGAAGGGTTCATTCAATAGAAGAAATGGGTGAAAAGATACCTGTTCGGCTTTATCTGTTCGATATTCTGTTTGCCGACGGCCAAAATTTCATCTCGCTTCCATACTCTGAGCGAAGGGCAATATTGGCAGAAAGAGCTGGGAGGGTACCGTTGACAAGGCAATTAGTGACTGACAATGTCGGAGAGGCCGAGAAACTCTTGAGCGAGGCTATGAGCGCGGGCCATGAAGGGCTGATGGCGAAAAGGCTCGACAGCCCTTACACTCCGGGGATAAGGGGAAAACACTGGCTTAAGATCAAACCGATCCTTGAGCCTTTGGATCTCGTCATCGTAGCCGCGGATTACGGCTACGGTCGTAGACACGGGTGGCTTTCAGACTATTACTTGGCTGCACGCGATGCTGAAACCGGCGACTTCTTGGAGGTAGGCAAGACTTTCAAAGGGTTGACCGACGCCGAAATCGTGGATATGACGAGGCGTCTCAAAGACCTCGCGGTACATGAGGAACGGGGCAAAGTCGTCGTCGTACCAAAAATAGTCTTAGAGATAGCATACAATGAGATTCAGAGGAGCCCGAAGTACAAGTGCGGGATGGCTCTCCGTTTTGCGAGGATAACTCGCATTAGAGATGACAAGACTGCCGAAGAAGCGGACACGATACAGAGAGTCGAAGAGATTTTCGAGAGGCAATTCTTGAAAAAGGGTAGATATAAAACTGATTTGACGCAGAAATAGCTTAGGGGGAAGCTTGAAGATGTCTAAAACCGCAAAGATGAGCATGGGCGAATATTATAGCCGCCAAATCAACCTCTCGGAGCTCGGTCGCAGAGGGCAGAGAAAGCTTGTCCAGTCGAAGGTTGCGGTTGTCGGACTGGGCGGATTGGGCACGGCTTCGTCATTGTATTTGGCTCTTGCCGGTGTCGGTTATCTCCGATTGATCGATCAGGACACGGTGGAAACGGATAATCTGCATAGGCAGATACTGTACAATCCGGATGATCTGTCCTATCCGAAGGTTGAGGTTTCATCTAAGAAACTGAAGAAGGCCAACCCGTTTGTGAAGGTCGAGGCTATTCCTGAAAACTTGAATGAAGGCAATGTTGAGAGGTTACTCTCAGGAGTCGACTGCATCGTCGATGGTCTGGACAATATGCAGACGCGTTACCTGATTAATCGCGCTTGCGTGAAACTCCGAATCCCTTACGTTTTCGGTGCGGCCATAGGAATGGAGGGAAACCTTTCCGTGTTTGCTCCTCCTGAGACTCCTTGTTTGCAGTGTGTCTTTCCCAACGTCGATGACAGCGAGTTGTTGTCATGTGATGTCCGAGGAGTGCTCGGCGCGACGGCTGGAATAATCGGAACCTTGCAGGCCATGGAAACACTAAAGGTGCTGACGGGAATGGGTTCAACTTTGAAGGGAAAATTGTTGATCTGCGATTTCGGCGACATGTACTTTGCCGCGATCGACATCACCAAAAGGGAAGCGTGTCCAGCATGTCAAGTCAGCACGGTATCCAGAGGAATTGTCGAGAAGCTTGTGTGGATGTGTGGTCGCAACACGGTCAACGTTAACCCCGAAAAACCGCTAAGATTGAAGCTGAATGAAGTCTATCAAACCATCAAGCGCGACTTCAAGGTCCACGTAAGATCTCAACTTGCAATAATATTCACATACAAGAACTACGAGATCAGCCTGTTCAACGGTGGAAGAATGCTGATAAAAAACGCCAAGGACGAGGAATCGGCCTTAAACGTTTACAGAGAAGTTATGAAAAGGCTAGAAGGGGCCAAATAACATATTTATCCGAGTCATGAGGATATCTGATTGCCGGGGTGGCTGAACGGTTGAAGCGGCGGCCTGCAGAGCCGCTCTATATGGGTTCAACTCCCATCCCCGGCTTTTTAGCATACATCCCCAGTCTGTGGGCGCGCGCTAAAATCAATGTGCAAAAATCACCTAGGCTAGCGCACTGAGGTAAAAGCGCGCTATTCCAACTCCTGCTGCTGTCAAGGACATGCTTAGTACATTTCGCGCGCGCTAGAACAAAGTCTGAAATTTGCCTATATATGCATCATGACTGAACTTGCGGAACTGTTTTCATTCCGAGTTTCTGTGATTCACCTTGACTGAGTTTTGAGTTCTCAGATGCATGTGCGTTAGCAATGAACACGGTCTTGGCAAAATTGCCACTGAAGAAAGCGACTCCACTGAGATCCTCGTGTTTGTTTTCATTTAAGAAATCTCTGATTTTGGAGCTTAGAGGTTCAATGTCTTCTTTGTCTTCACCCAAGCCATACATGACCCCGTTAACCTGCGTTCTTGCTTCCGCCAACCAGAACGAGAAAAACACTCGCTGAACATGCTGGAGAAGACGAAGCTTATTCTCAAGCGGTTCATGACCCGATTGAGAAGCGTGATAGCCGACAGCCAGTACAGCAACGGCAAAATTAGAAACGCCGTTGACAGTGCAGTAATTCCGTATCCGGCAAACCAGAAACGCGACGCTAAAGGCCTATTGAGAGTGGACAAGAAGTTCAGAACCTACTGGTCAGAAGACCAGAAAAGAGAGCATCACAAGAGGCCGCACATTGAAGCGGTTTACAGCTTCCCGAAGACCCAGTACAGCCTAGCCATCAACAAGGTCATAGGCGTAAGAAACGTTGCTTCCTACGAGCTTTACAGCTTACTGTGCTTGGTTCTGAATAGAGAAGCAGCGGAAAACATGGGCAGACCAGACAAAGCAATCTCACCAACATACTTCAACATACAATTTCGGGACAAGGCAGCTCGCGATGATATAGCACGAAAAATGGATAAGGAGGCATGCCAGGACGGATACAAGGGTAATGCTAGAAACTGCCTCTAGAACCGTTTTTCACAAGGCTTATATCCAAGATGTGTACAGAAAGGAGGACTGTCGGGTTGAAATATGTGAACAATTTGGAATTTAAGAATGAGCTTTTGGCATCATTCTTGGCGGCAGTGATTCTTGTTTCGATGCTATTTGCCTCTTTGCCTCTGGTTCGCGCCGATTATACGGTGGATCATGCTTCGTTTCCGCCGGATCTTCCGGGCGACGTGAACTGTGATGGAAAGGTTGACGGCAAAGACATAGCCTTAGTGGCTAGGAGCTTCGGCTCATGGCCCGGATGCCCACCTCCATTATGGTGGAACGCTCGCTGCGATGTAAATGACGATGGCAAAGTCGATGGGAAAGATATATCTGCAGTATCGAAGCTTAACGGCAAGTTCTATAACACATCTGCCGCTCCGGTGGCTTATTCAGCGAGCTTCCAGTTCGACGTGCCAAGCACCGGCACTTCTGGAGTGTGGTACTACATCCTTGCAGGAATATACATGCCTCAAGTATTTACTTCGAATACGAGCTTTCTTGTGGGAACAACGTCTGTTTTTAGCGCGTTTATAAAAAACGTGATAATCGACACGACATCGGCGTCTTGGGGAGGCGGGTCGGGACAGTTTAACATATCGCTTGGGCAGCTTAGCCGCGCTGCGACGCCGAGCGACCCAGCTATAGCTGGCTTAAACGGCTACCACCTGCTCGAGCTATCCTTTTCAGACTATGGAGTTGGAGGCTCAGTGAACTTCAGTGTGGTCACGGCAGCCGGTGAGGTTGCCTGGTTGTACAGGTTCCGCGTATGCGTACCAAACTATGCACCTGCAGAAGCGGGCTACACTGTGAAGACACATACTTACTTTCCACCAACTGATACGTACTACTTAGGCGGATATGCTGATGATGATATTTCGGACCTTTACGTGGGTGTGGGATGCTTATATCAAGATTGGGAATGGAATTCACAATCTGGCCCTAGCATCTCTGGCTGGGACTTTATGTATCCACTGGATCGGCTGGGTGGTTGGTACGATACGAGTTTCAATTATGGGAATGTGGGCAAGGGAATATTGGACTTTCAGTATCTTTCAAGGACGCAGCAACTAGATAAAGTTGGAGAACCAAAATTCAGATCCCAGATGTATGCTCCCGATCCATCCTTCGCAGCTTTCCTCACGCTTTACGATGAACCTGTTTTCGCAGGATCAGAATGGAATTCTATTCCTGGCTCAAGACAACGCATCACTGCTGGTTTCAGGATTCTAGCAAACGAGACAGACACGTACACGTACTTCCCGATACCTCAAGAGGCAGAAGTTTCGTTGACTCTAGACGTGCCTGGATCACCGTGGAAAACGAATACATACCAGGACATAGGCGTTTACGTGAACCTAACGTACACCTATTTCATAAACGACAGCGTAATGTATGGAATGCCCCTATGGTTCGGACCTAGCACAATCAGCGTCAACGCGCCAACTCAGGGCGGCATGCTCAACATTCCAACACCATCAATAGTGTTCTCCAACCAATCAACAACAAGCTTCATAAACCCCGCATGGAGAGTATTAGGAGATATCCTCGGCGGAGTGACTGGAGCGTTGATTGCCACAAGTGGAGATTGGCCTTTGGTAGTTGGGGCAGTTGGGGCAGCCGTCGTCGGAGGCGCTAACACAGGTTTCTTCCAATATGGCTTTCAAGACCAACAGATACTGAATTGGACGACGGAGCAACCAGGCTCAGCGAGTTCTCGCAATTATGCGATGGGGGCCTTCAGAACGACGGAAGATCAGCTTCCTGTACTGTCTCCTCCTGTAGGATCTGTGTGCAGCGCCTACTTCTTCAGAGTTTGGGCATCTTCTCCAACTAACGCGGGCGGGGTCACAATAGACTTCTCAAGCATAGTCTGGCTACCCTTCTTCTACAACCACACACCACCCAATGCACCCAACCAGTACGGCACATGGCTGCCAATAATCATACACATCTCATGCACGATACCAGTATTCATAGAAGACTAGAGGCAGAGGAAATGGGAATATATGGAGCAATCGCGGGCGCAGCGGCCGCGCGTGCAGCTGAGAGTCGTTGCGTGGAAAAGCTCAAGAAAGCGAATGCGACTTCGCCGGAAAACGCGGTCAAACCGGAAGATGTTGGAATACTACATGAAAAAAAGTATTCCATATTCATCGAATCCCCTACCTGGGAATGGGAAATACTTGAAAGATTGATAAGGCGAGGAGAAGTAAGGAAAACCGACGATGGTCGCGTTTACGTTGAGTGCAAAGATGAGGAACATTGAAATCTTTCAATTTCCCTTTTTTCTATTTGATTCTAAAATCAATGTCTGCATAATGCGCATGCGTGTTCCTAAATTGGCGAAAAATGGTTTTTATTCTTTGCTTCTTGGGATTTGAGGGCAGTTTCCTGGGTCACATTTGTTTCTTATTTGTTTGCAGTATCCGCCTTTCTCGAACCTGCAGAGGTGTCTTAGGCGGCTGAACGGTAGGGTTACAATCGTTATGGACGGGTCTGAGAGGGCAGCGGAAACTTGTCGCCGGACTCTGGCCGATACGGAATAGGTGTATTTCGGCCTTCCCCGTTCATTTGAAACCGTCTTCTCCTTCATCACCAAGCTCTGAGCTGCTAGGCGCTTGAGGCGCAGCTTCAGCGTGTTGCGACTAAAACCAATCTCGTCTAGAAGTTGAGCGAAAACCTTGGGATTGCCATCGTTGGACGCAGCCAAAACACGCTCATCAAACAAATCCATAATTCGACCATACGAAAACGGATTTAAGCGCGCGCGCCTTTTTCTTCGTTTCTTTGAACTAGAAAAAGTGTGATTTATTCGATATGGTGCCAAACGAAAGCTTTTAACCCCACTTTGAGGAAGTTCGTTGTAGGAGAATGATAGGGTGAACACGACAGGTTTAGTGAAAGTCTTTGCACTGTTGCTGATTGGCATGTCAATTTTGGCGTTCAACCTTCAACGAGCAGAATCGTCTGGGTCATCTGCAACGAAATTTAATAAGAATTACGGAGGAGCAAAACGAGACGAAGCGTATTCTGTGATTCAGACTAGTGACGGAGGATACGCACTGGCAGGATTCACAGACTCCTATGGCGCTGGCGGCTACGATTTTTATCTCGTCAAGACGGATGCAAACGGAAACTATCAATGGTTCCAATACTACGGAGGAGTATTAGATGAGGAAGCGCATTGTGTGATTCAGACTAGTGACGGAGGGTACGTGCTGGCGGGGTACACGGAGTCGTATGGTGCTGGCCTTGCCGATTTTTGGTTGGTCAAGACGGATGCGACCGGAAACGCACTCTGGAACCAAACCTACGGAGGACCAAAAGATGATATTGCGTATTCTGTAGTTCAGACTAGTGATGGAGGGTACGTGCTGGCGGGGTACACGGAGTCCTATGGTGCTGGCCTTGCCGATTTTTGGTTGGTCAAGACGGATGCGACCGGAACCGAACTCTGGAACCAAACCTACGGAGGACGTGGTTCTGATGAGGCTTCCTCTCTGGTCAAAACTAGTGACGGAGGATACGCACTGGCAGGATTCACAGGCTCCTACGGCGTTGGCAATGCTGATTTTTGGTTGGTCAAGACGGATGCGACCGGAACCGAACTCTGGAACCAAACCTACGGAGGAGTATCTACGGATATTGCGTATTCTGTGATTCAGACTAGTGACGGAGGATACGTGCTGGCGGGGTACACGGAGTCTTTCGGCGCTGGCGGCGACGATTTTTGGTTGGTCAAAACTTATGCGACCGGAAACGAACTTTGGAACCAAACTTACGGAGGAGGCGGCTCTGATGTTGCGTATTCTGTGATTCAGACTAGTGACGGAGGATACGTGCTGGCGGGGTACACGGAGTCCTATGGTGTTGGCGGCAGCGCCGATTTTGGACTGGTTAAGACTAGTGTGGATGGAAGCGAACTTTGGAGCCACACCTTCGGAGGACCACTCACGGATATTGCGTATTGTGTGATTCAGACTAGTGACGGAGGATACGCGCTAGCGGGGTACACGGAGTCGTATGGCGCCGGTTCAGCTGATATGTGGCTTGTAAAGACCGACGAAACCGGCGTTCCCGAGTTTTCGTCATTCAGTATTCTACTCCTGCTGCTTGTGGCCTCTATGTTTGCCATGGTCTTGAAAAAGAAAGGACTTACAAGAAGACCCTAGTTCCCGCGTGTTCTGATTGATCGACTGTAACTTAACGAGTGGCGCGCAGTTATCTTGCAAGAGTCCTGTTAAACAGTCTTTGTCAATGTCCTGGATTTTTCCAGTCTTCTCGCAAAATAGTGTAGAGATGCTGATCTCTTTACTTGCCTCGGACGTATCCTGATTTTCGCATCATTCCTTCGTTCATGAAACCAATTCTTTCCAAGGCTTTCTTAGTGGGGTATTTTCTGTGGCGATGGATGCTTGAATTCTAACAACTTTTTCTGTTGCGAACGGATAATTCACAATTAACCGTGTCGCTTCTGTTCCGCAGTCTTTTTGCTCACACTCGGCATGAGAACAAAGCCTACGTCCATCGTTTTCCCTCGCACCCGAGCGTTTATGTGTCCGGTCTTCGACCCATCTTTTTTCCAATGATGAAGAACGTCGTACGCAAAACGGCGCGCACTTATGCTACTTTACGCCCCCGCGATCCGCGGGCCCTCGCGATCCTTCATATACATCTATCGATTCAAAAAGGTTCTTTTTGCTGCCTTGGGCCTTTGCGACGATTTCTTTAAGTTTTTCGGCGTCGAAGGGGCAGTTCTTGGAAACTTTGTCTAAAAACATTCTGAGTTCCTTTTCATCTAAATGGCAGCTCAACGTTAGCTCTTCTATGATATCCTTTGAAGTTTTTGCGTCGCCGAAGCAGCTTTCGCTCAGTTCCTGCAATACGTCTTTAAGAAAAGCTTCGCTGAGACCACATTGAGAACTCAGTTTCTCAGCCCATTTCTTATCTTGGTCCAACCTATCCACCTTGATTATAGGGTGCTTTCTGATGACCTTCTCTTTTGCGGAGCGTTTTAGATAAATGTTATTGTCCTGAGTCTACTAATTTAGTTCATGCTATTTGGCTAGCCAGTTCTGGAAGTTCTGCATGGGTCTTCCTAGCGACCGACCCAAATCCACTTTCGCTCGTAGTGTAGATCCTGCTTCCATTCGCTTGGCTCCTTTCAATTAGGCCAAGTTTCAACAATTCCTCTAAAGTGGAACCTGAGTCTTCTGGAGTTTAGATGTTACTTTTTCATGATTCCGATTAGCATTTATCCATCGCGCGCGGGACTTATCGTGCTCGTCATTCTTGTAGTATCTTGAATGACAGAAGAGCGAGGATAGGCATCGCTATTATGGCAAGGATGAAAGGGTATTGCGTTGAAGCTGCATACAGAAATCCTCCGACGTAAGGCGCAGCAAACGAGGCGAACATGCACAATGTCTGAGGAACAGCTATCCACCGTGCTCTGCATGATTCTGGTGCAGTGGGACCGACGATCGCGCTCAGCATGGACCAAGTTATGTAAGATCCGCCGTTGAAAACGAACGACACTACAAGAATGCCGAAGTTGCCTGATCCCAGCATCAGAACCATCGCTACGGCACCAAAGATCAAAGAAATGGCCAAAGGATACGATTTTCGTTTCATGTCTCCAAGTCTGCCGAGCAGGATTCCGAGAACCGCCGAGCTAGCGAAGAGAATGGAACCCAAAACGCCTATCTCAAAATCTGTGAACCTATAAACATCAGCGAGGTACGTGGGAACGAAGTTTCTGAACATCATGATTACAAACATGAGCATGGCGAAGAAGACAGATAAGGACAACAGTTTCCGGTTCGTAACAAGCTTCAGGAATGAATACTCCTTTTCTGAACCGTTCCGCTCGTGATTTGCGTACTGACTTTTGATAAATGAAAGCGTAAAACAGGCCGAACCGTAGAAGATGAAAGCCAAGCAGAAGACCATTTTCATTCCAACCGTTCCGGCCAAAAATCCGCCAACTGCTGGGGAGAAGACGTAGCCTAAAGACCAGCCAGCAGACATTATCGTGAACGTTGAAGTCAGCCTGCTCTTGTCCGCTGACGTCACTATATACGCAGACCCTGCTGGCTGTCCGAGCCAGAATCCCCACATCACCATTCCAGGAATCATTTCGATCCAGTTTCTGGCAAACGCAAAAATCAGAGGCACAGGCAACCATGCTAGCCATCCGGCTATCATGATTTTCTTGCGGTCATACCTATCTGCAAGCGTTCCAGAGATCAGCAGCGTCATAGCTGCTGCTAGGGCCGTCAAAGCGTAGAGTATGCCGATCTGAATCGGATCAGTCTTCAACACGTTGCGCATGTAGACAGGCAACAGATAGGCAAAGAGACCGTCGCCAAACGAACCCACCACGTTGGTCGTGAAAACCAGCTTCAAGTCTCTGTTCAGCACTGACCGCTTCATACGCAAAGCCATGCTGGATCGATGTTCATATCATTTTTCAAGAAACAATAAGGTTTTGATGAAGCTACTTCTTTCTGTCGACGAGGTCCAACGTCTGTCAGATTCCAAGTGCGCACCAAAACACACTGAACACTACTCAGCTTGGAACCGCGCGCGCTGTTCATTCTGCAGAACGTTATTATCTCTATTAGGCCATCCTTATGCTTATGGACGTGTTCAGCTTCGTCACCACTATCATTCTGATAACGGGTTCTGGTGCGCTCGCCCCTGGTCCATTGTTTTTTGAAAATCTGTCTCAAGGAGCAAGGTCCGGCGCAAAAAGTGGTTTCGTATTCTCTTTGTCGCACACTCTCATCGAATTCTCGCTTGTCATGCTGTTGGCCTTCGGGCTGTTGACGTTTGTACACGATTCAGCAGTGAAAAACGTGATCGGAATTGCTGGCGGGATCGTTCTAATAGCCTTCGGCACCATGCAGGTTCGCGACTCTCTCAAATCCAAATTGGGAGAGTCCAAGCAAGCAAACGTCAGCTCACGCAGGCTCTTCCTCCTGGGCCTCGCCCTAACTGGATTGAATCCCTTTTTCATCGTTTGGTGGCTCACCGCCGGTTCTCAGCTTATCATGATTTCGCTGGAGTTCGCGTCTTTTGCTGGCGTCCTGCTGATGTATCTCTGTCACGTATGGATGGACTATGCTTGGCTCATAGCGACTGCACACTTCGCGAAATTAGGACTGAACATCGTAGGACTGCGGCTGTACAGACTTCTCATAGGAGCATTCGGCGTAGTCTTGATCTATTTTGGGATCAACTTCCTTCTTAGTTCCATATGAGCCTGTGTTGAGAAACTGTTAGTGACCGAAGAAAGAACTTCGAAAAAACTTATCAAATGTGCAGTGGGAAAAGACGCCGCTCAAGGGCACTTGACTCCCAGAGTTTTCGCCAGTCGTCTGACATCTTTGTCTGTCATCCATTCTGTCTTTAAATATCTGAGAATTCTGTCGCCATTTAATCCCAATCTGCGGGCTTCGTTTACGGTATGCCGATAAGCCTCGACTTCGGTCGGTCTGTCGGTGTAGCTGAAATTGTCGTCGAAGAGCTCTTTTCCCTCCATGAATTGTCTGACGTGAACAAGCTCGTGTATTATGTCCAGGTAGATGTCGACGATGTCTCCTTCTTTCAGGTAGTTGGCCCCGACAAGCAGGTGGCCGTCATGGTTGTTGACTCCCATGTAGCCTCTTGTTCCAGCAAACTCCACCTTAAGATTGGCCAGAACCTGTTCTGTTTTTTCTCCGAATATCTGCCTGACGGCCTCGACTTTTTCAAAGCCCTTAAAATAGTCCATGAATGGATGGGTCGTGATGGGCACGTCACGTGTTATTCTGACCTTCAATTGCGATTCGATGGTTTTCCACTCCAGTTTTGGAGTATATTTCAAGCAATGTGGATTAGTAAAGTTTATCCTTCTGCAGAAGCGAGTCTGCTCGTATGTTCAGCGTAAAGACCATGACACGGCAGGACTTTTCTTTTGCAGTTCAGATCACTGACAAGATGAGCTGGGGCATGGTCGAGGACGACTTCGAGTTCATCAGGAAGCTTGAGCCAGAAGGGTGCTTTGTGCTGTTCGACGACCAGGAAAGGATTGGGATGGCTACGACCGTGAGCTACGGCAAGATGGGCTGGTTTGGAAACCTGATCGTCGCAAAGAGCCAGCGAAACAAGGGGGCGGGCTCATTGTTGGTGAAATACTCGGTCGATTATTTGAAAGGCAGGGGCGTACAAACGGTTGGCTTGTATGCGTACGTTGACAAGGTCAATTTCTACAGGAGACTTGGCTTCGAATATGACTCAGAGTTTTCAGTTCTGCAAGGCCTAGCTTTTTCTGCAGAAAAACGGAAAGGCATCGTAGAGGCAGGAAGAAAGGACTTGCAACAAATCATCGATTATGACAGCCTTTGTTTCGGCGCTTCTCGCAGGAAGGTGCTTGAGCCCATACTCGGCGATTCACGCAACATTGGCTACATGTGCATTGAGAAGAACAGGATGCTCGGGTACGCATTGGCAAAGGTTTATGATGGCATAGCTGATCTCGGACCCTTGGTGTGCCCGAAAGGGCGCAGCGACTTAGCCATCATTCTTTTGGAAGCCGTACTTCACAAGTTGAAAGATGCTAGGGTCTCATTGTGCCTGCCGAGGAAGGAAAAATCAGTTCTCGACATGCTAGTAGCCAATGGGTTTGTCGAAAGCTTTCCGCTGATAAGGATGTTCCTCAATCCACGCAGTATGAGTGATTGTGTCTACGTGGCTGAATCGTTGGAGCGAGGCTGATCATCAGAATGTCCTCAGACCTTTCAAGAATAATAGTCAGTGACTTCCTCGAGAAGTCCTGGCCCTGTGTCGAAGCCGTCGTGGGGCAGCTTGCAGCGTTCAAAGAGGAGAAACGTGCAGATGCTCTGCTCTTCTACTTGAAGAACGGGCGGAGAGTGGATGTCAGAGTCAGTGGCCGCCACTTCTTCTTGAGATCCTCGGTTGAATATTCAAACCCTCAATTAACAGTAGAAGAGGTTCAGGGAATCATAGCTGCTCGAGTCTTGGAGGTCTGCAGCAACTATTTTCATCAATATGGCCTGCATAAACCTGACGAAAAGGACATCGGCGCCTTGTGTGAAATCTTGAAGAAACCCTCTGAGGGTCTCGTGGTCTCGTTTCTTCTGAACACCGATGACATAGAGCCTGACAGGTATTCGATGAACCCCCTTAAAGAGTCCATAGTAAACAGTGGACAGAGTGCGTTCCCAACTGCAGACGTCAAGACCGAGAAATTGCTGTTAGATCAAAGGTTTCTGCAGAAGTATGAGGGTACGCTCATTTCTAAACATGAAGCTGAGCAGATAGCTCAACACCTTCAAAGCTGCGGCAACAGCTACATGGACATGGTGGACACAGTGAAATACGAGAGCCTTCAGATTCTCTCTGAATCTTTCGGAATCGACCTCTGCCTCTATTCGATGCGGCTGCCATTAACGATGCTGGCCGAGGAGAAAACCGAGGGCCTGCTGCACTATGTTATAAGACAAACTCACGCGGACTACGAGTCAATCGAATGCGTCTACAGGTGCATGGGCAGAAGCATGAAGAACCTGACGACGCTGTTAACGGTGCCACATTCCCCGAAAGGATACGGCTCCAAACGTGCTGTTCGAGGAAGAATCTACTTTGAGGGTGCAAAGCTGAAAAGCGTTAAAGTGGACTATCGAACAGCCCTGCTTTACCCGAACGCGATCGACCCGAGCGACGTCAGCGTCGTGCAGGCTGACGACAGCTTCACTTTAGACGGGGAGAAGCTTGGCGCTTACCGCTATGCTGAGACTCCCTCTTCGCCTCAGTTCTTTCTCTATTCCTTGGCGTCCCCCGAAGATGCCGTCTTGTGGCATGGCATCGGAGCCTTCGGAGCGTCAGAATTGCTCAAGAGCTACACGACGACGCGGATGGCGTGCGCCAAGGATTTGATCGTAAAGGGTTTAAGCGAGAAGTATGGTATAGCCATGAAAGTTCCGTTGCAGTTTAACCTTGACCCAAAGTACATGTGGGGTCATCCGGTGCATCATAATATAGATGCAAGCATAGGCTGCGTTGAGAATTTGAAGAGCCTCACTGAGCTTGGCATGAGGATGGAACACTTGTCAACGGAGCAGTACATTCGCAAATGAGCGCAACATCATTTCAGTATAGAAAAGAAGAGCTTTTCTTCTTGTGGCAGAATCCTTTAAAAGCAGACTTTGATTCCATAACGTGACCTTTATGTTCTTCAGGCAGGTCAAGAAGTACGGAGACAACTTCTCTTACGTCGTCGCCGACGAGGCCAGTAAAGAAGCCGCAGTCATCGACCCGAGCTTCAATGCAGATGCCTTACTCGCGTTGGTGAAAGACTTTGGGTTTAAGGTGAAATACGTGATAGACACTCACCATCACTCAGATCACACTGCAGGAAACGAGGAAATATTATCCGCCTCCCATGCGAAGCTAGTAGCGCATAGACTGTCCAGCGTACACGCGGATGTGAGTGTAATCGACGGGGACGTCATAAGAATCGGAAAAGTCATGATCAAAGTCATTCATACCCCAGGTCACACGCCGGACAGCATATGCCTGTTGATTGACGGTAAACTGTTGACGGGCGACTCGCTATTCGTGGGCGAGTGCGGCAGGACAGACCTTCCAGGCGGTAGCCCCGAGAGCATGTACGATAGTCTTTTTCACAAGTTGATGAAACTTGATGATGACGTTGAGGTCTACCCTGGACATGACTACGGGCCAAAAGCTCATTCGACAATCGGCGTGGAGAGAAGGACCAACTATGTCTTGGAGAAGCGGACACTCGAGGAATTCGTCGAGTTCGTGGGGCAGCCTTAAGGGCACATTTTCGCTTGGATTCGAAGACGACCCAGCGTAAGCTAGATTAGGTTCCAATCGTAAACGTTTGATTCACCGCAAGGAGAGGTGCCGTTGTTGCCGAGAATTCTGGTCCTGTACTACAGTCAAACTGGAAACACGGATAAGATGGCTAAGGCAGTGGCAGAGGGTGCCCAAAGTGTGCAGCAAGTGAACGTGGAGCTCAGCTATTACGTGGACGCTGAACAATTGAGTCAATTCGATGCTTTGGCCATGGGGGCGCCAACTTACCATCATGACATGACTCTCAACATGAAGAGATTATTCGAAGAAGCAGGGGCGAAAAATGTTGACTTGAAAGGGAAACTGGGCGCCGCTTTCGGTTCTTACGGTTGGAGCGGCGAAGCGCCCAAGCTGATCCTTGAGATTATGAAGAACAGGTTCGAAATGAGTGTGATTGAGCCTCCTCTTCTGTTGAAGTATGCCCCGGACGCCGCGGGGTTAGAGAAGTGTCGAGAACTAGGAAGAAGAGTTGCCGAAAGACTTATGCACACTGCTTAACATGCTCTAAACCGCGGAGGAAAACCATCATGAGTTCAAACGAAAAACTGGTTTCTTTCATGAAGAGGCAGATTGGGATTGAAAACGAGATTGTCGATTCGTTAAACAGCGCATTGATCAACATTCACAATATCTCTGTTAAAGGGGTTTTGAAGGGAATATCCTTGGATTCTGTGAAGCATGCAGAGCTTTATGCTTCGGCGATCGAGCTGTTAACGGGCACATCGCAGGCCCTTCAACAGGAGCATCTGGACGAGCAAAGGAAACTCGTGGAAAAGCACATAGAACTCGAAGCCGAGCTCATTGAGAAACTGAATGAAGTCGTGCCTACAATCGAAAGTGGGAAAGTCAGGCTGCTTTTGGAAGCAATATTGACTGATGAGAAAAGGCATCATGAGCTTCTGAAAATGGTACTGGAGATCATAGTCCGAGGAGAAACCATCACCGAAGACGACTGGTGGGACGTGCTATGGAAAAACGTTCCATTTCACGGCTCTCCCGGGGGCTAAACTGAACTAGGTTTAAAAAAGTCAGGCACCCGTTTGTTGAACTGCGTTCTTGTGGCAATCGAGAAACCATTATAAGCCATGGCTGTGCATTCAACTTCTGAAAAATTCGTGGCGTGTGGCAACACCCGGTTGCGCTTGATTATGACCAGTGAAAAAACGGACCGCGGAGAAACCGTTTCGAAGGATGAAGCAAAGACAATCGCGAGTGAGACGCGGGTCTTGGACAACGAAGAGATCTTATGCACCCCGGTTGAGAATGTTCTTGCTGCCCTGGGAAGCTCTCAGTCTGGGCTTACGTCGGAACAGGCCGCAAAACATCTCGAAATCTATGGGCCTAACGAAGTAGCGAAACAGAAGAAAAGGAAGGCCATAGTTAAGTTCCTCCTCAATTTTAAGAATCCTTTTGTGATAATACTTTTTATTGCCAGTCTGATATCTGGCGCGAGCCGAGACTGGCCAGATACGATAATCATTCTTGTGATAATTCTGTTCAGTGTAATCCTCACTTTCTTTCAGGAGTCCAGGGCTGAAGAGGCGGCTGAAGAACTCAGGCGAAGAGTTGCAACCACCGTAACGGTGATGAGAGAAGGGAAAAAGTGTGAAATCAGACTCTCAGACGTAGTCCCGGGTGACATAGTAAGTCTCTCTGCTGGGGACATAGTCCCCGCAGATTCTAGGCTAATGAGCAGCAAAGACTTCTATGTGGATCAGTCAGCTCTGACCGGTGAATCATTTCCGGCTGAGAAAATAGCATCAGCAGTGGGACCTGAATGTATTCCCACAATAACCGAATGGCGTAACTATCTTTTTATGGGGACCTCAGTGGTGAGCGGTTCAGCCACCGCGGCCGTCGTAAAAACGGGAGGTTCCACTGAGTATGGAAAGATCGTTAGGGCTCTTGTGGCAAGGAGGCCTGAAACCGAGTTTGAAAAAGGACTGAAGCGATTCGGCTATTTGATCATGCAAGTGACATTTCTCCTCGTCATCTTCGTTTTTTTCATAAACGCCCTAAACAACCGTGGCCTCGTCGAATCTCTGCTTTTTTCTGTTTCCCTGGCTGTAGGCCTGACACCCGAGCTTTTGCCGTTGATTCTGACCATAAATCTTTCAAAGGGCGCTCTTGCGATGTCAAAGAAAGGCGTCATAGTCAAGCGGCTGGCTTCAATTCAGAATTTTGGCAACATGGATGTTTTGTGCACCGATAAAACCGGTACATTGACAGAGAACAAAGTCACGCTTTTGTTGCACATTGACATGGAAGGAAAAGACGATGACAGGGTCCTGTTATATTCTTTCTTGAACAGTCATTTCCAAACAGGCTTACGCAGTCCACTTGATGAGGCAATACTTTCGTACAGGACAATTGACGTAACAGACTATCAGAAAATAGACGAAGTTCCATTTGACTTTGTCAGAAGACGAGTTTCAGTTGTGACGCAGCATTCTGGGGAAAGATTCTTCATTAGTAAGGGGGCACCGGAGGAAATTGTCAAGGTATGTTCATACTATGAGCTTTCTGAAAGGATCTTCGATGTGTCAAGTGAAATACGGGGGAAAATCGAGCAGAAATATTACGACTTGAGCTCCGAGGGGTACCGGGTCCTTGGCATAGCCTACAAGAAAGTCAAAGAAGATAAGATGAGTTATTCTGTCAACGACGAAAGTGACATGGTGTTCTTAGGATTCGTTGCCTTTATGGATCCGCCGAAAGAAAGCGCAAAAGAATCCTTACAGCTATTCAAGAAGAATCAAATCGAGCTGAAGATCCTCACAGGAGACAACGAGCTCGTATCACGAAAAGTCTGCGAAGAGCTAGGCTTCGAAATAAAGGGAGTGGTTATTGGAAGCGACATCGCCAAGATGGGCGACGATGCGTTAGCGAGAGTTGTCGAGGAGGCTAACATTTTTACAAGAGTCACCCCTGCTCAGAAGGATAGGGTAATCAGCGCTTTGAAAGGGAACGGACACGTTGTCGGTTTCCTCGGCGACGGCATAAATGACGCACCCTCTATGAGGGTTGCTGATGTTAGCATTTCAGTAGAGAACGCGGTAGATGTTGCAAAAGAATCTGCAGACATCATACTCTTGCAGAAGGATCTGAGGGTGCTTGAAGAAGGGGTTCTTGAAGGCAGAAAAACGTTTGGCAATACTCTCAAATACGTTATGATGGGTGTCAGTTCCAACTTTGGAAACATGGTCAGCGTGGCTGGTGCATCCCTGTTTCCGACATCTATTTTGCCGTTCCTGCCGATGCAGCCCACGCAGATACTTCTCAATAACCTTCTTTATGACATGTCTGAGGCGACTATTCCGACGGATAACGTTGATGAAGAGTATATTGAGAGACCCAAAAGGTTGGACATGTCTTTCGTGAGAAGCTTCATGTTATATTTTGGTCCGATAAGCTCTATCTTTGACTTCTTAACGTTCTTTGTGATGCTGTATGTTTTTCAAGCCAATACATTGAGCTTGCAAGGCGAATTCCAGGCCGCATGGTTCATCGAGTCGCTGAGCACTCAGACTCTTGTGATTTTCGTCATAAGGACGAGGTTGAGACCATTCTTCAAGAGTAAGCCGAGCAAACCTCTGCTGATAAGCAGTCTGGCCGTCGTTGCATTTGCTCTGATACTGCCATTCACGCCGCTCGGTCTTATATTCACGTTCTTGCCGATCCCGATTAGTTTCCTGATTATCCTAGCGCTATTCGTCGCCGCGTACTTGTCCATCGTAGAGATCGTAAAAGGATTATTCTACAGGCGACATGGGCAAAAACTGGAGCAGATTCCGATTCCGAAACGGGCCATGGCATACATTACTCCAACGGCGCGTTCGCTTCAAACAGTGATAGCTGTTATATGCCTGAGGTTTGAGGATGAGATTTCGATAGATTCGTTGGACAATGACCTCAGAGGAATCGCAACCTACCCCTTTGATTCAGATCAAATCACACACGGCTTGCAGAGTCTTCGACACGCAGGGCTCATAGCCATAGATTGGCAAAGGGGAATTATCAAGCGGCAACCCGCAATCAAGAGCTACGTTGACAAGCTCACAAGAGCAGACATATGGGCAAAAACGAAGGACGACTGGCGCGCAACCAGTTATCTGATTCAGACAAGATACGGAAAAATCAACCCGGAATATCAGAAGCTTGTCAACTAGGAATGAATCCACGCTAAACTGCAAAGCTCAACCTTCGCTGAAAAGTCTATCTAGCAAAGAGAGATTTGCAAATTTCATTGAAAGGTTGCGTCGGTCTATGATGGGATTTCTTTTGTCTCGTCTAGCTCTTGGTCTGATTAGTCGTTACAACAAACTCGTCGGCCTTGCCGTCGTTCACGACTTGTGTAGTTGCTTCAAAGACTTCTCCTGTAAAGTCTTGTATGCATTGCAGAACTGTGGCCAGTCTGGTGCCTTCATCGGTCAGGGCGTATGATTTCGGTCTATCCCGCGTAAAAATTAACTTCTTTCCTTTCAGTCTTCTCAGGTACTTGTAGGTTCTCCTGAGGGAGATGCTTGCTTTTGGTGCAAGTCTGCGAGCGGATATGCCCTCTTCGGGGATGTTTTCGTATATTTTTTTCTCCGTGGGTGAAAAACCGTCTTTGCTTGGGTCTCTCTGGGTCTTGAAGAAGAAGACGTAATCGTTTTCCTTGGTCGTCGTGACTAATCCTTTTGAGTGAAGCCTGCTCAGGACGCGTGCAACGTTTCCAGGCGGGATCAGTCTTTCCAACGTTTCATGAGTCTTGGGTTGTTCGAAAATGGCTGCTAGGGTCGTCTCTTCATGACCTTTGGAATGCGGCGGCAACACTTTGGCAAAGTGAGGATATTGCATCATCACTTCGTTGAGTCTTCGGCCCAAGACTGTTGCGAAATACTTGTCTCCATTGTGTGCTGCTAGGCCGACTTCTATCAGGGGTCCCACGTATTCTTCGACGATCGTTTCTTGGCTGTGACAGCGATTGGGTTTCTTCAATTCCTGCTGAAGCTTGCCTATTGTTGTGTGGTTTTTGGAAAGGGTGTTCAGCGCTTGTAGTCTTTTTGTGTTTTTCAATGCGTTGAGCAAGCATGCCATGAAGTCTGTGTCTTTAATCTTCTTGTGCAGGTCTCTGAACTCGTTTTTCATTTTCCAAATGTTGCAGCCTGCTATGCATGTTACCGTCGACATAGGGTTGCATTCGTTGCAGGTTTCTTTCATCCTCTTTACCGTGTCTGCTAGGCTTGTCTGTTCCATTATCCCATTCAGCGAGCTCGTGTAGCTTTCTGTTTGCATGTTAATCGTCCATGGCGTGTGTCATGTCGGGGAAGGAGGAAAGGGGTGTGATTGTTCCAAAATTCTTCGTTTTGGTCCCGTTATGACACGCGTCATATATTTATGACGTGCGTCATATTTATATACTTTTTCACACACAAATAAAGCAAACAGTGATGACCCTTTGATATTACCATGCGAGGTGGCCGTTAAGTCCGTCGTGCCGGCGGTCAAAGCGTTAGTGGCAACGCAGTTGGTCGAGGAACACGGTTTGAAACAGGATGAAGTCGCTGAAATCCTAGGCATATCCCAATCCGCCGTAAGCAGGTACACAAGAAAGAACAGGGGCCAAGTCATACAAGTCGGCGACATCGACGACGTAAGACCGTTGATAAATAAAATGACAACGCTTCTTCTGGACGGAAAGTACCAAGGACAAGAATTTTTGGACTATTTCTGTCAGACATGCGCGCTAGTGCGTAAAAGCGGTGTGATGTGTCCGTTATGCCTAAAGATGGACCCTAACGTTGAAATAGAACAGTGTAGATTTTGCCTAGATTATGATCTGCCTGCTGATAAGAGGTGAAAAACGTGTCTTCCTTCGACGAGAAGACGGTTCTTGACATCGTCGAAAGAGTAATCAAGAGCGTTGTCAACATCAGCACTGTCAAGCTCGTCCTCTCTCGGATGTTTTACCAGACGATCCCCGTAGAAGGGATGGGCTCTGGAACAATAGTCGACTCAAAGGGCTACATTCTGACGAACAATCATGTGGTCGGCGGTGCAGAGAAGATTGATGTCGTATTGTGGAACGGCGATGTGTTACAGGGGAGGCTGATGAGCTCATGTGCTACTCATGACACTGCGGTCGTGAAAGTGGAAAGAACAGAACTGCCAGCCGCAGAACTCGGGGATTCGGACAAGCTTAGAGTCGGCCAAAGAGTCTACGCAATCGGAAATCCGTTTGGGCTCGCAGGCGGCCCCACCGTGACATCGGGCGTAATAAGTGCTGTGAACAGAACAGTAGAATCTCAAAGAGGCCTGCTGGAGAATCTGGTTCAAACAGACGCCGCAATTAACCCAGGTAACAGTGGGGGTCCCCTCGTCGATCTCGAAGGAAAGGTCATAGCGATGAACGCGGCCATAATCCCTTTTGCCCAAGGGATAGGCTTTGCCATTCCGATAAACGCTGTGAGGGAATGCACGGCTGACGGCATCAAAGGTGCGAAACCTACTAGGCCTTGGCTAGGCATAATAGGCTTGAGCCTAACCGAAGAGATCTCCCGCTACTATGGCCTTCAACTAGAACATGGGGTTCTCGTTACCAAAGTTGTTGATGACAGTCCGGCACAGCAGGCAGGAGTGGTTGCAGGCGACATGATCTTAAGAATGGATAGCGCGTCGATAAACAGCGTTGAAGATCTCCTTGCCGAGATTCACAACAGAAAAATAGGTGACAGGGTCAGGCTGACTATCTTTCGCGGAAGACGAGAACAATCAATCGATGTGACCTTAAGCAAAATCCCATAGCGGCGGACACTTTCTCGTTAGGCTTGCTTGGCGCGAGAATACGCCATAGAATACGATATGTGGAGATCTATTCGTTCAGGATACGATGTGGCTCTGAAAATGCTTCAATCCTGTTGATCACACATGGTGAATATGCCTCTGGTTTTTCCATGGTTTTGAGAACGACGTTGAGAGATCGTCTTCATAATCTGGTCCAGACCAAGACTTAAGTTGTCCTCTGGCTAAGGCTTATTGTAGAGTGGCTTCGATGAGTACTGCCGCAGAAAAGGTAGGGAGCAGAATTACACTTTCCATAGTTGCAATAATTTCTTTCATAGCTTCCTTTTTGGTTGCAAGGGCATTTACGATTCTAAGACCTCATACCATGTTGAAAATCGGGGGCTATCACATTCACCATTTCTGGTATGGCATAGCGTTGCTTGCTATCGGAGGTTGGCTGGGCATCAGCTACAAGAGTGAGCGGATCAGTAGGCTAGCCGCTATTCTCTATGGAGCAGGAGGCGGAATCTACGGAGACGAAGTCGGGCTTCAGCTTACCCCCACGGGGAACTATTGGACGGGAATCACGTACACGCTCATAATCATATTCTTGACTATCGTCTTGCTGATAGCTCTTTTTTTCAGGTATTCAAGGGTGATAGCCGCCGAGTTTGCCGGATTGACGCGCAGCAGAGCGGGCCTATATTTCGGCATCCTTCTCGCAGTGATCTCCATAGCAGTGTTACTGCGCAGAATTGACGTGACGGTATCAACTGTTTCAGCGGTGTTAACGATAATTTCTATTCTCATCGTCGCCGGTTACTTTGTTCAACTCCTCAGAAAGAAAGCTTAGCCGAACATGGCCTTGACAATACACTCGAGGATACCAATACTATCTCTTGCAATGCTCAGGTTTAAGAGAACACGTTGTCTAATTGTCTGATTAAGCGTGGTTGTCTGCATGCAACCTGAAGAAAATCCGACCGAAGATGTTTTGAGGACGATTCTTTCCGAATACAAGAATGTCGCTGTCGTGGGTTTGTCTAACGATCCAACCCGACCGAGCTATGGCGTGGCAGAATATCTTAAGAATCATGGTTTTCACATCGTGCCAGTAAACCCTTTCGTCACCGAAGTCTTAGGTGAGAAAAGCTACAAGAGTCTCTTGGAAATGCCTGCGGAAATACAGAAAATCATCGAGGTCGTTGACATTTTTAGGCGGTCTGAAGATGTTCCTCCGATAGTCGAACAGGCTATTCAAATGAAGAGGCTGTACGGCGTGCTGCGCGTGATCTGGATGCAGCTCGGAGTAGTCAACGAGCAAGCAGCTGAATTGGCGCGAAAAGCAGGCTTGATAGTCGTCATGGACAAATGCATGAGACAACAACATCAACACTTACTCGGGAAAGCTGCAGCACAAGAAAAACACTGAACTGAAGACTTGGCTCTAGCGAGTATTCTGGTCTAATGCTCCCGATCACCAGCGACGCGGCGGTTGCAATAATCACTATTGCGACCGTATCGAACAGCGTTACATTCGCGCGCGCTCTGCCAAGTAGGCAAAACGCATGCCCCTCTAAATTGGGAAGATTCTGCGAACATTTAATGCCCAAGGGCTGGAGAGCGTGAATTCCAGTCTAGTGTGGGGGAGAATGTGAGTCTTATTGAAAGAAAATATGAAAGACACATGAAGCCTCTCAAGAGAACCAAGTGAGAGCATGTTTAAACATACGAAAGGCGACACATTAGGTAATGAAGATGCCACTTTCCGCGCGCGCGATTGTGGGAATAGAGTTCACAGCCTATCCTATATTGATAGATCTCCTCCCATCGTAGCTTTCTGACGCTTTCCTCTTTCAGAAATCTCTCGACCATGTCATCAAGAATCAGGTCGACCAATGCGCTTAGTTGCAAATCGCTCCAAGGTATCATCTTTCTGGCACTTACTGCGATCATCGGTCTGCGCATCAGTTCGTTTTCTGTGATCTATTTCTGCAATCTCACAGTCCATGCGGCTAGTGCCTCAAGTAGTTCCTTGATTTTCTCCCTCGTCGTTTCATCCGTCAATCTACCATTTTCATCAATTCTTTTGTTTGCATACGGTATAATGGCTTCAGGTCGGTTGAGCGGATGAGCATTGAGGAAAACGAACGTTTGCCGGAGATGGTACTGGGCCCTGGCGCCTCCAAGTATTCCAATTGAGGCGCTCATTATTGCGACAGGTTTGTCTTCAAAAGCATTGTCTATGTATGGTCTTGAAGCCCAATCGATTGCGTTTTTTAGAACGCCTGGAATCGAGTAGTTATATTCTGGTGTTGCAATTAGAAGGGCGTCGGCTGCTCGGATTCTTGCTTTGAACTCTTTGACTCTCGCCGGCGGTTCTGTTTCTAAATCTTGGTTAAATGGTGGAATACCCTCGAGGTCGAACGTTTCAAGTCCCATGTTTTTCGGGGTCAACTCCACGGCTGCGTTTAATATTGACTTGTTGTAGGAATGCTTTCTCAGGCTTCCAGCAAACCCGAGAACCGTGATTACAGCTTTCATGTTCTTCAAGTATCACTTGCTGAGCTTAAATCATTTCCACCTTGACTTATCCGAAAGTGAAAGCCGAAGGACACAGTTTGTTCAGCACGCATTCTTTACACTTGGGTTTCTTCGCAGTGCAGATTCTTCTGCCATGAAATATCAGCAGGTCAGTGAATCTCATCCATTTGTCCCTAGGAACTAGGTTCATAAGATCCCGTTCTATCCTGACAGGGTCATCATTCTTCGTCAGTCCAAGCCTCTGCGCCAGCCGCCGAACATGCGTGTCAACCGCAATTCCTTCAACGATTCCGTAAGCGTTAGACAGGACGACGTTCGCTGTTTTTCGGGCCACTCCCGGCAGTTCAAGAATTTCCTCCATCGTCTTCGGAACCTGAGAACCGAACTCTTCAACGAGCATCTTGCCGCATGCTCTTATGTTCTTGGCCTTATTCCTGTAGAACCCTGTGGGCCTTATTTCCCGCTCAAGCTCCTTCAAGTCAGCCTTTGCATAGTCTTCTGCTCGCCTGTATTTCTTGAAAAGCGACTTCGTGACTACGTTCACTCTCTCGTCCGTACATTGGGCCGAAAGAATCGTTGCCACCAAGAGCTCCAACGGGTTGCTATGATTGAGCGCTATCTTAGCGTCTGGATGCTCTTTTTCGAGCAATGCGATTATCTTGGCCACTCGGAGGTTGTCGTCCAAATCGGGCGTTATAGGTCTTCTTGGCATCTTTCGTTCACCTGTCTGTTGGTCTAATACTAGTTAGCGTTCCGCAGAAAGCTTTTACCCTCATCCACATAACCATAGTCCTACGGTGATTTGATTGGGCGTCAAACTTGTCGTTGATGGAGAAGAAATAGCCTTAAACGAGTTTGTTTCGAAGATTCTGAACGGAACCTTGGTCGGCGCAGTCACTTCCCTGAGAGGGATAAATAAAGACTGGAAGCGAATAGAGATAGAACTCACAAGATGAAAACGCTACTGTCTGCGATCGCTATCTTTCCTCTATACCTATGGTTATTTCGGCGAACATTTCCCTTTTTGCTTTGCAAATCGGGCAGACGTACGGAGGATCTTCTCGATACACTACATAACCGCATTGTCTGCAGTACCAAAGTTTCTTCTTTATTCCAGAGGGTTCTTTGGCAACTGTTATGCCAGGCTCGGTCTTCTTCTCAGCTTCAGTTGATGGAGTCCCGGGGTATGATCTTGTCTGCTTTTCCAACGGTCGGCGTTCTGAAACGGGTTGCACCGGAGTTTTTCCTTCAAACACATCTTTTCTGACATACAGGGCGCAGTAGCAGGCTCCGAATTCTGCAACGTCTGGATCTCGGTAGTCGCATGGGCAGATTATGTCCCGGTCGATTTCAAGATTTCCAGATGCCAGTCTGCATGGACAGGCTGGATATCCATATTTTTCTTCGTTCTGTTTGAGTCCTTCTAAAAGGTCTTGCAGGAATTTTGGGTCTGGGTTCAAATAGTAGCCGTAAGTCTTAGCATCTGACTCTGCCCTCTGCCTTACCTTATCCAACGTTATCAAATTCCAAGGGTCTCCTTAATTTTGTCCTTGCGGAAGCCGTTTATTAGGGTCTTGTCGTTCACTATCACAACCGGATAGCTTAGGTGTCCTCCCTTGCTGAGAATGTTCTTCTTGATCTTTTCCAGGTCTTCGTCACTGCATTGATCAACGTCAACGTATTCGAACTCGATATTATTGTCTTTCAAGTACTGCTTTGTCATCTTGCACCATGCGCACGTGCTCAACGCGTAGAGGAAAACCTTATTCTTCTGGTTCGTTCCAGGCATTTTTTCTATCTTCATCTTCCTCACTTTCTTTTCGCTGTAGTCTATTGATGTGGAATGCCAAGTCTAAGCAAATAAAAGTTTGCTTTAGGCTTCGCGCAAGTTAACAAACGCGTTCTGGACAACCTCTGACATGGCAGGGTGGATGTGCATGCCTCTCAGGATCGGAGTAAACGTTCGGTCTCCAGCTGACATTGCGTTCACGATTTCTTGCATTAGCATGGAGGCACATGGTCCAATTATGTGAGCGCCAAGAATCTTGCCAGTCTTGCGTTCTAGGATGACTTTTACGAAACCTTTAGGTTTTCCCATTGCTGCTCCTAGCGCCATGTCCTTGTAGTATGCTGTGCCCACGTAGATCTTGTGGCCCTGCTGTTTTGCTTCGCTTTCTTTCAGGCCTACTGAAGCGATTTGCGGATGAGTGAAGATGGCGTGGGGCGCGGCTGAATAGTCTACTTCAATCTTGTGATCATGCATGGCATTGTGCCAAGCGATTTGAGCTTCATAGTTCGCCACGTGTTTGAACATTTTCCGGCCGATGGAGTCTCCGAAAGCCCAAATGTTCTTCTTTCGTGTTTCGAGATACTGGTTAACTATTACGTAGCCTCTCTTGTCAAGTTGGACGCCCGTTTTCTGAGGTTTCAGAATATCGGAGTTTGGAACTCGTCCAGTAGCTACTAGAACAGTCTCCGCTGAAAACTCTTTCATGCTTCCATCCTTCTTGTCTCGGGCAAAAACGGTCTTTGCATCGGTTTTCTGGATTACTTCTACTGCTTCGTGGTTCGTGAATATCCCCATTCTCCTGCCCATTTCTTCTTTGATTACGTCGGATACTTCAGTTTCCTCACCGGGCAAAAGCTTTGGGTTTCTTTGAATTATGGTGACCTCAGTCCCCATGCTGGAGAAAAAATGACCATATTCAACTGCAACGTAGCCTCCTCCAATGATAATCATGCTGTGCGGCGGTGCCTCCAGCTTCAACACCGTGTCACTCGTCAAATAATCTACGTCTTGAATTCCCTTAATCTGTGGGATATGCGGTCTTGCACCTGAAACTATGAATACTCGTTCTGCTTTTATGGTTGAGTCGCCCACTTTAAGCGTGAAATCTGAAACAAACTCGCCCACGCCATTGAACCACTTGATGTCAGGTTCAGACTTCACAGCCCTAGTTTGTTGCGCAACATCCTCCATGACAGTTTCACGCATGTTCTTCATTATGCGTTTGAAATCGATCGACGTTACGGATGCACTTATACCCAGTTTTCCAGACTCTCGGATTGTCTCCACGATATCTGCTGCGTGCATCAGCATTTTGGAGGGCACGCATCCGCGGTTTATGCATGTTCCGCCCATCTGACCTGAGTCAACTAAGGCTGTTTTCATACCGTTTGCCACGGCCTGAGCGGCCACAATCATTCCGGAGCCCGATCCGATCACGAGGACATTAAATTCTTCCATGGAACCCTCTCAACCTCACATATGAACACTACAACTTCAAACAAGCTTAAGTCATTTTAAGAATAACTTCTGAACTCATACTTAAAAAACAAATGATATTTATGGGATCGCAATATGAATGAAAGTAGAACGGAGATAAGAAAAGCACGATGGCAAACAATTTAGGAGGTGAAGAATATGCCCCTTTTTGAAAAACCGCACTTGGATCATGCGAAGCACCTATGCGTGAAAGTGGAAACTGGTATGACTCTGGACGAATATAAGAAGCTTGTTAGAGATGCCAAGTGGGTCTGCAGACAATGCGGACGCGCAGCAGCAAGCTCTACGAATCTTTGCGATCCTGAACCACTGTAACCGCAGGAGATCCTCGTCGTTTAATCCTATTTTCCTCGTTTCTTAAAACCTTCTGAATTTTCTGAACTGCAATGAGCTTTCTAGTTTGTCATCAATGGCTCTAGCTCACTTGGAAACAATGCGATTTGTACCCAACTGTCTTTCAGCCTCATTCGAGTCATTGTTTCAGAAGTGCTTGTAGCGTTCCATGACTGTAGACTATTGAAGGAAGACTAATTGCGATATAGGAATAATCCTTTCGTGTTTGAAAAAACTGTTGATAATCATCAAATGATTGGGAACAAAGAAATTCGAAATGAACGTACGGCAGGATAACAAAAAATGAGGGAGAGGGAGAAGCTACTTCTGTGCTTCTTGAAGTCTCTTGTTTATTTCATTCCAGTTTACGATGTTCCAGAATGCTTCGATGAATTTGGCCCTGTCATTTTTATAGTCAATGTAGTATGCATGCTCGAACACGTCGATGATCATCAGAATTCTGAAAGTAGGATACACGTTCGTATTGTGCTTCTCTATCTGCATTATTATCGGTCTGTTGGTCTGTCTGTCCCAAGTCAGCGCTGCCCAACCTGAGCCTTCAACGCTTGTGGCAGCCTGAGTAAATTCTTTCTTGAACCTGTCAAAGCTTCCGAATTCTTTTGTGAAGACATCAGTCAACGCGCTTCCGGGCTTTCCACTCTTGCTTGCAGGGGCCATGTTCGTCCAAAATAGTGAATGAAGGAGATGCCCACCTATATTGAAAGACAATTCCTTCAAAATTGACTTGATGTCCAGGTCCACATTTTCTTTTCTAGCCTTGTCAAGTTTTTGAAATATGTTGTTCGCTCCGTTGACGTAGGCCTGATGGTGTTTCTGATGATGGATCGTCAACTGCTGCTCAGAAATATATGGTTCTAAATCTTTGTATCCGTAAGGTAGTTGCGGCAAAACGTAGAGCTTGCTCTGTTCCATGTTAACCACACCTAGTCATCTATGATCAGATTATTCTTATACTTTTTCATCCTTGAAACCCGGACACCTTTGAGAAGCTGTGTTTGATGATTATTCATGCTTCAAACGATCCCTCCCAAGTCTTGCGCGAAATGGATTTGTGCCTGCAGAAAGTCTAATAACTTGACCTTCAATAGGTAATGGACAGGTGGAGTTCCTTTGCCAATAGATCCTGATTTCCAGAAGAATCGGAAGGTAGTTGGTCAGCACAACGGACACGACATCTGGGGTCCTGTTGAACCTCCTAAGAAACAGGGGATTCATGGAACCAACGTGGCTGTCGACTGGGAAGTCTGCACCGGAGATGGCATTTGCATCGACGTTTGCCCCGTTACAGTTTTTGACTGGGGGAATGCTCCGGGGCATCCGACTTCTGAAAAGAAGTCTGATCCAGCGAGGGAGAAAGACTGCATCCAATGCTTGGCTTGCGAGACACAGTGTCCAACTCAGGCAATAAAAATCAAAACCTAGATAACCAGCGACACACCTACTACGGCCCAACCCCTTTTTTGCTTTTAGACACGAGTTCCTTGCGAAAAAATGTTGACGGAAAACCTTTTTATCTTAACTCTTTCGCAATCTCTAAGGAGGCACAGTCATGACAGCTAAGCCCAATAGAAAATTGGATTGTCTCGGCTTGTATTGTCCAGAACCCGTCTTCAAGACCAGAATGGAGCTCGACGAGATGAAAAAAGGCGAAGTCCTCGAAGTCTTAGCCGATGACCCAGCCGCAGAAGAAGACATAAGAAGTCTAATCAAAAATCTTGAGCAAGAAATAGTGAGCATAAACAAAGACGGGAACAAAGTTCGCATACTGATCAAAAAGGTGAAATGACTAAAGAAGTCGTTGAAAGTGAAGGGGATGCCTACCCAAAAACGCGTTTACATGGACCATTCAGCTGGGAAACCGGTCGACCCCCGAGTCATGGAAGAGATCTTGCCGTTCAATCAATCACTTTATGGCAACCCGTCGTCGCTGCATGCTTTCGGCCAAGAAGCCTTGAAGGCGCTTGAAGATGCTAGGACGAGAGTTGCCCAGCTAATAGGGGCTGAAAAGAAAGAATCCATCATTTTCACTTCAGGCGCGACAGAAAGCAACAATCTTGCAATCAAAGGAGTCGCCAATCGCTACAAGGACCGTGGAACGCGCATAATCACTTCGAGCGTCGAGCATATGTCAGTAGTTAACTCATGCAAATTCCTGACGACAAGGGGTTTTGAAGTGGTTTTTCTACCGGTGGATAACCATGGGATCGTCAGCGTCGAGGCATTGGAAAAGGAGCTTACGGACAAGACTACGTTAGTCACAATAGTCTACGCAAACAATGAAATCGGAACGATTGAACCGATAACAGAAATCAGTAAGATGGTGCACAGCAAGAACGCTTACCTACATGTTGATGCAACTGCAGCAAATGGACAAATTCCAATAGCCGTGAAGAACGATGGCATAGACTTGCTTTCCCTTTCCTCAAACGACATGTACGGACCGAAAGGAGTGGGAGCGCTTTACGTCAAAGATGGAATACGCGTTGAGCCGATACTACACGGCGGCGGACAAGAACGAGGCGTCAGATCAGGCACAGAGAACTTGCCGGGCATCGTTGGGTTCGGGAAAGCAGCTGAAATTGCGGGCAAAGAAATGCAAACTGAAAGTGCAAGGCTCGCTACACTGAGAGATAAAATGATAAAAGGTCTGCTTGATCCCGTACCATGCTCGTTCCTCAATGGGCACCCAACGAAACGGCTGCCAAACAACGTCTCCGTGCGTTACAACTTCATCGAAGGCGAATCGATGCTGCTTAGTCTAGACATGATGGGAGTGGCCGCCTCGTCAGGTTCAGCTTGCACTGCGAAAACGTTGGAACCGTCCCATGTGCTCTTGGCCATGGGTCTAAAACATGAAGAGGCTCACGGCTCACTCATGTTCTCTCTGGGCAGGGGCAACACTGAAGAGGAAGTTGAATACGTAGCGAGCCTAATGCCTGGAATCGTTAAAAGGTTAAGAGCAATGTCACCTTTGACTCCGAAGGAGCTGAACGAGTGATGTATACAGAGAAGGTTATGGATCACTTCAGAAACCCGCGGAACATGGGCGAAATCCCAGACGCAGACGGCATAGGCACAGTTGGAAATCCCGTTTGCGGAGACATGATGACCATCTACATCAAAGTAAAGGATAATCACATTGAAGACATAAAGTTCAAGACTTTCGGCTGTGGTGCAGCAGTCGCAACCAGCAGCATGGTGACCGAGATCGCTAAGGGAAAAACATTGGAAGAAGCTATGAAAATAACGCGCGCAAGCGTCGCTGATTCTCTGGGCGGCTTACCGCCGATCAAAATGCACTGCTCTAACCTTGCTGCTGACGCGCTACATGCTGCAATAGAAGATTACCATAAGAAACAGAAAGAGGTGAAGAAGTGATGCCGGAATTTGTCCGATGCGAATTCTGCAAATCTGAGATTCCTTCAGAAACGTGCAAGCTTGCGGCCTACAGTACAGTTATCGACGGCAAGCAGTACTTGTTCTGCTGCAAGCAATGTGCAGAAGGATACAGAGAGAACAAAAAGAAAACGAAATAAGTTTTTTAACTGTTTATCTTGGGTGCGCGGTTCGCATGATTGTAGAACTATCGCGCGATGTTTTCATAGCTCTTTGAGACATGGTTTAAATAGACAAGGTTCATAACATTTTGATGTTAAAAACAGCGCAAGTCGGTGGACTGTGTTGGACAAGTGGGAATGCAGCATTTGCGGGTACGTGTATGATCCAGACGTAGGCGACTCAGATCACGGCATAAAGCCCGGAACGCCTTTTGAGAACCTGCCTGAAGATTGGACATGCCCTCTATGTGGAGCTGCGAAAGATCAGTTCGTCAGGAAAGGTTGAAGCAACTCAACCATGCCTCTTTTCAAAACTTTAATATTATGACAAATTCAGATCTGATTTGACCAGTTATGCCTATTACTAAGATAAGAAAAAGAGATGGAAGAATAGTCGATTTTGACCCAACCAGAATCAAAGATGCGATCCACAAAGCTTTCATTGCCGTTGAACTCGCTGATGGCCAGAAGGCTCAAAATCTCACGAGCGAGACTGTCAGGCTCCTAGAAGGAAAATTCTTGGAAAAAGTTCCTTCCGTCGAAGATGCTCAGGATTTTGTAATAAACGTTTTGAGAGGAGAGGGCTTCGAGAAGGTTGCCCATGAATATGAGGCTTACAGAAAGAAGAAGGATGAGATACGGAGTCTTCGAGAAAAGCTTGGAATCGAACCTAAACTAACGGTCAACGCCATGGAAGTTTTGAGAAGGAGATATCTTCTCAAAGACTTGAACGAGAAGATTGTGGAAACACCTACTCAGATGTTTATGAGGATTGCAAGGGCCATAGCCAAAGTCGAACGCAAATATGGCGGCAACAGGAAGGAAACCGAGAAAACCTTTTATGGAATGATGTCAAGGCTCGAGTTTTTACCCAATTCTCCAACCCTATTCAACGCAGGAACTAGACTTGGGCAACTCTCTGCCTGTTTCGTCCTACCTGTTGGGGATTCTCTAGAGAGCATATTCACGACAGTGAAAAACATGGCTTTGATCGAACAGACAGGCGGAGGAGTAGGCTTCGATTTTTCAAGGCTGAGACCGAGAGGAGACATAGTCAAGTCGACCAAAGGTGTGGCCTCAGGCCCTGTGAGTTTCATGCGCGTCTTCGACGTCTCAACTGAGATCATAAAGGCTGGCGGAAAAAGACGCGGTGCTATGATGGCAATCCTGAGGGCTGACCACCCAGACATTATTGAATTCATTACCTCAAAGCAGCAAACAGGGTTTCTCTCAAACTTTAACATCTCGGTCGCCGCATCAGACGAGTTCATGAAAGCAGTTGAAGAAAACGCGGAATACCCTCTAGTTAACCCTCGGAGCAAAGAAAAAGTGGCTAAGCTTCCAGCCAAAAACGTTTGGAGCCTGATGGCGAAGTCCGCATGGCAAAGTGGCGACCCTGGAGTGGTCTTCATCGACGAAATCAACAGGCACAATCCCACTCCGCAAGTCGGAAGAATCGAGGCAACCAACCCATGTGGGGAACAGCCTCTACTCCCATATGAATCCTGCAATTTGGGCTCGTTAAACGTTTCAAGAATGGTGGAGAATGGAAAGATAAAATGGGAGAAGCTTGGGGAGACTGCGCGGCAATGTGTTCGCTTTCTTGACGATGTCATAGACGCTAACAGGTATCCATTGAAAGAGACTCAGGTATTGACGAGGGCCAACAGGAAAATAGGTTTGGGTATAATGGGCTTCGCCGACATGCTGATAAAACTGGGTATCCCCTACAATTCCGAAAAGGCTCTGGAAATAGGCGAGGAATTGATGAAGTTCTTGGAAACCCAGTCTCATAGGGAATCCGTTGAACTTGGCAGCGAAAGGGGATCATTCCCGAACTTTAGCGGCAGCATCTGGAAAGACCATTACGGCACCATGAGAAACTCAACAGTTACTACCATAGCTCCGACGGGGAGCATAAGCATAATCGCAGGCTGTTCTTCAGGAATCGAGCCGATGTTCGCAATATCCTTCATAAGAAACGTGCTGAGCGGAACGAGGTTGTTCGAAACCAATCCGCTGTTTGAAATGATCGCCAAAGAGAGAGGCTTCTACAGTGCCGAGCTTCTGGAAAAAATCGCTGCGACAGGCTCGCTGCAGAGCATTGACGGCATTCCAGACGATGTCAAGAAGCTATTCGTTACCGCCCTTGACATTGAGCCAGAGTGGCACGTTAGAATGCAAGCCGTCTTTCAAAAGTGTACTGACAACGCTGTTTCAAAAACTGTGAATCTGCCTCGGGAAGCAAGTATTGAGGACGTTAGAAAAGTGTATGAGCTTGCTTGGAGGCTGAAATGCAAAGGAGTCACGGTTTTCAGATACGGAAGCAAGCCTGAGCAAGTCCTGTACATAGGGGAAGTGAAGACAGAAAGAGGGAAATTTGTCACGGCTGAGTCAGAATACGCTGGAGGTTGCCCAACCCAGACTTGCCCATTCCCATGAAAATCGCCGCTGGCAAACTGGATGAGCAGATTCCGTAGTATTTCGGTATCCATTTGCCAAAGAATTCCACAATGAACTCGATCATTTTTGTAGAGTGGTCTTTTCTAGTGCATCCGCTGCTATTCCATAGCTGAAATTCCATGTTTCGCCTTTGAACATCTGGTAGATTTCTACGTTGTCCCAAGTTTTGCGCTCCAGGTCTCCAAGAAACAGGTATGCTTCCTTGACATGACCTCTTTCAGCCAGTTCAGTCATCGATTTCCACACATTCGTACTTTCGTATGCAGGTACAATGAACCTTATGAATATCTCGTCCCGTTTCAGGATTTTCTCGTAGCCAGTGTTGTAAGGTAGGTGATTCAGTCCAGCCAGGAACCTTCGTAAGCTGCTGCCGTTGGCAAACGTCAATTGATACATGAGAAGCAGCGTTGAAGGAATGGGATTTGGGAACAGGTAAGCACGGTATCCTCTTATCAAGCTTCTTTGCGCCAATATGTCTCTTGTTCGTCGCGAGACCAAGGAGATCAACCTTGCATCTTCTTTTTCTTTCAGGATTCTCGCTATTTCTTTAACGATTTTTCTCTGGTTTGTCATAGCGTTGATTTCAAGGCATCTTAAGATTATTAGATCGTACAAGTCGAGCTTGGCTTTTTCATAGCTAGCAGGCTCAACAAGATCCTCTTCTCGGAAAACGTCGAAATTTCTGACCCACTGGTCCCAATCAAAGAGTGAAAAACCTTCTTTCTTACCGTAGAAGTCCAAATCCAACAATGGATAGTCTGGGCCTACGGTGGGGAGGATTTGAAACTCTGAGACAATGCCCCTTTGTTTGATATCGTTCAGAAAGGCGTTTAGATCTCTTTCTTTGTCTGCGGGAACAACATAGCGCACGTAATTCCCATGTTTCCATCCGTCCACGATTGCCAGGTATCTCCAGAGAGGGAAGCAAGTCATAGCTCTGCTTGAGCTATCCTCTTTTCCCAAAGGAGAAGAAGCCACGACAACGAAGCTCTTCAGACCTAGTTTCGGTTCGTCAATAAGGGCTCTAAAACGAACGATATCCTGTTTTTCAAGCTTTCTGGAATGATAACTAAGGGTCTGTTTTGGAATCCCAGTGGATCCAGCAAGTTTGCTTAGGTTTGAGAAGCCGCGTTCATACATGGCTCTTATTATCTTAAAATCCACCGGATCGAGTAGTCTGAATTTCTGTGCGTATTCATGCATCGCAGGAACTAGACTTACGTAGCTCATGTACAGACCTTGGTGGCGTTTGTGAAAGCCATGCGTGTCAACTTACTAAATCGCGCGAGAATAAAAGCGTTTTTGTGTTCTTGGTGCTACAATGACCAATAAATTTATAAGAAAGGTTGGCCATTAAGTCAAACTGTAGGAGGAAGGGGGTCATGAGGGTAAGAACGTTAATTGTCGTTCTCTTGGCGCTTTCTTGCCTTGCTATTGCTTCACCGGTCATCGGGGCATTTTCAACGCTTAACTTTATTGAGCACGAACATGCTGAACTCAGTCTGGGTCCACTCGTCATGCAAGCAATTGTAGTTCGTCCGAACGATCCGGGCAGCGGTGGTGGGGGCACAGGAGTAATTCGATAAAGAACGGCTGGGCATTTGTTTCATCATCTGGATAATGAATGGATGCCAATAACAGTAGTTTTTGTTATGGATATCCTCTCCTTTCTCCCATAACATTTTGGTGTTCGTTCGTCCAAAAGAATGGTGGAAGCCGCTGATCGATGCCTTAGTCTTCGACGTTTGGGCCATTCTGAACGTGATGCCGCTTCTTTCAAAAACAACAAGTATTGTTTTATTACACGATAAGTTGTAGGTTGATAAACACGAACGAAGCAAGTGAATTTACTGTTTTCTTGTTTGCACGTTGTATTCTATCTTGACACCGGCTTTTTCGAAAAGTACGCCTACGGGACAATTTTTGACCGTTAGTTGGTGTGCTCTTCCGATTCTGTCCTGCGGTGTGTCTGCTTTTACGGTGATGTTCATTTTTGCTTTTGTTATGGTTCCCTCTTCTTCAGTTTTGACTGCTTCAAGCGTGATGTCAAGTCCATTCAATGGCATCCTCATTTTTTTCGCCGTCAATGCAAAGATGGTTGCATAGCAACCTGCGAGGCTCATTGCGCACAGCTCAAGAGCTGTCGGTCCCATGTCTGATCCTTCCCCAAGCGGTTGGTCGAGGCATATGCTATGGGATCTGCCATTGTCTACCACTATTTTGAAGTCCTTCACCAAGAATGCGTTTGCACAGAGTTTTGCCATTTGTCTTCACGCTATTGCATATCGGTCCGCTAGGTTATTGGCTTTTCTTCTCTTGACAGAATTGCTCAACTTGCCAACTGTTTCAAAAAGGTTTATTTGGGTTTGGCTTTAGGGCAAGTCGGTCTAAGTTACCCGAATCCATGGTTGCCGACAAAATGGGGACGCAAGAGTGAAAAAGCATTTGTAGCAGGTTGACTCTGGAAGCATAATATGATTAGAGTGGGCTAAGCAGAGGGTTATTGATGAGTTTGATACCCGTTGAGCATAAGGAACGGTTGAAGAATGAACTTGCGGAAAAACTGGAGAAGCCGGTTAGGATAATAATGTTCACGCAGGAACTTGAATGCAAATACTGCTCTGAGACAAGACAGTTGGTTCAGGAAGTGGGAGAGCTGAATGAGAAGATCAAGGTTGAAGTCTATGATTTTGTGGGGAACGCTGACAAGGCTAAGGAGTATGGCATAGACAAAGTTCCTGCAGTCGCCATCGTAGGTGAAAAAGATTATCGAGTGAGATACTACGGGTTTCCTTTTGGCTACGAGTTTCAAACCCTGACGGAGGCATTAGTGAATGTTTCGAGAGGGAGAACCGACGTTTCAGACAGGACGAGAGAGCTTCTGAAGGAGGTGAAGACTCCGGTTCATATTCAGGTCTTTGTGACTCTGACGTGCCCACATTGCCCGTTAGCGGCTGTTGCAGCCCATAAGTTTGCGATAGAAAACGATCTAATAAGGGCAGACGTCGTCGATGCTGGCGAGTTTCCGCATCTGGCTCTCAAGTATGGGGTGGTAGGGGTTCCAAAAGTCGTCCTGAATGAGAAAGTAGAATTTGTTGGCGTTCTTCCCGAAGACCTCTTTATTGAACATGTTATACTCGCCGCCGCCTAGGACCCAAGGATGGCTATTTGATTTCTAGATGCTAGCGTCCCCCGGCATATTTCGCTGGGTTCTTGTCGAAAACTGCTTTGCATGATTGAGCACAGAAGTAGAAGGTCTTCCCCTTGTGTTCAGACTTGAACTTCGCCGTTTTTTCGTCCACGTTCATGCCACAGACCGGATCTTTAGTCATTTTCCATTCTCACCTCCTTTTTGTTTAATCGTCTCAGTTTGCCACGGAAGCTAATCTGCATATGCTTTTCGTGCACACTACCATTCAATTGCTCTATATCATTCAAGTGCTTACCGAAAGGCCGCCTTATCCCTAGGCTTCGGTTGCTCAGTTGAACGAACTTTTATGGTACTCACGCTTATTCTAATCGTTTGATTATATGGTATCCGAATTTTGTCTTTACGATTTTTGAGATTTGGCCTTTGCTGAGCGCGAAGGCTGCCGTTTCAAATTCCTTCACCATTTTTCCCCGACCGAACGTTCCGAGGTCACCACCATTCTTCTTGGACGGGCATTGCGAAATTTCCTTGGCTATGTTCGAGAATTTCTCACCCTTGTTGAGGCGCTCGAGAATCGCACTAGCTTCCGTCTCTGTTTTGACCAAGATGTGAGCGCAGTGAACTTTGTCCGGCATGAATGGAAACTATGGCATATTCGATTTATAACTTCTTCTGCTTCGTGATCCACTGGATGATATTAGACATCAGACCTGCAAATCCTTTAAAGACTCATGGTCTTTGCAGTGTAGAAATTGTATTCCTAAGTCGTAAAGCTTAATTTTCGCCTTAGGACACAACTCAAGATTGGGAAGGTTACAATCGTGGTAACTTTGAATCTTGACAAGATCTTCAACCCCAAGAGTATAGCAGTGGTCGGTGCTAGCGACGAGGAGGGAACCGTTGGCCATGCTTTGATGAAGAATCTCATCGAGCTCAAGTTTCAAGGGGACATTTATCCAGTCAACATTCGCAAGACCGAAATCCTCGGGTACAAGGCTTACTTATCAGTAGAGCAAATTCGAGAGCCTGTCGATTTGGCAGTGATTGCCACGCCTGCAAGAACTGTTCCAGACATAGTGGAGCAATGCGGTCAGGCTGGGATAAAGGGCATCGTAATAATCAGTGCGGGCTTCAAGGAGATAGGTCCCGAAGGCAAGGCGCTTGAAGACAGAATTCTTAAGATAAAAAGCGAGTATGGCCTGAGAATAATAGGTCCGAACTGCTTAGGCATCATTCGGCCTAGCATTAGTTTGAACGTGACGTTCATAAACCGAATGCCGAAGCCTGGCAACATAGCCTTCATCAGCCAAAGCGGCGCGCTCGGCTCAGCCATCCTGGACTGGGCCATGCATGAGAACATTGGCTTCAGCAATTTTGTCTCGATAGGTTCGATGATAGACGTTGATTTCGGAGACCTGATTGACTATTTCGGAACAGACCCTAAGACCAGGAGCATCCTAATGTATGTTGAAGGGCTGACGGATGCCCGCAAGTTCATGAGCGCCGCGAAGCATTTCGCACGGTCCAAGCCCATAATCGTCGTAAAAGCAGGCAAGTTCGGCGAAAGCGCCAAGGCTGCTGCTTCCCATACTGGTTCGCTCACTGGCGAAGACATAATCTACGATAAAGCGTTCCGACGCGCGGGCATCGTGCGTGTGGATGAAATCGCGGACTTGTTCAACTGTGCTGAGGTCCTAGGCACGCAGCCGCTTCCCCGAGGGCCAAACCTGGCCATAATCACCAATGCTGGCGGACCCGGCGTGATGGCGACGGACGCAATCATAAGCAGAGGAGGGAAAATGGCGAACCTTAGCCCCAAGACAATGGAATCATTGAACAGTTTCCTCCCTCACTACTGGAGCAGAGGCAACCCTATTGACATTCTGGGTGATGCGAAAGCTGACAGATACAGGGCGACCGTCGAAGCGTGTTTGAACGACGAGAACATTGATGGTATCCTCGTCATCTATACGGCTCAGGCTGTAGGCGAGCCTGTTGAAATTGCTCGAACCATCACCGAGCTCTGCAGGAACCGGACTTATCAGAACAAGACCATTCTGACTAGCTTTATGGGGTATGGCGCAGTGGAAGAGGCAAACCGTGTTTTCAATCAGAACAATATTCCAACGTATTCAACGCCCGAACAGGCTGTCAAGACGTACATGTACATGTACCAGTACAAGAGCAACCTTGAGCTGCTGTACGAAACGCCAGAAGAGCTTCCTGTGGATGTGGCACCGCCTAAGCGGCCGCTGATGGTCATAATGAGGAACATGGCTAAGGAAAACCGCGAAGTACTCAATGAAGCCGAGGCCAAAGCTTTCCTTGAGTATTACAATTTTCCTGTGGTGAAGACCAAGGTCGCTCTGAATGTGGAGCAAGCTGTTTCTATGGCGAAGGAGATAGGCTACCCAGTTGTTATGAAGATTCTTTCTCCTCAGATAGTGCACAAGACTGACGCTGGCGGCGTGGTGCTCGACATAAACAGTGAAACTGAACTTCGTGAAGCCCATGAGCGGATTATTCAGCGTGCTAAGCAGTACAGGCCTGATGCTGAAATCTTGGGCGTGACCGTGCAGCGTATGATCAAGAAGCATGGTTACGAGGTGATCATTGGAGCGAAGACTGACCCGTTGTTCGGTCCAGTCATTCTTTTTGGCATGGGAGGCATAGGCGTCGAGCTGTTCAAAGATTTTTCGCTTGGGTTGCCTCCATTGAATCAAACGTTGGTGAGAAGAATGATGGAGGAGACGAAGGTCTATCAGCTCTTGAAGGGTTACAGGAATTTCCCGCCTGCCAACATCAAGCTGCTGGAGGAGATAATTGTGAATTTCAGTCAAATGCTCATTGACTTTCCACAGCTGAAAGAGGTGGACATTAACCCTCTGTTCATAAATGAGACTGAAGCCTTTGTTTTTGACGCCCGTATCGTGGTGGACAAGAACAGAGTGTTTGAGAAGCTTGTGCCTCATCAGCATCTTGTCATTACTCCTTATCCGAAGAAATATGAAACAGTTTGGAAGCTCAGAGACGGTCGAAACGTGATATTGAGGCCGATCAAGCCTGAGGACGAGCCTTTGTGGCTTGAGATGTTCCAGAGCTTCTCTGAAGAGTCGATCCGTTACAGGTTCTTCCAGATAATCAAGGACACGCCGCATGAGACGAGAGTGCGATACTGTAACATCGATTATGACCGGGAAATTGCCATCGTTGCCGAAATGACCGAAAACGAACGGCGAAAAATACTGGGCGTAGCCAGGGTGGGTCTCGAACCCGACGGCAAGACGGGCGAAATTGCTTTTATCGTCGCGGATCCATGGCAACGCCTAGGCTTGGGAACGAAGCTGGTGGACTACGCGATTGAAATCTGCAAGGACATGAATATTGAAGGTCTCTATGCGATTATGTTGCCGGACAACTACAGAGCGATAAACCTCATGAAAAAGATGGGGTTCACCATCACATACATGGAAGATGGCACGGCCAAAGGGACTCTCGACCTGAAAGAGGAGGAACTGTTGAAGTGTCCCGAGCCTGTGAGAGTTGAGCCTCAGGTCAAAGCAGAGTCGTCTGAGGAGCAGCCCGTTGAGTCGAAGAAGGCTGAAGCGCTCGGGGAATAAGCAGCTGGTTAGCTCGTTGATCTTTCTTTTTGTGCATGGGAATGCTTATTAGGAATAGTGAGACGTTGGCTCATTATGACACGTGTCATATTGAGTAGGCAGTCCTATTTATGATCAAGAATCGAACGATCGATGGACGCATCATCAAAAACAGTCATTGCAGACGTAAAGATTATCTACTTTCATTAATTCACACATTAACTTCAGAAACTCGGAGGGAGCCTAACCAGTGACGAACTCGGTTCTGATAGTCGGAGGAGGAATAGCGGGAATACAAGCCTCTCTTGATTTGGCTAACCGCGGAACCAAAGTCTACCTCGTCGAAAAGACGCCAAGCATAGGAGGTCGAATGGCTCAGCTTGACAAGACCTTTCCAACTCTTGACTGTTCAATATGCATACTGGCACCGAAGATGATCGAATGCTTCAGGCATCCGAACATCACTTTGATGACCTATTCTGAAGTTAAGGACGTCAGCGGCGATGCTGGTAATTTCACGGTGAAAGTTTTGGAGAAACCCAGGTACGTAACAGCCGACAAGTGCACTGGTTGCGGTACTTGCATGGAGAAATGTCCTGTTAAGGCGCCGAACGAGTTCGAAATGGGATTGGGAAGCAGAAAAGCCATATACATGCCGTTTAAACAGGCAGTGCCGCTTGTGGCTACGATCGATCAAAACAGCTGCTTGTACTTCACAAAGGGGGTTTGTAAAGTTTGCCAGAAAGTCTGTCCTTCAGCCGCCATAGATTATGAACAGAAGCCTAAGGAGACGGCGCTGAACGTTTCGTCAATAATCCTTGCCACAGGTTTTGACACTTTTGATCCTTCAGTGATGACGGAGTACGGCTACGGACGATTCAAGAACGTCATTCACTCACTGGAGTTCGAGAGGTTGATATGCGCGTCTGGGCCTACGGGTGGGCATCTTCTGAGACCCTCTGACGGAAAAGAGCCCGGGAGCATAGTTTTCGTTCAATGCGTGGGGTCGAGAAGCCAGCGGGGTGAATTGCCCTACTGTTCAAGCGTATGCTGCGTGTATGCGACTAAGGAGTCGATTCTGGTGAAGGATCATATGCCCAATACGAATGTTTACATCATGTACATGGACATGAGGGCAGTAGGCAAGGGCTTTCAGGAATTTGTCGACAGGGCCAAGAGCGAGTATGGCGTAAATTACATTAAGGCTCATCCTGGAGGAATCGCAGAGAATCCTAAGACGAGGAGTCTCCAAATCTATTATGAAGACATAAGGGCACGTTGCGATATGAAAAAGCTTGATGCTGACATGGTCGTTCTGTGTCCAGCATTGGTCCCGAAAGAGGACAACAAGAAAATCGCGGAGGCGACCGGCGTGGAGCTTGATGAATATGGTTTCTTCAAGTCTAAGAATAAGTTAACGGGCCCTGTAGACACGAACATTGCTGGAATATATATCTGCGGCTACTGTCAAAGCCCGAAGGACATTCCAGAAAGCGTTGCGCAAGCAAGCGGGGCTGCTGCCAGGGCGGCGGAAACCATAGCCTGCGTTTCAGAGGAGGCTAAGACATGAGCGAGAACAAGCAGCCTAGAGTAGGAGTTTTCGTCTGTCACTGCGGAGTAAACATAGGCTCTGTGGTGAACGTTCCAGAAGTTGTTGAGTACGCGAAGACATTGCCAAACGTAGCCTATGCTGAAGGTAACCTTTACACGTGTTCGTCAGAAGGGCTAAGCAAGATCAAAGAGGCGATCAAGAAATACGATCTTACTCAAGTGGTCGTGGCCTCTTGTACGCCGAGGACTCATGAGCCTCTGTTCAGGGGCGCATGTGAAGAAGCAGGTTTGAACAAGTATCTGTTTACTATGGCTAACATCCGTGAGCAATGCAGCTGGGTTCACGCGAAGGAGCCTGCAGAGGCAACGGAGAAGGCCAAAGAAGTCGTGAAGATGGCAGTGGCCAAGGCTGCTCTGCTTGAGCCTGAAACCGAGCCAGAGATCGATGTTCAGCCAACAGCCCTTGTGATAGGCGGCGGAGTCTCGGGAATGAGTGCGGCCGTCAGCCTTGCACATCAGAATTTTTCGGTTCACCTAATTGAGAAGAAAGGAACGCTCGGAGGAAAGCTGAACGAGCTTCACAAGCTCTATCCAACCGACAAGAAGTCATCAGAGATAGTGGAGGAATTCGTTCAGGCAGTAAGGTCAACCCCGAACATTACAGTGCATACAATGTCAACGGTGAAGAACGTTGAGGGTTTCATAGGAAACTTCAAGGTCACGTTGGATCAGGAAAGTAAGGACGAGGCGCTTGATGTTGGCACGATAATCGTGGCCACGGGTGCAGAAGTTTTTGAGCCCAGCGGAATGTACTGCTACGGCGAATGCAAGAACGTGATTACACAGTTTGAGCTTGAGCAGCTTATGAAGGAGGACAAGCTGAAGAAGCCGAAGAACGTCGTCATGATCCAATGCGTCGGGGCAAGAGAAGGAAAAGAAGGCGGCAGAAACTATTGTTCCAGAATATGCTGTGCCACGGCAGTCAAGAACGCTTTGGAAATCAAACAGTTATACCCAGATGCGGAAGTGTCGATACTCTACAGGGACATGCAGACGTACGGCAAGGACTTCGAAGAGTACTATCAGCAGGCCAGAGAAAACTTTGTCCAATTCATAAGGTTTGATGCGGAGGATCCTCCAGAAGTCACCGCTAAACCGACAGGGAAATGCACCGTAACGGTACACGATATTCTGGTCAATGACACCTTTGAGCTTGATGCTGACCTCGTTGTCCTGTCAACCCCGCTTGTTCAAACCGAGGAGGCTAAGAGCCTTTCGAAGATGCTTAAGGTTCCAATCGGAGCCGACGGCTTCTTCTTAGAGGCGCACGTCAAGCTTAGGCCCGTGGATTTCGCGACAGATGGGATATTTATCTGTGGAACAGCTCACAGCCCGAAGACCATCCCTGAAAGCATCGCGCAGGCTTATGCTGCCGCTTCGAGGGCTGGTATCCCAATGGCTCTGAAGCGGGTGCGGACAGAAGCCATAACGTCAGTTATCGATGAAACTCTGTGCACAGGCTGCGGAACCTGCGTAAAGCTTTGCCCGTACAATGCGATTCAAAAGGATGAGCGTGGAATAGCAAGAGTTAACGACGTTCTCTGCAAAGGATGCGGCGTTTGTGCTGCAACCTGTCCAGAGAAGGCCATAACGATGAGGCATTTCACCGACAAACAGGTTCTGGCAGAGGCAACGGCAGCCTTGGGAGGCGACTGAGATGAGTGAAAAGAAGGCGTTTGAACCGAAGATCATCGGTTTCCTCTGCAACTGGTGCAGTTATGCTGGTGCAGACTTGGCAGGCGTCAGCAGGATACAGTATCCCCCAAACATCAGAATTGTACGTGTGATGTGCAGTGGGAGAATCGACCCGATTATTCCGCTGGAGGTTTTCATGCGAGGAGCAGACGGCGTCATAGTCCTAGGATGTCATCCTGCTGATTGCCACTATGTTGAGGGAAACTTGTACGAGGAAAGAAAGATCAAGATGTTGAAAAAATTGCTCGCGTTGACAGGCTTAGGGCCAGAACGCTTGAGACTCGATTGGGTTTCAGCGTCTGAGGGCCAAAGGTTTGCCCAGATCGTGACCGAATTTACTAATCAGGTTAAGAAGCTTGGTCCATCACCCGTTTCTGGCAAGGCGCCTGATCAGACGGTTCTCGAAAATCTTGAGGCAGCCAGGAATGCTGCTTCGGATTTCAGGCTAAGGGTCCTCGTTGGAAGGGAAAGAGAGTTGACGGAGAAGAATAACGTGTACAATGAGAAGATCTCGCAGGAGGAATTTGACTCGTTGCTTGACGAGGTTGTTGAGGCTGAATTCATTCGACAGAAGATTCACCTGTTGACAAGAGCCGAGCCTCTTTCAGTCAAAGCTCTGTCAGAGGCAACTGACTTAGAGCCTGCAGCGGTTCTCAAGCAGATCGTGAACATGCGCAGAAGAAACATGATTACGGTAGACCGCATTCAGGGTACGACTCCGCTTTACAGGGCCCTGGAGGTGTCCTAGATGGCCGACGACAAGGTTGGAGCAGTGATGGTGGTAGGCGGTGGAGTCGCGGGAATACAGGCATCTCTCGACTTGGCTGATTCTGGGTTCAAGGTTTACTTGGTTGAACAGGGCCCATGCATAGGCGGAGTGATGGCCCAGTTGGACAAGACGTTCCCGACGAACGATTGTTCAATGTGCATTCTTTCGCCTAAACTCGTGGCTACGGGAAGACACCCGAATATTACTATTTTGACTAACGCGGAAATCACTGGCCTGAACGGTAAGGCTGGGAACTTCGAAGTCAGACTTCGAAGGAAGGCTCGTTACATAATCGAAGACAAGTGCAACGGCTGCGGACTTTGCGCACAAAAATGCCCTATCGAAGCGGTTGATACGTTCAATGAGGGTCTCAGCAACAGGGGCGCAATCTTCGTTGAGTATCCGCAGGCGGTGCCGCTGAAGTACATGATCGACCGTGAACGATGCATCGGCTGCGGAACATGCGCTGAAATCTGCAAGGCAAACGCTGTTCAATACGAGCAAGAAGAGACTGATGGAAAACTGAAGGTGGGCTCGATCATTCTGGCTCCAGGCTTCGAAACTTTCGATGCCCGGTTGAAGAGCGAGTACGGTTACGCGCGGTATCCGAACGTCTTGACGAGCATCGAGTTTGAGCGCATTCTGAGCGCTTCTGGACCCTTCGGGGGGCTCGTATTGAGGCCGTCGGACGGTGAGATCCCTAAAAAAATAGCCTTCATCTCATGTGTTGGTTCGCGTGACTATCAGCTTGGGAACAACTATTGTTCAGCTGTGTGCTGCATGTACGGCATGAAGGAAGCGGTGATAGCCAAGGAACACACGCCTTCGAAGTTAGATCCCACGATTTTCTATATGGACATGCGTTCTTACGGGAAAGAATTCGACTCGTACTATGAACGTGCCCAGGGCGAATGGGGCATCCGGTTCGTGAGATCAAGAGTGGCCGGGGTGACTGAAGATCCGAGGACTCACAACTTGTTTGTTCATTACGTCGAGAATGAGACGCCCAGGGAAGAAGAGTTCGACATGGTTGTCCTGTCGATCGGGATGCAGCCGCCGAAGGACGCTGCGAAACTGGCCAAGAACTTGGGCATAAAACTCAACAAGTACCAATACTGCAACACAGAAACGTTTTCACCCGTTGAAACTTCGAAGCCGGGCATATTCGTGTGTGGAGCCTTCTCAGCACCGAAGGACATCCCTGAGAGCGTCGCACAGGCAAGCGGGGCGGCGTCCAAGGCCATGGCCATCATCGCGAGTGAAAGAGGAAAGCTGGTCACGAAGAAGGAATACCCGCCCGCAAGGGACGTCAGCAAGGAAGAGCCACGAATAGGCGTCTTCGTCTGCCACTGCGGCATCAACATCGGCGGCGTCGTGAACGTTCCAGAAGTTGTGGAATATGCCAAGACTCTGCCCAACGTGGCGTATGCTGAGGCAAACGTTTACACGTGTTCTCAGGACACTCAGAAGCTTATCGCTGAGAAGATCAAGCAGAAAAACCTTAACCGCGTGATCGTGGCTTCATGCACTCCTCGTACGCATGAGCCACTGTTTAAGGAAACAGTGCAAGAAGCAGGGTTGAACCCGTACCTGTTCGAGATGACTAATATTCGAGACCAGTGCAGCTGGGTTCACATGCATGAGCCGAAAGAAGCCACTAAGAAAGCCAAAGACCTGGTGCGATCGGTGGTTGCTAAAGCCAAGCTTCTGAAACCGTTGGAGAAACCTTTGATAAACGTCACGCCAGTCGGGCTCATTATCGGCGGAGGAGTATCCGGCATGACCGCCAGTTTGGAACTCGCGAGGCAGGGGTTTGAGGTTCACTTGGTCGAGCGGGAAATGGAGCTCGGGGGGCATCTCCGCACCATTCATTACTTGCTGGGGGAAAATGCGGACCCGAAGGAGAAGCTTGATGGCTTAGTGAGAGAAGTGATGGGTAACAGCAAGATACACGTCTACAGCGGCGCAGAAGTCACGGACATTTACGGTTTTGTTGGTAACTTCAAGTCGAAGATCAAGCAGCTTGACGGCAAAGAGAAGGAAATCGAGCATGGCGTGGTCATAGTGGCCACAGGCGCGACTGAGTACACGCCTAAGGAATACCTTTACGGCACAGATCAGAGGATAACGACCCAGCATGAGCTTGAGGAGAAACTCTCGAAGAACGAGTTCAAGGCCAAAAGTGTTCTCATGATACAATGCGTGGGCGCGAGGAACGAGGAGAGACCGAACTGTGCTAGAATCTGCTGTGGCCAGGCGATAAAGAACGCGTTGAAGATAAAGGAAGTAAGCCCGGAGACTGACGTCTACGTCTTGTACAAGGACATGCGGGCGTATGGTTTTAAGGAGGACTATTACCGCGAAGCTGCCATGAAAGGAGTCTTGTTCATAAATTATGATGACGAGAGGAAGCCGCAGGTCTTGAATGAGGCGGGAAGGCTGAAGGCGATCTTCTGGGAGCCTGTTTTGGGTCAAGAGGTCGAGGTTGAGCCTGACACTGTGGTCTTGAGTGCGGCGACGATTCCGAATCCTGATAACAAGCACTTGGCTGGAATGCTCAAAGTGCCGTTGACCAAAGAAGGCTTCTTCTTGGAGGCACACATGAAGCTTAGGCCTGTGGATTTCGCCACGGACGGCGTTTTCCTTTGCGGCATGGCGCATTCCCCGAAGTACATTGACGAGAGCATCGCGCAGGCTTGTGCAGCCGCGGCGAGGGCGACGACCATACTTTCGAAAGACAAGCTTGAGATGGAAGGAATCGTTGCAAACGTATCTGAAGATTTATGTAGCGGTTGTAGAATTTGTGAGTATCTGTGTCCTTACGGTGCAGTCGAAATGAAAGAAGAAGAGGGTAAATCCACGGCACACGTGATTGAGGCCTTATGCAAAGGTTGTGGCGCCTGTGGCACAGCATGTCCGACGAAGGCTATAACGATGGGACACTTCACGACGCAGGAGATACTTGCTCAGGTTGAAGCCGTATTGACGGAGGCAACAGCATGAGTGAGAAGAACGGGTTTGAACCGAAGATCATCGGTTTCCTCTGCAACTGGTGCAGTTATGCTGGTGCAGACTTGGCAGGCGTCAGCAGGATACAGTATCCCCCGAACATTAGAATTATCCGTGTCATGTGCAGTGGCAGGATTGATCCGGCTTTTGTCCTTGAGGCTTTCAAGGATGGCGCCGACGGCGTGCTCGTCGCTGGTTGCCATTTGCCCTCGGACTGCCATTACATTAGCGGTAACTTCAAGGCCCTGCGCAGGATAACGCTTTTGAAGGAAGTTCTGAAGGAATTCGGGATAGAGCCTGAACGTTTACGTTTGGAGTGGATTTCGGCGAGTGAAGGCGACAAGTTTGCCGCCGTAGTGCGCGACATGGTTGATGAGGTGAAGAAGCTTGGGCCAAACCCGGTGACGAACAAGGAGGTTGAAGCTTGATGTCGCAGACAGAGAAGAAAGTGATCAAGGCTTCGGAGATGGATCCGAAGTTCAAGTATGAGATTTCGAAGATGCACGGCGGCGAGAAGCTGATGCGATGCTTCCAGTGTGGGACCTGCACGTCTGACTGTCCTGTTGCAAGGTTCAGCGACACGTACAGGCCAAGACAGATTATTCGCATGGCTCAGCTCGGCCTCAAAGACAGAGTGTTGAAGAGCGACACATTGTGGCTGTGCGCAGCATGCTTCACGTGCACGGATCGCTGTCCACAAGACGTCGAAGTGGCAAGCGTCATACGAGTCTTGAGAAACTTGGCTGCAGAGCAAGGCTGCGTGCCACAGGTCTTCAAGGAACAGGCGTCAAGCATTCTTGAGTCAGGCTATGCATACAAGATTCCCGAGTTAAGAATGAGGAAGAGGGAACAGTTGGGCTTACCTCCGCTGCCGAAGGGAAACCCCGATAGTATAGGCAAGACGCTTCTGAACGTGCATTTCTTGAAGCATGTGGGGAAGAAGAGTGAGTAAAGTGGCTGACTCCAAGTATCTCATGTTTCTAGGCTGTGCAATTCCTTACCGTGTCAGCGCCTTTGAAATCTCGGCACGGAAGGTCTTCGGCAGGTTAGGCATAGGGCTTCAGGAGATGCCGGAATTCAACTGCTGCGGTCTGCCATTGGATCCCGTCAGCCATGAAATGATGCTCATCTTGGCAGCAAGAAACTTGGCCTTGGCAGAACGTGAAGGCCTAAACATCGTAACCTTGTGCCCGGGTTGCGCGGGCACTTTGAAGAAAGTCAACAGGATGCTGAAGCTGGACAAGGACCTGCGTGATGACATAAACGGCCACTTGAAGGATGCTGGTCTTGAGTTCAAGGGAACTGCTGACGCGAAGCATTTTATGCAAATGCTGATCGAGGACGTTGGACTGAAAAAGATCAAGGACTCAGTGTCCAGGCCGCTTACCATGCTCAAAGTTGCCGAACACAACGGATGCCACATTCTGAGGCCCAAGGAATTCATCGGGTTTGATGATCCTGAGGATCCTAAGACGCTCAAGACGCTGATTGAAGCCACTGGTGCGACATGCCTGGATTATATGGATGAGACCGAATGCTGCGGCGCCCCAAGCGTCGGCGTGAGCGACAAGGTTGCTCTGCAGCTTGCCAAGGACAAGCTCAGCCACCTCAAGATGGTCGATGCAGAGGCCATGATCACGATCTGCCCTTTCTGTCACATAATGTACGACACGAACGAACTGCGGATTGAGAAGATGTTCAACGAAGTTTACGGCATTCCTATACTGCATTATCCACAGTTGCTCGGTCTGGCTATGGGCATGAAGCCTGAAGAGCTGGCGTTTAACGAGCTCAGGGTTGACGTTTCAAAAATACTGAGCAAAATCTGTGATGGAGGAAAGTAGGATTTCGAAAGAAAAGCTGAAGTTAGCCTTCTACTGGGCTGCAAGCTGCGGTGGATGTGAAATCGCAGTGTTGGATATCAACGAGAAAATCCTGGACGTAGTGAACATAGCGGACATAGTGTTCTGGCCTGTGGCGATTGATGTCAAATACAAAGACGTGGAAAACATGCCCGACAAATACATCGATGTATGCTTCTTCAACGGGTCCGTGAGGAGCGAAGAGCAGGAACACATGGCGAAGCTTCTGAGGAAGAAGGCGAAGACACTCGTAGCCTTCGGATCATGCGCACAAGAAGGATGCGTGCCTGGCTTGGCGAACCTTCATGACCGCAAAGAGATCTTCAGCAAGGTCTATCTTGAGAGCAAGTCCGTTTCAAACGCTGAAGGAGTCGTCCCGCAGACCAAGACGGAAGCGAAAGAAGGAATCCTGACGCTTCCAGAATTTTACGACACAGTCAAGACTCTGGATCAAACCGTAAAGGTTGACTACTATCTGCCCGGCTGTCCACCGCCGGTTAAGCTGATATTGAACGCTGTGGATGCAATAGCGAAGAACGAGCTTCCACCAAAAGGCTCGGTGCTCGCACCCTTGAAGTCTGTGTGCGACGAATGCCCAAGAAAGAAGGAGAACAAGAAGATCTCTAAGATATACCGCGTCCACGAGAAGATCCCCGAACCCGAAAGATGCTTGCTAGAACAGGGAATCATCTGCATGGGACCAGGAACCCGTAGCGGATGCGGCGCCCAATGCTTGACGGTTGACATGCCATGCACAGGATGCGGCGGCCCATGTCCCAACTCGCCAGAGCAGGGAGCCGCGATGATGAGTGCCATAGCTTCGATACTGGGCCTAGAGAATGAGCAAGACCACTACACCGAGGAGGATGTCGAGAAGCTCATGAGCCAAATCAAAGACCCCGTCGGCACGTTCTACATGTACTCTTTACCGTCGTCGCTACTTAGGCGAAAGGCGATGAAAGAATGAAAGAAGTAATCATAGACCCGATCACCAGGCTTGAAGGCCATGGAAACGTCTCAATATTTCTGAACGACGCGGGCGAAGTTGAAAACGCCTACCTCAAGATTCCAGAGCTCAGGGGCTTCGAGAAGTTCTGCGTCGGACGCAGAGCGGAACTGATGCCCATACTGACCACGAGAATATGCGGAGTCTGTCCAGTAGCACATCATTTCGCAGCTGTAAAGGCCTTAGACGCGGCCTTCAACGTTGAACCACCATCAGCCGCAAAGAAGCTCAGAGAACTCATGTATGCCGGATACATCATCTACGATCACACTCTGCATTTCTACTATCTCGGAGGCCCAGACTTCATAGTCGGGCCAGACGCTCCGCCTGAGAAAAGAAACATCCTGGGCGTAATAGAAAAAGCTGGAATGGACATCGCCAAAGAAGTCATCAAGCACAGGGCCTATGGACAAAAGATAACCGAAATTCTAGGCGGAAAGGCGACGCATCCCGTCTGTGGCCTACCAGGCGGAATTTCAAAGCCATTGAGCGAGGAGAACAGGAAAGAAATCGAAAAGATGTCTGCCTCTTCGCTGGAGTTTGCGAAGCTCACGTTGAAACTGTTCCACAACATCGTTCTGGGCAACAGCAAATACGTGGACATGATTAAGAGCGACGCTTACACGATGAAGACCTACTACATGGGCCTGGTTGACAAGAACAACAAGGTAAACTTCTACGACGGCCAAATCAGAGTCGTCGACCCCAACGGCAAGGAATTCCTGAAGTTTGAGCCCAAGGACTATCTCGACCACGTCGCAGAACACGTCGAAAAATGGACATACTCCAAGTTCCCGTACCTGAAGAAGGTCGGATGGAAAGGCTTTGTCTACGGAATGGACAGCGGCGTCTACCGCGTCGGCCCGCTTGCAAGGCTCAACGCTTCAGACGGCATGGCTACGCCGCAAGCACAGGCAGAGTACGAGCAGATGTACAAGACCCTGGGCGGCAAACCAGTGCATGGCACGTTGGCTTTCCACTGGGCACGACTGATCGAGCTGCTCTATGCTACTGAGAGAGCTCTTGAACTGAGCAGAGACCCCGAGATAACGAGCACGAACGTGAGGAACATGCCAGGCGAACCAGGGGAGGGCATCGGGGTCGTCGAAGCTGCCAGAGGAACACTGTTCCACCACTACGTGCTCGACAAGGATGCACTCGTGAAGGATGTCAATCTGATAGTGGCAACGACTAACAATTATCCTGCGATCTGCATGTCAATCCGCGATGCGGCCAAGGGCGTCATCCACAATGGCAAAGTCGACCAAGGCGTGCTCAATATGGTAGAAATGGCTTTTAGAGCCTATGACCCATGCTTCGGATGCGCCACACACTACGCAGTTGGACAAATGCCGCTCACAGTGAACATATACGACGGCAAAAAGCAGCTAATCAAGACACTGCAACGATAGAAACCCACTTTTCGTTCCCTCTTCACTATTCCTAAGGCGGTTTCAATGATGACCAGTCGAAAACATGATGTTTACGAGGATCTGAAAGAGTGGCTTTCTGACGCCGAGAAGGTAGTTGTTGCGGGAATTGGAAACCCCATACGGTCGGACGACTTTGTCGGAGTTAAGATAGTTCAGGGCCTTCAGGGGAAAGTCGCTAAGAGCGTCTTTCTGATCGAATGCGAGACTGTTCCTGAAAGTTTCATTCAACAGATATTGGATTTCGATCCGACCCACGTCCTCTTGATTGATGCGGCGGTCTTAGGGCTGAAACCCGGAGAATCAAGACTTGTAGATCCGCGACAACTGGGGAATTCTCCTGCGTTCTCGACACATATGCTTCCGTTGCGGATATTCTGCGAGTTAATCACAAAAGCGGGAAAAGCCAAGATAGGCTTGATCTTGATCGAGCCTGAGAAGACTGATTTCGGAGAAGGACTCACACCTGAAGTTGAGGCTGCCGCGAAAAGTATTATCAACGCGCTGCTCAAAGCCCTGTCGTGAAGGAAAGCGTTATTAGTTTTGAAAATGCGTGCATTTTAGGTCTGAACCCGAATAGACCTTGATTCTTTTCTCGTTGTTTCAGCCTCTGTTCTATACAGTTTAGCGATAAATAGTATTCATTCATAAGCGACTTAACTATGGTTCTCGTGGTTAGACTATTTGTGGATCGGTCCAATTTCCAAATACGCCCATCGTAGGGTGTTCGGAGCACGTAAACAGCAGGTTACACAATGGGGAATGCGGAAGAGAACATCAATTGCTATTGGCATACTAGCTATCACTCTGTTGGTGACAGTCTATGTCTCTTTTCATTCTTTATTGGCAAATAGCTTCGAGAAACTGGAAGCGACCAGCGTCCAGGAGAACGTTGATCGATTTCTGAGTTCCTTGTCTAATGATGTCTCTGATTTGCGCAGCAAAACCAATGATTATGCAGCGTGGGACGAGACCTATAATTTTATCATCAATCCCAACAACCAATATGTCGATGCGAACCTTGCTGATCCGACTTTTACTATTCAAAGGCTCAATCTCGTGCTGTTCATCAACTCATCCGGTCAGATAGTCTACGGTAAGGCCTTCGACCTTCAGAACGCAACAGAAATACCAGTTCCTGAAAGCGTGATTAAAGAGGTTTCTGCTCATGAGCTTCTTTGGCGCTTCAACAGTACGGGGAGTCCACTATCAATACTGGAAAAACAGAGGAACAATGACCAAGTTTAAGGAATTGTGGGCCGCACTCGCCGCCGGGACAATTGCTCGCGAATTAGACTAGCCAAGAAGCAATCAATGAAGTCGCGAAATGCGCGAGTTCAGCTATTGATTATCAATTCATAATTCTTTTCTAGTTTTAGCTTTCTGTTATGATGCCAGTGAGAAAATGAAAGTACAAGGATACAACCGAGCTAAACCAGGCAGAAAACACAAGACAGTACACGTAAAGAGCTACGTCAGAAAGAAGTAAGCACGGCTCAATCAATTCTGTGGTCGATATTCAACGCACCACCAAGGTTCTGACGTTACACTGCATCACTCAGCTAGGAACAGCTCTAGAAAATGAAATGCCACGCCATGCCCCTCTTCAAATCACAGGCGCTGCCCCGAGACCAATGAAACCTACGTTTAAGCCTTGGATTCGCACTTCAGAAGTCTACGCTTTCTTTCCCGCAAACAACCGCTTCCCTTCGATTATAGAATGCTCAGAATAACAGCAAAAAGGAGGGAAAATGACTCTGCACTCGCTTTTTTTTATTGTAGACCAGGGCAGCAATCATCGTGCCCGCGGCGAGCAGTGACAGCATTATTAGCGCTGAAATTCCGGAATCGTCCCCGTTGGAACTACCATGAGGTATCCGTACATCGGTGGGGTCGTGAATGACACATTCGTACCTGTGCGTTCCAGTTGTGTTAGTAACAATTAATTGATAGTTGACGCTACTCGTGAAGCTAGAGGACTGCGGGTCGGCTTAAAAGAATCAATTCTCACTTTCGTGCGCTGTGCGCTCTATTATTCGTGCGCGATCATCGTCAGTGTTTGTTTGATTTTCGGCAGTCTCCGAATCTTGTTGTGTATCTCCTTGACCCCATCCATCGTGTCCGCTCTTGTCTTTACGATTATGTCGTAAACACCATAAAGTGCATAGGCTTCTTCAACTCCCTTGGTCTTTCTCAGCGTGCTCATCAACTGCAAGTCGAATTCCTCCGTGCTTATCAAAATGTATGCCATAGGCATCCAAATCACCTCTTTTGCACAGTCTATGTCATGTTTGCTTTTTAGGGTTTGGGGCGGATTCAACGCGGCGGTTTTTTGGGACGGACTTAGCGTTATATGGCAGAAGAAGAGATAGTGAGATAAGGATCAAAACAAAGCTTCTGAACGCATGCAGAAAACAGGAATTGAACAGGAATGAAAAGAGCTAGAAAAAAACTTGCAAGAAAGAAAAGATACCTGAAAAGGATGCATAGAAAGGGAGAATGGAAAGAATGAGCGAATATCCTGCTTGGAAAATCAATGTTCCGTGTGACCAATCGCCGTTAGAGTTTGAATAAATCGGGCATCCTTTCGTCATACAATTGGCATGAGGCACAAATTTCTTATATGAAGGTTCAAATCCTTGATCAGTTACCGTGCAGACATGGGGGTTACAATTGGAAGAGACGAACATCGTTATTATCGGAGCAGGAATAGTCGGCTTAGCAGTCGCAGCGAAGATGTCGGAGAAAGCTGAGGGCATTCTGATCCTTGAGAAAAATGCCAAGTATGGACAGGAAACCAGCACTCACAACAGTAGTGTCGTGCATTCTGGTATTCATTATCCGAAGGGTTCCCTCAAGGCTAAGCTATGCGTCAAAGCCAACCCCATGGTCTTCGAGATGTGTGAAAAATACGAGCTTCCGTACAAAAAGCTGGGAAAATTAACGGTTGCCCTTACAGATGAGGAAATAGCTGCGCTGGAAAAACTGATGAAACAGGGACAGGACAACGGTGTCGAGGGACTGAGATTCCTCGACGGCGAGGCTGTTAAGAAGTTGGAACCAGGCGTTGAGGCTGAACGAGCTCTATATTCGCCTTCGACTGGGATAATCGAGCCAGACGAGCTGATGGCTCATTACAATGCTGAAGCAGCTAGAAACGGCTCGGTTCTATCTACAAACACTGAGGTTACTTCGCTGAGAAAAGTGAAAGACCTGTTTGAAATAGGCGGAATCAGCCAAGGCGAGAGATTTACCATCAAAGCAAAAACAGTAATAAACTGTGCGGGCCTGTACGCAGACAAAATAGCTCAAATGCTCGGAATAGACTTGGACAAGAACAAGTACAGGCAGCATCCCTGCAAAGGAGACTACTTCCGAACAGTCGGAAAACCCCCTGTCAAAATGCTGGTTTACCCTATCCCAGAGGGACCCGGACTGGGCATTCATCTGACTCCAGACTTGGCCGGCGCAGTCAGGCTTGGACCGAACGCTTACTATGTGGATAACATTGATTATGCAGTCGGATCAGACGAAAAGGAGTTCAGACAAGGCGCCGAAAGATACCTGCCTGGCATCAAGAGCTACCAGCTCATAGCTGATTTCGCCGGAGTGAGACCTAAACTTCAAGGGCCAGGCGACGGGTTCAGAGACTTTGTGATAAGAAACGAGGCAGACAAGGGTTTTCCAGGGTTCATAAACCTAGTGGGCATAGAGTCACCAGGCCTAACAAGCGCCCCAGCAATCGGGGAACTTGTCACAGAGATATACCAAAACGAAGTCAGATCATAAGCCTTCTTCAGAAAGAATACTGGAAACTTGAGTAAGCGGCTTGAGATTGAAGAAGTCCGGTGTTCCAAAACCAGACTGAAGAGAGTTCTCATTGATTCTCAGAAGACGCGCCAGCATAGTGTAGAGGGCGGGTGGTCCAAAACACGTAACACGTAAGTACTTGGAGATGTTTAGTCTAGGTTGAAGGGGAAGTGTAAATGAGGAGGCCAGTTTCTGGAGTGACGTTTGCTGGAATGATGTTGACCCTGCTTATGATCAGCACTCTATTTCTGGCGTTTAACGTGCAGCCTGCAAGATCATCACCAACAACCATAATCGTCCCAGACGACTATCCAACGATACAAGCCGCCATCAACAATGCTTCGGCGGGAGACACGATTTTCGTCAGGGCAGGAACATACGACTGCAACATCCGAATCGACAAGCCGCTCACTCTCAAAGGAGAAAACAACCAAAACACCACTCTCAGACTCCATGGAGGCGGGGACTTTAATGTTGGGTTCTACGTGAATGCAAGTGGTGTTACTATAAGTGGATTTCATCTGACTAGTGATTACGCAATGCTCATAATGGTTGATGAAAGAGCGGTGACAGCTGACAACTGCGTGATCAAGGATAATGTTCTGGAGGAATATGGTACGGATGCCCTCGTCCTCTTCGGTTCACAGGGCGATGAAGTGGTTGGGAATGTGATATCGAGTCAGGGTGGGTCCTGCATGTATCTAGTGTCCTCAAGCAACTGTTTGCTAATGAACAACAGTCTTTCAGGATCAGAATGGGTAGGCATTATGCTTGATTATTCTTCAAACAATAATACAGTTTCGAACAATTTCATAACAAATCAGATCGATTCAACAGGGTTAACATTCGGAGCAATCACTCTCGGCGCCACTTCTTCTGGTAACACTGTGACCGGTAACACGCTGGTGAACAATGATTATGGTGTGAGCTGTGGCCAGTATACAGAGAACAACGTTATCTATCATAACAACTTTGTGGGTAATAAGCAGCAAGCCAACGACTGGCTGATCAATATGCCGCGTACGAATTTCTGGGATAATGGTTATCCCTCAGGCGGGAATTATTGGAGCGACTACCGCGGCAATGACTCGTTCAGTGGGGCTTACCAGAATGTGACTGGTAGTGACGGAATCGGGGACGCTCCGCTCGTTATTGATGCTGTTAGTAGTGATCGTTATCCGCTTATGAGCCCGTGGAAGAATCCT